>Ga0183260_10002229_pt1 | contig 16017 bp, 11 predicted proteins | sample AntDrymUQ4972206_2_FD_129768 | JGI IMG/M metagenome (GOLD analysis project Ga0183260, IMG submission 129768) | Polar desert sand microbial communities from Dry Valleys, Antarctica - metaG UQ497 (22.06) (version 2) (version 2) | ecosystem: Environmental > Terrestrial > Soil > Desert | place...
CTGCTCGAACAAGGCAACGCGGGTTTCGCGCCACAGCTCTTTGCCGAGCAGGAAGGGCGAGTTGGCACCGACTGCGAGCTGCACGCCCGCAATCGCCTGCGCCGCGTTCCAGTAGTCGGCGAACTCGTCCGGCCCCGCTTGCAGGTGGAGCTGGGTGCTGGTGCACGCAGCCTCCGGGATGATGCTGTCGGTCGTGGTCTGCAACCGGTCGACCCCGTCGATGGAGATGACGATGTCCTCGCCACGAGCGGCCAGGATCTGCTCGGACAGCAACGCATAGCGTGGGTTCGGTGACAACGTGCTCGCCGTCATGTGGCCGGGGCTGAGCGTGGGCAGGATCCCGACCATCAGCAGATGGGCGCCCACCCGGCTGGCCTGCGCCTCCGCGGCGTTCAGGCTGGCACGGACGTCCTCCTCGAAACCGGTGAAACCCCCCCCGGACAGCCGGCGGGGCGGCACGTTGATCTCGAGGTTGAACTGACCGAGCTCGGTCTGGAAGTCGGGGTCGGCGATAACCTCGAGCACCTCGGCGTTCTTCAGCGCCGGGTCACCGTGTTCGTCGATCAGGTTGAACTCGATCTCCAGCCCGGTGCTGGGCTTGCCTTCTTCGAACCGTGCTTCGCCGAGCATCCTCTCGAAGACGTCGAGGCAGCGGCGGACCTTACTGCGGTATCGAGTGCGGTCCTCGCGCGTGAAGACGCGGCTCTCGACCTCCTGCCCCATGATGACTCCTCCGCCCGACCGCTCGCTTGCGCTCAGCCTTCCCGAGATGGTGCTCCGACGCCACCCCTCACCGACGGCGCTGTTCGGACGGTCGCGGTGCCGGGAGAGCCGCCCACACCTCCGCCTCGTCGAGCTGCGGCCACCCCACCGGCGAGATGCCGCGCTCCAGCAGCTCGCGCACCAGCTGCATCATCGAGTAGCCCGGCTCGACCGCCTCGACCCGCTCCAGCGCGCACCATGCAGAAGCGCCATCACCCTTGAGCCACGCGGCGAACGATGCGAGGCAGAGCACCGCCGGCTCGAACGGCGGCACCACGCGCCGGGCGACCTGCGCCCACACGGCAAAGGAGGCCGCGGCGTTGTCCCGGCTGATCTGCGCCCAGGCGACGTCACGGACGATGATGTTCCGGCACCATACGCTGAGCGATGCGACCTCGGCGTCGCTAAGAGATGTCCCCGGGGCTGCGACGGCCCGTGACAACAGGGGCTTGACCCGCCCTGCCCCGACCTGCGCCAGCACTCGCAGCCGCTCGTCAACCGACGCTCGCCCGGCGATGGCGACCTGCTCGGTCTCCGCTGCCGACGTCTCGGTGGCCATGATCTCCCGAGTCACCCCCCTCACCGCCGCAAGGCGGGCCGCCAACGCGGACCGGTCCGGCAGTACCTCGATGCCCTCGGCGACCGCCTGAGCCAGCACACTGCTCGCCCCTGGGTCGTACGGCGTGCCCTCGGCCGGACAGCACACTGGATTACGGCATCGGTACGACCAGTAGCGGTTGCCGTCGCTGCGCACGGCCTCGACCACGTCGACCCCGTCCATCACCAGTCGGTCGCCACAGGCGTCTACCAGGGGGTCGGCAAGCGCCGCATCGCCGGTACAGGCGACCACCAGAACGGCTGCGGCCCCCTGGTGACGGAGCGCGTCGGCTATCTGACAGGCCACACGGTCGTGGTGCTCCACCGGCGGCAAGTCGAGCCGCAGGCTCGCAGCCACTCGCTGCCGCGGGCCTTCGAGCACCACCACGACCAACGACTCCTGCGGGTAGAAGCCGAAGATCACCGGCAGCGCACCGAGCATCTCGGCGATGCTCGATGCGCGGATGACCGGCGAGGTCCGTCGGCGGGCGGCGCTGCGGCGTGATCTGCTTCCCATGCCCGCCATCGTGATCGCGGACCGACCGGCGTGGCGAAAGTGTGCCCGCCCTGTGGACAACCGGTGCGAGGATTCCCGCATGCGCGGGCAGGCCACGGTGCTGCACCTGGACCTCGACGCCTTCTTCGCTGCCGTCGAGCAGCGTGACAAGCCGTCGCTGCGCGGCAAGGCCGTGGTGGTCGGTGGGGTCGGACCGCGTGGCGTCGTCGCGACCGCGTCGTACGAGGCCCGCCGACACGGGGTCCGGTCGGCCATGCCGATGAGCGAGGCCCGCTCGCGGTGCCCCCAGGCGGCCTTTTTGTCGCCCCGCTTCGAGGCGTACCGGCGGAGCAGCGAGGTGCTGATGACGCGGCTGCGCCAGCTGTCGCCGCTCGTGGAGCCGCTGTCCCTCGACGAGGCGTACGTCGACCTGGAGCACCTCACCGACGTGGCCGGAGGAGGCATTCAGGACGTCGGCCGGCTGGCCGGCGACCTGCGGGCCGACATCACCCGGCTGACGGGCGGCCTCACGGCCTCGGTCGGCGTGGGGTCGTCGAAGCTGGTCGCCAAGATCGCCAGCGATCTCGCCAAACCCGACGGCTGCGTGACGGTGGCGCCGGGGACCGAGCAGGAGCTGATCCGCCCGATGGGTGTCGGCGTCATCCCGGGCGTGGGCCCAGCCACCGCTGAGCGGCTGCGTCGCATCGGTGTGCATACGGTTGCTGAGCTCGAGGCCGTGCCGCCTCGGGAGCTGGTCCAGCTGCTCGGCGCCGCAGTCGGTCAGACGTTGGCGCGCCTGGCCCGAGCCGACGACGACAGGCCGGTGGTGCCCGAGCGCGAGACGAAGTCGGTGAGTGTCGAGGACACCTTCGAGACCGACCTGGTCGACGCCGCCCTGCTCACCGCGGTGGTCGACCGCATGTCGGCGCGGGTGGCGGAGCGGCTGTCTCGTGAGCGACTCTCCGGCCGCACCGTGACGCTGAAGGTCCGTCGCCACGACTTCGGCACCCATACCCGCTCGGTGACGCTGGCCGGACCGACCGACGACTCTCGGGTGATCGCGCGACTGGCCCGCGGCCTGCTGCGCGACGTGGACGCCTCCGACGGCATCCGGTTGCTCGGGGTCGGAGTCTCGGGACTCGCCGACTGGATCCAAGACGACCTGTTCCAGGAGGTGGAGGAGCTCCCGGTCCTCGTCGACGACCGATCCGAGCGCCGGGACGAGCAGCGACGTCACGGCCGGTGGTGGCCGGGCAGCGACCTATGGCACACCGAGCACGGCGCCGGCTGGGTGTGGGGTGCCGGTAGCGGTCGGGTGACCGTCCGCTTCGAGACGGCGACGACACCGGCCGGCCCGGTCCGTACCTTCGCTGCGGACGACCCTGCACTGTCGGCGGCACCCCCTGCCGGGCCGATAGCGTCGCAGTCATGACTACCGCCGAGACGATCAGTCCCCCCACTGCCAAGCAGGTTCCCGTCAAACGCAGGCACCATGGCGACACAGTGGTGGACCCGTACGACTGGTTGCGCGACAAGGGCGACCCCGAGGTCATCGCGCACCTCGAGGCCGAAAACTCCTACAGCGAGGCCATCACCGCCCATCTGGAGGACCTGCGGCAGACGATCTTCGGCGAGATCAAGACTCGGACGTTGGAGACCGACCTCTCGGTCCCGACCCGGCACGGATCGTGGTGGTACTACTCGCGCACACTCGAGGGCAAGCAGTACGCATTGCACTGCCGGTGCCCGGTGCAGGACGAGACGGACTGGTCTCCGCCGCCACTCGAGGCCGGTGTCGATGTGACCGGCGAGCAGGTGCTGCTCGACGGCAACGTCGAGGCCGAGGGTCACGACTTCTTCGCCCTCGGAACGTTCAACGTCAGCCCGGACGGCCATCGGCTGGCGTACTCCGTCGACATTGCCGGAGCCGAGCGGTTCACGCTGCGCTTCAAGGACTTGCGCACCGGGACGCTCCTCGACGACGAGGTGCCGGACACGTTCTACTCCACCGCGTGGTCGCTGGACGGAAGCATGTTGTTCTATCTGCTCGTCGACGAGAGCTGGCGGCCAAACCGGGTGTGTCGCCACCGCCTCGGCACCGACTTCGGTGAAGACAACGTCGTATTCGAGGAGTTCGACGAGCACTACTGGGTGGGTCTCGGTGCCACCCGCAGCAAGCGCTACATCGTGATCGAGGCCGCGTCGAAGGTGACCAGTGAGGTCCGGGTTCTGGACGCGGCCGACCCGAGCTCCGAGCCGCGAGTCGTCGCGCCGCGACGCCTCGGTGTCGAGTACTCCGTCGAGCACGCGGTGGTGGCGGGAGACGACCGTTTCTTGATCCTGCACAACGACGGTGCTGAGAACTTCGCGCTGTCACAGGTATCGGTCGCCGACCCCGACCCCGACCGATGGCAGCCGGTGCTCGAGCACCGGGCTGACACCAGGCTCGACGGGGTGGCTGCGTTCGCCAACCACATCGCGGTGAGCCTGCGCCGCGATGCACTGCCTCGGGTGGCTGTGATGCGCCTGGACGCGGTTGATTATGGGCCGCTGCAAGAGCTTGAGTTCGGGGAGGAGCTGTTCAGCTGCGGGGTCGACGCCAACCCGGAATGGAGCTCGCCGTACCTGCGGCTCGATTTCACCTCATTCGTGACGCCTCGCACCGTTTACGACTACGACGTCGGCTCCGGCGAGCTGCACTTGCGCAAACGCCAGCCGGTGCTCGGGGGCTACGACCCCGACGACTACGAACAGCACCGCGAGTGGGCGACCGCTGACGATGGGACTCGGGTGCCGATATCTGTCATCTGCCGTCTCGGGACACCGCGCGACGGCACCGCACCATGCCTGCTGTACGGGTACGGCTCGTACGAGATCAGCATCGACCCCGGTTTCGACATCGCCCAGCTGTCGTTGCTCGACCGCGGCGTCGTGTACGCCGTGGCGCACGTCCGCGGCGGCGGCGAGATGGGCCGCGCCTGGTACGAGGGCGGCAAGAAGCTGACGAAAGCGAACACGTTTACCGACTTCCTCGCCTGCGCCCGGCACCTGGCGGCGAGCGGCTGGACGTCGCCGCAGCGGCTGGTCGCGATGGGCGGCAGTGCCGGGGGCCTGCTGATGGGCGCGGTTCTCAACCTGGCACCTAACGCGTTCGCCGGAGTGCTGGCTGTGGTGCCGTTCGTGGACGCACTCACCAGTGTCCTCGACCCTTCCCTGCCGCTGACCGTCACCGAGTGGGACGAGTGGGGTGATCCGCTGCACGACGCGACCGTGTACGCGTACATGAAGGGCTACACCCCGTACGAGAACATTGCGGCCCACGCCTATCCGCCGGTGCTCGCCATGACGAGCCTCAACGACACCCGGGTGCTGTTCGTCGAGCCGGCCAAGTGGGTTGCGCGGTTGCGCGAGACGACCACCGGTCGCGCACCGGTGCTGCTCAAGACCGAGATGGTGGCCGGGCACGCCGGGAAAAGCGGGCGGTACGAGGCCTGGAAGAAGCGGGCGTACATGTACGCGTGGGTGATCGACACCGCTGGGGCCTCTCACGCAACGCTTGACACAGCACGCTAAGAAAGCGCTGAGAGCGGCAACTTCTGAGGCAGGTCATGCGTCCCTCCTGATAACACTGCGTCACGATGCGAAGGAATCGCGCGTCAGGCGTACGCGTTGCATCAGTAGTCCGGGTCCGGCCCGGGTTGGACGAAGGAGTTGACCAGCATGGCCAGCACGACGGCTCGGGCGGCGCATCGCCCCCGTGAGACTGCCGAGGGACGCGACAGCGTTGGCATGTACCTCGACGAGATCTCGCGGACGCCGCTGCTGGACGCTGCGGCCGAGGTCGAGCTGAGCAAGGCGATCGAGTCCGGACTGCTGGCCGAGCACCTCCTTGTGGGAGGGCGTACAAGGCAGCGCAAGATCGGTGCCCTCCGTGGCGTCACCGCCGCGGAGCTCGAGTGGGTCGCCGCCGAAGGGCGCCGGGCCATGCAGGTGTTCATCAACGCGAACCTCCGCCTGGTGGTGTCCATCGCCCGCAAGTACGGGCGCGCCCAGATGCCCCTGCTCGACCTGGTGCAGGAGGGCAACACTGGCTTGATCCGGGCGGTCGAGAAGTTCGACTACGCCAGGGGCTACAAGTTCTCGACGTACGCGACGTGGTGGATCCGCCAGGCAATCACCCGCGGCATCGCCCAGCAGGGTCGTGTCGTGCGGTTGCCGGTCCACGTCGTTGAGGAGCTGAACCAGGTGGGTGCGGCGCGCCGCAACCTGGAACGCGTCCTGGGCCGCGAACCCGACCCGTCCGAGATCTCCGCCGAGCTCGACATGGACGTGGATCGGGTCCTCGACCTGCTGGGCTGGGGCCGCGACCACGTCAGCCTCGACTCGCCAGTCGACGAAGACGGCGACACGTCCCTCGGTGACCTGGTGGCGCGGGAGACCCTGCCCGGCCCCGACGTCACCTTTCTCGACGTCGAGGCGCGAGGCCGACTCTCGGAACTCGTCGATCAGCTCGGTGAGCGGGAGGCCGACATCATCCGGTCCCGTTACGGGCTGGTCGACGGCAGGCAGCAGAAGCTGGCCGACATCGGCGCCCGGCATGGGATCTCCGCCGAACGGGTCCGCCAGCTGGAGCGTGAGGCACTGGCGCGGCTGCGGCAGCTGGCCGACCCCGACCTCGCCGCCTGAGGTCTGGCGTTAGGTCCGACGGGAAGCGAACACCCAGCCCGTCAAGTGCCTGCGCAGGTGATCCCACTGCGGGCTACTTCACTGGGTGCTGCGGAGTTGCTTCACATGGCTCAGGGGCACTTCCAACAGGGTGCAACCCATTGGGAGTGCCCCTATCCCATGTGAACATGGGATAGGGGCAGTGCGAGAGTCAGGTCCGGCGGGTCGCCAGCGCCTGCCACAGCACGTCGACCCGGACGTCGAGCTCTGCCAGCGACCCGGAGTTGTCGATCACCAATCCGGCGGCCGCGAGTCGATGCTCCCGCGATGACTGGGCCGCGATGCGTGCCCGCGCCTCCTGACTGGTCATGCGTCCACTCTCGACCAGCCGGGCGACCTGGACCTCCTCGGGCGTGTCCACGACGACCACGACGTCGAAGTCGCCGACCTGACCGGTCTCAACCAGGAGGGGAATGTCGTGCACGACCATGGCGTCCGCGTCGGTGGCCGACTCGATCTGCGCGGCTCGGGCCCGTACCCGGGGGTGGATGATCGCTTCCAGGCGCCGCCGCGCCGCGGGGTCACCGAAGACCCACTTCGCCACGGCTGCCCGGTCGAGTCGTCCTTCGGGCCCCAGCACCCGCCGCCCGAAGGCTCCGACCACTTCAGCCAGACCATCAGTGCCGGGGGCCACGACCTCGCGGGCTAGCGCGTCGGCGTCGATCACGACCGCACCGCGCTGCCGCAGTCGCCGGCTGACCTCGCTCTTGCCGGACCCGACCCCCCCGGTCAGCCCAACCCTCAGCACGCCCGCAGTCTGGCACGGCGAGGGGGCGCCGCAGCCTGACACGGCGGCTAGCAGCGGCTGAGCTCGCGGCCGCAACCGAACGACTGGCGGTACGCCTGCGGGGTGGTGCTGCGGGCGCGAGTGAAGTGGTGCCGCAAGGTTGCGGGGTTGCCGAAGCCGGTCCGCCGCGCCACGGCGTCGACCGACAGCGTCGTCTCCTCCAGCAACCGCTCTGCCAACAGGACTCGTTGGTGCGTCAGCCATTGGTGGGGGGTCGTTCCGGTCTCGTCACGGAACCGCCGGGCAAATGTGCGCGGTGACATGTGCGCCCGCAGGGCCAGTTGCGGGACGCTCAGCGGCCGTTCGAGGTGCTGGCCCAGCCAGTCCAGCAACGGCGCCAGGGTGTCCGCGCGCAGTTGTGGCAGCGGCATCCGGACGAACTGCGCCTGCCCTCCGTCTCGGTGGGGCGGGACGACCATCCGGCGCGCCACCGTGTTGGCGACCTCGGCGCCGAACTCCTTGCGCATGATGTGCAGACACGCATCGAGGCCGGCGGCAGACCCTGCACTGGTGATCACCGGGTCGGCATCGACGTACAGGACGTCGGGGTCGACCTGCGCGCGCGGGAAGCGAGCGGCGAGCTCGGCCGCGTACCGCCAATGGGTGGTACATCGACGACCGTCGAGCAGCCCCGCCATGCCGAGCACGAAGGCTCCGGAGCAGACCGAGAGCACCCGCGCACCTCGTGCCTCCGCGTCACGCAGGGCCTGAAGCGCTGCGTCAGGAACGGTGTTATCTCGGGGCATGGCTGGCACAGCGACCAGATGGGCGTCAGCGAGCCGCTCGAGGCCGTGCATCACGTGCAGCCCGAAGCCTGCCGATGTTGCCACCTGGCCGGGCTGCGGAGTGCACACCGCGAAGTCGAAGGTCGGCACGTTGTCGTCGCTGCGGTCCAGGCCCCACGCCTCACAGAGCACGCCAAGCTCGAACGGCGCAACGCCGTCGCAGACCAGCACGGCAACGTTGCTGAGCACAGGAACCTCCGAGGTGGTGGCAGAAAACCGCTCGCATGTGGCATCCCTGCCACTGGTGGCAGCATAGCAAGTGAGCGAGTATTACTGCCATGACGATTTTCGTGGTACTGCTCGCGGTCACCGCTGCCATCGTCCTCTTCGGGATGGCACTGGCCCGCGAGATTCGCAGCGACGGCTATGGGCAACGGCCACCACCCCGGAGCCGAGCCGACGAGGACGAGTCCCGCGAGGTGCAGCTCGCCCGGTTGGCTCGTTAGCGGCCGCCGGAGACCGAGAAGGCGTCCAAGCTCCGCTCCGCGCAAAGGTTGTCAGGCGTGGCCGCTCACACCTCTGGCTGGGCTCAGCCCTGACCGGTGAGCTTCTCGCGCAGCGCCTGCAGGGCCTCGTCAGAGGCCAACCCGGCGTCTTCACCTGGCTTGGGCGCGCTCGCGTCGTCGGCGGCAGGGGCCTCCGACGAGTAGGAGCTCACCTCACCCGCCTCCTGGTCGGCCTTCTGGGCCTCCTCGATCTGCTTGCGGTGCGCCTCCCAGCGGGCATGCGCCTCGGCGTACTGGGCCTCCCAGACGGCTCGCTGGTCGTCGTACCCCTCGCGCCACTCGCCAGTCCCGGGATCGAAGCCTTCGGGATAGATGTAGTTGCCCTGGTCGTCGTAGGAGGACGCCATGCCGTAGACGGTGGGGTCGAAGTGCTCGTCCGAGGCGACCGCGGTCTCGTTGGCCTGCTTCAGCGACAGCGAGATGCGACGCCGCTCCAGATCGATGTCGATGATCTTGACCATGACGTCGTCGTTGACCTGCACGACCTGTTCGGGGATCTCGACGTGGCGCTCGGCGAGCTCGGAGATGTGGACCAAGCCCTCGATGCCCTCCTCGACGCGGACGAAGGCACCGAACGGCACCAGCTTGGTGACCTTGCCCGGCACGATCTGACTCATCTGGTGGGTGCGGGCGAAGTGCTGCCAGGGGTCCTCCTGGGTCGCCTTGAGCGACAGCGAGACCCGCTCACGGTCCATGTCGACGTCGAGGACCTCGACGGTGACCTCATCACCGACCTGCACGACCTCGCTGGGGTGGTCGATGTGCCGCCACGACAACTCGGAGACGTGGACGAGTCCGTCGACACCGCCGAGGTCGACGAACGCACCAAAGTTCACGATCGAGGACACAGTGCCCTTGCGAACCTGGCTCTTGCCGAGCTGGGTGAGGAAGCTCTGCCTGACCTCGGACTGAGTCTGCTCCAGCCACGCCCGGCGGGACAGCACCACGTTGTTGCGGTTCTTGTCCAGCTCGATGATCTTGGCCTCGATCTCCTTGCCCACGTAGGGCTGGAGGTCACGGACCCGACGCATCTCGACCAGTGACGCCGGCAGAAAGCCGCGGAGCCCGATGTCGAGGATGAGACCGCCCTTGACAACCTCGATAACGGTGCCCGTGACGATTCCGTCCTCCTCTTTGATCTGCTCGATCGTGCCCCAGGCGCGCTCGTACTGCGCGCGCTTCTTTGACAGGATCAGGCGGCCCTCTTTGTCCTCTTTCTGCAGGACCAGGGCCTCGACCGCATCGCCGACGGAGACGACCTCGTTGGGATCGACGTCGTGCTTGATCGACAGCTCGCGCGAGGGGATGACGCCCTCAGTCTTGTAGCCGATGTCGAGCAGGACCTCGTCGCGGTCCACCTTGACGATGATGCCGTCGACGATGTCGCCGTCGTTGAAGTACTTGATGGTCTCGTCGATCGCGGCGAGGAAGGCTTCCTCCGAACCGATGTCGTTGACTGCCACCTGAGGTGTGCTGTTAGCGGTGTCGGTGGGGCTCGCGGGAGGTGCCTCGAGACTGCTCGTCATGTGGTTGGGGGCTCCGATGGGCTGTGGGTGTCGGGCGGGCACGCGGCAAGCCTGGATCGCGGTGTGCCGAGGGTGAAAGTTCGACAGGTGGCGAGCACGAGCCTGCTCGGTCCGAGGTCGTGCAGGCTCACAGCGCAAACCCAAGCGTACGGGCGGTGCGCAGAGTGGGTCAACGCGGGGTGAGGAAGGCCGTCAACGCCGCCACGTACATCGCCGGGTCGGCCGCGCCCATGAGCTCGCGGGCAGAGTGCATCGCGAGCTGAGGTGCCCCGACATCGACGGTGGCCAGACCGGTTCGGCTCGCGGTGATGGGACCGATGGTCGAGCCGCAAGGCAGGTCTGCGCGGTGCATATACCGCTGCAGCGGGACACCGGCCTGGTCGCAGGCGAGCGCAAAGGCCGCGGCGCCGGCCGCTTCGGTGGCGTAGCGCAGGTTTTGGTGGACCTTGAGCACCGGACCCCCGTTGACCGCGATCAGATGGGAGGGCTCGTGCCGGTCCGCGTACGCGGGGTGCGTCGCGTGTGCCATGTCACCCGAGGCGCACACCGATCCGGCCATCGCACGCAGGTGGTCCTGGCGATCGCCCCCAAGGCCGAGCGTCACCCGCTCGAGCACCGAGCCGAGCAGGTCGGAGAACGCTCCCCGCTCGGACATGCTGCCCACCTCCTCGTGGTCGAACAGCACCAGCACGGGCACGTGCCCGGTCACGTCGCTGGCGCCGAGCAGCGCCTGCGTGGCGGCGTAGCAGGTGCCCTGGTTGTCCAGCCGGGGCGCGCTGAGCAGCTCCCGGCGCAGGCCCACCCTTCGGCTGCCGCTGAGGTCGTGGGTCATCAGCTCCCAGCCCAGGATCTGGTCGGGGTCGACGCCGAGGTGCTCGGCGACGACGGCCTGGACCGAGGCGGGGCCGGATCCGACACCCCACACCCCGTCGAGGTGGCGCTGTGCGTTGAGCTGGTCGCCCGCGCGGTCCTCCGAGAGGTGAATCGCCAGCCGTGGCACCCGCAGCACCGGCTCGTCGATCCGCAGCAGCTTGTCCGACAGCCCGTCTGCCTGTCGGACCGTGACGCGCCCTGACAGCCCGAGGTCGCGGTCCAACCAGGAGTTGAGCCAGGCGCCGCCGTACGGCTCAAGGCCGACAAGCTGCCAACCGACGCGGTGCAGGTCCGGATGTTGCTTGACCCGCAGGTTCGGGCTGTCGGTGTGCCCGGCCACGATGCGGAACGGTGTCGTGGGTTCGTCGGCCGACCCCGCGTCCCAGGCGACCAGCGAGCCGCCGCGCACCACGTAGTGGCGTCCGGGGGTCGTCGGCCAGGCGTCCGTCTCGCGCAGCGCGATAAACCCGTCAGCCTCCAACAGCTCGGCCACATGCGCGCAGACGTGGAACGGGGACGGGCAGGCGTCGATGAAGGCAGCGAGTCCGTCGGCGTGCCGGTCGTGCTCGCCGGTGACCGGCACGGAGGAACGCATCCCGACAGGCTACGGGGCGACGGCGTCGAGCCTGCCGCTTCCTGCGATGGCGCGCAGCAACGCGTCCGCCCGCTCGACGACGTCGTGGCGGACGCTCCGTCCGGCGAGCTCGATCAACGCCCATAGGTCGCTGGCGTAGCCCAGCCGCAGCGGGTCGGCCTGAAGGGAAGGCGTCTTTCCGACAAAGCGCTCGAGCACCTGGTGCGCCCAGTCGGTGCCGCGCTCGAAGCGGAGCAGGTTGCCGAGGTCCGTGTACGGCGACCCGGCGTGGGCGAACTCCCAGTCGAGCAGCGCCCTGACCGAGCCCGTCACCGGATCGACAAGCAGGTTCTTGGGGTTGAAGTCGCTGTGCACCAGGCAGGTCCGGTCGACCGTGTCCAACAGGGTGTCGGCCTCGAGGCACACCGCACGAAGGGCCCGACGCCGCCCAGCGTCCCAGCCCGGCAGCTCGTGGTCGTCCAGCCACTCGACCAGACCGTCAGCCGGTGCGGTCGCCTCGGACAGCCGCAGGTCGGCGTCGACGAACAAGCCGGGCCGCACGAACGGCATGCCGGACAGGGCAGTGAGCACGGCGCTCACCGAGTCCGCCAGTGCGGCTCTCAGCACCGCACCGGCTCGGGGGAGCACGATATCGAGCCGCGTTCCTGTGACGTACGACGTCAGGACGTGCGGCGGCTGCGAGCCTCCTCGCCGTACGTCGAGGACGTCCGGAACCGGCACCAGCCCGCGTACGAGCCGCAGCAGCGCCGCGTCGATCGGCGCCCGCTCGGGATGCCGGCCGTACACACGGAGCACCGCCTGCTGGCCGAAGGCCTCAACAGCGAAGGTCTCCCCGCTGTAGCCACCCGCCAACGGGACGGCGCTGGCCGGGCCCGTCGTCGGAGTCAGTGCCCGGCCTCGTGCCACGTCGCGCCCGCCCCGACCGAGACGTCCAGCGGTACGGCGAGGTCCGCGGCACCGGCCATCTGCTCGCACAGCAACGCCTCGACCTGCACGCGCTCACCGGCCGCCACCTCCAACACGAGCTCGTCGTGCACCTGGAGCAGCAGCCGCGACGCCAGACCGGCCGCCCGCAACGCGTGGTGCACGTCGAGCATGGCCACCTTGATAATGTCCGCCGCCGACCCTTGGATCGGCGCGTTCAACGCCATCCTCTCGGCCATCTCGCGGCGCTGCCGGTTGTCGCTTGTGAGGTCGGGCAGATAGCGCCGTCGACCCAGCAACGTCTCGGTGTAGCCGGTCCGCCGAGCCTCGGCAACCACGCCGTGCAGGTAGTCACGCACCCCGCCGAACCGCTCGAAGTACTCGTCCATCAAGCCCTGCGCCTCGCGGGTGTCGATGCCGAGCTGCTGGGACAGGCCGTACGACGACAGGCCGTAGGCAAGCCCGTAGTTCATCGCCTTGATCCGCGCTCGCATCTCGCCGGTCACCGTGTCCGGCTCGGCGCCGAACACGCGGGCCGCGGTCACGGTGTGGAAGTCCTCGCCGGACTTGAAAGCCTGGATCAGGTCGGCGTCTTCCGACAGGTGCGCCATGATCCGCATCTCGATCTGGCTGTAGTCGGCGGTGAGCAGGATGTCGAACCCGTCTCCGACGACGAAGGCGGCGCGGATCCGCCGGCCCGACTCGGTGCGGATCGGGATGTTCTGCAGGTTCGGTTCGGTCGAGCTCAGCCGACCCGTCGCGGCGATCGTCTGGTTGAACGTGGTGTGGATGCGACCGTCGTCTGTCACGGTCTTGCGCAGTCCCTCGACCGTCGACCGCAGCCGGCTCGCGTCGCGGTGCGCCAGCAGGTGCATCAGGAACGGGTGCTCGGTCTTCACGAACAACGCCTGCAACGCCTCGGCGTCAGTGGTGTAGCCGGTCTTCGTGCGCTTGGTCTTCGACATCCCCAGCTCGTCGAAAATCACCACCTGCAGCTGTTTCGGTGAGCCGAGGTTGATCTCCTTACCAATCACTGCGTATGCCTCGTCGGCAGCAGTTCGCACCTGGGTCGCGAAGTCCGCCTCCAGGTCAAAGAGCCGGTTGTCGTCGACGGCGATGCCCACTCGTTCCATATCGGCCAGCACACCGACCAGCGGGAGCTCGACGTTGCGCAGCAAGGCACTCCCGCTGCGCTGCTCCAGCTCGACGTCGAGAGCGGCGGCAAGGTCGACGGTGGCCCTCGCCCGCAGCATGTCCATGTCGGCGTCGTCGTCGGCGATGCCGTCCAGGGACAGCTGGCCCGAATCGGCCGCATCCTCACGTAGTTCGCGGTGCAGGGTCCGCAGCGTCAGGTCTGCCAGGTCGTACGAACGCTGGTCAGGACGGGACAGATAAGCCGACAGCGCCGTGTCGCAGTCGAGCCCCGACAGCGTCCATCCCGTCGCGGCCAGCGCCAGCAACGGTCCTTTGGCATCATGCAGGGCCTTGGGCGCAGCTGCGTCGGCGAGCCAGCTCGCTAACGCCTGCTCGTCGGCGGGTCCGAGCCCGTCGACGGGCAGATAGACGGCGGGGCCACCTGGGTGGGCGACCGCGAGCCCGTCGACCTCTCCCCCACCTCGGGCCCACCGACCGCGCACATGCAGCCCGAGGCGACGGCCGTCGGCGGCGTGCTCGGCAAGCCACGGCGCCACCTCTCCCCGACCGAGAGTGCAACCGCGAATCACGAAGCCGGCCTCGGCCTGCGGCTCCGCCACGCTCAGCGTCGCGAAGAGCCGATCACGGAGCACGCGGAACTCCAGGCCGTCGAACACCTGGTGCACCGCATCCCGATCCCATGGCTGCAACACCAGATCGGGTGGTGACAGTGGCAGGTCGAGGTCGCAGACCAGAGCGTTGATGCGGCGGTTGCGGATGACGCCGGCCAGATGCTCGCGCAACGAGTCTCCGGCCTTGCCACTGACCTGGTCCACGTGGACGACGAGGGAGTCCAGGTCGCCGAACTGGTTGATCCACTTGGCCGCGGTCTTCGGACCGACACCGGGGACGCCGGGCAGGTTGTCGCTGCTCTCGCCCACCAGTGCAGCGATGTCGGGGTAGCGCGTCGGGAAGACGCCGTACCTGTCGTGCACGGCCAACGGGGTCATGCGGGCCAGGTCGGAGACGCCCTTGCGCGGGTACAGCACCGTGATCATCTCCGTGACCAGCTGAAAAGCGTCGCGGTCGCCGCTGCAGATGAGCACCTCGAAGCCCGCGGACTGCGCCTGCGTCGCGAGTGTCGCGATGACGTCGTCGGCTTCGTAGCCTTCCTTTTCGATGGTCTGGATGCGCAGTGCGTCGAGCACCTCGCGCACCAGCGACACCTGGCCACCAAACTCCGTCGGCGACGCCGAACGGTTTGCCTTGTACTCGGCGTACTCCTGCAACCGGAAGGTGTCCCGCGAGACGTCGAACGCCACCCCGACGTGTGTCGGCGCCTCATCGCGGAGGACGTTGATCAGCATCGAGGTGAACCCGTAGACGGCGTTGGTGGGTTGTCCTGTGGTGGTCGAGAAGTTCTCGACTGGCAACGCGAAGAAGGCTCGGTAGGCGAGCGAGTGGCCATCGAGCAGCAGCAGTCGAGGTGGCTCCGGGGAGGGATCCACTGCCTCGACCGGGGGGATTGACACGGCACCGACTCTAGTGGCGGCAGCCGACACCGCCCGCGGGCACTCGTGTGGTCAGACCGTCGCCGGACGGCCCTGGCGACGTCGCAGCGTACGACGGTGTGCGATGAGCCGGCCGGTGTCTCGTGACCCAGTCGCAAGGCCCGCGAACCGCGAGCAGAGCAGGCTCACCGGGGCGGCCCTGATCACCGCGACCTGGCCAAAGCCCAGGCGCGCCAGGAAGCGCTGCGCCTCCCGGGTGCCTCGTGGCGACGTCGCTAGCAGGTGCGTGGAGTCCTTCTCCTCCGCCCACCCCGTGGCCGCCGACAGCAGCGCCGACGCGACACCTCGACGGCGGTAGTCCGGAAGCACCAGCAGGTGGGACAGGTGCACAGCCTCCCGCTGTTGGATCGGTGAGAGTGGGCCTCGGCGCAGGTGAACGGCAGCTACGACCCGACCCTCCAGGCAGCCCACGAGCAGTCGCTCAGCGGGGTCAGCGGCGATCCGTGCGATGGCAGCCTTTGCTTCCTGGGTCTCCGGTGCGAGCAAGAATCCCTCACCCATGGTGCGATCCAGCGCGTCGTCGCTGTCCAGGACGACGGTGGTCTGCGTCCACACCTGGATCAGGTCGTCAGCGTCTGCGGGCTCAGCGCAGCGAACTGTGACAGGGGCTCGTGACACCGCGGTGCTCCTTCGGTCATCCCGGACGGTCTCGTCTGACTTCGTCCCCCGGTGGCACACTACGCCGCACCACAGGTAGGTCCGGCGCGCATGATTGTGCCCACTCGGGCGCCAAAAC
>Ga0183260_10002230_pt1 | contig 16015 bp, 16 predicted proteins | sample AntDrymUQ4972206_2_FD_129768 | JGI IMG/M metagenome (GOLD analysis project Ga0183260, IMG submission 129768) | Polar desert sand microbial communities from Dry Valleys, Antarctica - metaG UQ497 (22.06) (version 2) (version 2) | ecosystem: Environmental > Terrestrial > Soil > Desert | place...
GGATCGCCGTCTTCGACCCCGCCACCGATCTGGCACCGGACACCAAGTACAAGGTGGCGCTGACGTCGGGCATCGTCGACGCGTCCGGACAGCCGATGACGCCGACCAACTGGCGGTTCACGACTGGGCCGGTGCCGACGATCGTCAGCTCCAACCCCGCACCGGGTGTCACCGCCGTACCCCCGGCCCGCTCGCTGACGGTGACGTTCAGCGAGAACGTGCAGAACGCCGGGCCGGCGACGATCGTCCTCAGCGGCCCCTCCGGTGCACTCGTGCCTGCCACGGTCACCCGCAGCGGCTCGTCGTACACCTGGGTCCTCAACCCGACCGCCACATTGGCCCGGCGCACGACCTACACCGTCTCCGTCGCCGGCGGCCTGCTCGGCATCCGGGACGCGGCGTACAACCTCATGCCCAGCACGAGCTGGACGTTCACCACGGCCTGACCGGTCTTCTCGATCCGGCGTCCGCTTGGACGCCGGATCGAGCAAGGTGGAGGTGGCGGGAATCGAACCCGCGTCCTCCGGCGGCTCAACAGGGCTTCTACGGGCGTAGTGCGCGTCGTCCTACTCGGCCCCACCGATCCTGCGCACAGGTCGGTGCGACGGGCCCAGCTGCTGTGAGATGTTCCGCCGTCCCCCGCAGCCGGGTCCGGCGGTGATCCTCCTAGCGATGCCAGATTCCGGGCCGGAGGCGCTCCCGGACTGACAGACCTGCTTCGCTACTTAGGCAGCGAGAGCAAGATCACGCTGACTGACGTCGGCGCTTGATTTGGTTGCGACATTTCGTGGTTAACGAGATCATCGTCGCCTTCCTCGGCCCGCTTCCCCTGCCTCGACGTCCGGAGTCGAGACCATTCACCCCCTGGTGTGGTGTTGCCCCAGGGTAACGCGCGGGTCCAGCCGGTTCATCCCACCGTTCGGACCGGGATCTGCCGCTCCCAGCTCGTCCAGCTCTTCGTGACCTCGAAGCCGACGCGCTGGTAGAGCCCCAGAGCGCCGGAGCCGTTGGCGCTGTCGACGCTGAGCGCGGCCTGGTCGTAGCCCAGCCCGGCGTACGCCGCCAGCGCCTGGTTCAGCAGGACTGAACCCGCGCCCCGGCCGCGGTAGGGCGGCAACGTCCCCAGCTGCCCGATCCAGGCGTCGCGTCTCCCGGTCGCCGCGAGGTCGGCGTCGTAGAAGTAGCCGAGCAGGTACGCCGCCACCGGGGCGTCCTCGTCCGTGCCGTCCAGCATCAGGAAGCTCAACTCGGGCCGGAAGTTCCGGTTGCCGGTGAACCACTGCTTCCACGTCGCCGGGTCCCGCTCGGTCGAGCCGTAGTGCCCGCGGAAGGCGAGGTTGTGCGCCCGGCGTACCTCGTCGTCCCGCCCTGCGGTGTAGGGGACCAGCCGCCACGGCGCCACTGGTTCCCGCGGCGCGGGTACACCGGAGCGCAGGTCACGCTCCATCTCGAAGAACTGTCGGTTCGCCTCCAGCCCGGCCGCCCGCACGAGCTCGACCGCGTCGCCGACATGGTCCGCGACGCCGAAAGAGATCTTGCCGGGCACGGTCGGGTGCCGCGCGGCGTGCAGTTCGGCGGCACCGGCCAGCTGGCGTTGCACGAGCTCGGTACCGATCCCCCGGCCGCGGTAGTCCGGGTGCACGACGCCGGGGCAGCCGATCATGTGGACGTCCCAGACCTCCGTCGAGCCCATGAGGTGTCCCATGGCCACGAGGCGTTCCCCGTCGAGCACGGCAATGGTGTCGACGTCGAGGTCACGCGAGGGATCGGCGAGCTCCTCGGCGACGTCATCGACCGAGTAGTTCTCGCCCGTGTCGTCCACCCGCTCGGCCGCGGCCATCAGTTCGGCGCAGGCCGCAGCGTCCTCGACGCGCATACCGCGCCACATCAGATCGTCCACGCCGGTCACCGTAGGTCGCGCCACCGATGAAGTGAACCGGGTTTCTCAGCAGTCGCTCCGGGTGCGAAGGGCAGGCGGCGGATCGCGGTGAGCCAGCCACCGGTAGGGCACCGGCTGCCCGGCGTTCCACTCCGCGGCGGAGACCTCGGGAACCGGCTCGAACCCGGCGGCGGCGTACGCGCGCAGGGCGGCGACGTTGTCCGGGTGGACGCGGAGGAAGACGTCGGCGTACGACGTCCGCGCCCGGCCGGCGAGCCGCGTCGCGAGCACGCGGCCCACGCCCCGGCCGCGGCCGGCCGGGTCGACGATCAGTCTGGCCAATTCGACCTCCTGCTCGTCGTCGTCCACCCAGAGCTCGCCGTAGGCCGTCAACCTGCCGTCGTCGTACAGGACGAAAGCCTGGACGCCCGGCTCGCTCGCCCAGTCGCGGATCACTGCCACCGGCACCGGGGCATCAGGGTGGCCGCACCACAGCGCGACCTCGGGCCCCGTGGTGGCCCACGTCGCGACGGTCTCCGCGCACGCTGCGTCGGCGGGGCGCAGCTGCCACCGCACGCTAGGTCCCCCGCTGCGGCAGGAGACGAACGAAGCTGGTCCGCTTGCGGGCCACCCGGAAACCGAGCCGGGCGTAGATGGCCAGCCCGCCGATGTCGCTCTCACCGTCCACGTCGAGCGCCGCTCGGTCGAACCCGGCGTCGCGGTGGGCCTCCAGGGCCCGCGCGATCAGGTGGGTGCCGATCCCCCGGCGGCGGTAGCCGCCCAGCGTGCCCACCTGGCCGATCCAGCCCTCGGTCACGCCGTCGACCACGGCATCGGCTTCGTAGAAGTAGCACAGGCAGAACCCGACCACCCGACCCTCGTGCAGGACGAGGCTGCTGCGCTCGGCCCGGAAGGCGCGGCTCCCGGTGAACCAGTGCGCCCAGGTCTCCGGCCCGTGGTCGATGGCGCCGAAGCTGTCGGCGAAGGCCTCGTTGTAGGCCAGCCGGACCTCGTCGTCCCGGGCCGGGTCGTACGGCACGACGGTGAGTTCGGGGGCCAATCCCCGGACGAGCGGCAGTGGTTCCTTCAGGTCGCGTTCCATGTCGAACCAGTGCCGCAGCGGGTGCAACCCCGCCGCCCGCACCAGTTTCACGTGACGGACGCAGTGGTCGAACGGCCGGACCACGATCCGGGCGTCGGCCGCAGGCTCCACCTCCGCGTGCAGCGCGGCCGCCCGGTGCAGCTGGATAGCCAGGATCCCGCGGCCGATGCCCTCACCGCGGCGGTCGGGATGCACCGTGCCCCACAGCTCGATGACGTAAGTCCCGCCGACCAGCCCGCGCGCGCGGACCACCCCCATCCCGACGAGCCGGTGCCCGTCGAGGACAGCGACGGTGTCCCGGCTCGGGTCCAGCGACTCGTCGCCAAACTCCTCGTCGAGGTCGCGCTCGTCGTAGTGCTCGCGGGTGATGTCCACCCGCTCGGCGGCGGCCAGGAGGGCTACCACCGCGGGGATGTCGGGCCGGACGAGGGAACGCCACTCCAAATCCGATGTCACCCTGTCGCCACCGGGTCCAGCGTCGCCACCGGGTCCAGCCCGACCAGGCGGGCGCCGTTGCCGTAGAGCACTCCACGCAGCCAGTCCCCGCCCAGGTCCAGCCGGTGCAGCACCTCGACCTGGTGGGCGTAGGTGTACGGGATCGTCGGGAAGTCCGAGCCGAGCACGATGCGGTCGGCCAGCGCGGCCAGCCGCGGCGGCAGGTCGGCCGGCACCGGCGCGAACGCCTCGACGAAGTCGGTCGCGAACATCGTGGTGTCCAGGTGCACCCGTGGGTAGCGCTCGGCGAGGTCGAGGTGCTCGTGGTACTCCGGCATCCCCATGTGCGCCACGACCAGGGTCAGTTCGGGGTGCCGGGTCAGCACCTGCGCCATCGGTCCGGGGCCGGTGTGCCGGCCCGGCCGCGGACCGGACCCGCAGTGCACGGTCACCGGCACGCCGGTCTCGGTGAGCAGCCCCCACACCGGGTCGAGCATCGGGTCGGCCGGGTCGTAGCCGCCGACCTGCACGTGGGCCTTGAACATCCGGGCGCCGTCATCGAGCGCGGTGCGGACGTAGTCCGCGACGCCGGGTTCCGGAAAGAACGTCGCGCTCGACAGGCATCCCGGCGTACGGCGAGCGAACTCGGCCGACCACCCGTTGAGCCAGCAGGCCATACCCGGCTTGTGCGGGTACGGATGCGTCGGAAAGGCCAGTACGCCGAGTGCTCGCAGCTGCTCCACCCGCGCCCGCTCCGAACCGCGGTAGGTGACCGGCCACTCCACGCCGTAGTTCTGCGCCCCGGCGTCGAAGAAGGCCCACACCTTGTGCTGCATCTGCTCGGGCAGGAAGTGGACGTGCAGGTCAACGAGGCCGGGCAGGCCGAGGGCCTGCCAGTAGGCGGGGACATCGGTGTCGCTCTGGGGCGGCAGTGGCACCTCGCTCACCGGCGCACCTCCGCTCTGCTCAACCGCGCGCCGTGGCACCGGACGCCCGGTCACGCCCCTTGGCGCGGCGTCCCATCGCATGGCTGATCTCGCGATTGGCGTCCCTGGCCGCAAGATCCTGGCGCTTGTCGTAGCTCCGTTTCCCGCGCGCCAACGCGATCTCGACCTTCACCCTCCCATCGTTGAAGTACAGCTGCAGGGGCACGAGGGTCAACCCACTCTCCCGCGTCTTGCCGATCAGCCGGTCGATCTCCAGCTTGTGCAGCAACAACTTCCGCACCCGACGTGGGTCGTGGTTCGTCCACGACCCCTGCACGTATTCCGGGATGTGGACGCCGTGCAGGAAGACCTCGCCGTTCTCGATGGTCGCGTAGCCGTCGACCAGCGAGGCCCGGCCCAGCCGCAGCGACTTCACCTCGGTCCCGGTGAGCACGAGCCCCGCCTCCAGGCTCTCGAGGATGGCGTAGTCGTGGCGCGCCTTGCGGTTCTGCGCGACGAGCAGCCGGCCCGTGACGGACCGCTTGGGCGCCTGAGCGGCCCGGACCCGCGCCACCTCAGAGCCGGACGTACAGGCGCAGCGTGACGTACGCCGCCAGGCTGGCCAGCACGACGCCGCAGCCGGCGATGATCGGGGTCACGGTCAGGATGCTCGCCCAGTCGATGGGCGGGATGATCCCGGCCTGGATCGGCCCGGCCAGGGTCTCGTCGACGAAGAGCACCTTGGCCAGGACGAGTCCGCCGAAGGCCAGCAGCGCGCCGATCAGCCCGGCCAGGGCGGCCTCCAGGATGAACGGCAGCTGCGTGTACCACCGGGAGGCGCCCACCAGGCGCATGATCCCCGTCTCGGTACGCCGGGTGAACGCGGCCAGCTGGATGGTGTTGGAGATGAGCAGGATCGCGGCCAGCGCCTGCACGATCGCCACCGCGATGGTGCCGTTGCGCAGCCCGTTGAGCAGTCCGAACAGGCGATCCAGGAACTCTCCCTCGTCCTTGACCGACTCCACGCCCGGTGAGCCGGCGAACTCTTGGGCGATGACGTCGTAGCGCTCGGGGTTGAGCAGCTGCACCCGGAAGGATTCCGGCAGCGCGTCCGGTGGTGTGCTGTTCACCAGTTCCGGTTGGGCTTCGAACTGCAGCCTGAACCGCTCGTACGCCTCGTCCTTGCTCTCGTACAGGAAGGTCTGGACCTCCGACGACCCGGTGAGACCGGCCTCGATCTCGTCGCGCTGGGTGTCCGTCACGTCGTCGGTCAGGAAGATCGAGACCTGCACCTTGTCGTAGTAGATCTCCTTCATCTGGGAGATCTGCCCGGCGATGAGCAGGCCGGCCCCGAGCAGGCCCAGCGAGATCGCCGTGGTGATGATCATCGCGATGGTCATCGTGGAGTTGCGCCGCAGGCCGGTGGCGACCTCGGAGACGATGAAGTTCGCACGCACGTGCCGATTACCGCCCTACGCCGTACACGCCACGGGACTGATCCCGGGTGACCCGGCCTACTGTCAACTCGACCACACGGCGGCGCATCGAGTCGACGATGTTGGAGTCGTGGGTCGCCATCACGACAGTGGTCCCCGTGCGGTTGATCCGCTCCAGCAGCAGCATGATGTCCTGGCTGGTCTCCGGGTCGAGGTTGCCCGTCGGCTCGTCGGCCAGCAGCACCAGCGGCCGGTTGACGAACGCCCGGGCGATCGCCACCCGCTGCTGCTCACCGCCGGACAGCTCGTGCGGCAGCCGGTTGGCCTTGCCCTCCAGCCCGACGAGCTGCAACACCTCGGGAACTACCCGCTTGATGGTGTGCTTGGGCTTGTTGATGACCTCCAAGGCGAACGCCACGTTGTCCGTGACGTTCTTCTTGTCCAGCAGCCGGAAGTCCTGGAAGACGCAGCCCATCGTGCGCCGCAGCTTGGGTACCTGCCACTTGGTCATCTTGTTCAGGTGCTTGCCGGTGACGTGGATGTCGCCCCTGGTCGGCGCCTCCTCCTTGAGCAGGAGCCGGAGCAGCGTCGACTTGCCGGAGCCCGAAGCGCCGATCACGAAGACGAACTCACCCTTCTCGATATCGAGGGTGACGTCCTCCAACGCGGGACGGGTGCTGGCGGGATAAAGCTTCGTGACGCCGTTGAGGTGAATCACGATGAGCGAGTCTAACGCGGTTGAGCTGAAGTCCCGGTCAACTGACTGCCTCGGCCGTGCGCTTCCAGCGGATCCCGGCCTCGATGAACTCGTCGATGTCGCCGTCCAGGACGGCCGTGGTGTTGCCGGTCTCGTGCTCGGTCCGCAGATCCTTGACCATCTGGTACGGGTGCAGCACGTAGCTGCGCATCTGGTTGCCCCACGAGTTGGACCCGTCGCCGCGCAGCTGGTCCAGCTCGGCCCGTTGCTCCAGCCGGCGCAGGTCCAACAGCCGGGACTGCAGGACCCGCATGGCCGCGGCGCGGTTCTGCAGCTGGGACTTCTCGTTCTGGCACGACACGACCACGCCGGTCGGCAGGTGGGTGATCCGGACCGCGGAGTCGGTGGTGTTGACGCTCTGCCCGCCCGGTCCCGAGGACCGGAAGACGTCCACCCTGATGTCGGAGTCGGGGACGTCGACGTGGTCGTCCTGCGCTACCACGGGCACGACCTCGACCCCGGCGAAGGACGTCTGCCGCCGGCCCTGGTTGTCGAAGGGGCTGATCCGCACCAGCCGGTGGGTTCCCTGCTCCACGGCGAGCGTCCCGTAGGCGTAGGGCGCCCGCACGGCGAACGTCGCCGACTTGATGCCGGCCTCCTCGGCGTAGGAGGTGTCGTAGACCTCCGTGGAGTAGCCGTGCCGCTCGGCCCAGCGCAGGTACATCCGCATGAGCATCTCGGCGAAGTCCGCGGCGTCCACGCCCCCGGCCTCGGAACGGATCGTCACCAACGCGTCGCGCTCGTCGTACTCCCCGGCCAGCAGGGTCCGGACCTCGAGTTCGTCGATGATCCGGCGCAGGTCGGCGATCTCCCGCCCGACCTCGGCGCGGGTGCCGGCGTCGTCCTCCTCCTCGGCCATCTGGTGCAAGACGCCGAGATCGTCCACCCGCCGACGAAGGTCCTCGACGCGGCGCAGGTCACCCTGGACGTAGCTCAGCCGGCTCGTGACCTGCTGCGCCCGCTCGGGGTCGTTCCAGAGGTCGGGTTCGCTGGACTGCCGCTCGAGTTCGGCGGCCTCGGTCCGCATCCGGCCGAGGTCCAGGACGGCCTCGATCGAGGACAAGGTGGATTCCAGTTCCTTGTGCTCGGTGGAGAAGTCAGCGGCCACGACCGTTCACCGTACGCCGAGGCCGCGTCTGGCCATGTGCTCGGCTAGGTGCTGCCCGGTCAACGAGTCCCCCGCCTGCGTCAACGTCGCCGGCGGGCCTTCGAAGACGACGAACCCGCCGTCGTGACCGGCCCGCGGTCCCATGTCGATCACCCAGTCGGCGCGGGCGACCACGTCGAGGTCGTGCTCGATCACGATCACCGATCGACCGCTGTCGACCAACCGGTCGAGCAAGGCGATCAGGTTGTCCACATCCGCCATGTGCAGGCCCGACGTCGGTTCGTCCAGCACGAGCACCTCGGTCGCCTTGCCCAGCTCGATGGCGAGCTTCAGCCGCTGCCGCTCCCCTCCGGACAACGTGTTCAACGGCTGCCCGAGCCGGACGTAGCCGAGCCCGACGTCGGCCAACCCGCGCAGCATCGGCCGGATCGCCTTCTCGGTGAAGAACTCCGCTGCCTGCAGGACGGACATGCCGAGCACGTCACCGATGTTCTGCCCCCGCAGCAGGTAGCCGAGCACCTCCGGGGTGAACCGCTTGCCCTCGCAGGCCTCGCAGACGCTGACCACGCCTGCGGTGAAGGCGAGGTCGGTGTAGATCAGACCGATCCCCTTGCACTCGGGGCAGGCCCCTTCGGAGTTCGCGCTGAACAGTGCGGCCTTGACGCCGTTGGCCTTGGCGAACGCCGTCCGGATCGGGTCGAGCACGCCGGTGTACGTCGCCGGGTTCGACCGGCGCGAGCCCCGGATGGGCGCCTGGTCGAGCACGGTCACCCCGGCGTGCCGGCGGGCCAGGCACCCGTGGACGAGCGAGCTCTTGCCGGACCCGGCCACCCCCGTCACCACCGTGAGCGTCCCCAGCGGGAAGTCCACCGTGACGTCATGCAGGTTGTGCAGGTCGGCGTGCTCCACGCGCAGGCTGCCGGTGGCCGGGCGTGGGTCGGGCTTGACGGCCTGGCCCCGGTCGAGGTGCCGGCCGGTCGCCGTACCGGAGCGGCGCAGGCCGGCCACGGCGCCCTCGTAGACGATCGTGCCCCCGTCGGCGCCGGCCCCGGGGCCCATGTCGACCACATGGTCGGCGATCGAGATCACCTCGGGCTCGTGTTCGACGACGAGCACCGTGTTGCCCTTGTCCCGCAAGCGAAGCAGGAGCTGGTTCATCCGCTGCACGTCGTGCGGATGCAGGCCGATGGTCGGCTCGTCGAAGACGTAGGTGACGTCGCACAGGCTGGATCCCAGGTGCCGCACCATCTTGACCCGCTGCGCCTCGCCGCCCGATAGCGATCCTGACTCGCGGTTCAGCGACAGGTAACCCAGGCCGATCTCGACGAGGCTGTCCAAGGTGCCCCTCAGCATCGCCAGCAGCGGACCCACCGACGGCTCGGCCAACCCGGAGACGAACTCGGCCAGGTCGCTGACCTGCATCGAGGCGCACTCGGCGATGTTCCGGCCGTCGATCAGCGAGCTGAGGGCGGCCTGGCTGAGGCGGCTGCCGTCACACGCAGGGCAGGGCGCGAACGTCGCCGCGCGCTCCACCGCGCGCCGGATGTGCGCCTGCAGCGAATCGACGTCCTTGCTCAGGTACAGCCGGGTGAACTTGTCGACCAGGCCCTCGTAGTTGAGCGACATCCCCTGGATCTTGAGTTTGACCTCGGGACCGTGCAGGAAGCGCTCCCACTCCGCCGGGGTGAAATCGCGCAGCTTCTTGTCCGGGTCGAAGAAGCCGGAGTCGGCGAACATCCGCCAGTACCACCCGCCGACGCCGAAGTTCGGAACCGTGATCGCGCCGTCGTTCAGGGACAGGTCCCGGTCGACGAGGCCGTCGACGTCGACGGTCGAGACCCGGCCCATCCCCTGGCAGTCGGGGCACATGCCCTGCGGGTCGTTGAAGGAGAACAGGTTCGACGGGCCGATGGACGGTTGACCGAGGCGGCTGTAGATGATCCGCAGCATCGAGTAGGCGTCGGTCGCCGTACCCACCGTCGAGCGGGCGTTCGCGCCCATCCGCTCCTGGTCCACGATGATCGCCGCGGACAGGTTGCGTAGCGAGTCCACGTCCGGCCGGCTCTGGCTGGGCATGAACGACTGCAGGAACGCCGTGTAGGTCTCGTTGATCAGCCGCTGCGACTCGGCGGCGATCGTGCTGAACACCAGCGAGGACTTGCCCGAGCCGGACACGCCGGTGAACACGGTGAGGGCGCGTTTCGGGATGTCGAGGCTGACCTCGCGCAGGTTGTTCTCCCGGGCGCCACGGACCTCGATCTGATCGTGCGCTTCCACCCGGCGGACCGTACCGGCTCGGCGGGTCACCCGAGCCGTCGGTGGTGTGAGCCATGATGCCGGGGTGACTCAGGCGTCTCTCACCGTGGCGGTGATCACCGCGTCAGTCGCCGTCCTGGTAGCGGTCCTTGCGCAGATCTCGACGTGGTCGCTGGAGCATCGCAACCGGGTGTACGAACGTCGCCGCGCCGCGTTGCACGACGTGCAGGACGCCGCGCTGGCCGTGCGCTCCTCGCTGCGCCTGATCGCCGCTGCGGTGCGGGACAGGACCGCGGAAGTCCCTCCCGGCGGTGAGGTCGCTCCGACCGAGGATCCGCGGATCACCGCCGCCCGCGAGGACGCGGCGGCCGTGCTGGCTCTGCGGTTGGCCCGGGTCGAGTCGATGCCGGTGCGGGAGTCGGTGCGGCGCTGGCACGAGATGGCGCGCTACTCGTTTCTGGGGGACGACGCGGCCAGCGATCCCGACACCGAGGTGGCCTGGAACGCGATGAACGAGCTGATCGGCGAGCAACTGACCGTGCCGGGCTGGTGGCGACGCCGAACTGCGAAGCGGGCCTAGAGCCGAGCTTCCAGGCGGCTGGAGTCGGTCACCACAAGGTGACTGCCGACGCCCATCCGTTCCGCCGCGTCCTGCATGAACTCCGCGAACGAGCGCGGGGCGTGGGTGACGTGCAGCGTCCGGACGCCCTCCACGACGAGCAGCCGGTGGACCAGCTCGGCGGCGAAGGAGGGGCTACCGCTGACCAGCCGGTGACCGTCCACCAGCACCTCGGCATCGCGCAGGTCACCGTCGAACTTGTCCACCAACGTATTCGGCAGGGTCCGGCCACCCACCATGCTGGGCAGGGTCAACTTGAACATCGGGGCTCACCGCCGCATCAGCGTCGTCGTCAGGGCCGAGGGTACTCCTCGCCGCCCACGCGATCACCGATCCGCAGGGCGCCTTGAACCAGCGTGCCCGGGAAGGCCGGGCGCTGCAGTGACAGCCGGTCGCCCTCGGTCAGGGCGACGAGGCGGGCGCTTCCCGAGGCGAGCAGCAGCCAGCCGTCGGCGCGCAGGAGTTCGCGCCGGGTGGTGGGCAGCCCGGTGCCGCGATCGCGACCCGGAAGCCGGCTGGTTCCGGACAGGGCGAGCCGTACAGCGTCCTTGTCGTCGTCGGCGCCCCGATCGGCGAGCGTCGCGAGCAGCCCGCGGCCGGTGTCGGCCACCGCGAACCGGATCCAGCGCCGCCGCGGGAAGGTCTGCGCGGCGACGTACCCGACCACCCCTGCGTGGTCGGCGACGTTCAGCGCCATCTCGACGACGCAGGCGAACAGCGTGGTGCTGGCCTGCGGGCTCTGCGCCCGCGCCCGGCGGGCCACCAGCTCGGCGAGTTCGACGGCGTCGTCCTCGCTGCGCACCGGCCGGACCTCGAGCAGGTCGGCGGTGCGATCGTGTTCGGGCACGACCGGGAAGTCGTGGGCGGCGCCGAGGTCGTCCAGGACCTTGCCGAGGCGCATCCGGGCGGCGTACGTCCGCGCGTCCGGATCGAGCGGACCGAGGACGCGCACGGTGCCACCGCGTGTTCCGCGGTCGCGGGCCAGCGCCGCGGCACCGGCCAGGTGAAGCGGATCGCACCAGCGCAGGCCGGACATGTCGATCAGCCACTCCCCGCCCGCCTCGCGGACGGTCAGCGGGGTGAGGCCGCGGCGCCGCGGATCAGGCGTTCCCGGCATTGCCGCCTCCTCACTCCGGACCTGGCCACGGTAGGTGCTGCCTCCGTCACTCCCCGCCCATCTTGCCTTGCGAATCGAACGTGTGTTCGACTGGGGTGGTGCGCTGGGAAGGCCAACAGATCCGAGCGCCGGCCGACGAGGGGATGCCGCTGCCGCTGCTCGAGCAGGGCGCGGCGCTCCGGCGCTTCCCGACCCCGGAGTTCACGGGCATGACGTTCTACGAGGTCCGCGCCAAGACAATCCTCAACCGGGTGCCCGCCGGGTCGCAGGTGCCGTTCTCCTGGACTGTGAACCCCTACCGGGGCTGCTCCCATGCCTGTGTCTACTGCTTCGCCCGCAAGACGCACACCTACCTCGACCTGGACGCGGGTGCGGACTTCGACGCCCAGATCGTGGTCAAGGTCAACGCGGGCGAGGCGCTGCGCCGCGACCTCGGCCATCCGCGCTGGCGCCGCGAGCATGTTGCGATGGGCACCAACGTCGACTGCTACCAGCGGGCCGAGGGGCGGTACCAGCTGATGCCCGGGATCGTCGCCGCGCTGCGCGACTTCGGCACACCGTTCTCCGTCCTCACCAAGGGCTCGCTGATCCTGCGCGACCTGCCGGTCCTGGTCGGAGCGGCCCGGGACGTGAGCGTGACGACATGTGTGTCCGTCGGCTCGGTGGACCGCGCCGTGTGGCGGTCGGTCGAGCCCGGTACGCCGAGCCCAGTCAAGCGGCTCGAGGTCTGCGCCCGGCTGAACGCCGCGGGCATCCCCTGCGGCGTGCTGATCGCGCCGATATTGCCTTTCGTCACGGACTCCGCGGCTCAGCTGGAGGAGACCGTCGCCGGGGTGGCCGCGGCTGGTGCGACGTACGCCACGGGCCTCGGATTGCACCTGCGACCGGGCGCCCGGGAGTGGTGGATGGCCTGGCTGGAGCGCGAGCACCCGAGCCTGGTTCCCCGCTACCGCGCTTTGTACCGCGGTGGCTCGTACGCGGCGCCGGCGTACCGCAAGGAGCTGTCCCGCCGGCTGCACCACCTGCTCGATCGGTACGGCCTGCGCTCGGGCGGTCACCGCGAGCTCCCGGCTGCTGCGAGCCGGCCCGCGCCGGAGCAGCTGAGCTTGATCTGACTGCCGATGATCGTCCCGGTGTACGGCAGAGGACGTACCCGCGCTACGTCGTGACGTTGACGCGCCGGAGAACCGGTCCGGCCTAGTCTCGGGCCGTGGCGCGCGGCGACCGGGGCTGGCGGCGGACCCTGATCATCGACCTCCTGATCGCCTGCTGCGTGACCGGCTTCATGATCGTCGGCACGTTCGGCGCGGCGCGGGACGGCCCGCAGGGGCCGGTGGCCCTGCCGCCGGCCGCCTTCGTCCTGGTCGCGGCGGCGGGCCTGTCCCTCGCCGTACGTCGGCTGCACCCGATGGCCGCCCTCGGGGTCGCCGCGACCGCGGCCACCGGCTACCTGGCGGCCGGTTACCCGTTCGGCCCCATCCTGTTCGCCGTCGCCTTCACCGCGTTTTCGGTCGGCCTCCGGGTTCCCACCCGGCCCGCGATGGCCACCGCCGCCGCCGCCGCGGTCCTGATCGCCGGCGGCGTCGCCTTCGGACAGGACCTCGGGACGTCGTGGGTGACGGCCTCGGGCACCGTGCTGGCCGCACCGACCTGGATCGCGGCGGCCTGCGCCATCGGCTTCGGGGTGCACGCGTACCGGCAGGCCGGTGCGCAGTCCCGGGCCGAGGCACAACGCCAGCAGGCCTACGAGGAGCGGCTGCAGACCGCGCGCGAGGTTCACGACATCGTCGGCCACGGGCTGGCCGCGATCAGCATGCAGGCCGGGGTCGCGCTGCACGTGCTGGACCGTTCCCCCGAGCGCACGCGGGAGCTGCTGACCTCCATCCGCGACAGCAGCCAGCACGCCCTGGACGAGCTGCGGGCCACCCTGGCCGTCTTCCGCTCCGACGCGGCCGCCGAGGTCGCCGAGCGGGCGCCGCTGGCCGGGCTCGCCGGCCTGGACACGCTGGTGTCCCGGATGGCCGACAGCGGGGTACCGGTCGACGTGTCGACGACGGGGACGCCGCTGCCGCTGCTGGCCACGGTCGACCATGCGGCGTACCGGATCGTCCAGGAATCACTGACCAACGTGCTGCGCCACGCGGGGCCGACGACGGCCACCGTGCGCCTGGGATATGCCCCTGACCGGCTGACCGTCGAGGTGGCCGACCGCGGCCGCGGACCGCTCGACAGCGCCGTTCCCGGTCAGGGTGTGACGGGCATGCGGGCCCGGGCCGAGGGCCTCGGCGGGACGCTGTACGCCGGTGCGGACGAGAGCGGCGGCTTCCGGGTCCGGGCTGAGCTGCCGCTCACCGTGGGCGTACCGACATGATCCGGCTGCTCATCGCCGACGACCAGCCGCTGGTCCGGATGGGCCTGCGCGTCCTCGCCGAGGACGCCGAGGACATCGAGCTGGTAGGCGAGGCGGCCACCGGGCGGGAGGCGGTCTCGCTGGCCCGGCAGTACCGGCCGGACGTGGTGTTGATGGACATCCGGATGCCCGACCTCGACGGGCTGGCCGCGCTGCGCGAGATCGTCTCCGACGACCGGCTGGCCGGCACGCGCGTCGTGATGCTGACCACGTTCGAACTGGACGAGTACGTCTTCGACGCCCTGGCCGGTGGCGCGAGCGGGTTCCTGGTCAAGGACGGCGACACCGCCGAGCTGCTGCACGCCATCCGGGTCGTCGCCGCCGGCGAGTCCCTGCTCTCGCCGTCGGTCACCCGGCGGGTGATCGAGAACTTCGCCGCCGGCGCTCGACGCGGCCGGCCGCACCCGCAGATCGGCACGCTGACCGAGCGCGAGGCCGAAGTGACCGGGCTGGTCGCGGAGGGGCTGTCCAACGAGGAGATCGCCCGTCGGCTCTACCTGAGTCCGGCCACCGTCCGCACCCACGTCAGCCGGGCGATGATCAAGCTGCAGGCCCGGGACCGGGCGCAGTTGGTGGTCTTCGCCGTGCAGAGCGGGCTCACCGCGCCCTAGCTACGTCCGATTGCGTACGTCGCGCGCGCAGTGGCGATGACGACCGGCGTACGGCGTCGCGGTGAGGCTCGGGCCATGACAGCGACAGCCGCCCTCGACAGGGCCGCCAACACCTCGCCCGCGACGACCGAGCCGGTGCTCGTCGCCCGCGGGCTGACCAAGCGCTACGGCGACGTACTCGCCGTCGATGCTGTGGACCTGGAGGTCCACCCGGGGGAGGTCTACGGCTTCCTCGGCCCGAACGGCGCGGGCAAGACCACGACGATGCGGATGCTGCTCGGCCTGATCCGGCCGACGGCGGGAACGGCCACCGTGCTCGGGCACCGCCCCGGCTCGCCCCAGGCGCTGGCCGAGGTCGGGGCGCTCGTCGAGTCCCCCGGCTTCTACCCCTATCTGTCCGGCCACGACAACCTGCGCGTGCTGGCGCGCTACTCCGGTACGCCGTCGTACCGGATCGGGGCCGTGCTCGAACTGGTCGACCTGGCCGGCCGGGCCGGTGACCGGTTCTCGACGTACTCCCTCGGCATGAAGCAGCGGCTCGGCGTGGCCGCGGCGCTGCTCAAGAATCCGCGGCTGCTCATCCTGGACGAGCCGACGAACGGGCTGGACCCGGCCGGGATGGCCGAGATGCGCGAGCTGGTCCGCCGGCTCGGCGAGGAGGGCCGGGCGGTTCTGCTGTCCAGCCACCTGCTCGGTGAGGTACAGCAGGTGTGTGACCGGATCGGCATCATCGCCGGTGGCCGGATCGTCACCGAGAGCACGGTCAGCGAGCTGCGCGGCCAGGCCGACCTCGTCGTCGTCGCCGAGCCACTGTCGCAGGCGCACCAGGTGATCGCCGGCCTGGTCGGGGACGGCGCGGTGGCCCAGCAGGGCGATGCGCTGCGCTGCCAGGTGCCGGCGCAGCAGGTGGCCGAGGTGAACCGCGCGCTGGTGTCCGCCGGCATCGACGTGACCGAACTGCGCCGCGAGGAGAAGAGCCTGGAGGAGGTCTTCCTGAACCTCACCGGGTCGGGAACCACCACCGGGTCTGAAGCTGCAAATGAAGGAGGAAGTCATGTTGGCTAGCGTCGGAGCGGAATGGATGAAGCTGCGCAAGCGGCCCTCGACCTGGGTGCTGGGCGGCGTCTGGTTGGCGATGCTGGTCTTCTTCGCTTACCTCCTGCCCTACCTGACGGCGGACAGCGACACGGGTCCGGAGGCGGCCGGTGCCTTGGCCTCAACCCTGCCTGCGGAGCTGGTCGGCAACGCTGTGGCGGGGTACGCGCTGTTCGGTGGAGCGCTGGCCCTGATCCTGGGCGCGCTGTCGGCCGGCAGCGAGTACGGCTGGGGCACCGTGAAGACGGCGCTGACCCAGGGCCC
>Ga0183260_10002231_pt1 | contig 16015 bp, 20 predicted proteins | sample AntDrymUQ4972206_2_FD_129768 | JGI IMG/M metagenome (GOLD analysis project Ga0183260, IMG submission 129768) | Polar desert sand microbial communities from Dry Valleys, Antarctica - metaG UQ497 (22.06) (version 2) (version 2) | ecosystem: Environmental > Terrestrial > Soil > Desert | place...
GCGCCGCCACGCGCCGACTGCGCCAGGCAACGGGCCCGTTCACCCTGCGTCGCCTGAAGACCGACAAGGACATCATCGGCGACCTGCCCGAGAAGATCGAGATGCGCGTCGACTGCCACCTGTCCCGCGAGCAGGCGACGCTCTACCAAGCGGTGGTGGACGAGATGCTCGAGAAGGCGTCGGGCGCCGAGGGGATCGAGCGCTCGGGGATCGTCCTCGCCGCGCTGGTCAAGCTCAAGCAGGTCTGCAATCACCCCGCCCACGTGCTCGAGGACCGCTCCCACCTGGACGGCCGCTCCGGCAAGCTTGCGCGGCTGGAGGAGATCCTCGAGGAAGCGCTGGCGCAGGGCGACCGGGCGCTCTGCTTCACCCAGTTCGCGACCTTCGGTCACCAGCTGCGCGCGCACCTGCAGGAACGGCTGGGCCGCGAGGTGCTGTTCCTGCACGGCGGCACCCCGAAGGCCGGGCGCGACGAGATGGTCGCGCGCTTCCAGGCCGACGAGGGGCCGCCGGTGTTCCTTTTATCGCTCAAAGCTGGCGGCACGGGGCTCAACCTCACCGCGGCGAACCACGTCATCCACTTCGACCGTTGGTGGAACCCCGCGGTCGAGGACCAGGCCACCGATCGTGCGTTTCGCATCGGCCAGCGCAAGAACGTCCAGGTGCGCAAGCTGACCTGCGTGGGCACGCTTGAGGAGCGCATCGACCAGCTGATCGCCGAGAAGAAGGATCTGGCGGAGAGCATCGTGGGCAGCGGCGAGGCGTGGCTGACCGAGCTGGACACCGCGCAGCTGCGCGAGCTCGTCTCCCTGTCGGCCGAAGCGGTGGCGGCGTGATGGGCGCCGCGGAGCTCGAACCCGCCCGCCCGCTTCCCGCCGCAGATGGCATCACGACCTGTGAGGGCGACGGCGACCGCGGCGGCATGTGGTGGTCACAGCGCTTCATCGCGTTGCTGGAGTCTTTCGGCGTCGGCTCCCGTCTCGAGCGCGGCCGCAGCTACGCCCGGGGCGGCCAGGTGACCGAGATGGAGGTCGAACCCGGGATCGTGCTGGCCAAGGTCCAGGGCACGCGCTACACGCCCTACCGGGTGCGCATTCGCGCCAAGCAGCTCTCCGAGCATCAGTGGCGTCGCGCGGAGCGGGCGATGGCCGCGCGGGCGCTGCCGCTCGCGCAGCTGCTCGCGGGACAGATGCCGCCGGACGTCGAGGAGCTGTTCACGGCGTCCAAGCTCACGCTGTTCCCGGCCGCCCACGACGACCTCAAGGCAAGCTGCACGTGCCCGGACGCGGAGAACCCCTGCAAGCACATCGCCGCCGTCTACTACGTGCTGGCTGAGCGTTTCGATGCCGATCCGTTCCTGATCCTCGCCTGGCGCGGGCGAACGCAGGATGAGCTGCTCTCGGGTCTGCGCGCGCGGCGCCGAGGCTCGAAGAAAAAGGCCCAGGCGCCGGCGGACCGGCACGCCCCGCCGGCCGCCGAGGAGACCGCCTCCTTCTGGGACAGCGGCCCCGGGCTCGCGGAGCTGCGCATCAGCCCGCTTGCCGGAGAGGCACCCGACGCGCTGCTGCGCCGGCTCGGCCCGCTGCCCGTTGACACAGAGGGACGTGACGTCGCCGGCGTTCTCGCCGGCATGTACCAGCGGCTCGCGGAGGCCGCCGAGCGTCGAGCGCTCGCCGAGTAGCCGTCGCGGGAGCTCATGCCGGCGATGTTCGCCAGGCTGAGGCGACGCGAGCCCCGTGGCTTCACCGTCGTGGGAGCCTGAACGACCCCGGGGTGAGCCCGGCTTATAGGGGCTTCGACCTCAACGCCGTCCGGCTCAAGCCTATTTTGGCAAGCACATGCTACTGTATGTGCATGCCACGCCTTACAAGGCGAATGCAGATCCTCCTCGACGACGACCGTTACGCCAGGCTGGAACGGGCGGCGTCGAAGGAGGGGCGTACGGTGGCGGCGATCGTGCGCGAGGCGATCGACGCACGGGTGGGGAGCGAGGATCAGGGCCGCCGCCGCGCCGCGTTCCGAGAGCTCCTCGAGGAACCGCTGCCCGGGGAGCACGAGCCCGACTGGGAGCTCGTGAAGAACGAGATGCTCGATGCCGCGGGTCGCCTGCCCAGCGAAGGGCCTGCGTGAGGCGCTTTCTCTACGACACCAACATCTTCGTCTACGCGCTGGGAGGTCCCAGCTCCTACCAAGAGCCGTGCCGGCGGGTCCTCTCCATGGCCGAGCGTGGCAGGCTGAGCGGCGAGGCCTGCGTCGAGCTCGTCCAGGAGTTCGCCCATCAGCGCCACCGCCAGACGCGACAGCGTGATGCTGCCGCCCGCGGCGCAGAGCGGATCGCCCGCGCCTGCGTGCTCCATCCGCTCGAGGCGGCGGACCTGCCACTGGCCCTGCGCCTTTTCGCCGCGACACCCGGCCTTCACTGCCGCGACGCCTGCTTTGCCGCGGTGGCGCTCAATCGCGGGATCGACGCCATCCTCACCGCCGATCGTGCGTTCGATGCGGTCGGCGGCCTCGAGCGCGTCGATCCCGCCGACGAGGCCGCCGTCGATGCGCTGACGGGTTGAAGAGACGAAGAGACGTTGGCGGGTGAGTCGGGCGTATGACCGGGCCGCTGCCACTCGAGGACGTGCGGGTCCTCGACTTGTCCCGGCTGCTTCCAGGCGGCTTCTGCTCGCTCATGCTCGCCGACTTCGGCGCCGAGGTGCTCAAGGTCGAGGACACCGGGATGGGCGACTACCTGCGGTGGTCGCCGCCCTATTACGAGGGCGCGCAGGAGAGCGCCAAGTCAGCGCTCTACCTCGCGCTCAACCGCAACAAGCGCTCGATCCGCGTCAACCTCAAGGAGGAGCGCGGCAAGGAGGTGCTCCGGCGCCTCGCCCGTGACTACGACGTGCTGCTCGAGTCCTTCCGGCCTGGGGTGCTCGATCGCCTCGGCGTCGGCTACGAGACGCTGCGGGCTGAGAACCCCGGACTCGTCTACTGCGCGATCACCGGCTACGGACAGGATGGCCCCTACCGCGACCGCAGCGGACACGACATGAACTACATCGGCCTCGTCGGCCTGCTCGGGCTCACCGGCGACCGCGACGGCCCGCCCGTGCAGCCCGCGGGTCAGATCGCCGACATGGGCGGCGGCGCGCTGATGGCCGCCTTCGGCATCCTCGCCGCGCTGCGCGAGCGCGAGCGGTCGGGCGAGGGCCAGCTCGTCGACGTCTCGATGGCCGACGGCGCGCTGTCGTGGCTGGCGATGGTCGCCGGGCGCTACTTCGCTGACGGCGTCGTCCCTCGGCGCGGCGACCTCGAGCTCGCCGGGCGCCTGGTCTGCTACCGGCCCTACGCGTGCAAGGACGGCCACGTCAGCCTCGGCGCGCTGGAGCCGAAGTTCTGGCAGGCATGGTGCCGCGGCGTCGGTCGCGAGGAGCTGATCGACAAGCAGTTCGAGGCGCCGGGCTCCCGCGCGCACGCCGAGGTCGAGCGGATCTTCCTCGAACGCACGCGAGAGGAGTGGCGCGCGTTCGCCTCAGAGCACGACTGCTGCCTGGAGCCGGTGCTCGACCTCGACGAGGCGCTGGACTCAGAGCTCGTCCGTGCGCGGGGGATGGTCGTCGAGCTTGACCAGCCAGGAGCGGGGAGCGTTCGCCAGCTCGGCGTTCCGGTCAAGCTCTCGCGCACGCCGGGGTCCATACGGGCGCCCGGACCGGTGCTCGGAGAGCACACTCGCGAGGTGCTCGCCTCCCTCGGCTACTCCGAGGCGCAAGCCGCAGCGCTCGAGGGATCCGGGGCGGTGGCGGGGCCGGCGACCGAGGCGACCGGCTCGTTCCCGGGATGACCGGCAACGGCCGCGGCGCCCTCCGCCGCCGAATCCTTCATATCATCGCCGTGCATGCCGACCCTTAGTGGCCCCCGCCGCAAGTACGGCCGCCTTCTGGCGGCGCCTCGCCGCCCCTGGCGGCGTCCTCAGTCGGGGCAATAGCGCTGCTATTGCGCCCTCCCTGCGTCCTTGCCAGGAACGCCGATCCGCTCACCATAAGACGACCGAACTTACGGCGGGAACCACCGAGCCCGCGATGAAGGCGCACACGATCACCCTGCACGGCCACGAGGTCCGCTTCCGCAGCGCCGGCTCGGGCCCCGTCATCCTGCTCATCCACGGGATCACCGGAAGCTCGCGGCTCTGGGAGGGGGTCATTCCGGCGCTTGCCCGCGACCACACCGTCATCGCGCCCGACCTGCTGGGCCACGGCGAGTCGGCCAAGCCCCGCGGCGACTACTCGCTTGGCGCCTTCGCGAGCGGCATTCGCGACCTCCTACTCGCCCTCGGCCACGACCGGGCGACGGTCGTCGGTCACTCGCTCGGGGGCGGGGTGGCGATGCAGTTCGGCTACCAGTTCCCCGAGCGGATCGACCGGCTCGTGCTCGTCTCGAGCGGTGGCCTCGGACGCGAGGTCAGCGTCCTCTTGCGCTCCGCCGCGCTGCCCGGGGCCGAGTTCGTGCTGCCGCTGCTGGTCGCCCCGGCGCTGCGCGACGCGACCGCGGCTGTGGCGGGCTTCCTCGGGCGGCTCGGGCTGCGCCCGAGCCATGACGTCGAGGAGATGGCCCGTGGCTTCGCGTCTCTCGGTGACCTTCAGACCCGGCAGGCGTTCATCCACACCGTGCGCGGGATCATCGCGTGGGACGGCCAGCGGGTGAGCGCGATGGACCGCCTCTACCTGGCGGCCGACATCCCCACCCTGCTGGTGTGGGGCGAGCACGACCCCATGATCCCCGCCGTCCACGGGGAGCAGGCGCACAAGATCGTGTCGGGCAGCCGGCTCGAGGTCTTCCCCGGCGCCGGCCACTTCCCCCACCTCCACGATCCCGAGCGCTTCACGGACGTCCTGCTCGAGTTCATCGCCGAGACCGAGCCGGCGAAGCTCGACCATGCGCGCGTGCGCGAGCTCATACAGGCGCGCACGGCGTAGCGGATCTGCGCGTGCCGCGCCGGCCGCAAGCAGGGTGTCAGACACGTTGAGTCGCCTCCACTGAGGGTGTCTGACACCATCGGTAGGCTGGCTACCCGACGTCGCGGCGCAGGGTGAGCGCGATGCCGGCGCCGACGAACAGCGCCGCGTAGCCCGCGTAGAGAAGGGCGCCGGCCCAGAAGGGCAGGACGTCGCCGCCGAAGCTGTCCGAGACGCCGAAGAGGGCGGCGCTCGCCCCGTTGAGACCGTAGGTCGCGATGGGCTCGGAGACGGCGGAGAGGGCGGGCTCGATCGCGAGCAGGACGACGAGCGCGGTGACCAGCGCGGCCGCCTGGTTGCGAAACAGGGTGCCCAGCCCGACGCCCAGCGCGGCGGTGAGTGCCGCGTAGAGCAGCCGGCCGGCCACCGGCCCGATCCACGCGGCGCCGCCGAGCTCGAGCGTCACGTCCTTGACGGCGAGCCAGGGGAGCGCCACGACGACCACGACCAAGAGCGTCGCCGCGGCGTAGGCGAGGCCGACCAGCGCGTAGGCGACCGCCTTGGCCACGACGACGGGCCAGCGGCTCGGTGTGATCAGGAAGCCGGCGGTGATCGTGCCGTGGCGGAACTCGCCGGCGGCGGCGACGATCCCGAGGCACAGGACGAGCAGATCGGCGATCGAGGTGAACGAGAAGAGCTGGCCGAGGTCGTCGTCGGTGACCGTTCCTCCGCGGTCGAGCAGCGCGAGGATGAGGACCAGGGCGCCGACGACGATCGCAAGGGCCACACCGAGCAGGACCCACGTCGTGCGGGTCGTGCGCAGCTTGACCAGCTCGGCGCGGAGCAGCGCGCTCATCGCCCGGCCCACCAATCGCCGGTCGGGGCGGGCGGGACGCCCGGCGGCACGCCGGGAGCGGCGGGGGCGGCGAGCGAGGAATCGCCGGTCAGCTCGAGGAAGACGTCCTCGAGCGTGGCGGCCATCGGCGTGAGCTCTTGCAGCACGACGCCGTTCGCCGCAGCGAGCTCGCCGACGCGATCGGGGTCGATCCCGCGGATGAGGAGGGTGCCATCCTGGCCCTGCTCCACTTGGACTTCCTCGGCGCGCAGCGCCTCGGCGAGCCTCGCGGGGTCGGGCGTGCGCACGCGCACGCCGGCGCTCGCGCGCCGCGTGAGCTCGCCGACCGGCGCCTGCGCGAGCAGCTTTCCGCGCCCGATCACCACCACGTCGTCGACGGTCTGGGCGATCTCCGCGAGCACGTGGCTCGAGACGAGCACCGCGCGGCCCTCTGCGGCCAGTGAGCGCAGCACGTCGCGCAGCCAGCGGATGCCCTGGGGGTCGAGGCCGTTGGCGGGCTCGTCGAGCACGAGCACGCGCGGGTCTCCGAGCAGCGCGGCAGCGAGGCTCAACCGCTGGCGCATGCCCAGCGAGTAGCCGCCGACCCGGCGGTCCGCGTCGTCTGAGAGGCCGACCATCGCAAGCACCTCGTCCGCCCTCGCATCCGGGACACGGGCGGCGGCCGCCAGCACCCGAAGGTGGTTGCGCCCGCTGCGACCGGGATGGAAGCGAGCGTTCTCGAGCACCGCGCCGACCTCCCGGGCCGGGTCGGCGAGCTCGCGGTAGGGCCGGCCGGCGACCATCGCGCGGCCGGAAGTTGGGGCGACCAGCCCCAGCAACGCGCGAAGCGTCGTCGTCTTGCCCGCCCCGTTGGGGCCCAGGAAGCCGACGACCTTGCCCTCGTGCACCTCGAAGCTCAAGTCCTCGACCGCGGTGGTCTGGCCGAAGCGCTTGGTCAACGACTCGACGGTGACGGCGGCGGTCACCAGAGGACCCCTGAGCGCCGCGTCTTGCCGGCGACGCCCGATCCGCGCCCTCGCCACGGAGCCTCCACCGCCGGGCTCCCCACCCCGAGATTCCTCGCCGGGGTCGGTATCCTTGAGGTGTCCAGGGTTGATCGACTAGTCAATCGACTCGACGGGGGAGTGAGCACTGCGGGTCGCAGCGATTCAGCTCAACGCAACGGAGGATAGGGCTCGCAACCTCGAGCGGGCGGATCGCTTGACCCGCGAGGCCGGCGGTGGCGGGGCGCGGCTCGTCGTCCTGCCGGAGAAGTGGAGCGTGCTTGGCACTGAGGAGCAACTGCGCGCGGGCGCCGAGTCGCTCGACGGGCCGAGCGTCGTGTGGGCGCGCGAAACCGCTCGGGAGCTGGGAATCGACCTCGTCGCCGGCTCGATAGTGGAGCGCACCGCCGACGGGCGCCACCACAACACCTCCGTCCACGTCGGCCCGGACGGGGAGCTGTGCGCGGTCTACCGGAAGATCCACCTCTTCGACGTCGAGGTCGAAGGGACCGCCTACCGCGAGTCAGACCTCGAGGATCCCGGCGACGAAGTCGTCACGACCGTCGTCGACGGCGTCGGGGTGGGCATGTCGGTCTGCTACGACCTGCGCTTTCCCGAGCTCTACCGGATCCTCGCGCTGCGGGGCGCCAAGGTCCTGCTCGTCCCCGCCGCGTTCACGCTCGCGACGACGCGCGACCACTGGGAGGTTCTGCTGCGGGCCCGCGCCATCGAGGACCAGGCCTTCGTGATCGCGCCCAACCAGATCGGCGCCTCGGGCGCCGGCGCCCGCTCAGGCGGGCGGTCGATGATCGTGGACCCGTGGGGCGTCGTCCTCGCCCAGGCGCCCGATGCCGAGGGCGTGATCGTCGCCGATCTCGACATCGCGCGGGTCGACGAGGTTCGCGAGCGCCTGCCATCGCTGGCCAACCGGCGGCCGGCCGCCTACGCGTGGCCGGAACGGGCGCCCGCATGAGCGCGACCACGCGCCACGGCGCCGCCGTCGACAAGCGGCGGCTCATCCTCGACGCCGCCGTGCGGGTCTTTGCCCGGCAGGGGTTCCACGGCTGCCGGGTCTCCGACGTGGCCGACGAGGCCCAGGTCGCCTACGGCCTCGTCTACCACTACTTCCACTCCAAGGACGAGATCCTCGACACCGTCTTCCTCGAGCGCTGGGGCGTGATGCTCGAGGTCATCGCGCAGGTCGACGCCGGCGAGGAGCCGGCACGAGCGAAGCTCGAGGCGATCGCCTCGTTCATCGTGGACTCCTACCGCCACGACCCCGACGTCATGAAGGTGATAATCGTCGAGGTCACCAGGGCCGCGAACTCCTTCGGGCGCACCCACTTGGCAAAGATCCGCGAAGCCTACGCCGGGATCGCGCAGATCGTGCGCAAGGCGCAGGAGTCCGGCCAGCTCAAGCGCACGGTATCGCCCGAGTTCGCCGCGATGGCCTTCTACGGCACCATCGAGCAGGTCCTCACGGGCTGGATCTTCGACGTGGCCGGAGCTGAGGAGGCGGAGTTCGAGCGCGCAAAGCGGTTCGTCGTGGAGACCATCTGCGACGGGCTGCAGGAGGGCGGCGCCTCCGGGGCGCCCGCTTCCGGCTCGCGCCTCTGATTTACTGCTCGACATGCTCGAGAACGACGCCGTCAAGCGCCTCGTCTGGGCCGGGATGATCGCCGGCGTCGGCGCGCTGGCCAGCATCGCCACCACCCGGGTGGCGGCGATGCTCTACCGCCGGGTGTACGACGAGGACCCGCCCGAGTGAGCGACGAGCCGCCCGAGCCGACGACGAGTGACCAGCCCACGGGTCCCGAGGGCAAGGATCAGCAGACCCAGGAGAGCCCGGCGCTGAGCTTCCCGTCGCCCGCTGGCGGGCCCGGGGCGGGGCCGTCCGAGCTGGCCGCTCCGCCGGTGACTCCGTTCTCGCCGCCCGCTGGCGGGCCCGGGGCGAGGTCGTCCGAGCTGGCCGCTCCGCCCGCGGCGCCTCCCGAGCTCTGGTCATCTCCCGCCAGCCAATCCGCCTCGGCCGTGGGCGCTTTCCCCGTCCCCGAGCTCGACAAGGCACCGCGCGTGGAGACCGTCCCTGCGCCTGAGGGCTCTCCGAGCGGCGGCGGGTTCGACGCGAACCGGGTGATCTCGGTGGCCCGCACCTTGGCGGAGAAGCCGGAGGTCCTCCTGGGCGCCGCCTTCGGCGGCGGGATCCTGCTCGCCATCATCATCAGACGCCTTGGCTCCTGACGACCAGAGCACGCTCGCCGAGGCGCTCCACGAGATCACCGAACGGGCGACGCTCATCGTCCGCGAGGAGATCGAGCTTGCGCGCGTAGAGATCGAGGTGAAGGTCAAGAGCCTCGTTCGGGGCGCGGTCATCGGCGCGGCCGCGGGGTTCTTCGCCCTCATGGGGCTCACCATCCTGCTCCACGGGATCTCGTGGTTCTTCTATCTCAACGTCTTCGACGACCCGTTCTGGGGCTTTCTCATCGTCGCTGGCCTGCTCTTCGTCGTAGGCGCGCTCGCCGGGTGGCTGGCGGCCAAGGCCTTCAAGGCCGGGTCGCCACCGACGCCGGAGATGGCGATCGACGAGGCCAAGCTGATCCGCGAGACGGTCGAGGCCTCGGCCGGCTTCGGCGACGGCGCCCCGGCCCAGCCGCCCGCCGGCGTGGGGGCGGCCGTCCCCGCGCGGCCACCTGAAGCGGGCGGACCCGGGCGTGCCGGGGACGAGCGCTGATGGCGCAGCGCACACCCGAGCAGATCCGCGCCTCGATCGAGGCCAACCGCGCCGAGCTCGCCGTAGCGGTCACCAAGCTGCGCGGCGAGGTCGAGGACGTGCGCGGCGAGATCGAGCGCCTGACCGACTGGCGCAGCTTTATGGAGCGCAACCGCACTCAAGTCCTCGTCGGCGTCGCGGTCGCCGGCTTCGTGCTCGGCGGCGGCCTGGCGGCCATCGGCGGGCTCGCGCGCCGGCGCCGGTAGGAGGCGCCGGCGGCCCTCCTCGCGCCGACGCACTGTCAGTCCGGCGTACGATCTAGTCTAGTAGCGACTGGGGAATCCCCCCAACCCCGATGAGGCCCGGGCCGACGTGCGTCCCGATCACCGGCCCGACCTCGGAGACGAAGAGCGGCTCACAGCCGTAGAGCTCGCGCCCGCGCTCCACGAGGCGCTGCGCCACGTCGGGGGCCTGGATGTGCTGGACGACCCACGCGTCGGCTCCGTCCTGCGCTCGGGCCTGCATGTAGTAGACCATCCGCTCGAAGGCCCGGCCGGCTGTGCGAACGCGCTCGATCGGCGTGACCTCCGCCTCGACCGTGAGGATGGGCTTGATGCGCAGGGCGGTGCCCAACCACGCTTGCGCGGCACCGATGCGACCGCCGCGGCGCAGGTAGTCGAGCGTGTCGACGCAGAACCACATCTTCAACGCCGCTCGCGCCGCGCGGGCGCGCGCGACGACCTGCTTGCGATCACCGCCCCCCTGCGCGACGGCGGCGGCGGGGAGGACCACCATCCCCAGCCCGCCGGCGGCCGTGGCGGCGTCGACCACCTCGATGCGCTCGCCTCCCGCGCCCTGCTCCTCCAGGCGCGCCTTTGCCTGGCGGGCGGCCTCGCACGTTCCCGAGACCGCCCCGGAGAGATGGATGGAGACGACGTCGAGGCCCTCGGCGAGGAGTGGCTCGTACGTCGCAAGAAAGTCGCCGATCGAGGGCTGGGACGTCGTGGGCAGCTCGCTCGCGGTTCGGAGGTGCTCGTAGTAGGCGGTCAAGTCCGAGAGGTCGGCCTCGCGGTCCTGGCGACCCCGCCAGTTGACGTAGAGGCTGACCTGGCGCAGCCCGTGCGCGTCAGCCACCTCGCGAGGCAGGTAATGGGTCGTGTCGGTCACGACGGCGACTGGGGGCATCAGGCGCGAGGACCCTATCCGGATGGCTGAGCAACCGCCGGACGGCCGGAGGGACCGCAAGAACGCCATCTAGACTCCGCGACCATGGCCAAGACGCTCGTCACCGGCGGCACGGGGCTGATCGGCTCGCACGTGGTGCGCGCGCTCGTCGAGCGCGGCGACGACGTGCGTGTCGCGCTGCGGCCCAACTCGCGCATGGACAACCTGGCCGATCTCAACCCCGAGCTCGAGGAATCCGACTGCGACGTGCTCGACCGCCGCGCGGTTCGCCGGGCGCTTCGCGGGGTCGAGCGCGTCTTCCACATCGCCGGAACGACGTCGCTGCGCCAGCCGGCCGAGACGGTCTTCCGGGTCAACGTGCACGGGACGCGCACGGTGCTCGAGGAGGCGCTGCGCGCAGGAGTCCAGCGCGTCGTCTACACCTCCTCGGTGGCGGCGGTCGGCCCGGCTGAGCGCGGCTCGACCGCCGACGAGAGGCACGCCTTCCGCGGCAGCTATGGCATTCCCTACGTCGCTGCCAAGCGCGAGGCGGAGGTCGAGGCGCTGCGCCTCGCGGCGCGCGGGCTGCCGATGGTCATCGTCAACCCGGCACACGTATTTGGCCCCGGAGACCTCTACCGCTCCTCCACCGTGGTCGTGCGCCGCTTCCTGTGCCGGCAGATCCCCGCCTACGTCGACGGCGCGATCAACATCGTCGACGTCGCCGACGTGGCTCGCGGGCACCTGCTCGCCGACGAGCGCGGCGTCGTGGGCGAGCGCTACATCCTTGGCAATCGCAACTACACGTGGGAGCGGCTCTTCGCCGATCTCGGCCGCATCTCGGGAGTGGAGCCGCCGGCCGTTCGCCTTCCGCTCCCGGCCGCGCTCGCCTTCGCTCGAGCCCTCGGGGCGGTTCCCGGGACGCCGCCCATCACCCTCGTCGAGATGCGCGCCGCCTCGAAGTGGTGGACCTACCGCAACACGAAGGCCAAGCGTGAGCTCGGCTGGAAGCCATCGCCCCACGAGGAGACCGTGGAGTCGACGGTCGCCTGGTACCGCGCCCGGGAAGGCGACCGCCTCGCCCGAGAGGGGTCGCGGCAGCCCGTCGGCCTCCGTGTGGCGGGCTTCGCGGTTCGCCAGGCGGGCGGGGTGGTCGGCCGCTTCGCGTCGTGACCACGCTCTACGGATCGGCTACCGTGGCGAGATCATGCGGCGCCTTCCACGAACGGCCGGGGCCCTCGCCCTCGCCGCCCTGCTGCTCGCTCCCGCCGCCGCGCGGGCGGGTGACCCCATCATGGCGCTCGGCGACGTGCGGTCGGGGATGCGGTGCACCGGGCTCTCGGTCGTGCGCGGGACGGAGATCTCCTCCTTCGACGTCGAGGTCCTCGACGTCGTGGCCGGATCCGCCGACGATGCCGAGCCTCGCATCCTCGTCCGGGTCTCGGGCCCCGCGGTCGACCAGGGCGGGATCGCCGAGGGCTTCTCCGGCTCGCCCGTCTACTGCCCCGACGCGCAGGGGGTCTCGCGCGTGATCGTGGGCATTGTCTTACGGGATCGGGCAGTACGGCGACACCGTCGGCCTGGCGACGCCGATCGAGCAGATGCTCGGCGAAGGGCCGCCGTCCGCGACGGGCAGCCGCGCTGGAGCCCGCGCGGGGGGAGGCGTTCTCGTCCGGGGGGGCGCCCGCCCCAGGGTCGGCGCCGCTGACCGCGCGGGCCCCCGGGTCCGCATCCGGCCACGGCTGCTGCGCCGCGCGCGGCCCCTCGCCTCGCCGCTGTCGATCGGCGGCGTCTCCCCGGCGCTCGGGCGTACGATCGCCGCCGCCGGGCGGCGGGCCGGCCGGACCGTCCGTGCCGCGCCCGCCGGACCGCTTGCCGGCCTGCGCCCGCAGGAGCTGCGCCCGGGCGCCTCCGTGTTCGCCGGCTACGCGGCGGGCGATCTCTCGGCCGGCGGGCTGGGCACCGTCACCTACGCCGACGGCGGTCGCGTGTGGGCCTTCGGCCATCCTTTCGAGGGCGTCGGCGCCCGCCGGCTGCTGCTCCAGGACGCCTACGTCTACGGGGTGGTCTACAACCCGACCAACGCCTTGGACGCGGTCAGCTACAAGCTAGGGGCCGCGGGCAACGTCCTCGGGACCCTCACAGACGACGCGCTGGACGCCGTCGTGGGGCGCGTCGGCGCCGCCCCTCCCGTGACCGACGTACGGGTGCGCGCCCGCAACAGCGACACGGGCCGTCGCGTCGGCTTGCAGTCGCAAGTCGCCGACGAGAGCAAGGTCGGAAACCCGCTCGGCACGATCAGATCCCTGATCGTGCCCCTTGCCCTCACCCAGGCCGACTCCCTTGCGCTGAGGGCTTCGCCCCCCGAGCAGTCTCTGTCGCTGTGCATGCGGATGTCGCTCGCCGGCCGCTCGGCGCCCCTGCGCTTCTGCAACCGCTACGTCGGGGGAGGGGGTGACGCGGCGACCGGCGATGCCACGGGCGGCTCGGCCGCGGCGGAGGCCATGCTGGCCGACGCGACGGCGGCCATCGAGTTGGTCGACTCATACGACGGGCCGCCGGTGCGCCTCACCCGCGTGGGCATGGACCTCAGCGCGCGGAGTGGGCTCGACCTCGCGGACGTGCGTAGGGCCGACGCGCCCCGTCGGGTTCGCGTGGGCCGTCCCTTCCGGGTGGGGCTGCTCGTTCGCACGCCCGAGCGACGCTCCTCGACCAAGCGGGTCAGCGTCACCCTTCCTCGCGGGACGCGCCCCGGCCTCTACGAGCTCCACGTCGCCGGCACGCGGCCCGACGCCGTCGATCAGGAGCAGGACCTCGAGGATCTCCTGGCCGGCCAGATGGCTCCTGCTGAGGGTGAGAAGGCCAAGACCAAGACCAAGGCCCCGCGCACGATCGAGGAGCTCGCCGCGCGGATCGCCGCGCTGTCGCGCGTCGACGGGGTCACCGTGCGGCTGGGCCGGCCGGGCGCCAAGGGAGGCCGCGTCGTGGGCCGCTTCCTCGATCCCGCTCAGCGGCTCAGCGGCCAGGCGGCGGTGAAGGTCCGGGTACGGGGGTGACCGGGGGCCGGGTCGCCGGCGTCTGGTCGCCGTAGGCGACGCCGTAGTCGCCGTTGGGCGCCCCGCGGTGCTCGTGGACGTAGAGGAGGAAGCTCAACGACAGCAGCGCCTGGCCGACGCACAGCCCGGCGAGGAGGACGCGGCCGAGGCGGCCCGCGGCGAGACCGGCCAGGGCGAGCGACACGAAGGGCAGCGCGAAGGCGACCATCAGGTAGTGCCGGTAGACGATCGCCCCCGAGAGGGTGAGCATCAGGCCGAAGCCCAGCAGCGCGGCCGCGAGCGCGAGGCCGGTCTGCGTGCCGGCGCCCGCGAGGAGGGCGCGTAGGAGGGAGCGGTCGCGAAGCTGCGCCCGGCGCGGCCAAAGCGCGCGGCCGGCGGCGGCGAGCACAGCGAGCCCGAGCAGCGCGAGCGCGCCGTAGAGGGCGCCGACCAGATGGGTGCCGTTGGGTGAGCTCAGGAAGGCACCGAAGTCCTCGCCGAGCGAGAACCTCAAGTCAACGCCGACGGCGTCCATGATCCAGTAGCGCCAGAAGTCGAGGCGGACGATGGACTTCAGGCTGCGAACGGAGGAATCGTCGGTCTCGAGGAGGTAACGGAGCCAGGGAATCATCGTGAGCGCTCCGAGGGCGCTGCCGGCCAGCCACCACCGCCAGCGCACGCCGCGGCGGCGGTAGAGCGCCGTCCACGCCGCGAAGCCGCCGGCGAAGAAGAAACCACTCATGTGGACCTGGCCCAGCCAGGCCCCCAGCAGCCCCCACGCCAGCGCGCCCGCTCGCGAGTCGCGCCGCCACCAAGCGGCGAGCACTCCCAGCGAGAGCAGCGGCAGCAGCGACTGGGCCCAGATCTTGCGCTCGAACATAACCCCGAGCGGGTTTACGGCGACCAGGGCGACCGCCCACAGCCACGGCTCGCGCTCGCCGACGGCAACCCAGCGAAGGGCGAAGGCGGCGAGCGCAGCGAAGGCGACGATCGAGAGGACGGCGACTGCACGCGCCAGGGCGACCGGGTCGTCGAGGCCAAGGCCGCGACCGAGGAGCACGAAGGCCCACACGCTCATCCCCGGGTTGCGGATGCCCGCCCCGGAGGACAACCCGGTTCCCGGGAAGTCACCGGCCCGGCTCAGGCCGAACATGGTGGCCTCGTCGGCCTTGTACTCCATGTCCGACAGCCAGACGAGGCGCAGCAGCGCGCCGGCCGCGATGGCAGCGAGCAGGGCGGCGAGGATCAGCCGGTCGGGCGCAGGCCCGCCCCGCGCCGCCGTGGGTGTCAACCCAGCCGGTTCTCGATGCCCATCGGCGGCGGGCCGGGCACGGTGCCCTCGCCGCCGGGCGCTTCGTCGAGCGCGCCGTCGGGCGCCTCGACGCCCAGCGTCTGCGCTAGCTCGCCGGACTCGTACATCTCGGTGACGATGTCACAGCCCCCGACAAGCTCGCCGTTGACGAAGAGCTGCGGGATCGTCGGCCAGTTCGAGATCGCCGAGACCGCCTCGCGGATGCCCGGGTGGGGGAGCACGTCGACCGCCGCGAAGGGCGATCCGGTGGCCTCGAGTGCCGCCACGGTCCGCGCGGAGAACCCGCACCTCGGCTGCTCGGGCGTCCCCTTCATGAAGAGGACCACGGGATTGTCGGTGATCGCCTGCTGGATCTGCTCGCGGAGCTGGGTTGCAACGTCTTGGCTCATGGTGTCCTCGTCTGGGTCTTGATGGAGAGCGCGTGGATCGGGCCGCCGACCTCGGGGCCGAACACGTCGTAGACCATGCGATGCTGGTCGATGCGGCTCTTGCCCGCGAAGGCGTCGGACTGCACCGTAGCCCGGAAGTGGTCGCCACCTCCGGTCAGGTCCTCGACGGCGGCCTCCGCGCCGGGAATCGCGGCCTCGATGCGGATCTTGATCTCCTCGCTGGTCGGCATCGACACGACGAGGATAGCGACCGCTACACTTCCTGAAGCAATGATCGAGCTGACAAACAAGGCCGCCGAGAAGGTCCAGGAGTTCCTCGCCACGCAGGACGCGGGGATCGAGGAGGCGGGGCTTCGCGTCGGCGTGCGGGGCGGGGGCTGCTCAGGCTTCCAGTACCTGCTCGCCTTCGACGAGCAGCACGACGGCGACACCGTCGTCGAGAGCCACGGCTTCAAGCTGCTCGTCGATGAGCCGAGCCTCTCCTATGTCCGCGGCGCCATCGTCGACTATGTCGACGGCTTCCAGGGCGCGGGCTTCAAGGTCGAGAACCCCAACGTGGTCGCCGCGTGCGGCTGCGGCTCCTCCTTCCGGGTCGCCGAAGAAGAAGAGGTCTCGGCCGTCTGAGC
>Ga0183260_10002232_pt1 | contig 16011 bp, 14 predicted proteins | sample AntDrymUQ4972206_2_FD_129768 | JGI IMG/M metagenome (GOLD analysis project Ga0183260, IMG submission 129768) | Polar desert sand microbial communities from Dry Valleys, Antarctica - metaG UQ497 (22.06) (version 2) (version 2) | ecosystem: Environmental > Terrestrial > Soil > Desert | place...
GATGTCGTCGCTGGGCTCGCCGAGCAGATCGGCGACCTCCTCGGCGACGCGCTCGGGCTCGGCTCCGGGCAGGTCGATCTTGTTGAGCACCGGGATCAGCTCGAGGCCGTTGTCGATGGCGAGGTACGTGTTCGCGAGCGTCTGCGCTTCGACGCCCTGCGAGGCGTCGACGACGAGCACGGCCCCCTCGCAGGCGGCGAGCGAGCGGCTGACCTCGTAGGTGAAGTCGACGTGGCCGGGCGTGTCGATCAGGTGCAGCTGGTAGGTCTCGCCGTCCCTGGCCTCGTAGAGCACCCGCACGGCCTGGGCCTTGATCGTGATCCCGCGCTCGCGCTCGAGGTCCATCGAATCGAGCACCTGCGCGCGCATCGCGCGCGGGTCGACGGTCTTCGTCATCTCGAGGATGCGGTCGGCGAGCGTCGACTTGCCGTGATCGATGTGGGCGATGATCGAGAAGTTGCGGATGTGAGCCTGGTCGGCCATGCGGCTTACAGGGTAGGCCCAGTTCGCCTGGGGTCCTTGATGCGGCCGTGCTTCGCGCGCCGCGCATGGCGCTGCGAGCAGCGAAGCCGCCCGGTCGACGAACTGCATCGATGAAAGAGGGCGGGAGCGGAGCCGCGCGGGCGAGTCGCGCGCATAACTGACGGATCGCATCGGACCCAGGCGCGCTTGGCCATTTCGAGGCGCCATCGGGTGCACAACTGACACCTCGCGCCCGTTGAGAACGACGTCTGCCAATCCGAGCGCGCATAGGGCGCACAACTGACACCTCGCGCCGGCGCCAGCGCGCCATCTGTCAGTTGTGCACGCTCGGCCCACCCGCGCGGCCCGTACTTTCCACCCTTCTTGAAAGCTGCAGTTCGTCAACCAGGCGGCCCAGGTGGGCCGCGCGCAAGCTACTCCCGGCCCAGCCGCGCGCTCACCAGCGATCGGATCTGGTGGGCCTCCGGCACGCCCATCCACAGCACCATCGCGCCATATACGACGGCGCCGATGCCCAGTCCGCCGCAAACGGAGATGATCTGTGCCACGAGCGAGCGCCCCAGGACGTCGTCCAGCAGCGCCCACGCCAGGTAGGCCGTCACGGCGAGGAAGCCCGACGCGACGACGATGCCCACCAGCGCGACCGTCGTCTCGCGACCCTCCAGCCGGCCGGACAGCTCGCGGCGCAGGTACCACGCCTGCCCGAACGTCATTGCCGCGCTGGCGAGCGCCGTCCCGAAGACGATCCCCGCGATGCCGAACGGCTTGTAGAGCGCCACTGCCACGACGAGGTTCAGCAGCAGCGACGCCGCTCCCAGCTTCGTCGGCAGCCATGGACGCTGCAGCGAGAAGAAGGTCCGCGTCAGCAACAGGTTGGCGCCCGCGAACGGGAGGCTGAACGAGAACCAGAACAAGGCCTCGGCGACCATGTCCGTCGAAGCGCTGTTGAACTCACCGCGCTCGTAGATCAATCGCGTGATCGGCTCTGCGAGCACGAGCGTGCAGGCGGCCGCCGGGATCAGCAGCAGGAAGATCTGCCGGATGCCGGTGCACATCAGCCGGCGCAGGCCGTCGAAGTCGCCGCGCGTCGACATCCGCGCGAGCGCCGGGAACAGCACCGTCGCCACCGCCACGCTGAACATCCCCTGCGGCAGCATGTAGATCCGAAATGCCGCGTCGATCGCACGCGGCGCGCCCTCTGAGACCGACGAGCCGAGCGCCGAGTTGATGAACATGTTGAAGTTGATCAGCCCGAGGCTGAGCGTCACCGGCAGCATCAGCGCGAGCACCTGGCGCACGCGCGGGTCGTGGATGTCGATCGCGCGCACGAACTTGAAGTCCATCCGCCGCAGGACCGGGAGCGCCATCGCGAGCTGGACGAGCGTCCCCGCGAGCACCGCGATCGCGTAGGCGTAGAGCTGCTCGGCGCCGTCGAACAGCGGCCGCAGCACAACGAGCAGCACGATGATGACGATGTTCCAGACCAGCGGAGCGAGCGCTCCGACCGTGAAGTGGTCGTAGGCGTTGAGGATCCCGACGAGCAGTCCGTTGAGCCCCAGCAGCAGGACGATCGGGAACAGAACCTGCGCCAGCCCCGCCGTCAGCGAGTCGAGCTCGTCGCTGAACTCGCTGCCCGTGAACAGCGGCATCAGGTAGGGCGCGACGAGCACGAACAGCGCGCTGATCACTCCCAGCGCCGCGGCGATGATGAACACGAACGTCGTCGCGAGCTGGAAGGCCTCGCGACGCTTGCCCTTCTCCAGCAGCTCGGTGAAGACCGGCACGAAGGCCGCGCTCAGCGCGGCGTCGGCGAACAGGTTGCGAACGAGGTTCGGGACCTGGAATGCGAGCGTGAAGGCTGAGAAGGCACCGCTCGTGCCGAAGTAGCTCGAGGCCACGATCTCCCGCACGAGGCCCGCCACGCGCGACGCGCCGGTGACGATCGAGAAGACCGCGGTGTTGCGGGCTATGCGCCCTTTCGCCGCGGGCGGGCGCCCTTCGTTCGGGCGATCTTCGGCCGCCATCGGTGCGCTACTCTAGGGACAGCCGCGGCCGGTGCCGCGGCGCTTTTGCGCTGATGGCCAACATTCACTCCCAGAAGAAGCGGATTCTGCGCTCCGAGCGCGAGCGCCTCGAGAACCGCCACTACACCTCGGCGGTGCGCACGTACTTCCATCGCCTCGAGGCCGCGGTCGCCGCCGGCGACGACGAGACGGCCGACGCCGAGCATCGCACGCTCGTCAGCACGATCGACAAGTCCGTCAAGCGTGGCGCCATGCACCGCAACACCGGCGCGCGCAAGAAGTCCCGCGCCGCGCGCCTGCGCAAGTCCGGCTCCGCAGCCGCCTGACGTCGCAGAAGCCAGACCGGCCCAGCCGCTCAGCGCCTGAGCGTGAGGGTGCGTCGCGTCGTCGCGCTCCTGCCGTCGACATCGACGGCTGACAAGGTCACGAAAAAACTCGGACCACGCTGGATCTGGGTGGGACCTCGACCTTCGGTAGCTCAGCCGGCGCGCTCGGCCGAGCGAAGCCCTCCGCGAGCCCACAGCGCCGCGAGCGCGCCCAGGCCCGCGATGCACGCCGCCGCGACACCGACCTTCGTGGGCTCGCCGGAGACGAAGCCGCGCGCGGCCGTGATGAAGGCCGTCGCCGGGTTGAAGCGCGCGACGTCGTGGACCCAGCCGACGATGAGCTCGATCGGCACGTAGACCGGAGCGAGGAACAGCAGGATGAAGATCGGCATCTGCATCAGCGGCGCCGCCTGCATCGTGCGCAACCGCATCGCGATCCCCGTCGCCCACAGCGTCGCGACCGCGCTCACGCCCAGCGCCATCACGAGCAGCGCCAGCAGATCCCCCAGCGAGCCGTCGACGCGCATCCCGCTGATCAGCCCGGCGATGAAGACGACGCCGATGACAAACGCCGCGCGCACCATCGCCGAGATCACGTAGCCGATGACGATGCCACCGCGGTTGGGAGCGGCGAGCAGCAGGCGCCGCGCGAAGCCGAACTCGAAGTCGGCGGCGATCGCAAAGCCGGTGAAGACGCCTCCGAAGGCCGCCGCCTGCATGCACACGAACGCGAACTGAAACGAGCTGTAGCCCGACTTGAACTCGAAGTTCGGCGCGTTCTGAACGCCCGACAGCCCGCCCGCGAAGGCGATGAAGAAGAACAGCGGGAACATGACGCTCGGCAGCAGGAACGCCGGATTCGTGAACGCATTGTGGATCCCGCGCCAGGCCACCGCCAGCGCCACGGAGCGCGTGCGCACGAGCGAGCTCATCGCGAGCACCTCCGCGACGGCTCGACGATGACCTCGGTCGAGCAATGACGCGCTGTCATGTCCGCACCAGCCGCGTTCGCAGGGCCCAGGCGCTGAGCGCGAGGAAGGCGGTGATCATGAGGGCCGCGATGCCGAACGCCTGTGCCAGCGCCTGCCCGTCCCAGCCCGTGATGACGAGGCTGCGGATGCCCTCGACGAGGTACGAGACAGGGTTGTAGGTCGCCACCTCGCGAAACCAGTCCTGCTCGATCAGGTTGCGCGGGAAGAACGCCGAGCTGAGAAACAGCGCCACGAAGAACAGCGGGAAGAATCCCTGCACGGCCTGGCCGGAGCCGGCACGCAAGGCGACGAACGTACCCAGGCAGGCGAACGCGAACGAGATCGTGATAGCCAGCGCCAGCAGCACGAGCGCGCCGCCGAAGCCGGCGGCGATACCGGTCCCGATGAGCAGCCCGACGGTCAGGTAGATCAGCGCGCTGACGACGCCCATGAACAGCGCCCCGCCGAGCTGGCCGGCGATCAGCGCGGGGCCCGACATCGGGGTCAGCGCGAGACGGTCCAGAAATCCGCCCTCGATGTCGCGGGCGAGACCCTGCCCGCCGTTGAGCGCCGCGAACAACGCGCCTTGCATGAACGGGACGGCGAGGGCGAAGTCGAGGTAGTCCGTGGTCGGAAATCCGGGCAGCTTCGTCGCCGCGTCCAGCCCCGAGCTGTTAACCGCGAGCAGGATCAGCGGGAAGGCGATCGGGAAGACGACCTGCGCGGGCTGGCGGATGATGTGGCGCACCGCACGCCCGGCCAGTAGACCGACCTGGCCGGGCATGTTGCTGGAGGCGATCGCGCTCAAGCCGCGGCTCGCTCCGGGCGCTTGGGCTCGGGCGGCGGCGGTGCCTGGTCGGGCTCATCGCCGGCGCCCTCGAGGCTGCGCCCGGTCTTCGCCAGGAAGACATCGTCGAGCGTGGGTTCGTGCAGCGCAAGGTGCGCGACGGCCACGTCGGCGACATCGAGCGCGCGCACGATCTCGGCGAGCTGATCGGCGCCGGAGCGCAGCCGCACCGCGACCGAACCGGCCGTGCGCTCGGCGACCTGCTCGCCAAACGGCGCCAGCGCGGCGCCGGTTGCGGCGCAGTCCTCGGCGTCGCGCGGGATCACCTCGACCGTCGGACGCGAGACCTGCGCCTTGAGCGCTGCCGGCGTGCCCTCGGCGACGATCACGCCTCGATCGATGATGCCGACGCGGTCGGCGAGCACGTCGGCCTCCTCGAGGTACTGCGTCGTCAGAAAGACGGTCGTGCCCTCCTCGCGGGACAGTCGCGCGACCTCGTCCCACAGGGCCGTGCGCGACTGCACGTCCAGGCCGGTCGTCGGCTCGTCGAGGAACAAGATGCGCGGCCCGTGCAGCAGCGCGAGCGCGAGGTCGAGGCGGCGCCTCATCCCGCCGGAGTAGGTCGACGACTTGCGATCGGCGGCGTCGGCGAGACCGACGCGCTCGAGCAGGTCGTTGCCGCGGGCCGCGCGGTCGGCGCGCGGGATGCCCTGCAGACCGGCCTGCAGGCGCATGTGCTCGCGGCCGGTGAGCAGCGGGTCGAGCGCCACGTCCTGGAGCGCGACGCCGATCGAGGCGCGGACCTTTGCGCCGTCCCGCGCGACGTCGTGCCCGGCGACGGTGGCCGTGCCCGCCGACGGCGGCAGCAAGGTCGTGAGGACCTTCACGGTCGTCGACTTGCCCGCGCCGTTGGGGCCCAGGAAGCCGTAGATCTCCCCTCCGGCCACGCTGAGGTCGATCCCGTCGACGGCCTTGATGCCGCCCTTGAACTCGCGGACCAGGCCCGCGACCTGGATGCTTCGGTCGTCTGGCATGGCTGGCACGCTACGGGAACTGCTTGAGCTTGTCAATAATGCGTCGTATCTACTATCATCGTGAGAAATGGGTGCCACAGTCAAGCGTATCTCCCCCGCTCAAGAGGCCTGGTCACTGATGGGCAAGCTGTTCTGGGAGATGCGCCCGCGCATGATTCGCCTCGCGTCGGAGTTCGGCCTGTCGCCCCCGCAGCTGTTCGCGCTGCGCACGCTCGACCCCGACCACCCGGTCTCGATGCGCGAGCTCGCGCAGCAGCTTCAGTGCGACAGCTCCAACGTCACGGGCCTCGTGGACGGTCTCGCCGCACAGGGCCTGGTGCAGCGCCAAGAGGCCGAGCACGACCGCCGCGTGCGCATGCTCGTCATCACGCAGCGAGGCGCCGAGGTCCGCGCTCGCATGGAGGCCGCCGTGCAGATGGTGCCGCCGGAGATCGCGGCGCTGAGCGTCGCCGATCAGCGGGCGCTTAGGGACATTTTGCGTCGAGCACTCTGAGGTCTGACCGGCGCTCGACCCCGCGCCGCGCCGGGGTGAAGCGCGTGGAGATGACGTGCGCGGCCTTGTCGCCATTGGGCAGGTGAGCCTCGGTCACGTGGGTGGGACGGCCGCTGAGCGCGCGCCGGCAAGCTCAAGCTCGACGCGCTCGCCCATACGCTCGCAGGCGCGCCGCGCGAAGCGGACCTGCTGGCGCCGGCCGACGAGCCGATAGCCGAGCCGGACGAGCGGGTTGCCCGCCTGCGCCCGGCGCGAGACGACATGGATGCGGAACTCCACGGTGCCGTCGTCCGTCGTCGAGCCACTTCCAGACTGCGAACTCCATCTGCCCACGCTCGAGGTGACCGGCAAGCGTGCCGTAACCCCAGCCCCAGATGCGGACGTACCGCCCGTCGACCGTGCGAGTCTCGTCGACGATCGCGCCGATCCGGCACCCGAGGAGGCAGCGCAACGGGCCGAAGCGCACCTCGAGCAGCATGTTGCGGTTGGCGAGGTTGCTGGCGGGGTCGAAGACGGCGCGAACGATCGCCGGGTCGGCGAAGGCGTAGTCGCGCATGAGCCGCCGGGCGATCTCGAAGCTTGCGCCGCAGACGGGCTCGCCCGGCCGCTCGGCAGGCAGCGGCTGGCCGTAGTCGTCGATGTGCCAGCCCGTGTTCGAACCCGCGCCTTGTAGATCGACCGGGTCGAAGTTCAGCGGTCTGTCGGCGAGACGCGCGAGCGCGCGCTGTGCGCGCGGCGTCGCGGCCAGCCGCTTATCGAGCACGCTTGAGTTCCGCGGGGTCGACGCGCCTCGTCGTGATGTCGATCGGGCCATCGCGCCTGCCGCCCGACAGCCGCGTCAGGCGCTCGAGGCCCGAAGTCCACATGTGCAGCTGCACCTCCTTATTGACGCGCAGGCGGTCGAAGAGGAGGTTCGACAGGCGGTCGCCAGCGCGCGCCCAGGCTTCGATACGCACCTCGAGGCGCCCAGGCGCGAGGTCGCGCGCCTCAAAGCGGATCCGCCCGGCCTCGAGATGCCCGTCGAGCGTGGCGAAGCTGAAGTGAGTCGGGCCGACCTCGACGGCGCGCACCGGGCCGTCCCAGGGACCGGGCATGCGGACCGTGAACTCATCGCCGGCGCGCAGCTCGCCCTCCTCGCCGCCTAGCTTCACGAAGCTCGCCAGCGCCCTCGGCGCGGCGCGGTTCGGGCGCGCGGAGAACGCGCCGATGAGCTCGTCGGCGGTGAGCTCGGCCTCACGCACCTGGGTCGCGTAGCAGCGGTGCATGAGCGGCCCGAAACCGTCCTCCGCGCCCTGCAGGTCGCTGCGGTCGGTGCCCGGCGGCAGGTCGTCGGACACCGAGCCCGGTCCCTCGGAGCGGTGCATCGGGGTCGTTCGCCAGAGGTAGTCCCAGCCGGTCTTCACGACACCGAGCGGCCAGCGCGCAGCGGTCGCGACGCGTCGGGTGAAGGTGAGCCGTTGAGCCATCGTCTCCAGCTACCCGCTGCATGGAGGCTCGCACACCGGGGAAGAAGCCCCGGAGATGATCACTCGACCCTCCGCGCCTCGGCCTGCGCAGCGAGCATCTCCAAGCGCTGTCGATGGGGGCCGTCGGCCTGTGCATCACGCTCTGGATTCGCGCCAAGACCGTCGATCAGGACGAGCGCGGCAACGCAGAGCGCCGCGCGCTGTTCGTCGGCCTGTGGCCGCCGACGATCTGGCTCATCGGCGACACGCTGCGCCGTCACGAGCGGCGCTGGTTTCGGCGCTGACGCGTCAGGCGCTCACGCCGCGATCCGCGCGAGCGCACGGACGGCCTCCGTCGGATCGCTGAGCTCGGTCGCGCCGTGCGTGGCGAGCTCGAGGTCGGCCAGCGCCTCGAGCGAGCGACGCAGGCGGTCGGCATCTGAACGGCGCGCCTCGCTGATCCGCCGGTCGGCCGCCCAAGGGCTCCCCTTGAGGCTCCTCTTGATCTCGGCAGGAGCCTGCCCCGCCTCCAGGCGCAGCGCGATCTCGAGCACGTCGCGCACGCGCCGGCCCAGCAGGCCGACGAGCCGCGTGACCGACTCACCCTGCGCCTGCAGCGCGATGTACGCGCGCGTCGCCGCCTCGCCGTCGCCCGCGACGACCGCGTCGACGAGCCCCCAGACCTGACGTTCCGCCGAGTGCGCGGCGGCCGCCTCGACCTGCTCGGCGCCGATCCGTGCGCCCGGACCAAGCTCGATCGCGAGCTTCTCGACCTCGCGCACGAGCCGCTGCTGACGATCGCCGACCTGCCCGACGAGCGCCTGCGCGGCATCGCGGTCGAGCTGGACGCCGAGCTTGGACGCCTCGCCCTGCAGCCATTTCGGCAGCTCCCTGGTCTTCAGCGTGCGCTCGACGGCGACGTTCCCGCCCGCGCGCTCGACGGCCTCGCTGAGCGCCGCGCTGACCTTGAAGCGCCCCTCCTCGCGCCCGAAGAAGGCGATCGTCGTGTCGGGCGCAATCGCCTCGAGCGCGGGCGCGACGTGGGTCTTGACGTCCGCGTCCTTCCAGCGCTCGACGCCGTCGACGATGATGAAGCGCCGGCCGATCGCGAACGTCATGGCGGCAAGCGCGCCGGCGACTGCCTCGGGCGTCGCGGCGTCGCCCTCGTAGCTTTCCAGGCCGCCGGTACCCGACTCGCGCTCGGCGAGCGCTCGCAGCCCGGCGCGGCGCTCGCCGACGCGCCCGTGGTCGTCGCCGTGGATGAGGTAGGCGGGCTTGAGCTCGGGCACGGCGGTCGAGTCTAGGCAACAGGGTGGGCGTCACCGCCTCGCCTCAACGGTCATGCGCCCGTCGCGCACGCGCAGGCGCACCGTCCCATCGCGGTCGGTGCGGCGCACGATCGGCACGGCTCGCAGTGCCGCGAGCGTCGACGGCGTCGGATGCCCGTAGCTGTTGTGCGCACCCACCGGGATCACCGCGACGCGCGGGCGCACGCGCGCCAGCAACGCCGGGAGCCCGCTGTCCTCGCTGCCGTGATGGGCCACCTTCATCGCCTCGACCGCCGGCAGCTCGAGACCGGCCGTGACGTTGCTCTCGGCGTCGGCGGTCAGCAACAGGTCGAAGCCGCCGTCACGGACGTGCAGGACCGTCGCGCGGTCGTTGGGCTCGGCATCGGACGCCGCGGGAGGGTCGCGCCGCGGCCACAGGACGCGCAGCTCAAGCCTTCCGCTGCGGATGATCTGGCCGCTGTCGGTCGCCACCCGGCGCACGCGATGGCGGGCGGCGAGACGCAGCATCGTCCGCGCCGGCGCGGTCATCTCCTCGCCGTCGAGCACGAGCCCGACCGGGAGCGCGGCGAGCACCTCGGCCGCCGCGCCGTCGTGGTCGGCCGCCGCGTGGGTCGCGACGAGCACGTCGATACGGCGCACGCCGGACTCGCGCAGGCGCGTGAGGATCGGGCCTTCGCGCGGGCCCGTGTCGACGAGCACGGTCGTGCTCCCGTGCTGGATCAGCGTCGCATCGCCCTGGCCGATGTCCAGGAAGGAGATCGTCAGGTCGCGGGGCGTCGCGGGCGTCTGTGCATGCCAGGCCGCCACGCCGAGCGCAGCCGCCCCAAGCAGTGCGAGGGCCACGCGACGGCGCCGGCGACCACGACCGCGGCCGCAGTGAGCCCCGTCCTCCTCCTCGTCCTCGGATCCCCGCGCTTGCCGGCGTCGCCACACGAGCAGCGCGGCGCCGGCCGCCAGATAGACCGCGATGACGCCGCCGATCCCGGGCGAGCCGATGCTCAGCTCCGCGAACGGCAGCGCCGCTGCCCGGTCGGCGAGCCACGTCAGGTAGGCGAGCGGCAGCGCGGCGATCTTTCCCACCGGGGCCGCCAGCCCGGGCGCAACCTGCCCGAGCGCGCCGGCGATCGCTCCCAGCCACATGACCGCCGCCACCGCCGGCGCGGCAAGCACGTTCGCCGGCAGCGAGACGAGCGATAGCCGTTCGAAATGCAGCGCGATCAGCGGCGCGGTCCCGATCGTCGCGGCGACCGTGACGGCCAGCGCGGCAGCCAGCCCATGCGGGAGCCCTGCGCGCCGCAGCCTCGAGACCAGCGCCGGCACGAGCGCGATCAGCGCCACGACCGCGGCGAAGCTGAGCTGCCAGCCGGCGTCCTGCGCGGCGCGCGGGTTCCAGGCGAGCGTCAGCGCCGCCGCGAGCAGCAGCGCGTACCAGCGCGATCCGGGCCGCCCCGCGAGGCCCGCGACCAGACCGGCGGCGCCCATCACCGCGGCGCGCTGGATCGACGGGCCGCCGCCGGCCAGCGGCACGTACGCCGCGACCGCGACGAGCGCCACGATCAGCCGAGCGCTGAGCCCGAGCCCTAGCGCCGTCCCGACGCCCAGCACGAGCGTCGCGAGCAGGAGCACGTTCGCGCCGCTCGCGGCGACGAGGTGCGCGAGTCCGGTCACGCGGAAGTCCTCGCGGATGTCCGCGCTGAGCGCCTCGTCCTGGCCGAGCACCATCCCGCGCGCGAGCGCGCCCTGCGGTGGCGGCACGCCGCTCGTCAGCGCCCGCTCGGTGCGCACTCGGACCGCGTCGAGCGCGCCCATGACGCCGCCCCGCCGCCGGCCCGTGGCGAGGATCGCTTCGGCGCGCACGAGCGCGTGGGCGTTGCGACGCCGCTCGTGGTCGTCGTAGGGCGCGAGTCGCGCCAGGCGTCCGCGGAGCTGAAGCTCCGTTCCGGGTTGCGCATCATGCGGCCAGCGCACATGGGCGGCGGCGAGCAGCAGAACCCGCTCGCCCCGGCCCGCGCCGGACAGCAGCCGGGCCGACGCGACGCGCACGCCGAACGACCGCCGCCGGGGGTGCTCGAGCAGCGTCGCGGTCAGCTGCACGTCGCGGTTGATCAGCGGCGCGAGCGCGCTGCGCTCCAGCGCCGCAAGCCGTGCGTCGGCGATCGCCGCCCCCGCGAGCAGCGCGGCCACCGCGCCGAGCGCCAGCGTCCCGGTGCGCGCGAGCGCGAGCGCCGCCATCGCCGCGACCAGCAGCGCCGGCGGCGATCGCGGGCCGGCGAGCAGGCCTGCGACGAGCATCGCGAGCAGCAGGTGGCGCGGATGGCGGGCGACGGATTCGCGCACGCTCTCGGCGAGCGCCCCCGCCACCGCCCGTGTCCTCACACCGTCACCAGCGGGCGCAGCGTCGCCATGCGCTTGTCGCCGATGCCGGGCACCTCCCCCAGCTCGTCGACGTTGCGAAAGCCGCCGTGCTGCTCGCGGTAGTCGATGATCCGCTGCGCGATGCCCGGGCCGACCCCGTCGAGCGTGTCGAGCTGCTCGAGCGTCGCCGTGTTGAGGTTGACCGGAGCGGCCGGCGCGGAGCCCGGTCCGCCTGCGGCCGCCGAGCCCGATCCAGACCCGGGCGCCGAGGCGGCGGCGCCGGATCCCCGCTCGGGCACGATCACCTGGCGCCCGTCCTCGAGCTTCGTGGCGAGATTGACCGCCGTCAGGTCCGCCCGCGCCCGCGGCCCGCCCGCCCGTTGCAGCGCATCGTCGATGCGCGACCCCGCCGCGAGGCGATACAGGCCGGGGCGGCGAACCGCGCCCGCGACGTGAACCGTGATGCGGCCTCCGTCCGCGCGGTCGAGCCGGACGGTTGCCGAGCCGTCGCCGGCGGCAGGCTGCGTCGCCTGGCCGGAGGTCGCCTCGGTGACGCCCGCGCCCGCATCAGCCGGGACCGAGTCAGGCTGCTCGCGCAGGTAGCGCACGCCGAGAAAGCAGACGACCAGGCCGAGCGCGATGTACAGCGCGATCCGCGGGCGATCGAGGTCAGACACCCCTTCGAGGGTAGGTTCGTTGTCGCACCATCAGGCCCGCCGATCGCGACAATTCAGCGCAGTCCCAGCCCAGATGTCCATCGAGTGCCAGCTCCACCGTCGCGACCGGATCCGATGCCCGATGCACGCCCCTCGATCTCCCACCTGCCGCGACGACGCGCCCCGAAGCGCGTCGATGTGGTCCGCCGGCCTGTTACGGTCGTTGCTCCAAGGGGAATCGGTGGTGGTGGAGGGTTGGTCATGCTTCGTATGTCTCGTCGCAGCCTCCTGGGCCTGTGCGCAGGGGTGGCCGCGTGCGTCGCGCTGGCGGCATGCGGCGGCGATGACGACAAGGACGGACCGCCGAAGCCGCGCACGATCGACCGCGCGCGTGACACCGGCGAGCGGCCCGCGGCGAAGGCGGCCGGCTCGGTACGCCACCCGCGGGCGATCGCGATCCGCGTCAGCGCCGCGCCCAAGCAGCGCGTCACGGTCGTGTGGGCGCTGTCGTGTGCGAACGGCGACAAGCAGAAGACGAGCGGGGCCTCCTACACGGCGATGGCGCCGAACATCCGCCCGCTCAAGCTCCCGTCCGGCGCCTCCGGCGACGTGTGCGCCGTCGACGCCACAGCGAGGATCCTGACCGGAAGGGTGAAGGCGACGCTGCTGGCGACGGCGCCGTGATCGGGCCCATCAGCGCACGACCACGTTGACGAGCCTGCCCGGCACGACGATCTCCTTGAGAACCTCGTGGCCGTCGAGGTGCGCGCGCATCTTGTCGCGCGTGCGCGCGAGCTCGAGCAGCTCTTCGCGCGAGGCCTGCGTCGGCGCCTGCACGCGGTCGCGGACCTTGCCGTTGACCTGAAGCACGAGCTCGAAGCTGTCCTGCTCGAGGAACGCCGGATCGGCGTCCGGCCACGGCTGCTCCCAGACGCGCTCGCCGGTCAGCAGGTGGTAGGCGTCGGCCGACGCGTGCGGGGCGAACGCGAACAGCAGCGAGGCCGCCGTGGTGAGCGCGAAGCGCACCGCGCCGGGCGAGGCCTCGCCGCGCTTGGCGGGCGTCGTCTCGTTGACGAGCTCCATCACGGCCGCGATCGCGGTGTTGAAGGCGAAGCGCTGGCTCATGTCGGCGGTGACCTTGTCGATCGCCCAGTTGGCCTTGCGCAGCAAGCGCAGGTCGTCGTCGCCCAGCTCGTCGGGGACCGGGTGGTCGGGCAGCTCGTCGGCGGCCTCGGCGCACGTGCGCCACAGCCGGCCGAGGAAGCGGTGCATTCCCTCGGCGCCGCTGTCAGACCAGTCGGCGTCCTGGTCGGGCGGCCCGATGAAGAGGATGTAGCAGCGCGCCGTGTCCGCACCGAAGCGCTCGACGATCGTCATCGGCGAGACGGTGTTGCCCTTGGACTTGGACATCTTCGCGCCGTCGAGCGTGACCATGCCCTGGGTGAACAGCGCCGCGAACGGCTCCTGCACGTTCTGCGGCAGGTGGGCGAGATCGGACAGCGCCTTGGTGAAGAAACGCGCGTAGAGCAGGTGCAGGATCGCGTGCTCGACGCCGCCGATGTACTGGTTGACGGGCATCCAGCGCTCGATGACCTCGGGATCCCACGGCGCCTCGTCGTTGAGCGCGTCGCAGTAGCGCAGGAAGTACCACGACGAGTCGACGAACGTGTCCATCGTGTCGGTCTCGCGCTGCGCCGGCCCACCACAGGAAGGGCACGGGGTGTTCAACCACTCCTCGGCGGCCGCCAGCGGCGAGCGGCCCTTGGGCTTGTAGTCCTCGACGTCGGGCAGCAGCACCGGCAGGTCCGCCTGCGCCACCGGCACGGCACCGCACGCCGGGCAGTGGACGACCGGGATCGGCGTGCCCCAGTAGCGCTGGCGTGAGATCAGCCAGTCACGCAGCCGGTAGTTGACCGACGCGTGGCCCTTGCCCTCGCAATCCAGCCAGCGCACGATCGCTTCCAGCGCACTGCGGTTGTGCTGGGAGTCGAACTCGGGCGCGGAGTTCACGAGCGGGCCGTCGCCGGTGTACGGGAGCTCATCATCCGGGCCTTCGATCACGCGCCGGATCGGCAGGTCGTAGGACTGCGCGAACGAGTAGTCGCGCTCGTCGTGGGCCGGCACGGCCATGATCGCGCCGGTCCCGTACTCCATCAGCACGTAGTCGGCGACGTACATCGGCAGCCGCTCGCCGTTGACGGGGTTGGTCACCGTCCGCCCCAGGGCGACGCCGGTCTTCGGCTTGTCGACGTCGCCGCGCTCCTGGTTGTCGGCGGTGATCGCGCGGGCGACGTACTCCCTGACGGCCTGCTCGTGGCTGGTGGCCTGCGCGAGCCTCAGGACGTCGGGGTGCTCGGGCGCCATCACGAAGAACGTCGCGCCGAACAGCGTGTCCGGTCGCGTGGTGAAGACCGGGTAGTCGATCTCCAGCTCGTCGCAGCGAAAGACGACCTCCGCCCCCTCCGAGCGGCCGATCCAGTTGCGCTGCATCGTCTTGACGTTCTCGGGCCAGTCGATCGTGCCGAGATCGTCGAGCAGCCGGTCGGCGTAGTCGGTGATCCTGAAGAACCACTGCTCGAGCTGGCGAATCTCGACGAGCGCGCCGGAGCGCTCGCCGCGGCCGTCGATGACCTGCTCGTTTGCGAGCACGGTCTCCTCGACCGGATCCCAGTTGACGGCCGCCTCCTTCTGGTAGGCGAGGCCGTGCTTGAACAGCTCGAGGAAGATCCACTGCGTCCAGCGGTAGACGCGCGGCTCGTGCGTGCCGAACTCGCGCGTCCAGTCGATCGAGATCCCCCAGCGGCGGAACTGACGCTGGAACTCCGCGATCGCCCTGTCGGTCGAGTCGCGCGGGCGCTGGCCGGTCTTGATCGCGTGGTTCTCGGCCGGCAGGCCGAAGGCGTCATAGCCCATCGGATGCAGCACGCGGCGGCCGGTGCGGCGATGGAAATGCGCGACCGCGTCGCCCACCGAGTACGTCTTCAGATGACCGATATGCGGCTCGCCGCTGGGATAGGGCAGCATCTCGAGCACGTACGACGACGGCCGCGGGTCATCGGCGTCGTTTGCGACCTCCCAGGTCCCCTCGTCGGCCCAGACCCGCTGCCAGCGCGGCTCGATCTCGGCGGGGTCGTAGCGGTACTCGGCCATCGCCCCGGCAGGATAGAAGCCCGTCAGACGGGTCCTGAGGGCTAGACGGCCTGCGCGCTCAGCCCGGCGGCGTCACGCAGGATGTCGGCCTTGTCGGTCCGCTCCCATGTGAAGTCGTCGTCCTCGCGGCCGAAGTGCCCGTAGGCCGCGGTCTTCTGGTAGATCGGGCGGTGCAGGCGCAGCTCCTCGCGAAACGAGCCGGGCCGCAGGTCGAAGTGCTCGTCGACGAGCGCCGCGATCGTCGCGCGGCCGACCTTCTCGGTGCCGAACGTCTCGACCATCACCGACACCGGGTGCGCGACCCCGATCGCGTAGGCGACCTGGACCTCCGCGCGGTCAGCGAGGCCGGCGGCGACGATGTTCTTGGCCACCCAGCGCGCCGCATACGCGGCCGAGCGGTCGACCTTCGACGGATCCTTGCCCGAGAACGCGCCACCGCCGTGGCGGGCCATGCCGCCGTAGGTGTCGACGATGATCTTGCGCCCGGTCAGCCCACAGTCGCCGACCGGCCCGCCGATCACGAAGCGACCGGTTGGATTGACGAGGAACTCGCGCCGCAGCGCGTTGGCCTCGTACATGTCCTCCGACAGCACCGGCGTGACGACGTGCTCCCACAGGTCGTCGAGGATCTGGTCGCGCGTGGCGCTCTCGGCGTGCTGGGTGGAGATCAGCAGCTTCTCGACGGCGACCGGTGCGCCGTCGCGATAGCGCACGGAGACCTGCGTCTTGCCGTCGGGGCGCAGATAGTCGAGCGTGTCGTCGTGGCGCACCTCCGCCAGCCGCTTGGCCAGTCGGTGCGCGAGCGAGATCGGCAGCGGCATGAGCTCGGGCGTCTCGTTGGTCGCGTAGCCGAACATCATCCCCTGATCGCCCGCGCCCGCGACGTCCAGCTCGTCCTCGTCGGAGGGGTCGCTCTGCGTCTCGTAGGAGTGATCGACGCCCTGCGCGATGTCAGGCGACTGCTTGTCGATCGCGTTGAGCACCGCGCACGAGTCAGC
>Ga0183260_10002233_pt1 | contig 16011 bp, 15 predicted proteins | sample AntDrymUQ4972206_2_FD_129768 | JGI IMG/M metagenome (GOLD analysis project Ga0183260, IMG submission 129768) | Polar desert sand microbial communities from Dry Valleys, Antarctica - metaG UQ497 (22.06) (version 2) (version 2) | ecosystem: Environmental > Terrestrial > Soil > Desert | place...
CTCCGGTCGGCCACGATGAGGAGCAGGTCCCCCTCCCCGGCACCGGCGGCCGAGCGCAACCCGGCGCGTTCGTCGTCTGTGAAGAACTTGTCGAGGGGAGATCGCAGACCGTCTGCCCCGACCCCCGCCCACACGAGGCCTCCTGCGCCCAGCTCCTTGGCGACCTCAACGAGCGCGTCCAGATCCTTCCGACCGAGATCGCCCTTGCCCTCGAGGCACAGACCTTTGACGGCGCCTCCGGCGTCGAGCGACGAGCGGAACACCTTCACCTCCGTCGAGGCGAAGACGTCGGACAGGTCGAAAAGCTCGAGGCCGAACCGCAGATCCGGCTTGTCACTACCGAAGCGAGCCAGGGCGTCACCGTAGTTCAGGCGTGTGAACCCAGGGAGATCCACCTCGAGGACCTCGTGCCACACCCTCTTGAACATGCGCTCGGTGACATCGAGCACGTCCTCCACATCCACAAAAGACATCTCCAGGTCGAGTTGCGTGAACTCGGGCTGACGGTCGGCCCTCTGGTCTTCATCCCGGAAACAGCGGACGATCTGGTAGTAGCGGTCGAGGCCCGCCACCATGAAGAGCTGTTTGAAGAGTTGGGGCGACTGCGGGAGCGCGTAGAAGGAGCCCGGGTGCACGCGCGAGGGAACGAGATAGTCGCGCGCCCCCTCCGGGGTCGACCGGGTCAACATGGGCGTCTCTATCTCAACGAAGCCCTCGGCGTCGAAGAACCTACGGATCGACCCGATGATCTTGTGGCGGAGTTTCAGGTTCCTCTGCATCCGCTCGCGCCGGAGGTCCAGGAAACGGAACTTCATCCGCAGCATCTCGTCTGCCTCGTGCTGCTGGTCGATCTGGAACGGAGGAGTCTCGGAGCGCGAGAAGATCTCGAGCGAGGTGGCCGCTATCTCGATGTCGCCCGTGGCGAGCTTCGGATTGAGGGTGCCTTCCTTGCGCGCACGTACCTCTCCCGACACGCGTATGCAGAACTCGTTCCGAAGCTCCTGGCCGGCAGCGTGCGCTTCTGCTGAGGTCGCGGGGTTGAACACGATCTGCACCAGGCCCGACGTATCGCGCAGGTCGATGAACGTGACGCCGCCATGATCTCGGCGGGTATGGACCCACCCACACAGCAAGACCTCCGTTCCAACATCGGGTGACCGCAGGTCCCCGCAGCGATGCGTCCGCATCACCTTCCGACGCTCCGTGCGATCTCGGCGAAGGGCACTGGCCTCTGTTCGCCCGATGTCATGTCCCGGATCGTTGCCTCTCCGGCACTCAGTTCGTCGTCACCGATGATCACCGCATACCGTGCTCCGGAGCGGTCCGCCCCTTTCATCTGCCCCTTCATCCCCCGTCCGCTGTGGTCCATGTCCGCGCCGATCCCGATGCTGCGAAGCTCCGTCACGATACGGAACGCCGCACGGGCCGCCTCCGCTCCGAGTGCAACCACGAAGGCTTGCACCGGCGCGTCGTCGCCCTCCGACGCGGGTCGTGCCAGCAGGATGCGATCGAGTCCCAGCGCGAACCCGATGCCCGGTAGCGGAGGGCCCCCCAAAGATTCGGAGAGACCGTCGTAGCGACCACCACCACCCACGGCGTTCTGCGCGCCCAGGCCGTCGGCGACGTACTCGAAGGCCGTCCGGGTGTAGTAGTCGAGCCCACGGACCAGCGTTGGGTCGATGTCATAGGGCACGCTCACATCATCCAAGGAGGCGCGCACCGCCTCGAAGTGCTTGCGGCAGGAGTCGCAGACATGCTCCGTGATGACCGGCGCGGATCTCATCGTCTCGACCGTTGCCGGCTCCTTCGAATCGAACGTGCGCAGCGGGTTCGTGGCGAAGCGGTCACGGTCTTCCTCGGCGAGAGTCTCGGCGTTCTCCTCGAGCCACTTCCTCAGCCTGTCGAGGTACCCGAGCCGGCACGAGCCGTCGAGGTGCCCGATCGAGTTGAGAAGAAGCCGCGGCTCGACGCCCGCATCCCGCAGGAAACGCCAGCCGACCTCGATGACCTCGGCGTCGACGATCGGGCCGTCCGACCCGATCGCTTCGATCCCTACCTGGAAGAACTGCCGGAAGCGACCCTTCTGGGGGCGTTCCTGACGGAACATCGCGCTCGCGTAAGCCAGCTTCACCGGCAGCGGCCCCCGGTCCAGACCGTGCTCGAGCAGTGCCCGCACTACCGGCGCGGTGCCCTCCGGCCGCAGGGTGAGCGAGCGGCCGCCGCGGTCCTCGAACGTGTACATCTGCTTCCCGACGACCTCGCTCCCCTCCCCCACTCCCCGTTCGAACACCTCCGTGTGCTCGAACAGCGGCGTCTCAACCGGCGCGTAACCGGCGAGAGCGAAGGAATCCATCGCCCGGCGGGTAGTGGCCTGCCACCTCCACGATTCGGGCGGCAGCAGATCGTTCGTCCCCCTGGGCGCGCTGAAGGATCTCTCGTTGTCGTCGGCCATCCGCTCATCCTAAGGGCCGGTCGCTCAGGCACCGTGGCTTCTCGCGCGCCGTCACATTGATGAAAGTGGCCTTCGGCTCATGTGGTTGGATAGCGATGAAGCGGGAGGTCGACCGGGAGGTGTCATGCCGCAAGCGCGCGCAGAGGAACGAGACAAGCTCGAGGAGCTAACCAGGCGGATCCGCCGCGACATCGTGGTCGCCACCACGGCCGCCGGGTCCGGACATCCATCCAGCTCTCTTTCCATGGTCGAGCTCTGCACGTCTCTGTTCTTCGGCGGCGTGTTGCGCTACGACCCGGCAAACCCCCAGGATCCCGATCGGGATCGCTTCATCCTCTCGAAGGGTCATGCTGCACCCGGCCTCTATTCGGTCCTGGCGGAAGCCGGGTACTTCCCCACCGAAAACCTTGGGACGTTACGCAAGATCGGCTCCCCCTTAGAGGGCCACCCCAACATGAACCGGCTTCCGGGGGTCGAGGCGTCCACCGGCTCACTGGGTCAGGGCCTTTCGATCGGTGTGGGACACGCGCTCGCGGCGCGACTCGACGGCAGGGACTCACGGGTCTACGTGATCGTGGGGGACGGGGAGAGCGGCGAAGGCCAGCTGTGGGAAGCGGTGATGTACGCCGGGAATCATGGCTTGGACAACCTCACCTGCATCGTCGATAACAACGGATACCAGCAGACGGGGGCAGTGGCGGATATCCAGCCGCTCGACCCGCTCACCCAGAAGTACGAGGCGTTCGGTTGGGCGGCCCGGGAGATCGACGGGCACTCCCTCGACGAGGTCACCGATGCGTTCGACTGGGTCCGCGGGATCGAGGGCCGGCCACAGGCGATCATCGCCCGGACGGTGAAGGGCAAGGGCGTCTCCTTGCTGGAGGCCGACCCGGGCAACTGGCACGGCAAGCCGATCCCGCCGGAAGAAGAAGCCAAGGCCCTCGAAGAGATAGGAGCACCGGCATGACGTTCGGCATCACCCGGGTAGATCTCGAGGTCGGGGACTCCACCCGGGCCGCGTTCGGCGAAGCGCTGGCCGCGGCCGGCGCGGACGAGCGCGTCGTCGTCGTGGACGGGGACGTCAACAATTCCACCTACACGAACAAGTTCAAGGCGAAGTATCCGGAGCGCTTCTTCAACGCAGGGATCGCGGAATCGAACCTCGTCGGGATCGCGGCGGGATTGGCCGCCAGCGGCAAGATCCCGGTAGTGGCGTCGTTCTCCACCTTCCTCCTCTCGAACGCCTTCGACCAGATCAGGATGAGCGTTGCGTTCCCGAATCAGAACGTGAAGCTCGTCGGCACCCATGCGGGCATCTCCATCGGCGAGGACGGGCCGTCGCAGATGGCGATCGAAGACGTCGCGCAAGCCTGTGCCTTCCCCGGCATGACGGTCATCGTCCCGGCCGACGCGCCCAGCGCTCAAGCGGCAACGCAAGCGATGATCGAGCGTGAGGGCCCCACCTTCCTGCGCTGCGGGCGACCGAACGTCCCGGTCGTGTACCCGAACGGGCCGGAGCTGCATGTCGGGCGCGCCAATACGCTGCGTGAAGGAGACGACATCACGCTCGTCGCGAACGGCATCATGGTGGCGATGGCGCTCGACGCCGCGCAAGCCCTTGCGGACGATGGCATCGAGGCCCGGGTGCTCGACTTCCACACCGTGAAACCGATCGACAGTGAAACCCTCGAGCAAGCGGCGGTCGAGACCAAGGGGATCGTGGTTGCGGAAGAGCACATGGCCTACGGAGGCCTCGGCGCGACCGTTGCCATGGCTCTGGCAGAGCGACATCCCACGAAGATGGCCTTCGTCAACGTCGGCGACACGTACGCGACCTCGGGGAAGCCGGACGAGATCCTTGCCCAGTACGGACTAACCCCCGACGCCATCCTGGACGCAGCGCGCCGCACCCTGAAGGGATAACCGCGGATCAGAACGTCTTGTTGGAATCGAGCAGGATCGTGGTCGGGCCTTCGTTCGTCAGCTCGATCTTCATCATGGCGCCGAAACGTCCCGTGGCCGTCTTGATGCCAAGGCCCGATAGAGCTTCCTTCACCTTCTCGTAGATCCGCTCGGCCTCGGGGCCCTGGGCCGCCTTGACGAATGAAGGGCGCCTGCCTCTACGGGCATCGCCGTACAGGGTGAATTGCGATACGAGAAGAGCTTCGCCTCCGACCTCCAACAGCGAGAGATTCATCTTGCCGTCCGCGTCGTTGAAGATGCGAAGGTGGGCGATCTTGTCGGCCGCCCAGCTCACTTCGGGATCGGCGTCCTCCGGCGCGATGCCGAGCAACACCACCACTCCTCTCCCGATGGCCCCTACCGTGTCTCCGTCGACCAGCACTCGGGCGGACGAGACGCGCTGGACGACGGCTCTCATCGGACGTAGGGCAACACGTTCCGGAGTATCGAGCCGGCGAGGGGAGCCGCCACCTGTCCCCCGATGCCCCCGAGCTCCGAGACCACGGCCACGGCCACCTTCGGGTCGGACGCGGGCGCGAAGGCCGTGAACCACGCGTGGTTCTTGATCTTCCCGTCGATGCTGACCTCCGCGGTTCCGGTCTTGCCGGCCACGGGAACGCCTGCGCTCTGAGCCGCCACGCCGGTACCTCCCTGAACGACGCCCTGCATGAGCTGGTTCATCGTTCTCGCCGTCTTGCGGGATACAGCACGTTCACCGGTCTTGTCATCGAGGAAGGTGGCGCGCGGCTCCATCCTGACTCCGTTGTTCGCGATCGTCGCCGACACGTTCGCCATCACGAGCGGAGTGGCCAGAACCTGAGCCTGACCGATCGACCCCCACATCAGATCGCTCAGATCCTCCGGAGGGGGGAACGAAGAGGCGCTCGCGTCCAATGCCATCGTCGGATCACCGTTGAAGCCGAACGCCCGCGCGTAGCGCGTCATCTTCTTGCCTCCCAGGTCCTCTGCGACCTGTGCAAAGGCGGTATTCACGCTGAACTTCACGGCCGAGGAGAACGGGATCGCCGCGTACACGCCCGATTCGAAGTTAGTGACCCCCTGATAGTTGGCGGGTCCTGTGACCGTCGTGGTGGCCGTGACCGTGCCGGTGTCGAGGGCGGCCGCGCCCGTCACGACCTTCATCGAGGATCCCGGAGGATAGAGGCCGGACAGGGCGCGGTTGAACGGCTCGACGCCGGCGACGCCCACATAGCCATTGGGATCGAACGGCGACGAAGACACGATCGCCAGCAAGTCGCCCGTGCCGGGATCCATGACCACCGCGCCGCCGGTCGTTGCACCGTAGGCGGACTCGGCTGCCTGCTGGACCCTGATGTCGATGGTCGCCTTTACAGGCTTGCCGGGACTGCCTTGGCTCGTTCCGAGGGTCTCGAGGGCTCTCCCTTTCCGATCGACGACGAGCAACCTCGTCGTCGGAAAGCCGGCCAACCGTTCCTCGTAGGCCAGCTCGAGACCCGAGGCACCGATGAGGTCTCCCTCCTGATAGGTCCCGTCGCTCGCGGCCGCGGTTCCCCTATCCACCGGCTCGAGATGACCGATGGTGGTGCCCGCTGAGGCGCCGAAGGGATAGGAGCGCGACGACCCGGTCCCTCGCGCCAGCCGGCGGCCATTGCGGTCGAGTATCGCCGCCCGGGCGGGCCACCTCGACTTGACGTCGAATCCCGCGGCTCCCTGGATGCCGGGCCACAAGAGGTCCTTGCTCCACACGACGCCCCACCGCTCGGAATCGACGTCGTAGGTCATCTCGAGCTCACCCTCGAGCGAGGCCGGCTCCTCTAGCGCCTCCGATCCATACGACACCGTGTACGGCACGGTCGCCTCTAGCCCACCCTCCTCGAGCTCCTCCTCGGATCCCACCTCGGGTTGGGTGACGTCTCCGTTGAGCTCCACGCCAATAGAGTGAACGACACCTCCCACCACGGTCTTCAACAGGCGGTCGAGCCGGCGTTCTGACCATTCGGGAGCGGAATCGGCGTCGAAGAGGTCGACCATCGCGGCCGCGTCCCCTTCATCCCACGCAGCCACGAAAGCGTCCGCCGGTTCGGCGGCTTGTGGAGGCGCGAAATCGTCCCCCTGGGTGCAAGCCCCGAGAAGACCACAGGCGATGAACATCGCCACCGTCGAGGGACGAGCTAGGAAGGAGGATCGAAGGCGGGTAATCACTACGGACGCTTTACCCGCGCGCCGCAGATGGAACCACGCGCGACGCATCGAACACCGAGTCGACCCGCCTCACGCTCTGGATGACGTGCTGAAGGTGACTGGGATCCGCCAGTTCCAGAGTGAAGGTCAAGGTGGCGATCCCATCCCGTCCGGTGCGCGTGGTGGAGGAGATGATGTGGATGCCTTGGTCGGAGATCGCCGACGTGACATCGCGCAGCAGCTTGGTGCGATCGAGGGCCTCGACCTGGATGGCGGCGGTGAAGGTGCTCTGCTGCCGGTTATCCCACCAGACCTCGCTCATCCGGCCCTCGTCGACGCCCTGTAGGGCCCGGGCGTTCGGGCAGTCGTTGCGATGCACGGACACGCCCCGCCCCCGGGTGAGGAACCCAATGATGGGATCCCCCGGCATCGGCGTGCAACATTGCGCCAGCCTCACGAGGAGATCGTCATGCCCTTCGACGATGACCCCCTTGCCGCGCGGCTTCAGAGAGCGGCGCCGGCGCGATTCTTCGGGGACGAACTCCTCGTCCGGCTCCGGTTCGAAGAGGCGGAGCACCCTGGTGGTCACCGACTGGGTTGACAAGCGGCCTTCACCTATCGCAACGTGCATCGAATCGAGGTCCGTGTACTTGAGTTCGTCCGAGATCTGCCCGAGGATGCCGCCCTTGGAGATCTTGTCCACGGGTAGGCCCTGCTTACGCATGCTCTGCTGAAGAGCATCACGTCCCTGAGCTAACGCGTCCTCACGCCGCTCCCTGGAGAACCACTGCCGGATCTTGTTGCGCGCTCGCGGGGTCTGCGCGATGTGCAACCAGTCCCGGGATGGGCCGGTGGATCCTTTCGATGTGATGACCTCGACGGAGTCTCCTGAGGCGAGCTCGTGATTGAGAGACACAAGCCGCCCGTTCACCCGAGACCCCACCGTCTTGTGTCCGACTTCCGTGTGGATCGAGTACGCGAAGTCGATAGGGGTCGCGCCGCGAGGCAGCGCCACTACGTCACCCTTCGGCGTGAAGATGAAGACCTCGTCGGAGTACAGGTCGATCTTCAGTGACTCGATGAATTCCTTCGGGTCGTCCGACTCCCGTTGCCAATCCATGACTCGTTGCAGCCATGCGATCTCTTCTTCCGGCACCTTCCCCCGCGCTTGCTCCTTGTACAGCCAATGAGCCGCGATGCCGAACTCGGCCGCCTTATGCATCTTCTGAGTGCGGATCTGGATCTCCATGGGGCGCCCGGCGTTGCCGATCACGGTCGTATGCAGGGATTGATACATGTTGAACTTGGGCATCGCGATGTAGTCCTTGAAGCGACCCGGCACCGGCCTATACAGCGTGTGGATCGCCCCCAACGCGGCGTAACAGTCCCTGACCGAGTCGACCACCACGCGGATCCCGACAAGGTCGAAGATCTCGTCGAACTGCTTTCCCCGTAGCACGATCTTCTCGTAGATGGAGTAGAGGTGCTTCGGTCGCCCCGAAACTTCGACCTTGATCTTCACCTCGCCGAGCTTCTTCTGGATGTCCTCGCACACCTCGTCGAGCACCCGCTCGCGCTCGGGCTGACGTTGTGACACCAGCGCCTCGATCTCCTCAAAGCGTTTCGGATGGAGCGTCGCGAAGCCGAGGTCCTCGAGCTCCCACTTGGTGGCGTACATGCCAAGACGGTGGGCCAACGGCGCGTAGATCTCGAGGGTTTCGCGCGCGATCAGCACACGCTTCTCTGGCCTCAGGGGGGCCAGCGTTCTCATGTTGTGCAGGCGGTCTGCGATCTTGATCAATAGAACGCGTACGTCTTTGGCGGTCGCAACGATCATCTTTCGAAGGTTCTCGGCGCGGCTCTGCTCGGCAGAGCGGAACTTGATCCTCTCGAGCTTGGTTACTCCGTCGATCAACTGGGCCACGTCGTAGCCCATCTCCTGCTCGACATACACGAGCGACAACGCAGTGTCCTCTACGGCGTCGTGTAAGAGGGCGGCGGAGATGGTGGTCTCGTCGAGACCAAACTGAGCCAGGATCATCGCAACATTGAGGGGATGCGTGATGAACGGGTCCCCAGACTTCCGCGTCTGCCCCGCATGAGCGCGCTCGGCGATCCAGTACGCGCGCTCGATGGCTTTCGTGTTGGCCTTGGGTCGTTTTGCCCGGACCTCTTTGAGGAGCCGATCGAAGGCGGGATCGCTCGACTGGCGCTGCGATCGAACCTTCTTTAGGACCGCCTTTACCCCGCGAGCGTTATCAGGCGACCGGGGTGGTGCCGGCGCATCCGTAACTGCTTCGGGGCGGGTCGGCGATGCAGGCGCCGGGTCGGGAGGGTTCATTTGCTCCCGTTCGCTGGCTGGATCGGGCGGTTGGGCCATAACCCATCTTACGAGCACGGATGAACGCGGCCCGACCTTCTGGTCAGATATCTCCGTCGGATCTGCGGACGAAGTCGACCCGTTCGCCTTCCCCCACCATGCCTTCGGTCTCCCATCCAGCCGTGAGCCACGCGCGGCTGTGCATCTTGCGAGGATCGTTGCGCCACCACGAGGGGAAGCGAGCGTTCTCGGGGAGGGTCTCCCCGAGGATGGCCTCGAATTCGGGGAACGACATCGAGAGGCGCGTGACGTCAGACGGCTGCTTCGCCAGATACGCCGCCAGCCTGATGTATTTCAGGGAGCGGCGTTCCTGCAATCTTCCCCCTGAGGTCATCCCCGCAGCCTAGGGAGCGTGAGCGACCGGCGGAAGGGGGTTGGGGGAAATGGGCCGAAAGATCGGCTTGCGCGGGTGCGGTCGAGGCCCTTCGAGACCTAGTAGGAGATGAGGCTGAAGAAGTCGTAACCGGACAACTTGCTGCGCCCCTCCAGGAACGACAATTCCATGATGGTGGCCAACCCCGCTACCTTCCCTCCACAGACCTCGGTTAGCTGGGCGGTGGCACGAGCGGTGCCCCCCGTCGCTAGGACGTCGTCGACGATAAGGATCCGTTCCCCCGGTTCGATCGCGTCCTTGTGCATCTCGAGGTGGTCGTGCCCATACTCGAGCTCGTAGGACTGGGACTCGACATGCCAGGGCAACTTGCCTTTCTTGCGGACGGGGATGAGACCCGCCGTGAAACGGTAGGCCAAGGGGGCCGCGACCATGAACCCTCGCGCTTCTATCCCGAGCACCTTGTCAACCTCGTCGCGGTCGAAGTGGTGCGCGATCGCGTCGATCGTGTACGTGAATGCCTTCTTGTCGGCGAGCAGCGGCGTGATGTCCTTGAACGTCACTCCCTCTTTGGGGAAATCCGGGATATCGCGGATGAACTCCTTGAGCCATTCGTGGTCGCGCTCTCGCTCTGGCTGCAACTCGCTTCCCCCTAGCGTCTCTTGCGACGCTTCGACTTCTTCGTGCCGACCCTAGCCCGGGCCGGAACCTGCGATGGTGACGCAGCGCCTGAGTGCGACGCTACCCCACTTGTGGCGACCGGAACCGGTTCCGCCGAGCCGTCACCGGACGAAGCTGTTGCCCCCGCCAGAGCCGGAGCCGCAGTCTGCCGTTGAGCCTCACGCAACACCTTCGTGCGCACGTTCCGGTAGCGCGGCTCGCGCTCCTTGAGGACCGTAAGGACGGGGGTGGCGACGAAGACGGATGAGTAGGTTCCCGAAAGGATGCCAACGAGCAGGGCCAGCGAGAGATCCTTGAGCGTCGATGCTCCCAGCAGTCCGGTCCCCACCGCGAGGAGCGCCCCCACCGGGAGCAGGGTCGCCAAGGAGGTGTTGAGCGACCGCATGAACACCTCGTTCATGGCGATGTTGGCGGAGGCCTCGTAGGTCATCTTGCCGGTGGCCGCAAACAGAGTCGTGTCCTCCTCGACCTTGTCGAACACGACGATGGTGTCGTAGAGCGAGTAGCCGAGGATCGTGAGGATGGCGATGACGGTCGAGGGGGTTACCTCGAACCCAACGAGCGCGTACACGCCGGCGGTTATAAGGAGGTCGTGGATCAGCGCTGCCAGGGCGCCAACCGCCATCTTCCATTCGAAGCGCCACGAGATGAAGACGGTTACGACGATGATGAAGATGATCAGCGCTCGCACGGCGGAGCGAGTGATCTCGCCCCCCCACTTGCTGCCGATCCTCTGGCTCCCGATATCGGCGATCGGAGCGCCCACCGTGTCCGACACGATCTGCACCGCTTGCGCCTGCGACTCCGGGTCCGCGATCGCCTTGCTCTGCACGGTGAGGCCCCGGCCATCATCGTTCGTGAAGACCTGGATCTGCGCCTCGTCCGCACCCTGGTCCTCGAGCGCGGATCGCACCTCGCTCACCACATCGGCGTTGGAGGTGTCCCCCAGCGGCCCATCGGCGGGAACCGGCGCTTGGATCTGGATGCCACCTTCGAACTCGATGCCGAAGTTCAGAGGCTTGAAAGTGATGATCGCGATGCACGCCAGCAGCAGGGTCCCCGAGATCAAGAACCAGAGCTTCCGTTTCCCGATGAAATCGATCTCGGTCTCGCCGCGGTAGATGCGCTGCAAAGCCCCCCGGCGCCGTGATGCGCTCGGTGCGGTCTCGTCCGGGCGGTCGCTCATACCGTTCCCTCGACGCCCAAGGCGTCACGGATCCCGATAAAGCGACCGGACGAAAAGAATCTGGTGCGCGCTAGCAGATGCACGGCCGATCGCGTGTAGAAGTACGCGATCAGGACATCGATCAAGGTCGCGAGGCCGAGCGTCAGCGCGAAGCCCTGCACGGGGCCGACGGCCAGAAAGAACAGGATCACTGCAGCGGACCCGGTTACGAAGTCGGCCACCAGGATGGTCCGGAACGCACGGGTCATCCCCCGTTCGACCGCCGCGCGCATCGTCTTCCCGGAACGGACCTCGTCCTTCAGACGTTCGAACGCGACGATGTAGGAGTCGGCCGTGACACCTATCGACACGATCAATCCCGCCACCCCCGCCAGGCTGAGCGACAGTCCGGCGCTCTCCGATAAAGCGGTGACCAACGCGTAGAGGGCCGCGCCGAAGACGGCAAGACCGAGCCACACGACAAGGCCCAGGGCCCGGTAATAGAGCAGCATGTAGATCATCACGAGACCCAGCCCGATCGCGCCGGCCTGCAACCCGGCCGTCAAGGAGTCGCTCCCGAGCGTCGGGGAGATCTTGCGGACCTCGGATTGGACCAGGGTGATCGGAAGGGACCCGGTGCGAAGCACGAGAGCGAGGTCTTTGGCCTCCTGCTCGTTGCCGCCCACGGTGATCTGGGTCTCGCCCCCCGCTATCCCCGTACCGCAGACGACGCCTTGATCCATGCCGGGGGCCGACTGCACAACTCCGTCGAGGACGATGGCGACCCGGCTCTTGATCTGTTCGCCCTGGTCGCGCAGACAGGCCAGCTCATCGGTGAACGACTCCCACGTAGCGGAGCCGGCCTCGTTCATCTCGAGGGTCACGAGCCAGCCGCCGCTGCCTTGAGTGTCGAGCACCGCACTCGCCTCGGTCACGATGTCGCCCGTGAGCTCTGCGGGTTGCAGCCGGTACAACGAGCCCTCGTCGTCCGCCTGGCCGGACGGGTACACCACTTCCTCGTCATTGACCTGGGTTCCGACTTCCTCGGTGACCTCGGGGATCTTCTTCTTCGGCGTGGTTGGAGGGATGATCTCCTCGACCTGGCGGAAGGTTAGCTGGGCGGTCGTCCCGATCACCTCGAGGGCTCGGCGTTCGTTCTCGACCCCAGGGAGCTGGATCAGGATGTTGTCCTCGCCGCCGACGGTGACCTCGGATTCGGCGACGCCCAGCGAGTCGATCCTGGAGCGGATGATCTCGGTGGTCTTCTGAAGTACATCGTCGGTCACCTGGCCCTCGGCGGTCAGGATGACGCTGGTTCCGCCTTCGAGATCGAGGCCGAGTGCAGGGCTCCATCCTGCGAGAAAGATCGCGCCGACCGATCCGAAAGCGACGATCAGGCTCGCCAGGAAATAGATGCCGTATGGCTTACGACGCATGGGTGTCCCCCACCTAGAGAAGCTGAGAACCGTTGATGACGATCTTGAACCGGCAGTCAAGGTACTCCGCTGCTCGCCTGCACATGACCATGCGAGACAGGAAGATCTCGAAGTAGTCCATGACGTCAGCCACCTCGGTCTCGATCTTCAACTCGAGCGTCAGTGTTCGGGCTTCGGAGTCGACCCGCAAGAATGAGCGCTCCACAGCGTGGTTCACCCGGTCGTGGATGTCGAACAGGGCAGGATCCTTGATCCGGACCCGGCTTCTGTGTACGTCCGACTTATCGGCGACTATCAGGGCTGCTCCGACGGGGTTCACTGGATGGCCGAACTCTTCCTCGTGGTTACCGATCGCCGCCATCACTACGCCGATCTCCTTATAGGTCATCCCGAGATCCTTGAGGATGTCGTAGGTGATCGTTGCACCGGTCTGTGAATGCATCGTTCGCGAAACGAAATTCCCCATGTCGTGTAGGTAACCCGCGATCGCGCCGAGTTCCTTCATCCGGTCCTCGTAGCCCAGCCGATTGAGAACGTTGAAGGCGATGTGCGACACAAGTCCCGCGTGCCGGAATCCATGCTCCGTGTACCCGATCTCCCCTAGGTACCTGTCCGCAAGGGAGATAAACGTCTGCACCCCCTCGTGGTTCTGAACCGCCTCGATCGTCACCTGGGAGCTGGGACCCAGAGTCTCCGGAGCGGGATCGATCGGTTTGGCTTCGGTCGATGCGCGCAGCAGGTCCTGGAGGTCCTCGGGATCCGACGCGCCCGCCGGCATGTTCATCCCCTCATCAACTCCTTGCGCCCGACCCCTCGATTGTCACGCTCGATCATCCGCCGGCGGCTCTTCCTGCTCCTCGACGTCATCGACGTCGTCGGACTCATCCACGACCTGCCGGGCTACTGCCGATTTCACGATACGGATGACCGTCCCACTCGCGATCTCGATCTCCATATCCTCGTCGTGGATGTTCCTGATGGTCCCGAAGATGCCGCCGATAGTGACGATCTCGTCCCCCAGGCCGAGGCTTTCGATCAACGTGCGGTGCTGATCGACCCGCCTCTTCTGCGGGCGGATCAACATGAAGTAGAAGATCCCGACGAGCAGGACCAGGAAAATAAGACTCGAGGCTCCACCTTGCACGAGGCGTCACGTCCTCTTTTATCGAGATGAGCATTACGCGAATCAGAGCCGCTTGCGGCGGCTCCCTTCGCCAATCCTACCGCCGCCCGGGTCTTTCAGTTCGAGCAGGTGCCGTGGGTGGCGCCCGGCCTCAGAAGCGCCCGAAGAGATCGGGGTTGGGCCTCTCGGGCAGCGGGACGCCGAGGTGCTCGAAGGCGGCTTCGGTCGCCACCCTCCCCCTGGGGGTCCGTCTGATCAGACCGATCTGCATAAGGAACGGTTCGTAGACGTCCTCGATCGTGTCTGGCTCTTCACCCACCGAGACCGCCAGGGTCGACAGTCCCACCGGTCCGCCGCCGAACTTCCGGACGATCGTGTCCAGCACCGCGACGTCGACCTTGTCGAGTCCTTTGTCATCAACCCGGAAGACCCGCAGGGCCTGCTTCGCGATCGACTCGTCGATCGTGCCCGATGCGCGGACCTGGGCGAAGTCGCGCACCCGGCGAAGCAACCGGTTTCCGATCCGGGGCGTCCCCCTCGACCGGCGAGCGATCTCCCTCCCCCCGGCCTCATCGATCGTCACTCCCAATATCGAAGCCGAACGTCCGACGATGACCTCGAGGTCGGCCGCTGGATAGAGGTCGAGTCGCTCGACGAGCTCGAACCGGCTGCGGAGCGGTCCCGTGATGAGTCCAGCCCTCGTTGTCGCCCCAACCAGCGTGAAACGCGGAAGGTCGAGGCGGACCGTCTGAGCGCTCGGTCCCTTGCCGATCACGAGATCCAGCTCGAAATCCTCCATCGCGGGATAGAGGACCTCCTCGACCGTACGAGGAAGCCGGTGGATCTCGTCGATGAAGAGCACATCACCGTCCTCGAGATTGGTCAGGATCGCCGCGAGATCTCCGGCGCGCTCGAGAGCCGGTCCCGACGTCTGACGGATCTCTGCCTCCATGTCGCGCGCCACAACATGCGCCAACGTCGTTTTTCCGAGCCCCGGAGGGCCGGACAACAGCAGATGCCCCACCGGCTCATTCCGACCTCGGGCCGCCTCGAGAACGATGCCCAGGTGCTCCTTGAGCTCGGGTTGTCCGACGAACTCGTCCAGCGTGCGAGGGCGGAGCGTGGTCTCGGCCTCTCGCTCCGTCGGGCCGATCGCCACGGCGAGGATCTCGTCACTCATGCCAGCACCTTCAGCGCGGACTTGACGACCTCCTGCACCCCGTCGTCGGGCCCAGGGTCCACCTCGCCCAACGCTGCGCGCACCTCGCCGGGCGAATAGCCCAGGTTCTCGAGCGCCGACCGGGCCTGGGTCAGGGGATCGAGGCGAGCCCCAACCACTTCGAGGTCGGGCAGCGCGAGCTTCTCCTTGAGATCGAACACGATCCGCTGCGCGGTCTTCTTACCGATGCCGGGAACGGAGGCCAGCCCCGCGACGTCGTCTGTTACCAGAGCCCTGCGGAGTTCCTCGGGGGCGAACGCGGAGCACACCTGGAGGGCGACCTTGGGACCAACCCCCGGAACGGTCAAGAGGCCCTCGAAGGTACGCCGCTCGCCCTCGGTGACGAACCCGAAGAGCGTCATCGCGTCCTCGCGCACGTGGAGATGCGTCCACAACCGCACGGTGCCACCGTCTGGAGGCAAACCGGCGAGTGTGGTGGTGGGACAGCTGAGCCGATACCCGACCCCGTGAACCTCGAGGAAGCAGCCGTCGGGAGTTCGACCGGCCACGTCGCCGCGAAGGAACCCGATCATCGGAGCGCCCGCGCGACCGCGTGCGACAGCCCCGCCCGATTGATGTGACAGATCGCGAGAGCGCATGCGTCGGCGGCGTCCGGCGGGGACGGAGGTGCATCGAGCCCGAGTAAGACGGCGATCATCGCTTGCACCTGGTGCTTGCTCGCGCTGCCGACGCCGACGACGGATTGCTTTACCTCCGAGGGCGTGTAAGTGGTGACTGACAACCCCGCCTCCGCCGCGGCCAGCAACGCCATGCCCGAAGCCTGACCCACCGCCATCGCGGTCTTCACGTTGCTATTGAAGAAGAGTCGTTCGACCGCGACCACATCAGGCTCATGACGACGGATCAGGGCCGCGAGCGCCGCGCGCAAGGTCGCCAGCCGCGTCTCGTGGGGGGTCCCGGAGGGAGTCCGGATCACGCCCAGGTCGAGAGGTGCCATCTTCCCCCCGACGCGTTCGACCACCCCGAATCCCGTGGTGGCGACGCCCGGATCGATCCCCAACACCCGCAATGCGACCCCTTCGATCTCGCGCCCTCATTCAGGCGAACACGCGTTCGCCCTAGACTAGCGGAGCCCACC
>Ga0183260_10002234_pt1 | contig 16010 bp, 12 predicted proteins | sample AntDrymUQ4972206_2_FD_129768 | JGI IMG/M metagenome (GOLD analysis project Ga0183260, IMG submission 129768) | Polar desert sand microbial communities from Dry Valleys, Antarctica - metaG UQ497 (22.06) (version 2) (version 2) | ecosystem: Environmental > Terrestrial > Soil > Desert | place...
CGACCCGGTTCAATTTGTGTCCGACTTCTGGATGCCAGGCATGCTCGCCCACCTTCGTGGCGCGACGGTCGTCCGGGTGGACCAGGTGCCTGCCGTCGCTGATGAGTTCGTGCGCCAGTACGGTGGTCCTGCAACAGCGTCAGCGTTCAGGATCCGTTACCAGTTCGACCAGGGTGGTCATGCATGGGAGGAAGATGTGTTCTTCGCCTGGCTTGTCTCCGGGTTGCAGCCGCCGCCTATCCTGTGGCAAACCGCCTTCGCCTACTCGGTTCGCGCGCCGGCCGGGACGCTCGACCAGAACCCGGGCGTCATCTCGACGGTCGTTTCGAGCCGGACAACAACGCCCGAATGGGAGGCCAAATACCTGCTCGTCCGGCAATTGTTCACCCAAGGCATCCAGCAGCAGCTGGCTGACACGCAAGCCTTCGGGGAACTGCTCGCCCGGCACCGCGCCGAGTCCCAGGCGTTACAGGACCAGGTAGCCCAGGAACGACTGGCATCACAGGATCGCATTGCCACCTTGCGCGGCGAAACGCTGGCCGGGATCCAGAACCTGGTCAACCCGTACAACAACACGATCGTACAGATGCCGGCCGACTGGAACACCTACTGGGTCAATCCGCAGGGCGAGTACATCGTCTCGGATCAGCCCAACTTCGACCCCAACCAGGAGCCACAGCTGGGCAGCTGGGAGCGACTCACACCGCGTCCCTGATGCTTGGCCGCGGGCCTGGGGCGGAGGACGGCGAGCTCGAGCGGATGCCCCGAACGCGCCGCTAGACAAGGCCCTGCCCGCTACCCCTGCGCCTTGAGGGCGGCGAGGCGGGCCTCGATCTCCATTTCGTCCTCGGTCTCGTCAAGTTCCGCGAACTGGTCCTCGAGCGACGACGCTGACACCTCGGCCATGCCGCGGGCCATCGCTTCCTGGCGACGAATTCGCTCCTCGAACCGGTTGAGCTCGCTGGTGGGGTCCATGACCGAGACGTTCTTGACGGCAGTCTGGACCTGCATCTGGGCCTGGGCCATCTTTGCCCGGGCGACGAGCTCGTCCCGCTTCTGAACGAGGTCCTCGCGCTTGACGCGCAGCTTGTTGAGCCCGTCCTTGAGCTGAGTCGTGAGCAACGTCTGCTGGTCGATCTGCCCCTTGAAGGCCGAAATCTGGGTTTCGAAGCTCAGCTGCCGTCGAAGAGCGATCTTGGCCAGGTCGTCAAACCGGCCGGCTTCGGCGGAATTGGCCTCGCGGCCCATCTCCTCTGCCTTGCGCGCCGCGGCGGCGCACCGCGCGTCATCGAGTCAGTCAGAGCAGGCGGTCGACGAACTGCGTAAACATGATCAACAGGATCGGCAGCAGCAGGGCCGAAGCGAAACCTCGGAACGTTCCTGCGCTCCACGGCCAGGTGTGAAGTTTGGCTAGCACGTCCCGCTCGGCGAGCACGGCAGTGAGGGTTGTGGTGGAGCTGCTCTGCACGATCGAGCTGGTTGGCGTCGACCTGCTCATGGATTCGTGTGAGCACGGCCTTAAGGCGGTCCTGGCTCTCCGCCAGGAGGCGGGCCTTCTCGACCACAAGACGGTTGTGCATAATCCGCAGCGGCAGCACAAACGACGCCACAGCGATGGCCATCACGATCGCCTCCTGGATGATGTAGGCGATTGGCTGCTCGGGGCTGAACAGGACGAAGGCGATCACGAACAGGATCAGGCCGATGGCACTGACCACGGTCAGGCGCGAGAACGCATTGATCGGGCCGGGCTTGAAGATATCGACGTTGCGCGCCACCGCGCTCAACCGGCTGACCAGACGGTTCTGTGTGAGCGTGTGGAGCACGACGACGCCCAGCGCCGCGGCCGTCAACCCCCACAACGGACTCGAGATACGCTCGATCTCCGCCGGCGCGGGCACTCGCAGAGGTCGGACGCCCACGTAGTAGGCAAAGCTCACAACTGCCACCGCAAGTGCCGCCGCGAGGACGGCGCGGCCATCGTGGATGTGGGTCAGCTGGTAGCGATATTTGTGCTCCGAGCCCGGGTCTCCCAGTACGGGGCGAAACTCGTCGAAGCTCACCGTTGCCACCCTGTTGAGGGTGTGAGTCAGCCAGGCGAACCAGGCGAAGATCAGCGCCGGCGTGGCGATGTCGTCGTGGATTACCCCGAGCGGGCGCTCGGTGCTCATCCAGACGAGGATGTGCCCAATGACGGCGAGGGCGATGCCAACCGCCGCCCACCACCCGTATGCGGGGCCGGGCAACCGGTCGACAATTTGCAGGACGCGGTCGATCAGTCCGGGGCGATAGGAATTCGACCGCGCAATATCCGTCCCTTCTAGAACATCAGTGGTCATCCGGCCTCGCCCTCATGTGTCGGCCGATATTACGGGCCGGCCCTATTTCAATCGCCCGCTGGCCGCCGTCGCTGCGTGGTAGCCACACATCCGTGGACGCCGCCGCCGCGCGGCGTGGAAGACAGCTCAGAGAGCCGCCTGTCGCGGAATCTTGGACCGAACCACTCCGTTTTGCGCACGATCGGCTCGGTCACGTCCGCGTGGAGCGGTTCGTTACGTGACTGTTGAAAATCGGCGGCCGCACTACACACACCCGATTCTCCTACCGTCGTTTACGCTGCGCGGCTCGGGAGGTGGGCTTGGCCGTTTCAGTTCAGCGCATTCGTGCAGAGGAATGGGTTTTGCTGCGCGACATCCGGTTGCGCAGCCTGTTGGACTCGCCGGATGCCTTCGGGCAGCGCTACAACGAGGCCGCTGCAAGCACCGATGACGAGTGGATATCGACCGCACGGGCATCCGCAACCGGAGATCGGCGCGTCTGGTTCTTTGCTCGTGACGATGTCGGTGGGCCAGTCGGCGTGGTTCAGGCACGCCGGCGGCCACCGGCCGACTGCCTTCTGTTCTCGATGTGGGTGGCGCCGGAGGCGCGCCGGCTGGGCATTGGCGCGTCGCTCGTTGACGCGGTCCAGGTGTGGGGCTCTGGGTGGGGCGCGGAGCGCGTTGTTCTGTGGGTGCTGGGGGCCAACGAAGCGGCGATGCGCTTCTACGAGCAGATAGGTTTCACCCTGTTGAGCTCCGGGCCGGACGCGGATTCGGGCCGGGCCCACGGCGCGTTCGCGATGGAGCGCCTGCGCGCCGCCTGACCGGCAGCCGAAGTCTGCCGATCACTCCTCGAACTTGTCCGGCGAGACCCAGCGTGGATCCATCTCCAGTTGGATGACCGCGGGACGGCCGGCGCTCAGCGCGTCCAAGAGCGCGGGCTCGATTTCCGCGTCGCGCGTTACCAATTCACCGTGAGCGCCGGTTGCCCGCGCAACGGCCGCAAAATCGATCGGTCCGAGATCGGTGGCCACGAGCGCCCGGCCTTCATGGCGCTGGTGCATGGCGATCGTGCCGTAGCGCTTGTTGTCGAACACGAGCACGATGGGCTTGCCGCCTTCGCGGACGGCGGTCTCGAGCTCGTTCATGGTCATCGCGAAGCCGCCGTCACCGCACATCGCAACGACCGTTCGATCCGGCTGGGCCAGGCTGGCGGCGATTGCCGCCGGGAGTCCGTAGCCCATCGCGCCAGAGGTGGGACCAAGAAACCCGTGCTCGCGGCCGAAGTGGAAGCCTCGCGCGTACCAGTTGCCGAAGTTACCGGCGTCAGTGGTCAGCAGCGCATCACTGGGCAGCACTCGCTCGAGCGTGGCTATCACACGTCCCGGGTGGATACCTGGCCCCTGCCACACGGCGGCTTCGTCGAACGTGCTCTCGGCAACGTACGCAGCCCGCTCCGCGACGAGGGCTGAGCGGCGCTCCTTCGGGATCGAGATCCGTCCGTTGGCCACATCGAGAGCGGCGCGCAGAAACTGCGCCGCGTCAGCGGCAACTGGCAAGTCGGGCGCCATCAGCCCGGCGTGAGCGTGGCGAGGCTCGAGGTCGACATGTGCCCACCTGGTCCGTCGCCCGGGGAGCTTGTAGTCGAAGGTAGCCACCTCGTTCAGCCGGCAGCCGATCACCAGCAGGAAATCCGCCGCGCTGATCCTCTTTTGCACCGTGTCCGGCGCTCCATAGCCCGTCATGCCCAGGTAGTTCGGATGGTCGTTGGGAAACGCCGTCGGTCGACGCCAGGCGTTGAAGACCGGAACGGACAGTCGCGTGCTCAGTTCCGCGAGAATGTCCGTGGCCTCGGAAGCGATCACGCCATAACCCGCGAGCACGGCCGGACGGCGGGCCCGTCGCAGCTGATCGACGATCTCACGAACAATCGCCGGGTCGGGCGGCGAAGGGGCTTCCGAAGCCGAATCGCGCGACTGCGGTGCTCGTCCGCGCGGTGCCGCAAGATCCAGAACGTCCTCGGGCAGCGAGAAGAACACCGGCCCGGGCCGCCCCGAGGCCATAACGCGCAGTCCCTCATGGACCGTTGCGCGGGCCGTCGTAGGATCGTCGATCTCGGCGGCCCACTTCGCCAATCGCCCGAACGACTCGACCTGGTCGACCTCCTGGAACGCTTCGCGGCCGAGAAACTCGCGCTTGACCTGGCCCACGAGCGCGACCAACGGCGTGGAGTTCTGGCGCGCGGTGTGGATACCGATGGCCATGTTGCCCGCACCGACAGCTCGAGTGCCGAGCACAGCGGCCGGACGACGGGTCAGCTGGCCGACTGCTTCTGCCATGAAGGAGGCTCCGCCCTCATGGCGCGTCGCCACGACTTTGATGCCTGCGCCGGGCAGGGCGTCCAGGACACCGAGAAAGCTCTCACCGGGGACGGTGAATGCCCACTCGACTCCGGCTCCGGCGAGTGCCCTCGCGATCATCTGCCCGACGGTCTGGCCCCGAGGTGCCACTAGAAGGCGAAGCGGACCGAGCTGAAGATGAGACCCAGGATCACGACCACGGCGACGATGAACATGACCACCCGCACTGCGCGGTCGTTGCCGATCACAGCGCCGCTAACGGTAGTTCTGGAACTGGAGCGGAACCGGGTAGCCCTCCGATTCCTCCCTCAGCCTGGCGATGACCTTCTGGAGCTCGTCCTTGCTCTTGCTGGTGACGCGTACCGCGTCACCCTGGATCTGTGACTTGGCCTTTGGAAATTCGTCGCGCAGAAGCTTGCTGATCTTCTTGGCGAGGTCCTCGGGCAGGCCACGGCGAAGGCCGATCCGTTGACGGACGGTGTTGCCGCCGGCTTCCTCGACCTCCCCCCAATCGAAGATCTTGAGCGAGAGCCCGCGCCGGATCGCCTTCGATTCGACAAGATCGCGCATCGCGCGGGCACGCGAATCGCTGTCGGCGCGAAGGATGATCTCCTCCTTGGCAAGTTCGAGCTCGGCGTGGGCGCCCTTGAAGTCGTAGCGCGTGCCGATTTCGCGTCGGGCCTGGTCGAGTGCGTTCACCAGTTCCTGTTGGTCGAATTCGCTCACGACGTCGAAGGAAGCATCACCGGCCATCTAGTTGATCTCCTCCTCGCTTGCCAGCGTCGAGTCGGTACCCACGACGCGTTCGAGCGGCCACTGCTTCATGCGCTGCACGCGCCTGGGCTCTGATTCGTTCATTTCGATGGTCATGAAGCCGCGTACTCGTACGCGCTCAGCTGTCGCGCTCCTCGTGTAGGCCGCGTGCCAGCTCGCGAGCACGGTCGCGCCGCTGACCCAGATCCGCTCGGCGTCGAACTCGACGTGCGACTGTGTGGCGGCCATATCGTTCCACAGCGCGCGGATCGCGTTGAGCCCTTGGAGCGTATCGGAAAATGGGTCTGGCCTGAACTCTGCATTCACGTCGAACAGCTCGACGATGTCATCAGGTGCGCGCCGTTCCCAAGCGTGCTTGAACGTAGCGAGGAGGTCCTGAGCGTCGCCATGGGAGAGGGTGGCCATACGGTGAAAGTCTAGAGCGCGTGCCGGTTAGCTCGGGTCTCCGGGCCGGCGCTCGCTCAACGGAGCGTCTTCGTGCCGCGCCGCAAGCCGATCCACGAGGCGCGAGGCAATCACATGTGAGCGTCCGCCGCCCATCACGAGGACGACGTCACCTCGTTGGACGTGCTCCGCCAGGTAATCGGCCGTGGCTTCAACCGATCCCGCAGCGACGGCCGCGGGTCCGCCGGCCGAGTGAACGGCGCGCGCTAGTTCGCCCGCGCTCGTAAGCGTGGTGTCGGGGTCGCGACCCGCCCAGATGTCGGCTATCGCCACCTCGTCGGCCATCGCGAGCACTTCGGCGAACTTACCCAGCATCAGTGCTGTCCGGTGGAAAGTGAGCGGCTCATAAACCGCCCACACCCGGCGCCCCTGATAACGCAATCGCACTGCCTCAAGGGTGCGAGCGATCGCTGTCGGATGGTGCCCGTAGTCGTCGATCACGACGATACCGCCGACATCCCCTTTGATCTCCATCCGCCGCCCCACGCCGGCGTACTCGGCGAGGCTCTCTCGAATGCGCTCGTCGTCCACGCCGAGATATCGCCCCGCGGCCAAGACGGCCATAGCGTTAGCGGCGTTCGCTGGCCCTGCCAGACCGACATCGAACCGCTGCTCGCGATGATCCTGTTCTGCTCCTGCGACGAGCAATGTCGTGCCACCGTTCACGATCTCGAGTCGAGCCGAGATGTACCAAACGTCCTGCGGCCGGTCGTCTTCGATCTTGAACCCGACGACGTCTCCAGCGTGTGGCCTCAACCTCTCCAGGATCGAAGCAATGCCGCGATCGCCGATGTTCACAATGAGTGCGGCGCCAGGTGCACGCCGCAGCCATGCCTCGAAGGCATCGAACACAGCGTCTTCGTCGGCGAATACGTCGGGGTGGTCCCACTCGGCGTTGAGTAGAACGGCGACCGTGGGCTGGTATGGGTCGAAATTGCCGGCGTACTCATCGGCCTCGACGATGAAGCTGTCACCCCTCCCCCAGCGAGCAGTTGAGGGACCCGAGCCGGTAAGGGATGGGTCGAGCAGGGCTCCCACGAATGCCGACGGATCCCGATCTGCCCTCACCATCAGGTCGACCAGCCAGCCCGCGGTGGTCGACTTGCCGTGAGTGCCAGCCACCGCAATCAGTCGTTGTCCCGAAGTGGCTGCAGCGTCTGCCACCAGTTGCTGCCAAGCCTCGATTGGCAGGCCGGCCTCGCGCGCTGCGACGAGCTCGGGGTGATCCGGGTTGACGGCAGTCAGAGCCTTCGTGACGGCAAGACGCTCAGGCCGGCCAGCAGGATCCGCGACGTGCTCGACGGCGTGCTCACTAGCCACCATGATCCCGGCCTCCGCCAGTGCCGATGTATATGGCGACGGCGCTCCCGGGTCACAGCCACTCACAACGGCCCCCGCGTGGTGCGCCAGCAAGGCCGCGGCGGATGCGCCGGCGCCCGCGGCACCTACGACGTGAATTCGCTCGCCGCGTGGGATCGGCCGCGCCGCGCGCGCAGGCGCAAGGCCCCTGCCGATGTCGGCCGCGCTCCGAGTCAAGTGCTCTCCGTGCTCACCCGGAGCCGTTCCAACAGCAGCCGCAGCGCGGCCTCGGCGCTCTGAATCTTGTTGGCGTGGCGGCCTGTCTGCCACAGGTTCCGGCGAACGTCATGTCCATCGGCATCAGCCACGCCGACGTACGTGAGTCCGACGGGCTTCTGCTCGCTGCCCCCGTCCGGCCCGGCGATGCCGGTGATCGCCAACCCGAGCGAGGCGCCGTAACGCGATCTCGCGCCTTCGGCCATCGCGACGCACGTTTGCGCGGACACGGCACCGTGACTCTCCAGCGTTCGCGCGTCCACCCCAAGGTGCTGCTGCTTGAGCTCATCGCTGTAGCTGATCAGCCCGCCCACGTAGAAACCGCTGGAACCCGACGTTTCGGTCAGCAGATGACCAACCAGCCCGCCGGTGCACGATTCCGCCGTAGCCAACGGCAGCCCGCGCTCGATCATGGCCGACTGTATGCGCGCTGCCAGCGCTACAAGCGCCGCCAGCTCATCGGCCATATCCTCGGCCGGTTCCTCGCCGCTCAAGGCGTCAACAGGGATCTTCGGTGGGCTCCGGCCCTAGTCCCGGCCGGAAGATCCAGCTCCCCACTTCGCCGACACGTCCGAGGAAGCCGATGTCCAGGCCGTTCAGGTTCAGCTGGAGAGTGCCGGCGTTACCCGTCCGGAGGCAGATCTCGTTGGTCGCCGTGAGAGTGCGTGTTTCACCGTCGCTCAGCGTTCCCAGGCCCGGAATCCTCACGCCGTCCGAGGTGGCGCGGACCCACGAGTCACGGCCACTGACGTTGATGATGATCTGGACGCCGCTGACGATGGGTGGCGAAACGGTGATCGTTCGCGTCTCAGTGATCGGCGATACGCCGGTACCGTGGGCCGTGATAGTCAACTCCCAGCGGCCGATCGTGAACGCGAGGGTCTCCGAGAAGGCGCCCGATTCGGGGATGGTGAGGTCACGCGCCGGCCAGATGGGCGCCAGCGATCCGGACGGTGTCGGCGCAGGCGAAGAAATCGGGCTCGCGGCCGGAGTTGGCAATAGGCTGGGCGATGTCTCCACACCCGGCGAGCTGGACGGAGCAGGCGTGGCCGCCGGGACAAAGCGACTGTCGATCGTGACCCGGCTGCCGGACGTGATGCCGCTCACAACGACGTTTCCGTCTGTGCTAACCGCGCCATCAAGCGGGCTCGACAGCGACATCGTCAGCGTGATAGGCGGCGCTAGGGACGGCGAGATGCCCGGAGATGCCACCGGGAAAGGCCGGTTGATTGTGAACACAAGATCGTCGGAGTCACGCTGCGTTACTGGGTCCGTGGCCGTGATCGTGAAAACGTTTGGTCCGCGTGCTAAGGGCACCTCGCGCGCCCACTTGCCCTCTTCGTTGGCCCTCGTGCTGTCGGGCGAGCCAGGCCCGCGGATCGTGATCGTAGCGCCTGGCCCGCTGGTTCCCTCGAGCAACGTCCGCTCGGCGTCGATCGTGCTGAAATAGTTCGGAGGCCTCGTCAGGGCCAGCGGGATCACCTCGGCATAGCGAAGCAGCTGTATGGCGATGAAGCCCACGAACGCCAGGATCACGAGCACGACCAGGCCGGCGACGAACAACGCGGGCGTGATCGTGATCCGCCGGCCGGGCGCGGCAATCGGCATTGGTGGCGCCACAACAGCGACACGTTCCGCCAACCGTATCGACTCCATCTCGTCGCGCCAGCGCTCGAGCAGCTCCTCCGCGTCCAAGCCCAAGTAGATCGCGTAATTGCGCAGGAATCCCTTCGTATAGACGGGCGACGGCAGGTCCTCGTAGGCGCCGTCCTCGAGCGCGGAGAGGTAGCGGAGTCGGATCTTCGTGTCGCGTTCCGCCCGGAAAAGGTCGACGCCCTTGCGCTCGCGCGCGAGCTCGAGAGTCTCGCCGACGGGCGGCGCCGGTGTCGCGTCGATGGGCGCGCGATCACGGCCCAGGCGGCGATTTCCGATGCGCAATTGCTGGCGCGCGCTCATGTCTGGGGAGCTGTCCTCGTTGGATTTCGAGCGTGAGGCGCCATCGCTGACGCGAGGGCCAGTTTACGCGCTGAGTACGATCAGGCTCTTGATCAGGCGTTGTCAGCGACTAGTCGTCCATCGCTGCATCGGACGAGTCGCGCACCCAGTTGTCAGGGCCGTACACGACCCTTGGCGCCCCCGGATTGCGGCTGTCGAGCGGGCCGATGATGCCATGCTTCTCGAGCTCGTCCATCAGGCGGGTGGCGCGGTTGAAACCCACCTTGAGCTTGGTCTGGAGCATCGACGTGCTCGCCCGGCCCGTCTGCATCACGAGCTCGGCGGCGCGTGGCGCCAGCTCGTCCTCGCCCGATTTCGCGAGCCAGGCGAACTGCCCACCGTCGCCCGAGTCGTCGTTGTCGGCGCCGGCAAGCAGGTCGCGGTTGTAGGTCGGCTCGGACTGGGCCCGCCAGAACTCGGTCACGGCATGTACCTCGGCGTCGCTGACGAACACACCCTGGAGCCGAATGGGACGCGGCAGATCAGCCGGCTGGTACAGCATGTCGCCCCGACCGATGAGATCCTCGGCTCCATTCGCGTCGAGCACTGTCCGCGAGTCGACATTGGATGCCATCGCGAAGGCGATGCGTGACGGCACGTTGGCCTTGATCAGCCCGGTGACCACGTTCACGCTCGGTCGCTGCGTCGCGAGCACGAGGTGGATGCCCACCGCACGTGCCTTCTGGGCGAGCTTCACGACAGGATCCTCGACCTTCCGGCCCTCCCGCAGCATCAGGTCGGCAAGCTCGTCGATCACCACGATCATGTACGGCATGGGCGCGCCGCGGCGACGCGGGCTGCCGTTGTAGGCGGCGATGTTGCGTTCCATCGCATCGGCCAGCTGCTCGTAGCGCCGTTCCATCTCGCCGACCATGTTCACGAGCACGGCACGAGCCTCGTGGGCCTCGACGATCACCGGGGTCTCGAGATGGGGCAGGTCGCGATACGCGGCCAATTCCACGCGCTTCAGGTCGATCAGGATCAGCCGGACCTCTGTAGGCGAAGCGCGCATCAGGACGCTGGTGATCAAAGCGTTGACGCAGACACTTTTGCCCGAACCGGTCGCCCCGGCGATCAGCAGGTGTGGCATGCGCGCGAGATCGACCGCATAGCCCTTGCCCGACACGTCGCGGCCGAGCGCGAACATGAGCTTGCTCGCCGCCTCGCTCATCTCGACGTCTTCGAGCAGCGGCCGGAAACCGACGATCTCGCTGGAGTGGTTGGGGATCTCGATGCCGACCACGTCGCGGCCCGGGATGGGCGCCTCGATGCGGATGGATCTGGCGGCCAGGGCCATGGCCAGGTCATCGGCCAGCGCCTCGATACGGGACAGCTTGATACGTGCGTCGGGCCGCACCTCGTACTGCGTCACCACCGGGCCCGTGTTGGTGGCCGTCACCGTGGCCGGGATCTGGAAAGAGGACAGCTTCTCCTCGATGATCCGGATGTTGCGGGAATGATCGAGCTTCCCGCCACCGGTCTTGGGCTCGGCGAGCTGGAGCAGTTCCTGGCCGGGCATCGCCCAGACGCGCGCCGACTCCGCCGCGACTTCTTCGTCGGCAACGGGCACGGCCGTGGCGCTGGCGGACGCCGCAGTCGCAACCTGGGGGTTGACCGGCCCCGCGCTCCAGACCGTCTGGCTGAGCGGAAGCACCTGTTGGTCGGGCGCGGACAAGCCGGGCGCATCGGGTCGATAGGGTTTGTCGGCCCTTCGATCGCGCGGCTCGGCATCCTCGCCCCGCTGCTTACCGTTCGTGGGTCCGCCTGGCGCGGTGGGCTTGAGCGTCGCCTCTGTGGCTCGCCGCGCGGCTCCACCCGCCCCCCCTGCGATCTGTCGTGCCGGCGTTGCGAGCGCGCTGGCGAGCATACGCCCCCCGCCCGTGACCGGACTGAGCAGGCTGCGCAGCGTGACGTTCAGCAACAGGATCAAGCCGCCGGCCAGTAGTCCCAGAAGCACCACGAATGCCCCGACCGGCGACAGCAGGTCGGTCAGGGTGGCTGACAGCGCATTGCCCAGCGCGCCACCGCCGTCGCTCAATTGTCGCGGCTCGACGCCGGTGCCCCAGATGAGATGGATGAGCCCGAGCCCAGCCGTGAAAACGATCACTCCGCCGACGATGGCGAGGCTCGAGCCGTAGCCAAGCTGCGATGGGCGCTCGACCAGCACGCCAGCGACGATCAGCAGTCCGGCAAGGAGCCAGGCGCCGTGGCCGACTGCCGGGCGGAGAAGGTCGTCGACGTAGCGGTTAAAGACGCCGGCGTCGGGGAAGATGAGCGCGATCACCGTCACCGCGCCGATGACGATCAGGGTCAAGCCGATCAGCGAGCGGACGACGTGCGGCGGGACGCGAAAGCCCTGGAGGAACGGAGTCCGTGCCGGGCGCCGATTGCGGGCGCGCGAACCGGTCGAAGCGCGCCGGGTACGAGTGGCCATGCCTTGACCCTAGATCTCGACCACGACCGGGAAGACCATCGGTCGCCGCTTTGTCCGTTCGAACAGGTACTGCGACAGGCTGTCCTTGATCTGCGCCTTGAGCAGCCCGACCTCGCTCGTATGATCGCCCGGATTGGCGATGGCTGCGGTCACTCGATCGGCCGCCGCGGCAATTACCGGGTCATCGGGCCCAGTGACGAAGCCCTGAGTGACGATCTGCGGCCGACCGATGAGATTGCCCGTCTGCTTGTCGACCGTCACCACGACCAGGAACATGCCATCGTTCGCAAGCGCGCGTCGGTCGCGCAGGACCACGTCGCCCACCTCGCCGACAGATAGACCGTCGACATACACGTAGCCAGCTTCGACCGGAGTCCCACGGCGCGCCGTGCCATCCTCGGCGAACTCGATCGGCTGACCGTTCTCGATGATGTAGATGTTCTCCGGCTGCACACCGAGCTCCGCCGCGATGCGGCCGTGCTGAACCAGCATCCGGAACTCGCCATGCACCGGGATGAAGTGCTTCGGCCGGGTCAGGTTGAGCATCAACTTCAGCTCTTCCTGGCTGGCGTGGCCGGAGACGTGAGCGCGCTTGATGTCGTGATAGAAGACGTTCGCGCCGACCTTGAACAGGTTGTCGATGGTTCGGCCGACAACCTCTTCATTGCCCGGGATGGGGCTCGCACTGACGATGACCGTGTCCCCGGGCTGGATCTCCACCCAGCGGTGATCGCGGTTGGCCATACGTGCCAGCCCGGCCATCGGCTCGCCCTGCGCGCCGGTCGTGACGATGACGAGCTCGCTGTCGGGAATGTCGCGCAGGCGATCCTTGTTGACGAGTTGCTCATCCGGGAATTTGAGGTAGCCAAGGTCGGAAGCGATGCGAACGTTCTGCTCCATCGAGCGGCCGATGACCGCAACGCGGCGCTTGAACGTCGCCGCAGCATCGAAGACCTGCTGGACGCGGGCGATATTGCTGGCGAACGTGGCGACGATCACCCGTCCGTCCAGCCCTTCCATGATGTCGCGGAAGACCTCGCCGACGATGCGCTCCGATGGTGTGTAGCCGGGGCTTTCGGCGCGCGTTGAGTCGGACATCAGGAGAAGAACGCCTTCGCTGCCGAACTTGGCCAGCGCGTGGATGTCCGACAGCTTTCCGTCGACTGGCGTGTGGTCGAACTTGAAGTCGCCCGTGTGCACGATCAGGCCGCGCGGCGTGCGGAGGGCGATGCCCATCGCGTCGGGGATCGAATGGCCAATCCGGAACGCCGTCGCGGAGAAGGCTCCGATCTCAACCGTCTCCCCGGGATCAAACGCCTTCAGCGGGTTGTTGTGGAGCTTGTGCTCCTTGATCTTATTGCCGAGCAGGCCGCGCGCCAGGGTCGAAGCGTAAATCGGCACACCCGGGAACTCCGGCAGGATGAAGGGCAGCCCGCCAACATGGTCCTCGTGGGCGTGGGTTATCAAGAACGCCTTGACCATGTGGCGGCGGTCCTTGAGGTAGGTGACGTCGGGCACGACGAAGTCGACGCCGAACATCTCCTCCTCGGGGAACATTAGGCCGCAGTCGATAATGACGATCTCGTCGCCGTACTCGAACACGGTCATGTTCTTGCCGATCTCGCCGACCCCGCCGAGCGGCAGGACGCGGAGGATCCCGTTCATCGGCCGAAGAGCTCGAGCTGGGGCTCTGCGGCCGTCGGGGCGGGCGGGACAATGGGGGTGGCCTCGAGGTTTGGGGGGCTGATGGGTGCTTCGCGTGCGAGGTCCGATGCAACCGCAGGTGCGACCGTCGGTCCAGGAGCAAGGTCGCTGACCGGTTGCTCGGGAATTGACTTGGCGTTCGCGACAGCGCGGCGCTCGCGGGACTGGATCAGGACTTCGGGCAAACCCGCCATATCAACCAGCATCGTCTCCTTCAGGCTGCCCTGGCGCAACGCCGCCGCAGGGTGGTACATCGCGTAGGTCGTCGACTGCGGCGCGCCAGTGTCAGGGCTCGTGGGACGCGCTGTGCCGTGCGCACTGGAGATGCGTTCTCCAGGCATGAACGTGCCGAGCGAGTGCCGCCCGAGCGTGACCACCACGGCAGGGTCCAACACGGCCAGCTGGCGCCTCAGGTACGGCGCGCATGCGGCAATCTCAGACTGCTCCGGGTCGCGGTTGCCGGGCGGCCGACACTTGACGACGTTGGTGATGAAAACCTCTTCACGCCGCCAGCCAATGGCCTTGAGCATCTCATTGAGCAGACCGCCGGCAGCGCCGACAAAGGGTCGCCCCGCGCGATCCTCGTTGTAGCCCGGCCCTTCACCCACGAAAACGACTTCCGTGTCAGGGTGGCCCTCCCCCGGAACCGCAAGCGTGCGCTGGATGTGCAGCGGGCAACGCGTGCAGACGGCGACCTCGGCGCTTATCTCGTCGAGCGCCAGCTGTCTCTCATGCGGCGTCACGCGGCCCGACTGGTCCATTCGTGCCCTCTCTTCAGTGCGCGCACCATGGCGTCACTCTTGCCAGATTCGTATGGGGGCACGACCTCGATCATACACTCGATGCCCCGCCATCGCGGCCCGATGACGGCGCCGGGGCTGAGCGATCGGGTTGGAAAATCGCCGCCGGATCTCCTGTCTCAGAGGATCCTCGCGCGCAAAGCCGCCCCAGCGCTCACGGAGCTCACTCAAACCCTGTTCATCTCGTGAGTCACTCACGTCCGCGAGCTTATTCGTCCCGGAATCAAAGCGGCCCGCCTCGCTTTTGAGGACGGGCCGTTTTGTAGCTTCTGCGAATTGATCGCGGAGTTACCCGCTGACTTCGGCAGGTGCCTTGGCCAGATGCCGCTGCATCGCAGCCTTGCGCGACAGGTTCACGCGACCCTGGCGGTCGACCTCGGTGACGACCACCATGATCTCGTCGCCGACTGACACGACGTCTTCGACGGTCGGGACGTGATAGTCGGCCAGCTCGCCGATGCGGACGAGGCCTTCCTTGCCGGGCATGATCTCGACGAACGCGCCGAAGCCCATGATCCGGGTGACCTTGCCCAGGTACAGCCCGCCGATCTCGACCTCGCGGGTGAGGCCTTCGATCCACGCGATGGCTGCCTTCGCCTTCTCGCCATCGACGGCGGCAATCTCGACCGTGCCATCGTCTTCGACGTTGATCTCGGTGCCTGTGTCCTCCTGGATCTTGCGGATCGTGGCGCCACCCTTGCCGATGATGTCGCGGATCTTCTCGGGGTTGATCTTGATCGTCGTGATGCGCGGGGCGTACGCGCTCATCTCGGTTCGTGTCGTGGGCATCACTTCGAGCATCTTGTCGAGGATGAACAGACGCGCCGTGTGAGCTTTCTCAAGCCCGGCGCGAATGATCGCCTCATTGATGCCCAGGACCTTGATGTCCATCTGGATGGCGGTGATGCCCTCTGACGTTCCGGTGACTTTGAAGTCCATGTCACCGAACGCGTCTTCCTTGCCCAGGATGTCGGTCAGGACGGCGAACTTGCCGTCCTCGCCGGACATCAGGCCCATGGCCGCACCGGCCACCGGCGCCGTAATCGGCACACCGGCGTCCATCAGGGCGAGAGTCGAGCCGCATGTCGAGGCCATCGAGGTCGAGCCGTTGGAGGTCACCGCCTCACTCACGACCCGAATGACGTACGGGAACTCGTCGGACGGCGGAAGCACCGGCACGAGCGCCCGCTCCGCCAGCGCGCCATGGCCGATGTCGCGCCGCGACGGCCCGCGCATCGGCTTGTTCTCGCCTGTGCTGTAGGGCGGGAAGTTGTAATGGTGGATGTAACGCTTGGACTCTTCCGGGCTGATCGTGTCGATGCGCTGCACATCTGACGACGGCCCAAGGGTGGCCACGCTCAAGACCTGCGTCTCCCCGCGCGTGAAGAGCGCCGAGCCGTGTGCTCGCGGCAGGAGCCCGACCTCGACCGAGATCGGCCGGATCGTGTCCGGGTCGCGGCCGTCCATGCGGATGCCCTCACTGAGCACCAGGTCGCGGACGACCTTCTTGTGAAGCAAGCCGGCGAGGTTCTTCGAAAAGCGAGCTGTCTTTCGGGCGTTGTCCAGAGCGGCCTTCACGTCATCCGGAGTGCCGCCGCTGCGCAGC
>Ga0183260_10002235_pt1 | contig 16009 bp, 20 predicted proteins | sample AntDrymUQ4972206_2_FD_129768 | JGI IMG/M metagenome (GOLD analysis project Ga0183260, IMG submission 129768) | Polar desert sand microbial communities from Dry Valleys, Antarctica - metaG UQ497 (22.06) (version 2) (version 2) | ecosystem: Environmental > Terrestrial > Soil > Desert | place...
ATGGCCAAGTACCTCGCCAGCGAGTTCTGCAAGGAGGTCGTGGAGGCGTCGTTCCGCATCCACGGTGGCTACGGCTACTCCACCGAGTACGAGATCGAGCGGCTCTACCGCGAAGCGCCGATGCTGCTCATCGGCGAGGGCACCTCCGACATCCAGAAGATGATCATCGGCCGCCGCCTGCTGGAGGAGTACGCTGTCTGAGGGTTGGGCGGTTCCACTGGGCGAGGGTCGTGTGCACTGAGCGAGGCTTACACCCCTCGTTGAGTGCCAGTTTCACTGGCCGGCCTGTGAAACTTGGGACTCCCGCCGGCAGCGTGCCGCGTACGGTGACCGGGTGATCACGCGTACGGACGTCGAGCAGGCGGCGGCGAGGATCGCGCCGTATGTGCGCCAGACTCCGGTGGTCGAGACCGGCCCCGGCGCCTTCGGCGTCGAGACCTCGCTCCTGCTCAAGCTCGAGCAGCTGCAGCACACCGGGGTGTTCAAGCCGCGCGGTGCGTTCAACCGGCTGCTGGCGACGCCCATCCCGGCGGCCGGGGTCATCGCGGCCTCCGGCGGCAACCACGCGGTCGCCGTCGCGTACGCGGCCGGCCAGCTCGGGGCGAGCGCCGAGCTGTTCGTGCCGGCCAGCTCGCCGAGCCACAAGGCGGAGCGGATCGCCGCGCTGGGCGCCGAGGTCACGGTGGTGGACGGCTTCTTCGCCGAGGCGCACGACGCGTGCACCGCCCGCCAGCGGGAGACCGGTGCGCTGATGGTGCACGCATACGACATGCCGGACGTCGTCGCCGGTCAGGGGACCGTCGGCCTCGAGCTGCTCGTGCAGGCGCCCGGCCTCGACACCGTCCTGGTCGCGGTCGGCGGCGGTGGTCTGGTCGGCGGCGTTGCGACCGCGCTCGGGGACGAGGTCGCCGTCGTCGGCGTCGAGCCGACCGGCTGCCCGACCTGGAACAGCGCCCAGGAGGTGGGCGAACCGGTGGACGTCGAGGTCGGCGGCGTTGCCGCGGACTCGCTCGGCGCGCGCCGGATGGGCTCGATCGGGTTCGCCGCCTGCACCGCGCGCGACGTCGGATCGGTGCTGGTCAGCGACGACGACGTCGTACGGGCGCGCGAGCTGTTGTGGCGTGACGCCCGAGTGGTCGCGGAGCCGGGCGGCGCCACCGCGCTGGCCGCGCTCACCAGCGGCGCCTACACCCCACGCCCGGGCGAGCGGGTCGCAGTGATCGTCTGCGGTGCCAACACCGACCCCGCCGGGCTCTGACCAACCCGGGAAACGGGGCCGAGTCTTAGGGCGGGCTCCAGCGGCATCGCCAGCTGACCCGCGTACCCACGCGGTAGCGCCGCATCGTGCGTGGCTTGGCGTCCTTGGTCGCCTCGTCCCACTCCACCGCGTGCTCGACCTCGAAGCCGTACACCCCGAGCATGGCCCGAAGTGCTCGCTTCGTCGGGTGTCCCACCAGCGTCTTCGTGCCTTCGGTGAACTCGTCGGCAGCGGCGTGCGCCTGCGCCTTGGAGTCGTTGAGCAGAACCCTGATGTACGGGTCCTTGCCCGGCTCGACGCGAGTGTCCAGCAGCAGATAGCGCGGTTCGAGCGCGCGCAGCCGGGAGAATAGCTCCGGATAGCGGAGCGTGTGATAGACGAAGCCGAAGCATTGGACGACGTCGACGTCGAGCCGCTCCTTGGCCAGGACGGCGAACACGTCGCCGGTGATGAACCGGTACGAGCGCGACTTGGCGCCGTACGCGGCGAGGTTCTCCTCAGCGTGCTCCACCAGTTCAGGTCGCGCCTCGATCCCGGTGACGTGTGCGGCGCCCGCGTCGAGCGCGGGCAGACACCAGCGACCGTCATGGCTGGCGACGTCGAGCACCCGGGTGCCGGCAAGGACGTCCTTGTTGCGCTCGATCAGCTCCCGGTGGCGAAGGTTCAACCGGCCCGCGTCGGCCGAGGTGCTGCTCGTTCCGAGGAATCGGGTGTGATCGTCGAAGTACCCGCGTATCTCGGTTGCTGGTCCGCCCCTCCCGGCCGATGCGCTGCCCACTCCCCCGACTCCCATCCTCGACGGCAGAACCACACTAGCCCGCTCGCGCCGCCGCGGCGGCCGTCCGGCGCTCTCAGGGCGGGCTCAGCCGAGGCTGGCACCATGGGGTGGTTGCGCCCCCACCGGGCGCTGAGCGGTTCCTGGAGGATGGACACCATGGCGATGCAGCCGATGCGGATGCCGACCCCGCCCACCGGGGTGCCGGTCGGCTCGTACGAGACGTACGAGGCGGCGCAGCGCGCGGTCGACTTCCTCTCCGACGAGCAGTTCCCGGTGCAGCACGTCACGATCGTCGGCAACGGTCTGCGCATGGTCGAGCGGGTGACCGGCCGCTGGGACCGCAACAGGGCCGCCACCACCGGCGCAGCCGGCGGTGCGTGGTGGGGTGTCTTCCTCGGGCTGATGCTGTCGCTGTTCTCCGAGGGAACGAACAACGTGCTCCTCGTGGTCCTCGCCGCGGCCATCGCCGGCGCCGTCTTCGGCGCGGTGTTCGGGATGATCGGGTACGCGATGACCGGCGGCCGGCGCGACTTCCGCTCGCAGAGCAGCGTGGTCGCAACGACCTACGACGTGCTCTGCCAGTACCAGCACGCCGACCAGGCGCGGACGCTGCTGGAGAAGCTGGCGATGCGCGGCTGACGAGGTGCTCGACCGGCTCTCCGGCCTGCTGCGGCACCAGGCCGACGCGGCCGAGCGCCACGGGTCGCCGATGTACGGCGCGCTGCTGCAGCGTAATGCTGCCGAGGTCGGACGAGCCGGTCCCGTCAGCCGGGTACTGGAACCGCACGCGGACGCAACGGGGCCGGCCGCCACCGGGCTGCGGCTGCTCGGCGCCGTTCACCGGCTGGTGCTCGACGGCAGCGCCCGCGACCTCGCCAGGTACTACCCCAGCGTCGGCGGCACGTGGGACCTGGATGCCGCCTGGCCCGCGTTCGTCGCGCTGCTGGACGAGCGGCACGACGACGTAGCCCGCTGGATGCGCCGGCCGCCGCAGACAAACGAGGTCGGGCGCGCCGCCGCACTGGTCGGCGGCCTGCTGCGTCTGGTCGATCACCACCCGCTGCCAGTTCGGCTGTACGAGCTCGGGGCGAGCGCTGGGCTCAACCTGCGGGCGGACCGATTCCGGTACGAGGGCGCGGGAGGCGGCTGGGGGCCGGTGGACAGCCCGGTGCGTCTCGACCCCGCCTGGGCGGGCGTCACGACCCCGGTGGATGGCCGCCTTGATCTGGTGGAGCGGGTGGGATGCGACCCCGACCCGGTCGACACCGGCACCGCCGAAGGACGGCTGGTGCTCATGTCGTACGTCTGGCCGGACCAGGCTGTCCGGCTTGACCGGCTGCGCGGCGCGTTCCGGGTGGCGGCGGAGGTGCCGGCCCCCGTGCGCCAGCAGTCGGCCGCCGAGCTGGTCGCCGGCCTGGACCTGGTGGACGAGACGCTCACCCTGCTGTGGCACTCGGTGATCTGGCAGTACCTCGGTCGGACCGAGAAGGACGCCGTAGACCATGATGTGCACCGGCTCGGCGCTAGCGCGACCGACCGCGCCCCGTTTGCGCACCTCTTTCTCGAGCCGTGGCGGCGAACCCCTGAAGCCGAGCACGAGTTCCTGGTCGTGCTGGAGCATTGGCCCGGCGGGGAACGCACCGTACTCGGGCAGACGCACCCGCACGGGGTCCCGGTCCGCTGGGAGCGCTGAGCGTCGATGCGGCACGATGCCCCCATGCAGTTCGGCCGCACGTACGAGGAGTTCGAGGTCGGCGCGACGTACAAGCACTGGCCGGGAAAGACCGTCACCGAGTACGACGACCACCTGTTCTGCCTGCTGACGATGAACCACCATCCACTGCACCTCGACGCGCACTACGCCGGCGAGGCCACGCAGTTCGGTCGCAACGTGGTGGTGGGCAACTACGTCTACTCGCTGCTGCTCGGGATGAGCGTGCCGGACGTCAGCGGCAAGGCAATCGCAAACCTCGAGGTCGAGTCGCTGCGGCACGTTGCGCCGACGTTCCACGGCGACACCGTCTACGGCGAGACCACGGTGCTCGACAAGCGCGAGTCGACCTCGAAGGACGACCGGGGTGTGGTGCGGGTGGAGACCACGGGCTACAACCAGGGCGGCACCGTGGTGTGCGTCTTCCGTCGGGCGGTGCTGGTGCCCAAGCAGTCGTACCTCGACGCCCTGGGCGGCGAGCAGCCGGGGCGGCCGGAGCCCCGAGACGGCTGAGCCGCCATGGACGAGCAGGTGTGGTTGGTGCGCCACGGCGAGACCGAGTGGAGCCGCGACGGCCGGCACACGTCGGTCACCGACCTCGAGCTCACCGCCAAGGGCGAGCAGCAGGGCGCGGCGCTCCGTGGTCGGTTGGAGCTGGCTTTTGACCGGGTCGTGACCAGCCCGCTGGCGCGGGCCTGCGCCACCGCCGCTCTCGCCGGCTTCGCCGGACCGGACGTGCGAGTGGACGACGACCTGCACGAGTGGTGCTACGGGGACTACGAGGGCATCACCACGGCGCAGATCCGCGAGACCGTCCCTGGGTGGACGGTCTGGACGCACGACGTGCCGGGTGGCGAGACCGGCGCTCAGGTGGCGACGCGGTGCGACCGGGTGATCGCCCGGTGTCGTTCCCAACGGGGGCGCACGCTCCTGGTCGCGCACGGGCACCTGCTGCGGGTGCTCGCTGCCCGCTGGGTAGGCGAGCCGTTCGCGTTCGGGCGGCACCTGCACCTCGACACCGGGACCGTTTCGGTGCTGGGCGAGGACCGCGGCGCGCCGGTGATCGCTCACTGGAACGCCTGACCGCGACCTAGCGCGGGTTCGTGAGAACACCCCAGCCGGCCAGCGAGTCGACCAGGTGCGGCGCGGTGTCCAGGGCGAGCAGCTCGGCGGGGCTGAACCAGCCCACGTCGCTGGCGTCGTCACCGGCCCGCAGCTCGCCGCCGTGAACCGCGCACTCGTGGTCGTTGATCGCGTACGTCGTGCCGTCCGGTCCGGTGCGCTCGACCGTGCCGACGAGGGGGCCGACGGCGACGCGGAGCCCGGTCTCCTCGGCCACCTCGCGGCGCAGCGCATCCGGGTCGGACTCGCCCGGCTCGACCCGGCCGCCCGGCAACGTCCAGGTGCCCTGCGCCGGCGGGGTGGCGCGGCGGACCAGCAGCAGCCGGCCGGCGGCGTCGCGCACGATCGCCCCGACGCATGGCACCCGGGCGCTGGGCACCCGCTCCGGTCCGGCCACGCCCGCGACCGTACGCGCTCGTCGGCGCACGCTCCGCGGCGCTCCTTGACGCTCCGAGTCGGCTCCGCCACCGTGCTCGGGTGATGTCGGGCCCGGAGCCGTCGTCGGGGCTCTCGGTGTGGTGCCCGCGCTGCGGCAACCCGGTCGCCCCGGACCTCGATGCGGCCGGTTCCTGGTCCTGCGCCCGGCACGGCCGGGTGCCGGCGCTGCACGGCTTCGCCGAGCCGACCGTGCACGTCCTGCTCGAGCACGTGACCAGGGCCGGCTTCCCGACCTGGCTGCCGTGGCCGGTCCCGCCGGCGTGGGCGGCGAGCGGCGTGGGAAGGGTGGGGGACGAGCAAACGGTGGCGACCGTCCTGGCCTGCTCCGGACCGGACCCGCTCGGCGGGCCCGGCGACCTGGTGCTGGTGGCCGAGGAGCCGGGGACCGGGCTCGGTGCCCGCTACGCCGGTATCGACGCGACCGACCCGGGTCCGGAGATCCTCGCCCGCGCGTCCGACGCCAAGCTGCTAGTCGGCGGCCGGCCGGCCCCGATGTGGCACCTGGCCGGCGGCCCGGACGACCGCGAGTCGTACGTGGGGGAGGCGTCCGGTCGGTGGCTGTGGCTCGTCGGCTGGCCGGGGCTCGCCACCGCAGCCGTGCTGCTGGAGGCGACCACCCTGGTCGACCTGGCCGAGATCATCGGCGAGCTCGACGTGGTGCCGCTCAGCGGGCTGTGCGGGCGGTTGTCCGAGCCCTGACCTGGACGTCGCCCTCGATACCCTCGCAGCCGTGCGCGCCGACCTGCACACCCACTCGCACTGCTCGGACGGGACCGACAGCCCGCGCGAGCTGGTCCGTGCGGCGGTCGCGGCGGGCCTCGACCTGGTGGCGCTCACCGACCACGACGTCGCCGACGGCTGGCCGCTGGCGCGCGATGCTGCCGCCGAGCTCGGCATCGGCTTCCTGGCCGGGATGGAGATCTCCTGCGCGCACGACGGCGCCGGCGTGCACCTGCTCGCGTACGGCCTCGACCCGACCCATCCCGGGCTGACCGCCGAGCTCGACCGCGTGCTCGCCGGCCGCCGCAGCCGGCTGCCGGGCATCCTGCGGCGGCTCCGTGAGCTGGGCGTCGAGGTCGACGAGGCCGACGTACGGGCGGTGGCCGGTCACGCGGTCTCGCTCGGGCGACCGCACGTCGCCGACGCCCTGGTCGCCGCTGGTGTGGTGGCCGACCGCGACGAGGCGTTCGGCCGCTACCTGATGCCTGGCCGGCCGGCATACGTCCCGCGATATGGCGCGCCGCTGCTCGAGACGCTGCGGCTGGTCGACGCAGCCGGCGGGGTGTCCGTCATCGCGCACCCCTGGGCGCGCGGAAGTCGGCGGGTGCTGACAGTCGACACGTTGGCCGAGCTCGCCCGCTCCGGGCTCACCGGGGTGGAGGTGTGGCACCGCGACCACACCGACAGCGACCACAGCGAGCTGGCGGCGCTGGCAGGCGACCTCGGCCTGGTGGCGACCGGGTCCAGCGACTACCACGGCACCGGCAAGGTGGGCTACGAGTTGGGCTGCTTCACCACCCCGCCGGACCAGCTCGAGCGCCTGGAGGCCGCGGTGGCCGCCGCGGGAGCCGGCGCGCGATGAGCGACGTCGTCGACCTGACCCTGCTGGCAGAGGTCTTCATCACGCTGTTCGTGATCATGGACCCGCCCGGGACGGTGCCGATCTTCCTGGGTCTGACCAGCCAGCGGACGATGAGGTCGCGCCGCAGGGCGGCGTGGCAGGCGGTGACGGTGTCGTTCGCGGTGATCGTGTCGTTCGCGCTGTTCGGTCGCCAGCTGCTGGAGTACCTGCACATCTCGTTGCCGGCGCTGCAGGCCGCCGGTGGACTGCTGCTGCTCCTCGTTGCGCTGCAGCTGCTGACCGGTCAGGAGTCCGAGCCGTCGGCCGCCGCCGAGGTCAATGTCGCGATGGTGCCGCTGGGGACCCCGCTGCTAGCCGGCCCCGGCGCGATCGTGGCCACGATGGTGTTCGTCGAGGAGGTGGACGCGGTGCCGCCGCTGGTGGCGGTGGTGGCGGGCATCGTCGGCGTCCACCTCGTGCTTTGGGCGTTCATGCGTTTCGCGGTCGTCGTGCAGCGGGTGCTCGGCCAATCGGGTGTCACCCTGGTCACGCGGATCAGCGGCCTGCTCGTGTCCGCGATCGCGGTTCAGCTGGTCGCCGACGCCGTACGCGCGTTCATCGCCGGGGAGGGCTGACCGGCAGGGCCAGCCGGACCTCCCGTACGCCGTCGTGCGGACGGGTCTCCACCTCGCCGGTGGTGACGAACCCGTGCCGGCGGTAGAGCCGGGTCGCCTCGCGGTTGCCCTCAGTGACCTGGAGGACCACCTGGCGCCCTCCCGCGCCCTGAGCCCAGGCGACGACCGCGTCCACCAGCCCGGCGCCGACACCGTGCTGCCGGGCGGCCGGGGCGACCCACATGGAGATCAGCTCGACCGTCCCCTCGGCGTCCGGCCCGGTGCCGCTGACCATGCCGACGGGAGCCGCGTCCTGCTCGGCGACGAGGTTCAGCGCCACCGCAGCGATCCGGTCCCGCCACCGCTGCTCGCCGCGTCGCGCCACTGGTCGAGTGTCGACCCGAACGCCCGCGGGGCGTCGGCGAGAGCCGCGAGCCGCAGGTCGCGGAACACCTGCCAGTCGGACTCGTCGATCCGCCGCACCTCGATCACCGGCGTCATGGTCGCCGACGGCGAGGCGAGCGGCCAGTGCGGCAGACTGTGCCGCGATGACCCGGACGCTTGCGGTCGCCAACCAGAAGGGCGGCGTCGCGAAGACCACCACGGTGGCGTCGCTGGGCGCCGCACTGGTCGAGCTGGGCAAGCGGGTGCTCCTCGTCGACCTCGACCCGCAGTCGTGCCTGACCTTCTCCCTCGGCATCGACCCCGAGGACCTCGACACATCCATCCACCAGGTGCTGCTCGGCGAGGACAAGGTCGGCAACGTCGTGGTCACCGTCGCCGACGGCCCGGACCTGCTTCCGGCGACCATCGACCTGGCAACGACCGAGGTACGGCTGCTCACCCAGACGGGGCGCGAGCAGGCGCTGCGGGTAGCGCTGGACGAGGTCCGCGGCGACTACGACTGGGTGCTGCTCGACTGTCCGCCGTCGCTCGGGGTGCTCACGGTCGCGGCGCTGTCCGCCGCCGACCTGCTGCTGGTCCCGCTGCAGTGCGAGACGCTGTCCCACCGCGGGGTCGGCCAGCTGCTCGACACCGTGCACGACGTCCGCCGGTTCACCAACCGCGACCTGCAGGTCCTGGGCGTGCTGCCGACCCTCTACGACGGTCGCGCCAACCACGCCCGCACAGTGCTCGAGGCGATCTCGTCCTCGTACGACCTGCCGGTGCTGGGGCCGCCGATCCCGCGCACGATCCGGTTCGCTGAGGCGCCCGCGCACGGCCGCTCCATCCTTGCGACCGCCCGCCGGCACCGCGCCGCAGAGGCCTACCGCGCCGTTGCGGCTCAGCTGCTCCCCTAGCATGGGTAGGTCATGCCTGGTCAGAAGCCTGCTGTCGTACGCGTGCTGCCCGGACGGGTGGCGACGCTGGCGACCTCTGTCGGCCTGACGCTGATTGCTGGGGTGGCCAGCCTGCTCGGCGTCCTGCCCGCCGCTTCGGCGACGGTGAGCGAGCCCGCGGCGGGCTGGCCCGCCATGGACCTGCAAGGGCTCGTGAGCGAGGTCCCGGCCGGGATCGACGGCGGCTACGGCGTCGATCCGCCAGCCCCGGGCGACGGTCCCGACCGGCCCGATCGTGCCGATCGCGCCGACCGGGTCCTGCCCGCCGGCAGCGGCGCCGGCCGCCGGGTGGTCTTCGACGAGTCGGCACAGCGGGTCTGGCTGGTCCGCGACGGTGGCTCGGTGCTCGCGACCTACGCGGTGTCGGGTTCGGTGCACGACAACCTGTCGCCCGGCTCGTACGAGGTCTACTCCCGCTCGCTGCACGCGACCGCGTTCGACTACGGCTCGACGATGGACTACATGGTCCGGTTCACGCAGGGCGACTCTGCGGCCATCGGCTTCCACGACATCCCGGTGGACAGCGGCGGGGAGCCGCTCCAGCGCGCGGCGCGGCTCGGCACTCCGACGTCGTCGGGTTGCATCCGGCAGCGGCCGCGGGACGCGCGGGAGATGTGGCGCTTCGCGCCGGTGGGCACCCCGGTCGTGGTGGTGGCCTGAGCTGCTCAGCTGGGCGGGCCGGCTGAGCCGCTGCGCCGGCGCCGACGCCGCCGGCGCGGCTGGTCGCTCGCTGGCTGCTGCTGGGCGTCCTGACCCTCGACCGATTGCCCGCTGCGGGTGCGCCGGCGCTGCCGGTCCCGGGTGCGGTCCGGTCGCTTTGTCGGTCGCTTTTCCGGTCGCCGGTCGGCTCGCTCGTCGCGAGGCCGGTCCCGCGGGGGTGCGGCGCCGGGCAGCCTGCCGGTGGCTCCGGGCGGGATGCCGAGGTCGTGGTAGAGGTGCTCGGACGTCGAGTACGTCTCTTGCGGCTCCTCGAAGGGCAGGCCGAGCTCGCGGTTGATCATTTGCCAACGGGCCATGTCGCGCCAGTCCACGAACGTGATCGCGATGCCGCTCGCACCGGCGCGACCGGTGCGCCCGGTCCGGTGCAGGTACGTGGTGTGGTCGTCAGGACAGTGGTAGTTGATCACGTGGGTGATGCCGGACGCGTCGATGCCGCGGGCGGCGACGTCGGTCGCCACGAGCACGGGGGTCTTGCCCTCCCGGAAGCGAGCCATCACCTTCTCCCGAGCGACCTGCGCCATGTCGCCGTGCAGCGGGGCCGCCGGAAAGCCCCGGTCGGCGAGGTCGTCGGCGAACCGCTGGGCCTGCCGCTTGGTCCTGGAGAAGATCAGCACCTTGCCGAGGTCCTCGGCCTGCAGGATGCGGGCGACCACCTCCGGCTTGTCGAGGTCGTGGGCGCGGTAGACGAACTGCGCGGTCGCCGGCACCATCTGGGAGTCGTCCGCCGACTCGGCCCTGATGTTTACCGGGTGCCGCATATGGGTGCGGGCCAGCGACACGATCGCGCCGGGCATGGTCGCCGAGAACAGCATGGTCTGACGCATCTCGGGGGTCTTGGCGATCAGCTTCTCGACGTCGGGGAGGAAGCCGAGGTCCAGCATCTCGTCGGCCTCGTCCAGCACCAGCACCTTGACGTGGCTCAGGTCGAGCGCGCCGCGGTCGGCCAGGTCGAGCAGCCGGCCGGGGGTGCCGACGACGACTTCGACACCCCGTTCAAGTGCCTCGAGCTGCGGCTCGTACGCCACCCCGCCGTAGACGGTGACGCTGCGGGTGCCGCGGTGCTTCGCGGCGGTGACCAGGTCGCCGGCCACCTGGAGGGCCAGCTCGCGCGTCGGTGCGACCACCAGCGCCTGCGGCTTGCCGGGGGCGACCAACTCGGCGTAGTCGGGGTCGTGGGTGGCGACGGTGCGCTGGAGCACCGGGATCCCGAACGCCAGCGTCTTGCCGGTGCCGGTGCGGGCCTGCCCGATGAGGTCGGTCCCGGTCAGCGCGATCGAGAGCGTCATCTCCTGGATCGGGAACGGGGTGGTGATGTCGACGTCCTCGAGGGCCGCCGTGATCTCGGTCATCACGCCGAGGTCTGTGAAGGTGGTCAGGGTGTGCGTCCTTGCTCAGGGGGCTCGCTGCGAAGTCCGCGGAGTGCGGCCGGGGTGCCCGTTGGCGGCACCAGTCTACTGTTCCGCTCTCGCTACGCTGCGGCCATGCCCGACGACCCGGCGGCCGGCGCGCTGGCCGACCCGGTCTACCGGGAAGCCGTCGTCGACCTGCTCGGGGTCCTCGCGTACGGGGAGCTCACCGCCTTCGACCGGCTGGCGGAGGACTCGGCGATGGCCCCGGCGCTGGCGGACAAGGCGGCACTGGCGGCGATGGCGGCCGCCGAGTTCGGGCACTTCACCCGGCTGCGCGAGCGGCTGGAGCAGCTCAACGGCGACCCCTACGGGGCGATGGAACCCTTCCGCGACAGCTTTGACCGCTTCCACGCCAACACTGCGCCGCGGGACTGGCTGGAGAGCCTGGTGAAGGCGTACGTGGGCGACAACCTGGCCGGCGACTTCTACCGTGAGATCGCGGCCTACCTCGACGAGGGCACCCGGACGCTCATCCTCGAGGTGCTCGACGACTCCGGGCACTCGGACTTCGCGGTGGACCGGGTCCGCGCGGCGATCGCCGCCGACCCGCGCATCGGCGGGCGGTTGGCGCTGTGGGGGCGGCGGCTGGTGGGAGAGGCGCTCAGCCAGGCGCAGGTGGTGGCCGCGGAGCGGGACGGGCTGGTGGCCCTGCTCGCCGGCGGGCTCGACCGCCCCGGCATGGACCTGGCCGCGATCGGCAGGATGTTCGCCCGGCTCACCGAGAACCATGCCAAGCGGATGGCCGTGCTCGGCCTGTCCTCCTGAGCCAGCAACAGCGTCATAACGAACGAGCCCTAGGGCGCTCGTTCGTTATGACGTCGCGGGGTACGGCCCAGCGGTCAGCGGCTGCCGAAGCCCACCTTGCGGGCCGACTCCTCGTTGATGTCCACGAACGCCAGCCGGTCGGCGGGGACGATGACCTTGCGGCCGTGTTCGTCGGTGAGCACCAGCAGGCCGTCGTCTGCGGTCAGCGCCTCCTGGACCGCGGCGGTGATGTCGTCACCGGTCTGGGTCGACTCGAGCACCAGCTCGCGGCTGGTGTGCTGAACAGCGATCCTGACCTCCACGGCGTCGACTGTAGCCACCACGGCCGGTCAGCCCTCTGCCGACTCCAGGGTCTCGGTGCGGGGGTAGCCGCTGATACCGCGCCAGGCAAGCGCCGAGACCAGCTCGACGGCCTCGTCGCGAGGGACCGCGATGTCGCCGGCGAGCCAGAACCGCGCGCCCACCTGAGCCATCCCCACCAGGCTGACAGCCAGCAGCTCGGCCTGGGCGTCCGGCAGCCCGGTGTCCTCCCGGATCAGGGCGGTGATCAAGGCGGCCGACTCCGTGGTGACCCGGTCGAGGCGCTCCCGTACGGCAGGCTCGTTGGTCAGGTCGGACTCGAAGACCAGCCGGAACGCGCCCTTCTCGTCGGCGACGTAGGCATAGAACGCCGCCATCGTGGCGGCCACTCGCTCCTTGTTGTCCTCGGTGCCGGCGAGCGCGGTCCGCATCGCGTCGACGGCTTCCTCGCAGGACGAGTCGAGCAGGGCGAGGTAGAGGTCGAGCTTGCCGGGGAAGTGCTGGTAGAGCACCGGTTTCGACACGCCGGCACGCTCGGCGATCTCGTCCATCGCCGCGGCGTGGTAGCCGTTCTCGACGAAGACGTCGAGGGCCGCACCGAGCAGCTGGGTCCGGCGGGCGTCGCGGGGCAGCCGCATGCGCCGTTGCGCGGTCGCGGTGGACCTGTCGGTCACGGGCCTCCCCTTCCACGGACCGGACAGGGTGCGCCGATGTCCGGTTCGCGGCGATCCTAGGGGAACACCCGATCGGCGGGCGCGGTTGCACTCTGCGGCCGCTAAGGCTCGCTCGTACGTCCGTAAGAGCCGTGGAAGGACAGTCAGTGACCCTCCCGCTAGCGCCGCTGGTCGAGCCGGCAGCTGAGCTCAGCCTGGACGAGGTCCGGCGCTACAGCCGGCACCTGATCATCCCCGAGGTCGGGATGGACGGGCAGAAGCGGCTCAAGAACGCCAAGGTGCTGGTGATCGGCGCCGGCGGTCTCGGCAGCCCGGCACTGCTCTACCTCGCCGCCGCCGGGGTCGGCACGCTCGGCATCGTCGAGTTCGACGAGGTGGACGAGTCGAACCTGCAGCGCCAGGTCATCCACGGCCAGTCCGACCTGGGCCGACCGAAGGCCGAGTCCGCGCGCGACCGGGTCGCCGAGGTCAACCCGTACGTCCACGTCGTCGTGCACGGCGAGCGGCTCGACAACGACAACGCGCTCGACATCTTCGGGCAGTACGACCTGATCGTCGACGGGACCGACAACTTCGCCACCCGCTACCTCGTCAACGACGCGGCGGTGCTGCTCGCCAAGCCGTACGTGTGGGGCTCGATCTTCCGCTTCGACGGCCAAGCGTCGGTGTTCTGGCCGGCGGCTCCGGGTGGCGAGGCTCCGTGCTACCGCTGCCTCTACCCCGAGCCGCCACCGCCCGGCATGGTGCCGTCCTGCGCGGAGGGCGGCGTGCTGGGGGTGCTGTGCGCATCCATCGGCGCGATCCAGGTCACGGAGGCGGTCAAGCTGCTCACCGGGATCGGCACCCCGCTGCTCGGCAAGTTGGTGGTGTACGACGCGTTGGAGCTCGAGTACCGCAAGCTGTCGGTGCGCAGAAACCCGGACTGCGCGGTCTGCGGTGACAACCCGACCGTCACCGAGCTGATCGACTACGCCGATTTCTGCGGCGTCATCAGCGACGACGCCGCCGAGGCAGCCGCCGGCTCGACCATCTCGGTCACCCAGCTGGCGGCGATGCTGAAGGAGCGGGACGAGGGGACCCGCGACTTCACCCTGGTCGACGTGCGCGAGCCGAACGAGTACGAGATCAACAAGATCCACGGCTCGGTGCTGATCCCGAAGGGCGATTTCCTAACCGGCGAGGCGCTGGGACGGCTGCCCCAGGACAAGCCGGTGGTGCTGCACTGCAAGACCGGCGCGAGGTCGGCCGAGGCGCTGGCCGTGCTCCACGGCGCCGGCTTCGCCGACGCCGTACACGTCGGCGGTGGTGTCGTGGCCTGGGTCGACCAGATCGACCCCTCCCAACCCGCCTACTGACCTGTGGGGATGACTTTCGCTGGGGCCCCAGCGAAAGTCATGCCGCCCCAGCCATATATCGCTGGGATCGCGTACGTTTCCCTGGGGCCCCAGCGAACATCTCCCCGAGGTCGACGGCTGGCAGGCTGGGCGGGTGACCGCCGAGCCGGTTGACCGGGAGGCGCTGGTCGAGCAGGTGCTCGACCTGGTCGAGGCGATCCCACCCGGGCGGGTGACGACGTACGGGCTGCTCGCGGACCTGGTCGGATACGGCGGGCCGCGCTGGGTTGGAGCCGTCATGGCCAGGTACGGCGGTGCGGTGCCGTGGTGGCGGGTGGTCCGCGCCGACGGCACCCTGCCCGCGTCACACCGCCGCGGTGCACTGGCCCGCTACCGCGCGGAGGCGACCCCGCTCCGGCACGACCCTGCCGGTGCGGTGCTGGGCGTTGACATGCGCTCGGCCGGCTGGTCGCCGCACCGCTGACGGGTCGGAACACCCACTGTCGGTGCCGGCTGCTGGAGTACCTCGGTGCCGACGTACCAGCTCCGGGCCCGCGCCGCCCACAAAGCGCCCGTGCCGATGCTCGACCTGCACCAGCGGGCGGTCGTCGACCACGACGCCGGCCCGTTGCTCGTGCTCGCCGGCCCGGGCACCGGCAAGACGACGACGCTGGTCGAGGCGGTCGTGGACCGGGTCGAGCGCCGCGGCCTCGCGCCCGAACGTGTGTTGGTGCTGACGTTCAGCCGCAAGGCCGCCGGCGAGCTGCACCGCCGCATCGCCGCACGGCTCGGTCGCACCACCGCTGGCCCAGCGGCGTACACGTTCCACTCATACTGCTACGGGCTCGTCCGGCGATTCTCCGACCCGACGTTGTACACCCAGCCGCCCGCGCTGCTGTCCGCCCCCGAGCACGACCTACGGCTGCGCGAGCTGCTGCGGCACAGCCGCGACTCCGGGCGGGTGGACTGGCCGCACTCCGTGCTGCCGGCGCTCGCCACCCGCGGATTGGCCGCCGAGTTGCGCGCGCTGATGGCGCGCGTCCGCGCGCTCGGGCTCGACCCCGACGACGTGGCGGCCGCCGGACTCGCGCACGACCGGCCGGAGTGGGTCGCGGCCGGCCGGTTCCTTGCCGAGAGCCTCGACGTGCTCGACGGCCAGGGCATGCTCGACTACGCCGAGCTGGTACACCGCGCGACCGTGATCGTTACCGACCCCGAGCACCGCGCCACGTTGCGGCGCGAGCTCGCGTTCGTCGTCGTCGACGAGTACCAGGACACCGATCCGGCCCAGGTGGCGCTGCTGCACGCGCTCGCCGGCGACGGCCGCGACCTGCTCGTCGCAGGCGACCCCGACCAGTCCATCTACGGCTTCCGGGGCGCCGACGTCCGCGGTCTGCTCGACTTCGCCGACCGGTTCCGTACGGCTTCCGGGGACCCCGCGCCGACGCGACCGCTGCGTACGATCCGGCGCTTCGGCCCGACACTCGTACGCGCCTCCCGGCAAGTGGCGCACCGGCTGCCGGCGCCCGGTCGGCTCGACGCCGAAACAGTCCGCGCGTTCCGCGACCCGGAGTGCGCCGCGCTTCCCTTCAGCGACGCCGCCGGCGACGGTGAGGGCGCGCTGCAGGTGCGGACGTTCGTGTCCGCCGCGGCGGAGGCTGAGTCGGTCGCCGAGCTTCTCCGGCGGGCACACCTTGATGACGGCGTCGGCTGGTCGGAGATGGCGGTGCTGGTGCGGTCCGGGGTGCGGTCGATCCCGCGGCTGCACCGGGCGCTGGCCGCGGCCGGCGTTCCGGTCGAGGTGGCCGGCGACGAGCTGCCACTGCGGGCGCAGCCGGCCGTGCAGACGCTGCTGCGCGCCCTCCGGTTGGCCCATCGGCTGGCTGACGGTGTCCCGTTGCCGGCCGATGACGTCGAGGCGCTGCTCACCTCGCCGGTCGGCGGGATGGGCGCCGCGGCGCTGCGGCGGCTGGCTCGCACCCTGC
>Ga0183260_10002237_pt1 | contig 16008 bp, 13 predicted proteins | sample AntDrymUQ4972206_2_FD_129768 | JGI IMG/M metagenome (GOLD analysis project Ga0183260, IMG submission 129768) | Polar desert sand microbial communities from Dry Valleys, Antarctica - metaG UQ497 (22.06) (version 2) (version 2) | ecosystem: Environmental > Terrestrial > Soil > Desert | place...
CGCCACCTCGACCCGTCCCTGCCGGATGGAGCGGAACAGGTCGCCGTCAGGGACCAGGCACAACCGCTGGTCCCACGGGTCGTAGGCCGGCTTGAAGTGCACGTCCACCGGGTAGCCGTCCGGCAGCTGTCTTGCCGCGGCTGCGCGGATCATCCGCCTCGCGACGCGTGGCCATCGCTGGCTGACCTGGAAGGTCGCCGTCGCTACGGCGACGTTCTTCCACCGGGTGATCCAGTAGGACGCCTTCTCCGGCAGCCACTGGCGCAGCAGCCGGGCCACCGGGTCTATCGCCGGCAACGCCAGGACGTGGGTCGGCGAGCGCTGCAGCATCGTCACCTGCCCCGCCCCCGCGTCGGCCAGGGCCGGCACCAACGTCATGGCGGTCGCGCCGCTGCCGATCACGACGACCGACCGGCCCGTGGTGTCGAGGTCGGCCGGCCAGTGCTGCGGGTGGACCAGCGTGCCGGCGTACGTCCCGATCCCCGGGAAGTCGGGACGGTAGGGCTCGTCGTAGTCGTAGTAGCCGCTGCAGGACCACAGGAACGAGGCGGTGAAGGTCGCCGAGCCGTGGGGCGTCTCCGCGGTGACGGTCCACCGCGCGGTGTCGGAGTCCCAGTCAGCGGTGACCGCCCGGTGCTGGCCGACGATGTGCCGGTCCACCCCGTACTCACCGCAGGTCTCCCGGAGATAGGACAGGATCGAGGGGCCGTTGGCCAGCGCCCGGTCGTCGCGCCACGGCCGGAACCGGTAGCCCATGGTGAACATGTCGGAGTCGGAACGAACGCCCGGGTAGCGGAACAGGTCCCACGTCCCGCCGCTGGCCGCGCGTGCCTCCAGCACCAGATAGGTCCTGTCCGGGTGTTCCTGCGTGAGCCGGGCGGCGGCGCCAATGCCGGACAGGCCGGCTCCGAGGATCAGCACGTCGACGTGCTCGGTCATCGGGGTCCCCGCGGAATCGTGGGTGGGGGGAGCGCAGCGGAGGAACCCCGCGAATTCGTGGGGTGGTTCATGACTGGACCGCCGCTCCGCTCTCGAGGAGCCGGTCGACGTCGGCGATCCCCCAGGCGGCCAGCGCCTCACGGGTGTGGGCGCCCGGACCACCCGGCGGCATGTCCACCGTGCCCGGCGTACGGCTGAACCGCGGAGCGGGTGCCGGCTGGGTGATGCCGTCGATCTCGATGTAGGTGCCCCGGGCGGCGAGGTGGGGGTGGTCAACCGCCTCGCTGGTGGGGATCACCGGGGCCACGCAGGCGTCGGTCGCGTCGAACACCTCGGTCCACTCGGCCTGGGTGCGGGACTTGAACGTCTCGGTGAGGAGTTCGCGCAGCTGCGCGTGGTTGGCCGGGTCGTCGCGGTCGGGCGCCTGGCCCTCGAGGCCGAGCAACCGGATCAGCTCGGCGTAGAACTGCGGCTCGAGGGCGCCGACCGAGACGTGCTCGCCGTCGGCGGTCTCGTAGAGGTCGTAGTACGGGGTACCGCCGTCGAGCAGCCCGCTGCGCCGGCGCTCGGGCTGGACGCCGAGCGCCGCAAACGTGGCGCCCATCGCGTTGAGGTGGGCGGTGCCGTCGACGATGGCGGCGTCGACGACCTGCCCCTGACCGCTGGTACTGGCCTCGAGCAGCGCCGCCAGGACACCGATCACGAGGTAGGTCGAGCCGCCGCCGAAGTCGCCGAGCAGGTTGGTTGGGAAGTGCGGCCGGCCGAGGTCCTGGCCGAGGCCGTGGAGCGCGCCGGTGATCGCGATGTAGTTCATGTCATGGCCGGCGGCCTGTGACCAGGGACCTTCCTGGCCCCAGCCGGTCATCCGGCCGTAGACCAGACGCGGGTTGCGGATCCAGCAGTCCTCCGGTCCGAGGCCGAGTCGTTCGGTGGCGCCGGGGCGCATGCCCTCCACGAGCGCGTCGGCCTGCTCGACCAGGTCGAGGACCGCCGCGACGGCGTCCGGGTTCTTCAGGTCCATGGCAACGCTGGGTCGGCCGCGGGTCATCACGTCGTGGCGGCCGCCGCCGAACATCCCGCCACCCGGCCGCTCGATGCGAATCACGTCGGCACCCAGGTCGGCCAGCGTCATGCAGGCGTGGGGTCCGGGGCCGATCCCGGCGATCTCGACGACCTTCACCCCGCGCAATGGTCCCGTGCCCTGCCCGAGTCCGTACGTCATCCCGCGATCATGACAGAACCACTGTCACGGTTGCAGACCCGATCTCAGGGCAGCACGCGGCGCAGGAACTGGCGGGTGCGTTCCTCGTGGGGGTCGGTGAAGACCTGGTCGGGCGGGCCCGACTCGAGGATCCGGCCGTCGTCGAGGAAGCAGACCCGGGTGGCAACCTCGCGGGCGAAGGTCATCTCGTGGGTCGCCAGCATCATCGTGGTTCCCTCCGCAGCGAGATCGCGGACGATGGTGAGGACGTCGCCGACCAGCTCGGGGTCGAGGGCGGCGGTAATCTCGTCGAGGAGCAGCAGCGCCGGCTTCGTCGCCAGCGCCCGGACCAGCGCGACCCGTTGCTGCTGACCGCCGGAGAGCCGGTCAGGGTGCAAGGTCTCGTGGTCGGCGAGGCCGAAGCGTGCGAGCAGCTCGTAGGCCTGCTGCTCGGCCTCGGCGCGCGGCACGCCGTGTACACGACGCGGAGCGAGGGTGATGTTGTCGAGGACGGTCAGGTGCGGGAACAGGTTGTAGGCCTGGAAGACCATCCCCATCCGCTGCCGGACCGCGCGCTTGTCGATCCGCGGGTCGGAGACCTCGCGCCCCTCGAACTCGATGACGCCGTCGTCGATGTCCTCCAGCAGGTCCAGGCAGCGCAGCAGCGTGGACTTGCCCGACCCGGACGAGCCGATCAGGCAGATCACGTCATGGGCCGCGACCTCGAGGTCGATGTCGTCGAGGACCACCCGTTCGCCGTACGTCTTACGGAGGTTCGACACACGCAAGAGCGGCTGGGAGGGGCCATCTCCCGCAGGACCGGTGGTCATAGCTGACCCGCCCTCTCCCGCTCCATCCACCGGCGCGACAGCCAGTCGGTGAAGCGGGCCAGCGGCACCGTCAGCACGATGAAGAAGCAGGCGACCACGACGTACGGCGTGTAGTTGAAGTTGTACGCCGTGTAGTCACGGGCCGCGAACACCGCGTCGAACACCGCGACGACCGACACCAGCGCGGTGTCCTTCTGCAGCGAGACGAAGTCGTTGAGCAGCGGCGGCACGACCCGGCGCACCCCCTGCGGCACCACCACGTGCCGCAGGGCCTGAGTGTGCGAGAGCCCGAGCGCCTCGGCGCTGGCGACCTGCGAGGGGTGGATCGAGTCGATGCCGGCGCGGTAGACCTCCGCGACGTAGGCGCCGTAGGAGAGCACCAGCGCGACGCCGGCCCAGAACAACTCATCGGTCGGAAGGCCCTGGAGCTGGAGTGCCGGCACGCCGAAACCGAGCATCAGGATGAGCAGAATCGTCGGGATGCCGCGGAACAGGTCGGTGTAGACGACCGCCGCCACTCGCACCGGGGCCAGCCACGGCGACCGCGCGGTCCGCGCGAGGGCCACCGCCAGGCCGAGGGCGAGGATCGCGACCTCGCAGATCATGAACAGCTTCACGTTGATCCAGAAGCCGCCGAGGACGTCGGGGAAGACCGCTCTGGCGTCCTCACCGTTGAAGAACGTCTCGCGCACCCGCGGCCAGCCCGGGGAGCCGGTGACCACCAGCGCCAGCACCACCAGCACGAGCACGACCAGACCGGTCGAGATCGAGGTGGAGCGGATCCGCTGGTGCCGGCGTACGCCGCGACGCTCCACCTCCCGGGCGCTCGGCAGCCACGCGGCGCCGCTGCGATCAGGTCCCACCGGCTACTGCAGCTCGGGGACGTCCACGACGTCGGAGAGCCACTCCTGCTCGATCTGGTCGAGGGTGCCGTCGTCGCGGAGCGTCGCCAGAGCCTCGTTGACGCACGGGACCAGCTCACTGCCCTTCTCGAAGAGCATGCCGAACTCCTCCTGCTGGCCGACGTCGGGCTGGAACTGGCCGATCAGCGTGGCCTGTGGGATCTCGACGGCGGTGATGTAGAAGGCCGTGGGCAGATCGGCGAGGATGCCGTCGACCTGGCCGTTGAGCAGGGCCTGCTTGGCCGCCGAGGTGTCCTCGAAGACCGCCGGGTCGTTGGCCGGCTGGATCACGTCGCGGATCGCAGTCAGCGAGGTGGTGCCGGTCTGGGCGCCGAGGTTGTAGTCGGCGAGCTCGGCGACGCTGGTCGCGCCGGCGATCGGGCTGTCCTCGAGCGCGATCACGGCCTGTGCCGCCTCGTAGTAGCCGTCGGAGAAGTCGACGACCTCCGCGCGGGCCGACGTGATCGAGATCTGGTTGATGTCGAAGTCGAAGTCCTTGACGCCCGGCTTGTAAGACGTGTTGAAGGGCACCGTCACCCACGACACGTCGCCGTCGGAGAAGCCGAGCTCCTCGGCCACGGCGTACGCCACCGCCGACTCGTAGCCCCGGCCGTTGGTCGGGTCGTTGCCCTTGAACCACGGCGAGAACGCCGGGGAGTCGGTGCCGATGGTCAGCGTGCCGGCCTTGAGCAGCGGCAGCTGGTCGGTGGCGCACTGGTCGGCGGTGGTCGGCGTCGGGTCCGCGGCGGTGTCACCGGGGCCTTCCTGGTCGACCGGCGCGCAGGCCGCGACGAGGAGCAACAGTGGGACGGCGACGATCGTGCGCAAGGTCATGCCGAGAATCGTAGGGCGGCTCAGTGATGGGCGTGGTGCATCTCATGCACGACCGCGTGACCGCGGCCGCGGTCGATCATCCACTTGTTGACCGGGACCGTGACCGTGAAGGCGACCACGAGGGCGACCGCGAGCGCTCCCCAGAACAGCCCGCTGGTCAGGTGGGCCGTCATTGCGCCGGGAACGGCGAGCAGGATCGCGTTGTCGACGATCTCCATGACCAGGATCGAGACGGTGTCGGCTGCGAGCGCGGTGCGCACCGCGGCTCGCACGTCGAGGCCGGCGCGGCGGACGCCGGCAAAGGTGAGCAGATAGCCGAAGAAGAAGGCGAGGCCGACTGCCAGCGCGGTGCTCGCGGCGTCGCCCCAGCCCCACCACGTCGCCAGCACCATGCCCAGCACCTCGCCGATCGCACAGCCGGTCAGGCAGTGGAGGGTCGCGGAGATCGCAGTGCGCCAGGGACTCATGACACCCACCGTAATACCCCCTGAGGGTATGCGCAAGTGATCCGGGCCACCCACGCTTGCAACTCGTTGCATAGGTGCGCGAGAGTGACCGCATGGCTCTGGAGCACGCCCTTCTCGTGGCCCTGCGCGAACGACCCGCGTCGGGGCTGGAGCTGGCGCGTCGCTTCGACCGCTCGATCGGCTTCTTCTGGCACGCCACCCACCAGCAGATCTACCGGGTGCTGGCGCGGATGGAGGGCGACGGGTGGCTGACGGTGGAAGCGGTCGCCCAGAGCGGCAAGCCGCGCAAGCTGGAGTACGCCGTCTCGGCGGCCGGCGAGCGCGAGCTGGCCGACTGGCTGACCCGGCCCACGGCGCTCGACCCGCTGCGCAGCGAGCTCGCCGTCAAGATGCGCGGCGCGTCGTACGGGGACCGCCGCGTGGTTCGCGCGCTCGTCGAGCAGCACCTCGCCGAGCACCGGGCCCGGCTCGCGGCGTACCACGGGATGGCCGCGGAGCAGTACCCCGACCCCGACTCGCTGGCCGCCGCCGACCTCGACCGCTACCTCGTCCTGCGCGGCGGGGTGCGGATGGAGGAGTTCTGGATCGCCTGGCTGACCGACTACACGGAGGCAACATGAACTACCCGCACCTGCTGGGGCCGATCCGGCTCGGCACCCTTGAGCTGCCCAACCGCGTCGTCATGGGCTCGATGCACACCGGGCTCGAGGACAAGCCCTGGGACGTGCCCAATCTGGCGGCGTACTTCGCCGAGCGGGCCCGCGGCGGCGTCGGACTGATGATCACCGGCGGGTACGCCGTCAACAAACGGGCCTGGCTCAAGCCGTTCGCCGGTGAGATGACGACCCGCCTCCACGCCATGCGCCACCGGCAGGTCACCGACGCGGTCCACGAGGCCGGCGGCGCGATCGCGCTGCAGGTGCTCCATGCTGGCCGCTACGCCTACCACCCGTTCAGCATCGGGGCCTCGGCGATCAAGTCGCCGATCACGCCGTTCACCCCGAAGGCACTGTCGACCAAGGGGGTGCACCGCACCGTCGACGACTTCGCGCGGTCGGCGGCGCTCGCGCGCAAGGCCGGGTACGACGCGGTCGAGGTCATGGGGTCGGAGGGCTACCTGATCAACCAGTTCCTCACCGAGCGCACCAACGACCGCACCGACGAATGGGGCGGCGACGCGTCGGCCCGGATGCGCTTCCCGGAACGGATCGTGGAGCGGATCCGCGAGATCGTCGGCGACGACTTCCCCGTGATCTACCGGATCTCGCTGCTGGACCTGGTGGAGGGCGGCCAGACCTGGGACGAGACCGTCGAGCTGGCGCAGCGGCTCGAGGCCGTCGGCGTGACCGCGTTCAACACCGGTATCGGCTGGCACGAGGCGCGCGTCCCCACGATCATCACCCAGGTCCCGCGCGGGATCTGGGCGCCGTGGACGGCCCGGCTGCGGGAGTCGGTGGGCGTCCCGGTCATCGCCTCGAACCGGATCAACACCCCCGAGCTGGCCGAGCGGCTGATCGCCGACGGCAGCTGCGACCTGGTGTCGATGGCGCGGCCGTTCCTCGCTGACTCCGAGTTCGTCGCCAAGGCGGCCGCGGGGCGCGCCGACGAGATCAACACCTGCATCGGCTGCAACCAGGCCTGCCTCGACCACACGTTCCGCAACCAGACGGCCTCCTGCCTGGTGAACCCGCGTGCCTGCCACGAGACGTCCCTGCTGCTCGGTCCGACCCGTCGCACGGCGACCGTCGCAGTCGTCGGGGCCGGACCGGCCGGGCTCGCCGCGGCCGTCTCCGCCGCGGAACGCGGCTTTGCGGTCACGCTGTTCGAGGCCGGTCCCGAGATCGGCGGCCAGTTCCGGCTGGCGATGGAGGTGCCCGGCAAGGAGGACTTCGCCGACACGCTCCGCTACTACACACGCAGGCTCGAGGTGCTCGGCGTCGAGGTGCGGCTGTCGACGCGGGCGACCGCGACCGACCTGGCGTCGTACGACGAGGTGGTGGTCGCGACCGGTGTCGAGCCGCGGATGCCCGCGCTGGACGGCATCGACCACCCCAGCGTCGTGTCGTACGCCGACGTCCTCTCGGGCCGGGTCGTGCCCGGCCGGACCGTGGCCGTGATCGGCGCCGGCGGCATCGGCGTGGACGTGTCCCACTGGCTGGCCCACGACCCGGCCGACACGGTCGACGACTGGCTGGCCCACTGGGGCGTCGGCGACCCCGCGGTCCACCCTGGCGGGCTGACCGAGCCGAAGCCGCGGACGCCGCTCCGCGAGGTCACGCTGGTACAGCGCAAGACGACCCGGATCGGCATCGGCCTCGGCAAGACCTCGGGCTGGGCGCACCGCGCGGTGCTCAAGCAGTCGGGCGTCCGGCAGGTCTCGGGCGCGGCGTACGTGCGGATCGACGACGCCGGCCTCCACCTCACCGTCGACGGTGCGCCGATGCTCGTCGAGGCCGACCACGTCGTCGTCTGCGCCGGTCAGGAGTCGGTGCGCTCGCTGTACGACGAGCTGGTCGACGGCGGCGCTTCGCCGTACCTCATCGGCGGTGCCGACGTGGCCGAAGAGCTCGACGCCGAGCGGGCGATTGCGCAGGGGACACGGGTCGCCGCCGCTTTGTAGGTTGGAGCCATGCTCCGCGACCTGACCGACGACGAGCTCCGCCGTGCACTGATCCTCAAGTGGGGAGCGGTCGACCCCGACGTCCTGCCGTCGTGGGTGGCGGAGATGGACTACGCCACCGCCCCGAGCGTCGCGGACGCGATCCGGCGAGCAGTCGACGAGGGGGTGCTCGGCTACCCGACGTTCGACGGTGGCGGCGGCGCGCTGGGCGAGGCGTACGCCGGTTTCGCGCAGCGCCACTACGGCCAGGTCGTCGATCCGGAGCAGGTGCTGCCGACGGTCGACGTCACCGCGGGCGTGCGGGTGGCGATCGACGTGCTCAGCGACGCCGCCCCGGTGGTGCTGCCGACCCCGGCCTACCACCCGCAGTTCGGGGTCATCCCGATCACCGGCCGCGAGCTGTGGGAGCTGCCGGTCCCACCCGACGCGGCGACCGGCATGCTCGACCTCGACCGGCTCGACGACCTGTTCGCGCGCGGTGCGCGGACGCTGCTGCTCACCCAGCCCCACAACCCGCTCGGCCACGTCTACAGCCGGGCCGAGCTCGAGGGCATCCGGGACGTCGTGGTGCGGCACGGCGGCCGCGTCGTCAGCGACGAGATCCACGCGCCGCTGGTGCTGCCGGGCACCGAGCACGTCCCCTACCTGTCGGTGCCCGACACCGCCGACCACGCGGTCGCGGTACTCGCGGCGAGCAAGGCGTTCAACATCGCCGGGCTGCGCTGCGCCCAGATCGTCACCGACGACCCGACCACCCGCGACCGGCTGCTCGACGTGCCGATGGCACGCAACGACTCGTGGTCGCCGCTGGGCCAGATCGCGGCCGTCGCGGCGTACGCCGAGGGCGACGACTGGCTCGCGTCACTGGTGACTCGGCTCGACGAGCTCCGCACGCTGCTCGGGGTGCTGCTGGCCGAGCACCTGCCCGAGGCGCGGATGCGGCCGCTGATGGCGACGTACCTCCCCTGGCTCGACCTGCGGGCATACGGCCACGACGACCCGGCCGGCGTCGCGCTGGAGAAGGGACGCGTGCAGCTGGAGCCGGGTGACCGCTACCAGGCAGGCCTGCTCGGGCACGTGCGGCTCAACCTGGCCACCTCCCCCGAGCGGCTCACGGAGATCGTGCGACGGCTGGCGACCTCACTCGCAGGTTGAGTCGTGCGTGTGCGGCGGTCGAGTGGCGGTCGCGCGGCCACGACTGAACTGCCGCGCGCCCACGACTCAACGCCTACGGCTGCGGGGGGTCCGCATCTGGGGTGGACTCTCGGGTCTGCTGGGCGGCGATCATGTCGGCGTACCACTGAAACGACTTCTTCGGCGTCCGCTGTTGGGTCTCGTAGTCGACGTGGACCAGCCCGAACCGCTGGGTGTATCCCTCGGCCCACTCGAAGTTGTCCATCAAAGACCAGGCGTAGTAGCCGCGGATGTCGACGCCGCGCTGGATGGCGGTGGCGACCGCCTTCAGGTGGGCATCGTGGTAGTCGACGCGCCGCTGGTCGTCGACGACACCGTGCTCGTCCGGGCCGTCGTCGTAGGAGCACCCGGACTCGGTGATCACGATCGGCGGCAGCGCGGCACGGTAGCGGGCGCGGAACATGATCAGCCACTCCCGCAGCGCGTCCGGCACGATCGGCCAGCCGTAGTCGGTGGTCGGGTGACCGAGTGGGTCGAGGATCTCGAATGGCAGCTCGGCTTCGTCCGGGGAGGCGGCGATCTTCATCGGGTTGTAGTAGTTGACGCCGTAGAAGTCGAGCGGCTGCCGGATCGTCGCGGAGTCGCCGGGCCGAACGACGTGCTCGAGCAGCGGGCGCAGGTCACCTGGGTAGCGGCCGAGCAGCATCCCCTCGAGGTACATGCCGTTCCACAGCGCGTCGAACAGCTTGGCCGCCCCGACGTCGGCGTCCTTGTCGCTGGCCGGCCAGATCGGGGCGTGGTTGTTGGCGCAGCCGATGCTGGTCGCGCCGGCCCGGCGCAGCGCGATCGCGGCACGGCCGTGGGCGACGAGCAGGTGGTGGGCGACCGGGAGCGCGTCGAACAACAGTGCCCGGCCGGGGGCGTGGACGCCGAGGCCGTGGCCCATCAGCGTCACGACGTTCGGCTCGTTGATCGGGATCCAGTGTGCGACCCGGTCACCGAGGGCGCTGCCGACGATGTCGGCGTAGTCGGCGAACCGGTCGATGGTGTCGCGGTTGAGCCAGCCGCCGTCGTCCTGCAGGCCCTGAGGCAGGTCCCAGTGGTAGAGCGTCGCCATCGGCTCGATGCCCGCTTCCAGGAGGCCGTCGAGGAGCTTGTCGTAGAACGCGAGCCCCTTGGGGTTCACCTTGCCGGCACCGGTGGGCTGGATCCGCGGCCACGAGATGGAGAACCGGTAGCCGCCGGCCCCGAGCTGCTTCATCAGGGCGACGTCCTCGGGCCACAGGTGGTAGTGGTCGCAGGCCACCTCCCCGGTGCTGGCGTCGCTGATCCGGCCGGGCTCGGAGGTGAAGGTGTCCCAGATGCTCGGACCCTTGCCGTCCTCGGTTGCCGCGCCCTCGATCTGGTACGACGCGGTGCTGGTGCCGAAGGTGAAGCCGGTGGGAAGTTGCGGGAACACCCGTCCATCCTTGTGCATCGGCGGCGCCCGCCGGGCGGAACCCCGCGAATTGCCCAGGTTGTTCAGGGAGCGAGGACGGTGAGCGCTCCGGGACGGACCTGTATGACGGCCGGTTGCTCGTGCGGACCGGGCAGCGAGCCGAGCGGCTCGCCGTCGCCGCCGACCGGGATCGCCGAGCTGGCGCGGCCGCTGAGCTCGACGCGGCGGCCCGTGAGGACGTGGACCTCGTCTCGCTCGACGTGACTGCCGTCGTAGACGCTGGGCAACGCGCGCATCAGCGCGACCCGCGACGCGGCCTCGATGATCACGACGTCGATCAGCCCGTCGGAGAGGGACGCGGCGGGGGCGATCCGCATTCCCTTGCCGTAGTACGCCGAGTTCGCGACGACCACCGTGGCCGCGGAGAACTCGTGCACCTCGCCGTCGACCGCGACCCGGTAGCGACCGGGGCGGTAGGTCGCCAGCGAGCGGAGCGCGGCGTAGGGGTACTGGAGGGTGCCGGGGAGCCGTCGCGCCCGGTCGACGATCTCGGAGGCGCGGGCGTCCACGCCGGCGTACACCGAACCGGCGACCAGCCGGTCGAGGCTCTGCCCGTTCTGGAGGGCGATCAGGTCAACCGTGCGGGTCGTGCCGGCCAGGAACAGCTCGGCCTGCGCCTCGGGCGTGGTCGGGAGGTCGAGCATCCGGGCGAAGTCGTTGCCGCGACCGGCCGGCAGCACGCCGAGCACCCCGCCGCCCTCGGCGACCAGGCCGGCGAGCGAGGAAAGCATGCCGTCGCCGCCGACGCTGACGATCACGTCGCCGCGGGCGAGGGCGGCGACGACGAGCGCCCGCATCGCCAACGGTCCGGGCGAGTAGGTGACCTCGACCCCGGCGCCGGCGTCGCGGAGCAGCCGGGCGACCGGGACGACCGCCTCGGGGGCGGCGCCGCCACCCGACGACGGGTTGACCATGAAGGAGAAGCTCGGTGGGGGTGAGTTCACGGGATCAGCACTCCGGGGTTGAGGACGCCGGTGGGGTCGAGGGAGTCCTTGATGGCGCGCAGCGCCTGGACGCCGACCGGGCCGATCTCGCGGGCTAACCACGGCTTGTGGTCGATGCCGACCGCGTGGTGATGGGTGATAGTGGCGCCGGCATCGATCATCGCGTCCGACGCGGCGGTCTTCGCGACCTGCCACTGCGCCAGCGGGTCGTCGCCAGCCTTCGCTGCGACCGTGAAGTAGAGGGAGGCGCCGGTCTCGTAGACGTGGCTGATGTGGCAGAGCACCATCGCGCCAGGGAGCGAGGCCTCCAGCGCACCCTTGACGTCGGCGTAGAGCCGGTCGAGGTTCGACCAGAACGTCGCGGTCTCGAGGGTCTCGACGAGCACGCCGACGTCGAGCAGCGAGTCGCGGAGGTACGGCGCGTTGAACCGGCCGTGCGCCCAGGCCTGGCCGGGATCCTCGCCGAGGTCGGTGCCGCCGAGACCGGTCAGCACCGCGGTGACGGCATCGTGCTTCGCGGCGACCTGCGCAGGCGTGCCCTCGTAGCCGACGATCATCAGGCAGCCGGCCTCGGCGTTTCCACCCTGCTCACCGGCGAGGGCGTCGGGTCGAGCCAGGTTGATCGCGGTCTCGGACTCGTCGGAGAGCCGGATCACGGTCGGCAGCAGGCCGGCCTGGGCGAGGGTGCGCATCGCCGCGGCGCCGTCGACGAAGGACGGCCAGCGCCACCCGTCGTACGTCTTCACAGCGGGGAGCCGGCGGACCCGGACGGTGACGGAGGTGATCACGCCGAAGGCGCCCTCGGAGCCGAGCAACAGCTGGCGCAGGTCGGGGCCGGCGGCGTTGGCCGGGGACGAGCCGAGGGTCAGCTCGCCGCTGGGGGTCGCGACGGTGAGGCCGACGACCATGGCGTCGAAGCGGCCATAGCCGGCGCTGGACTGGCCGCTGGAGCGGGTGGCTGCGAAGCCGCCGATGGAGGCGAACTGGAACGACTGCGGGTAGTGACCGAGGGTGAGGTCGTGCTCCGCGAGCAGCGCCTCGGCCTCGGGGCCGCGCAGGCCGGGCTCGAGGGTGGCGGTCATCGAGACCTCGTCGACGGCGAGCAGCCGCTTCATCCGGACCAGGTCGAGCGACACGAGCCCGGCGTACCCGTCGCGGCGGGCGGCGAGGCCGCCGGTCACGCAGGTGCCGCCACCGAACGGGACGACGGCGATCCGGTGCTCGACGGCGTGGGCGAGCAGCGCCACGACCTGGTCGTGGGTGTCGGGCCGGACCACGGCGTCGGGGGCGTCGGCGAGGTCGCCGGCGCGGGCGCGGAGCAGGTCGGGCGTGGACTTGCCGCGGGTACGACGGCGCCGGGTCTCGTCGTCGACGAGGACCTGGTCGGCACCCACGATCGCGCGCAGCCCGTCGAGCAGGGACTCCTCCAGCGTGCCCGCGGGGAGGTCGGGCGACTCCACGGCGGGGCGCTCATCGAGCCCGAAGGCGAGCTCGATCCGGCCGCGGGCGGCCTCGGGGAGCGGGGTGGCGGCGGCCGGGTCTCCCCAGCGGTTCGGGTGCATCTCGACGGTGCTCATGTGTTACAGTGTGACACATGACGTCACTTCGTCACAAGAATGGGTCCGACCGCACTCCTCGCGACGGGTATCTCGACGCCGCGCGCGAGTGCATCCTCGACGTCGGCTGGCGGCGGACGACCCTCACCGAGGTCGCCCGCCGGGCCGGAGTCAGCCGGATGACCATCTACCGGGCGTGGGCCGACATGCCGACCCTGCTCGGCGACCTGATGACGCGCGAGTGGACCGACGTGGTCGCGGCGCAGCCGACCTCGGGTGCCGGCGCCGACGACGTGGCCGACGGCTTGGTGGCAACCGTGCGCGCGCTGCGCGAGAACGAGCTCTTCGTGCGGATCGTCGAGCTCGACCCGGAGCTGCTCCTCCCCTACCTGCTCGCGCGCCGCGGCCGGTCGCAGGAGGCGATCGCTGCGCTGCTCTCCGCGCGGATCCGCGAGGGTCAGGCCGCCGGTACCGTGCGCGCCGGTAGCGCCGACACCCAGGCCCGTGCCCTCCTGCTGGCCGCCCACGGCTTCGTGGTCTCCGCGCAGACGATGGTCGACGACGAGGTCACCGAGGCCGACCTCGACGCCGAGCTGCGCCACCTGGTCCGGGCGGCGCTCACGCCATGAGCCGGATCACCCCCGGCACGGCCGGGCTCGACCCGGCGTACGACGTGGTCGTGATCGGCCTCGGCGTGACCGGCACCGGCGTCGCGCTCGACGCCATGAGCCGCGGGTTGTCGGTGCTGGCGGTGGACGCTCACGACCTCGCGTTCGGCACGTCACGCTGGTCGAGCAAGCTGGTGCACGGCGGTTTGCGCTACCTCGCGAGCGGGCAGGTCGGGATCGCCCACGAGTCGGCCGTCGAGCGCGGCATCCTGATGGAGACCACCGCGCCCCACCTGACGCACGCGATGCCGATACTGCTGCCGCTGACCTCCAGCGTCGGCGTCGTCCAGGCGTTGCTCGCACGCAGCGGATTCGTCGCCGGCGACCTGCTGCGACGCGGTGCGCGCACCACCCGCGAGACCCTCCCCCGACCCCGTCGGATCTCCGCGACCGAGGCGCTGGCACTGGCGCCCGGGCTGCGGTCCGCCGGCCTGCGCGGCGGGCTGCTGTCGTGGGACGGACAGCTCGAGGACGACGCCCGACTGGTCACCACCATCGCCCGCACCGCCGCCGGTCTCGGCGCCGACGTCCGCACCCGCGCCCGCGCGCTGCGCGCCACCGGGACCGACGTCACCCTGCGCGACGAGATCACCGGCGCCACGGTCTGCGTCACGGCCCGCGCCGTCGTCAACGCCGCCGGCGTCTGGGCCGGGGACCTCGACGCCGACGTCGCGCTGCGACCCAGCCGTGGCACCCACCTGGTGCTGCGCCAAAACACGCTGCCCGGGCTGCGTACCTCGGTGACCGCCCCGGTGCCGGGCTCGACCAGCCGGTTCGTGATGGTGCTGCCGCAGCCCGACGGCACGGTCTACGTCGGCCTGACCGACGAGCCGGCCGACGGCCCCGTCCCCGACGTACCGCTGCCGACCGAGCCCGAGATCGGCTTCCTGCTCGACGTCGTCTCGGCGGCGTTCGCCCACGACCTGCGGCGCTCCGACGTGGTCGGCGCGTTCGCCGGGCTGCGGCCGCTGCTCGACGCCGCCGACGGCCAGACCGCCGACCTCTCGCGCAAACACGCCGTCCTCACCTCGCGCAGCGGTGTGGTCACCGTGGTGGGCGGCAAACTCACGACGTACCGCCGGATGGCCGAGGACGCCGTCGACCGGGTCGTCGAGGAGAGCCTGCTCGACGCCGGGCCGTGCCGCACCCGGGCGCTGCCCCTGTCCGGCGCCGCACCCCGACCGGTGCTGGCGCGGCTGGAAGACGACCCCAGGCTCGTCCGCCGGTTCGGTACCGACGCCGCGCTGGTACTCGCCACCGCACGCGACGTCACCGGCCTCTCCGACGACGAGCTGCTGGCCCCCATCGCCGACCACCTCCCCACGACCCTGGCCGAGCTGGTCTTCGGGATCACCCACGAGGGAGCCGCCGACGTGGACGACCTGCTCGACCGCCGTACCCGGATCGGTCTGGTCGGCCCCGACCGCACCCTCGCCGTCCCCGCCGCGGAGCGCGCCCTCGCCCTCGTGGCGGCCGCGTCAGGAGGGTAGTCCAGTGGCAATTGGTCCCGACACGCCGATGTGAACGACGAAATCCCACTGGACTACCGCCTCAGCGATGAGTTTGACGGTCGACGCCGGTCCACCTCCTTGGCACACTGATCGAGCCAGAGGAGTCGGGGGATGGGGACAGCGACGATGAGCACCAGCCAGACGGACCAGACCGGACAGACCGAGCTGCAGGACTTCGATGCGCTGACGCACCGCTACCAGCGAGAGCTGCTCGCGCACTGCTACCGGATGAGCGGGTCGGTGCACGAGGCCGAGGACCTGGTGCAGGAGACGCTGCTGCGTGCCTGGAAGGCCAGCGCCGGCTTCGAGGGTCGTAGCTCGGTGCGCACCTGGCTCTACCGGATCGCCACCAATGTGTGCCTCACCAACCTGGAGGGGCGACCGCGTCGGCCGTTGCCCGCCGGGCTGGGAACGCCCGACCAGCTCGCCGGGGACGCTCTCGAGCAGGACGCCGAGGTCCCGTGGCTGGAGCCGGTGCCCGACACCGCGGTCGTGGTCGCCGCGAAGGACTCCATCCGGCTCGCGTTCGTGGCGGCGCTCCAGCACCTGCCCGCCCGACAGCGCGCCGTCCTGATCCTGCGCGACGTGCTGCGGTGGTCGGCCGCCGAGGTGGCGGAGGCTCTGGGCACCACGCCGGCCGCGGTCAACTCCGCCCTCCAACGCGCCCACGCGCAGCTGGCCGAGCGGAACCTCACCGAGGAGACCGTCCGTCCAGACCTCACCGCCGAGCAGGAGCAGCTGCTGGAGCGGTACGTCGAGGCGTTCTGGGCCAAGGACATCGATGCGATCGTGGCCATGCTGACCACCGACGCCGTCTGGGAGATGCCGCCCTTCACGGGCTGCTACGTCGGGGCGGAGAACGTCGGTCGGCTCATCGACACCCAGTGCCGCGGTGGGCACCGCG
>Ga0183260_10002238_pt1 | contig 16005 bp, 18 predicted proteins | sample AntDrymUQ4972206_2_FD_129768 | JGI IMG/M metagenome (GOLD analysis project Ga0183260, IMG submission 129768) | Polar desert sand microbial communities from Dry Valleys, Antarctica - metaG UQ497 (22.06) (version 2) (version 2) | ecosystem: Environmental > Terrestrial > Soil > Desert | place...
CCCGAGACGGAACGAGCATGAAGGACATCTTCTTCCGCAAGCGCGTGCTTCCGGAGCGGCAGGAGCTCAAGCGCAGCTATGACGTCGTGATCGTCGGCGGTGGCTCACATGGGCTCGCCACTGCGTACTACCTCGCAGCGCGCCACGGGATCACGAACGTCGCGATCCTCGAGAAGAGCTACATCGGCTCCGGTGGCGCGGGCCGCAACACGACGATCATCCGCTCCAACTACCGGACACCCGAAGGAGCGGCCTTCTACCAGGAGAGCGTCGAGCTCTACGAGAAGCTCTCGGCCGAGCTCGACTTCAACCTCATGTTCTCCCAGCACGGGCACTTCACGCTCGCCCACTCCGACCGCTCGCTCGTCGTCCAGCACGAGCGAGCCGAGGTCAACAAGCTGCTCGGGATCTCGAGCCGGGTGGTCGACCGCGACGAGGTCAAGAAGCTCTGCCCCCAGATCAACGTCGGAGAGGACGTCACCTGGCCGATCCTCGGGGCGCTCTACCACCCACCCGGTGGGATCATCCGGCACGACGCGGTCGTCTGGGGGTACGCGAAGCAGGCCGGCCGGCGGGGGATCGAGATCCACCAGGGCGTCGAGGTGACCGGCTTCGACGTGCGCGAAGGTCGTTGCCACGGCGTCCGCACGACGCAGGGCGACATCGCGTGCGGGGTCGTGTTGAGCGCGACCGCGGGCTGGTCGAGTCCCGTCGCGAGCCTAGCGAAGGTTCGACTCCCGATCACGACCTCGATTCTGCAGGCGTTCGTCACCGAGCCGGTCAAGCCGTTCCTCGACAAGATCATCGTCTCGGCGCAGATGCACATCTATCTCTCGCAGACCGACCGGGGCGAGTTCCTGATCGGGGCCGAGGTGGAGCCGTATCCGACCTACTCGAACAAGGGAACCTTTCCGTTCCTCGAGTACGCGTCGCGTCACGTGCTCGAGCTCTTCCCGCAGCTCCACTCGACGCGCATCCTGCGCCACTGGACGGGACTCTGCGACATGAGCCCCGACTACAGCCCGATCATGGGCGTGACGGAGGTCGAGGGCTTCCTCGTCGACTGCGGCTGGGGCACCTACGGCTTCAAGGCGGCGCCGATCACGGGTGTCACGCTCGCGGAGCTGATCGCCACCGGCAAGACGCCTGTGCTGATCGAGCCGTTCAAGCTCGAGCGCTTCTACACCGACACGCTCGTCTCCGAGCTCGCCGCGGCCGCAGTCAGCCATTGATGCGTGTTCGCCAAGCGGGAATCCGTAGGTGTGACGTCCTGCCGCTCGATCTCCGCGGGGACAGACCCCAGTCGCCCGCTGTCGCGGTCGCATCGACCTAGAAAGGACGGATGAATCACAACATGCTCTCGAGCCTCGAGATCGCCCAGGCCGCCACGCTTCGACCCATTGCCGAGGTCGCCGCCGATGCGGGGATCGAGACCGACGAGCTCGAGCCGTACGGCAGGTACAAGGCCAAGGTCGACCTCTCGCTGCTCGACCGGTTGGCCGACCGGCCGGACGCGAAGCTGATCAATGTCACGGCGATCACGCCGACGCCCGCCGGTGAGGGCAAGACGACGACATCCGTCTCGCTCACCCAGGGCCTCGGAGCGCTCGGGCGACGTCCCGTGCTCGCCCTCCGCGAGGCCTCGCTCGGCCCGGTCTTCGGGGTGAAGGGAGGTGCGGCGGGCGGAGGCTACGCCCAGGTCGTGCCGATGGAGGATCTCAACCTGCACTTCACCGGCGACCTGCATGCGATCACCGCCGCCAACAACCTGCTCTCGGCCCTGATCGACGCGCATCTCCTCCACGGGAACGCGCTCGGGCTCGATCCGCTCTCGATCTCCTGGCGCCGGTGCATGGACATGAACGACCGCTCGCTGCGCGACATCGCCACGGGTCTCGGCGGCCGCGTCAACGGCTATCCGCGCCAGACCGGGTTCGACATCACCGCCGCGAGCGAGGTCATGGGGCTCGTCGCCGTCGCTCGCGATCTCGGAGACCTCAGGGAGCGGCTGGGACGGATCACCGTCGGCTCGACCTTCGAGGGTGAGCCCGTGACGGCGGAGGAGCTCGGTGCCGCCGGCTCGATGGCGGTGCTCCTCAAGGATGCGATCAAGCCGAACCTCGTCCAGACCCTCGAGGGCCAGCCGGCCTTCATCCACTGTGGGCCGTTCGCGAACATCGCCCACGGCAACAACTCGCTCGTCGCCGACCGCGTCGGGCTCAAGCTCGGCGAGTACCTCGTCACCGAGTCCGGCTTCGCCTCGGACATGGGAATGGAGAAGTTCTTCGACATCACCTGCCGGATCGGCGGGCTGCGCCCGAGCGCCGTCGTGCTCGTCGCGACGGTCAGAGCCCTGAAGCACCACGGCGGGAACGTCGACGGTGGCGCAGCGGAGATCGAGAGCGGAGCGGCGAACCTCGCCCGCCATATCGGGATCATCAGGCACTTCGGCCTCAACGCGGTGGTCGGGGTGAACAAGTTCCCGAGCGACACGCCGGCGGAGCTCGAGCTCGTTCGCCGTCTCGCGCTGGAGCACGGCGCCTACGCGGCCGAGGTCAACACCGCGTTCGAGCACGGGGGCAAGGGCGCGACGGCGCTCGCCGAGGCCGTCATCGCGGCAGCCGACGAGCCGAACGAGTTCCGCTTCGCCTACGCGGACGACGCCCCGATCGAGGAGAAGATCCGCGCGATCGCGACGTCGGTGTACGGCGCCGACGATGTCTTCCTGCTCAAGACCGCGAAGAGCAAGGCAGAGGCGCTCGAGGCAGCGGGCCTCGGTCACCTCCCGATCTGCATGGCGAAGACGCACCTCTCACTCTCGCACGACGCCTCGCTCCTGAACGCGCCGACGGGATTCACGGTCACGGTGCGAGACCTGCGGCCCTACACCGGTGCCGGGTGGATCGTCGCGCTCTGCGGCGACATGCAGACGATGCCCGGGCTCGGCAAGACGCCGGCCGCCTTCACGATCGACATCGACGCCGCCGGGCAGACCGTGGGGCTGTTCTGATCCACCGCGTTCCAGCTGGCGTCCAACCAAAGTTGGACACCCGGTGCTGATCTGTTATCCGGCACCGAGGGCGACGCGCGCCGTCGTGACCCAGTCGGCGTCTCGCTCGATACAGGTCGGGCAGGCGCGAACGGACGAGTCGCTCACCGCTGGGTGGTCGAGGGCCGCTCCGACCGGAAGGGGCGCCTGTCCCCAGGCGGCGGCGGAGAGGAGCCCACCGGCCTGCTTGCGGCCGCAGATCGCGCAGTGCAGGTACAGCGTTGCCACAGCGTCAGTCCGACCGCTAGCCCCACGGACCGATGAACGGGCCGTCGACGCCGGCCAGCAGCAGCACGACGACGATCACGACGAAGACGAGGCTCACGCCGACCATGAAAGGCGCGATGCGCTTGTCCTCCTTCTGGAGCTCCGGGAAGTCGATCTGTTTCTCTGCCATGAGGCCCCCTACTCGGTCGTGATGGTGGTGACCGTGACGGTGACCGGCGTTCCGTCCTCGGTCGCGGCCAGCGCTTGCCGAAGCGCACGCGTCTGTGCGTCGAGCTTGCGCGACTCGAGCCGCACGAACTGGATCAGCGACCCGATCATCAGGAGCACGCCCAGGATCGTCATGACGATTGTGCCGGTGTCGCCCTCGACCCCGAACGTCCAGAACGTCGTGATCTCCTCGCTCCACTCGTCGAATGGGAAGGCGTCGAACACGATCCAACCCCTTTCTAGGCGTCGACCCGGGTCGCAGGTCTGCCGGCCGAGGCACTGCCGGCCGTCAGCTTACGGTACTCCCCGAGCAGGATTGGTGCGGCCTCGAGCTCCTCGCCGTCCGGGCCGACGATCACTTCGGGGACCCGCTCGAACTCCGGGAAGAAGTCGCGCTGGAACTCGGCGAGATCGAGACCCTCGAGCTCCACCTCCGGTGAGACCCGGAGGAGGTTCATCCGCTTCAGGACCCAGCTCATCGCGTAACCCGGCAGGAAGCCGAGGGGGATGAACGTGAGGATGCCGATCAGCTGCCCGCCCATGGAGCTCTCGATGTTGTTGACGCCGGTCGGGTAGCCGCCGGCGAAGATCCCGACGAGGAAGACGCCGTAGAACCCGCAGAAGCCGTGCACCGCCACCGCCCCGACGGCATCGTCGATCCGGAGTTTCTGCTCGATGTAGTTGCCGACCCAGACGACGACCATGCCGCCCGAGAACGAGAGCAGGTAGGCGAGCGAGGGATGGTAGACGTCGGCTCCGGCCGAGACGGTGATCACACCGGCAAGGCCGCCCGAAAGCGTCCAGAACGGATCACCCTTGCTCGCGAACCAGCCGCCGGTGAACCCGCCCGCGAAGCCGAAGGTGATCACCATCGCGATCGTCCCCAACGTCGTGGGCGAGAGGTAGATGTTGAGCCAGCCGGGGAAGGCGGTCGACTGGATCACGAGGCACGCCGCATAGAAGGCATAGAACCCGGTGAAGATGAGCATCAGGCCCATCAGCGTCAGGTGCGTGTTGTGCGGTCGGAAGGCACGCGCCCGTCCGGCGATGTCGTACTTGCCGATCCGCGGCCCGAGATTCAGGAGCACGCCGAGCGTGAAGGCACCAGCAACGCCGTGCACGACGCCGGACGCGATCGCGTCGTGGAACCCGAAGCGGGTCGTGAGCCATCCTCCCGAGCTCCAGCCCCAGGCGGCGTCCAGGATCCAGACCACCGAGCCGAGCATCACGGCGAGCAGGAGGTACGCCGAGAGCCGGACGCGCTCGATCAGCGCCCCGGACATGATCGAGGCCGTCGTCCAGGAGAAGAGGAGGAACGCCAGGAAGAAGACGAGGCTGACGTGATCCTGGAGGTTCGGCCCCATCCCTTCGCTCCAGGGGGCGGTCAGCCCGCAGAACCCGGGGAACGCGTCCGGAGAGTCGTGGCCTGACTTCGGCCACCCCTCCTCCATGCAGCCGTAGATGTACCAGCCGAAGTAGTAGAACGTCGGCGTCACGACGGCGATGGTGAGGATGTTCTTCATCGCCGTCGACATGATGTTCTTGCGCCGCGAGGCGCCTGCCTCGTAGGCCATGAAGCCCACGTGGATGAGCCACATGAGGACGACGGTCCAGAAGTAGAACTGCTCCGTCAGGACCTGCGAGTCGAGCTTGCTCGCGGTCTCGAGCGCCGTGATCCGCTCCTCGACGGTTTGCGCTACGACGAAGATCGACGAGATCATCCCACGCCCTCCTACGGCCGCTCCAGGGTGGGGGCACCCTACGAGACGGCGACGCGAGTTTCAAGTCGAGCCGCGCTGATCGGTCAGGTCTTCGTCAGCGTGCCGGTCTTGCGGTCGACGAGAAACACTTCGACTTTCGTCGGCGCTCCGTTCGGTCCGACGTCATAGAGCGAGACGGCCCAGTACGCGCGCGGCGGAATCCCGCGCTGGACGAGCCTGACCTGGGTCCTGTCCGGCTCGAAGCTCGCCCCCGTACGTGCGAGCTCGACGGCGCGGTCGGAGGAGATGCCGTCGTCGGACGACCCACATGCCCGGGCGGCGAGAAACGCGACTGCGAGGACCGCGACGATCAGAGCCAGCCGCCCGAGCGGCCGGTCCCTAGGATCCCGCGAGCGCTCGGTGCCTGTAGACGGCGTAGCCACGCAGGACGAGATAGCCCACGAAGTGGGTGAGGAAGACGAGCAGGAGCCAGAACGCCCACCGGGTGAAGTGGAGGTCGAGACCGCGCAGCTCGACGACGGTCAGGTACAGCGCGAGCGCGAGCGTGAGCAGGAGGATCCACGGCGTGAACCCGAGCAGGAGAAAGACGATCACGCCGACATCCTCCCGGCGCCCCACGCGCCGCGCAACTCGGGCACCTACGACCAGGGGTAGGGCGAGTTCGACACCGGGTGGAGGTCACCGGTGGCGAACCGCTCGTACCGGAACGGGAAGAGGAGGCTCGAGTGCTCGCCAAGAACGACCGTGGCGACCTCTTTGCCGACGCCGATCATCTTGTAGCCGTGGTTCGAGTCGAGGATCGCGTAGAGATTCGGTCGGAGGTAGTCGAAGATCGGGAAGTTGTCTGCCGTGAAGGAGCCGACGCCACCGGAGCGTGCATCCTTGTAGAGCGCACGACAGCCCTCGAAGCGCTTCAGCGCGTGTGACAGCGAGGCGCACCACATGTCTGGGAACCCGGGATCGACGTCCGTCGTCGACGGGTACGGATCGAGCTCGACGTCGCCGTCGACCGGGATCGGCGCCGCGCCGCCCTGCACGCCCTGGCGATCGCGTTTGAAGTAGTTGCCCCAGAGCTCGTCGGTCACGAGGCGCCCGTCGTCGGTGTAGAGCGGAGCATCGGTGTCGACGTGGATCACGGGGGGCGCGCCACCGTCCGCCGTCGCGAAGAAGCCCGGATCGACCTGGATCTCCCCTTCCTGGAGGTTCCAGTAGCGCCACATGGGCTGGTCGCTGACGACCTCCCCGGTCGGGGTCGTGACGTCGATGCGGTCGGGCAGCCCAAGGAGCGACCAGAACCGCTGTGCCCACGGGCCTGGCGCGACCACGACCTGCTCACCCACCGCGACACGACCGCGGCTCGTCTCCACCGCGGCGATCGAGCCGTCCGGACGATCCTCGAACCCGGTCACCTCGACCTCGCTGAGGAGGCGGACACCCTCCTGCTCGCACTTGCCGACGAGTCCTCGCACCGACTCGAGGTTGAACGCAAAGCCGCCCTGATGCTCGTGCAGGCACACCGTCACGCCCTTGGCACGCCAGTCGGGGAAGAGCGCCTTCATGTGCGCGTCGACCTCCGCCTCGCCGACGACGATCTCCGAGCGGTACCCGATCCGCTCGTGGCGCTCGTGCACCGAGACGAGGTCGGCTTCCTGCGCCTTCGGTCCGACCGCGACGTAGCCGACCGGGTGATAGTGGTACGCCGCGGGATCCGACTCCCAGACCTCGACGCAGGCCTGCATCAACTCGCTCATCGCCGGCTGGAAGTAGTTGTTGCGGACGACACCGCACGCGATCCCGGTTGCTCCCGCCCCCGGTTCCGACTTCTCGAGCACGACGATGTCCTGTCCGCTCCCGAGCGACCGCTCGCGGAGGGCGACCGCCAGGTGGTACGCGGTCGAGAGGCCGTGCATCCCGGCTCCGATCACGACGTAGGGCGCGGCTGCGAGGTGGTCCATCGTCGTCGGCTCCTCCGCTCAGGCTTGCCTCAGAGGCAATGCCGTGTCACAATCGGCCACATAAGCTAGCATGCCGCCCGTCCGTCGACAAGGAGCCCGTCGTGTCGCCGCCGTCTCGCGCGCCCTGGCCGTGATGGACGCACTGGCGGTTGCCGGCGAGCTCGGGACCAACGAGCTGGCGCGACGGACCGGCGTCAACGCGAGCACGGTCTCGCGGTTGCTTGCGACGCTAGCGGCAGACGGATACGTCGACCAGTCCCGGAATGGCCGGTACCGGCTGGGGATCAGGCTCGTGCAGCTCGGCAATGCCGTGATCGACCACCTCGACCTGCGAGAGCTGGCGCAACCGCTGCTCCAGGATCTCGTCGAGCGGGTGGGGGAGACCGCCACGCTCTCCGTGGAGAGCGAGCACGAGGCGGTCACGGTCGACTTCGGGCGGAGTCCCTCGTCGGTGCAGGGCGTCGCCCAGATCGGCCGGCCGAGCGTCGCGCACGCGACCGCGACGGGGAAGGTGATGCTCGCCTTCGGCCACGCGACACCGCCACCTGGCCCACTCCGGCGCTACACGACCCGGACGATCGTCGACCCGCGGCTCCTGGCGCGAGTGATCGACAAGGTGCGGCTCGCCGGGTGGGCAGACGCAGTCGGCGAGCGCGAAGAGGATCTGGCCGCCCTGGCCGCCCCCGTGCGGGGGAGCCGCGGGGAGCTCGCCGCGATCGTGGGAATCCAGGGCCCGACCGCGCGGCTCGACGCGACGACACGCGCCAGGGCGCTGGAGCCTCTCCTGGCCGCCGCCGCGGAGCTCTCGTGTCGGCTTGGATTCGTCGCCGAGTGAGCTGTGCCAGACAGCGGATCAGCGCGTCATGACGGCAGCCAGACGAGGCAGGTTGCCTCGGCTCGGATGCGGCGCAGCGCTTTGCGAAGCTTCCGTGGCCGGATGCGCTCTGGATCGGGGCCGACGACGAGCAGACCGGGCGAGCGGTCGGCGACGAGCTCGAGCAGCGCCTCGACCGGCCGGGGCGACCGTAGCCGGATCCGCTCGACGACGACGCCGAGGGAGTGGGCGAGGTCGGCCGGGGCGCGCAGGGATTCCTCGACGTCGGGTGGCACGATCGTGTCGTACCCGAGCACCAGACCGCACGGCGCGAGGCTCGACTCGACGGCGTTGACGACCACGAGCGGCTGGCCGCTCTCGACCGCGGCGTCGACGGCGACGGTCGCCGCCTCGGCCGTCAGAGGCGCCTCGAGCGTCGCCAGCACCACGGGTCTGGCAACCGTGCCCACGGCGTGGGTCCGGGTGACGTGCGAGGAGCGATTCCGCAGCGACGGTGTCATTCCGGGTGGAGCTCCCAGCGGGGCGCCTCGCCCGCGGCCCGCCTGACCCGCCGCCGCCAGAACGGCATGTAGAGGAACATCCACGCCGCCGCGACGATCAGTGCGAGGAAGACGAAGGCGCTCGAGACGAAGAGGACGAGCGGGGCGAACACCACAAGGACGACGAGACCGAAACCGAGGATCTCGAGCTCCAGGAGCCGCATCCGGCGCCGACGGCCGGCGTAGGCGTCGGCCGGGATCTGGGTCGTGTTCCAGCGCCGCTCACAGGTGTCGCAGACCCAGGTCTCACCGTAAGCCACGCTCTCGGTCTCACCGCACTCGCAGGTGATCCGGATCGACGGAGCCTGTGCCACCCGGCGAGTCTACGCCGCCCCGTGACAAGAATGGTTGCCGCTGTGGCAACACCATTGCTCGAGGCGTTGAATCCGTCTCCCGACATTGTTATACGTCGCACGTGCGCGCGGTCTCGCGCGAGTCTCCCCGGGAGGTCGATGGTGGCTGAAGCAGTCGTCGAGGAACGTCAGCTCCTCAAGCAACTCCGCTGGTACGACGGGTTCGTCATCTCCCTGGCGACGCCGGGGTTCTTGCTCGGCTCGCTCGGCTACTCCGTGGGCGATCTCGGCGGCTGGGGATCGGTTCTCCTCTGGGGGATCTCCGCCGCGCTCGCGTTCTTCATCATGACCCTCTACAGCGAGATGGCCGCGATGTTCCCGGACAAGCCGGGCGGCTTCCCGCTCTACGCGCACGAGGGTTGGCGCAAGCACCTCGCCCTCGTCGGTCCGGTCGCGACCTTCGGGTACTGGCTCGGCTGGTCGGTCGTGCTGTCGTTCCTCGGGATCTTCATCGGTCAGATCGTGCAGGGCGCCTGGTTCCCGGGGGAGCCTGCCGGGACGCCCATCGATCCCGACAACAACTACTTCAAGCTGCTCGACGTCGGGGTCGGCCTGCCGCACCTGATCGCCGCGGGACTGATCATCGGTGTCTGGCTCTTCAACGTCAACGGCGTACGCGTGGGTGTGCGCTTCGGCTACCTCGCCGGCGCGCTCCTGATGATCCCGCTCTTCTGCTTCATGCTGCTGCCGTTCCTCAACGGTGACTTCTCGAGCTCGAACCTCACCTGGGGCTCGCTCGACGGCACGGCCGGCGCCGGTGACGAGGCGACCTCGCTCTCGACGTGGGAGGTGATCCGCCTCTCCATCGTCTGGCTGTGGATCATGTCCTGGTCGTCGTGGGGCGTCGACACGTGTGCGACGTTCGCCCCCGAGTACAAGGACACGGTCAACGACACCCGGCTCGCACTCCGCTCGGCGTGCATCTTCACGTTCGTCGTCTACATCCTCCTGCCGCTCGGGCTGGTGGGCGGTGTCGGTGAGGAGACGGTGGGGGCGTTCGACTACGTGGGCGCGCTCAACCAGCTGACCGGCTCGGAAGGGTTGACCGACTTCTTTGTGGTCGTCATCTGCGCCAGCTTCATCATCTCGATGAACACCGCGACCGCCGATGGCGGTCGAGCGCTCTACGGGATCGCCCGCGATCACATGACGATCAAGGAGCTGTACCACCTGAACCAGCACCACGTGCCCGCGCGGGCGATGACGATCGACATGGTGCTGAACCTGTGCTTCGTCTTCCTGATCGGGAACCTGTTCGGCGTCCTCGCCGCCAGCAACATCGGCTACGTGCTCGCCCACTTCTTCGCGATCACGGGCTTCATTCTCCTGCGCCGTGACCGTCCCAACTGGCCGCGCCCGATCCATCTGGGCGCGGTCTGGGTGCCGATCGCCTATGTCCTCGCGGCGATCGTCGCCGTGTTCACCGTGATCGGGGTGGGCTGGTTCCAGACCTCGGCGGGTGGTTACGGCGGCACGAAGGAGAAGGTGATCGGGTTCTCGGTGCTCGCGATCTCGATCGTGCTCTTCTTCTACCGCCGGCTCGTCCAGGACAGGCAGCCGGTCAGGCTGCGCGAGGATGCCCCGACGATGCCGGACGCGCGCCAGCAGGCACTGATCGACGAGGCGACCCGACCGGTCGTGTAGCGATATCGGGGACTTGCCCCGGAAGGGGCCTGTCCCCCGCCCGACCGCACGAGGCCGACGTCGCACGGGGTCAGTCCCCTCCGGGGGACAGACCCTGGGCCTGTCCAGACGGGTTGCTACGGTCGGCGAGTGCAGCAGTACCTCGAGCTTCTGCAGCGCGTGCTCGACGAGGGCACTGCGAAGGACGATCGCACAGGCACGGGGACGCTCTCGCGCTTCGGCGAGCAGCTCCGGTTCGAGCTCGAGGACGGATTCCCGCTCGTCACGACCAAGAACGTGCACGTCCGCTCTGTCGTCGTCGAGCTGCTCTGGTTCATCCGCGGCGATACGAACGTCCGCTTCCTGCGCGAGCACGGGGTCACGATCTGGGACGAGTGGGCTGACCAGGACGGCGACCTTGGCCCGGTCTACGGCCACCAGTGGCGCTCATGGCCCCTCGCAGACGGGGGCCACGTTGATCAGCTCCAGGAGGTGATCCTGCGTCTCCGCAGCGATCCCGAGTCGCGCCGGCACATCGTCAGCGCCTGGAACGTCGGCGAGCTGCAGGAGATGGCGCTCGCACCGTGCCACGCTCTGTTCCAGTTCTACGTTGCCGAGGGGCGGCTCTCGTGTCAGCTCTACCAGCGCTCGGCCGACCTCTTCCTCGGGCTCCCCTTCAATATCGCCTCGTACGCCCTGCTCACGCAGATGGTCGCCCAGGTCACCGACCTCGCACCGGGAGAGCTCATCCTGACACTCGGCGACGCGCACCTCTACCTGAACCACGTCGAGCAGGCGAGGGAGCAGCTCACGCGCGAGCCGCGATCGCTCCCGACGCTCGAGCTGGATCCCGCGTGCCGGAAGATCGACGACTTCGCGCTCGACGGGATCGAGATCGTGGGCTACGACCCGCATCCGGCGATTCGGGCGCCGATCGCGGTTTGAGCTGGGGCCGGTGTCGGTCACGATCGTGGCCGCTGTCGCGGCGAACGGGGTCATCGGCGTCGACGGTGGGCTGCCCTGGCGCCTTCCCGACGACCTGCGGCGGTTCAAGGAGCTGACCCTCGGGCACGTGCTCGTCATGGGTCGTCGCACGTACGAGTCGATCGGGCGTCCCTTGTCCGGCCGGACGACGGTCGTCGTCACGCGGCAGCCGGACTGGGAGGCAGGGTTCGATCAGATCGTCACCGCCCGAAGTGTCCCGGAGGCGCTCGCGCGCGCGGCAGAGCTCGACGAAGAGGTGTTCGTCGTCGGCGGCGCGCAGGTCTACGCCGAGGCGCTGACGCTCGCCGACCGCCTCGAGCTGACATTGGTCGAGGCGTCGCCCGAGGGGGACACGTTCTTCCCCGAGGTCGACTGGTCGGCGTGGCGCGAGGTTCGCCGCGGGCCGGGCGAAGGGTGTGCCTACGTCACGTACGAGAGGGCTCCGTAGGAGTGATTGGCGAAATGGTTGTGGGGCGGCGCTATCGTCTGGGACGTGGCCGCGACTGAAAATCGCACCGAGCCGAAACTGCGCGGGGACGACAAACTGATCGACGCGACCGCCGACCAATTCGAGGACGATTTCGCCTACAGCGAAGGTGTCGCGTCCAAGTTCCTCACGCCGGAGCCGTCGCCGCGTGCTGTGAAGATCATCTTGCGTGTTGGCGCGGCTGGACTGACGCTTTAGGCGGCGAGCGGGCGACCCGGAGCGCTTCCGCCGCCTGCTGGCCGAGCAGGTGCGCGTCAGCGACCTGATCGACGCACGGGACGCGGGCGGGTACGAGCCGGCTCCGGACTGACCACGCGATCGAGCCAGCGCTCGAAGAGCGAGCGGCCGTGTCCGAGCATCTCGGCAGCTCCGTACTCGATCCTCGTGAGGAAGCCCGGCGCTGAGCCAGGCCCGAGCGTCTCATCGAGCGACGCGGCGTATGCGGGAACGGCCGCCCACTCGCGCGCCATCGACGGCGTCACCTCGAGGTGGAACTGGACGCCGTAGGCAGCGTTGTAGCGGAACGCCTGGTTCTCGTAGGCGTGTGAGCCGGCGAGCCGGACGGCACCCTGCGGCAGCTCGAAGGTGTCACCGTGCCACTGGAGCGTGACGAGGCCGTCCGGAAGAGGGGCGAAGACGGGATCCTCCCGCCCCTCGGGGGTGAGCTCGACAGGGAGCAAGCCGACCTCGGGTGCTGCTCCCTGGTAGACCCGCGCGCCGAGGCTCGACGCAAGGAGCTGAACGCCGAGGCAGACGCCCCAGAACGGCGTCCCCGAGCGGACGAGCTCGGCGACGAACGACTTCTCCGCTGCCAGCCACGGGTGGTTGTCCTCCTCGTTGACGCTCATCGGCCCGCCCATGGCGATCACCGCGCCGAAGTCGCGCTGCTCCGGAAGTGGCTCGCCCTCGTCGAGCTCGATCCGCTCGATCGACGCGCCGCGCTCGACGAGCACGTCCTCGTACACCCCGGGCGGCTCGCAGGCGATGTGCTGCAGAACGAGGACGTCGAGCTTGCTCATGGCGAGAGGCTCCTCCCTGGCCGGCATTGCGGTCTCATGGCGAAGGTGTTTCGACCGCGACAGCCGGACGCGAAGCGGCGGCCTCTAGGGATCTGCCCGCCAAGGCCGGGATCAAGCGGCACGAATCCGCTCCAGCCGAGTCGTGCTTCGCGAATAAACACTAGTGACCGGCCGGCCGCTCCCAGCCCTCGAGGACGGGTGGCTGCCAGTCGGAGCCGACGGTGCGCGAGCCCTCGACCCAAGGGCCGAGCTCCGGTTGGGAGAATTTGCAGTGCTTCTCCTTGAGCTGGATCCCATACGAGTTGCCTGAGGTCAGGTGCTTCATCAGCACCTTCCGGGCGAGCTCGTCCTCACGTCCCCGCGGGATCTCGAAGTAGAGCTTCAGGAACGCGTTCGAGTACCGGTCGAACACCGCCGGGACGCCGTCCTCCTCGAGCAACGCGACGTCCTCGAGCCAGTTGAGATCGCCACCCGGTGTGAGTGCGTCGAGGTCGACGTCCTCGACGAGCGACCTGTCCTCCTGGTACGGGTACCGCTTCCCGGAGAGGAACTCCGAGTCGATCGACCGGATCTTCTCCGGCTCGCTGTAGGCAAGCTCGTGACCGGACATCAGTGCTCCGCCGCCCGCAGCTGCTCCAGGTTCTCTGCGCTGTCCTCGGCGTCCTGGCTCGCGATCAGACCATCCTCGGCCCTGATCGCAAGCAGGCGCTTGACCTCGCCCAGGATCTCGCGCTCGGTCTCGCCCACCGTGTAGGTGGTACCGGCGAGCGGCACGCGTGCCATCGCCGACGCCTCGACGGTGAGAGCGGCAAGGTCCTCGGGCTCGAGTGAGTGCACGTTCGTCTTGCCGCACGCCCGCGCGAGCATCTGCAGCTCCATCGTGAGCGCCGTCAGGAAGTTGTAGACCCGCTCGGAGGCATCCTCGACGACGAGGCGCTTGCGCAGCTCGGGATCCTGCGTCGTGATCCCGACCGGGCAGCGGCCGGTGTGGCAGTGGTAGCACTCGCCCGCCGGAACGCCCACGGTGCCCTCGTAGTCGGTGACGCCCGGGATCTCCTTGTTGCAGTTGAGCGCCATCAACGCGGAGTGGCCCAACGCGACGGCCTTGGCGCCGAGCGCGAGGCATTTCGCGACGTCGCCGCCGTTCCGGATCCCGCCGGCGACCACGAGGTCGATCTCGTCGGCGAGCCCGACGTCTTCCAGCGCCCGGCGCGCCTCGGGGATCGCGGCCATCAGCGGGATGCCCGTCTCCTCGGTCGCGACGTGCGGGCCGGCTCCCGTACCGCCCTCCGCGCCGTCGAGGTAGATGATGTCGGGGCCGCACTTTGCGGCCATGCGCACGTCGTCGTAGACCCTCGACGCGCCGAGCTTGAGCTGGATGGGGATCTGGTAGTCGGTCGCCTCGCGGATCTCCTGGATCTTGAGCGAGAGGTCGTCCGGACCGAGCCAGTCCGGGTGGCGTGCGGGCGAGCGCTGGTCGATCCCCGCCGGCAGCGAGCGCATCTCGGCGACCTGCTCGGTCACCTTCTGGCCCATGAGATGACCGCCAAGTCCGACCTTGCAGCCCTGCCCGATGAAGAACTCGACGGCGTCCGCGAGCATCAGGTGGTGCGGGTTGAACCCGTACCGGCTCTGGATGCACTGGTAGTACCACTTCGTCGAGTGGTCGCGTTCGGGCGGGATCATCCCGCCCTCGCCCGAGCAGGTTGCCGTGCCGGCCATCGAGGCGCCCTTTGCGAGAGCCATCTTCGCCTCGAGCGATAGCGCGCCGAAGCTCATGCCGGTGATGTAGATCGGGATCTCGAGCTCGATCGGCTTCTTCGCGAAGCGCGCCCCGAGCACGGTGGTCGTGTCGCACTTCTCGCGGTATCCCTCGATCACGAATCGCGTCAGCGTCCCGGGCAGGAAGACGAGGTCGTCCCAGTGCGGGATCTTCTTGAAGATCGAGAAGCCGCGCATCCGGTAGCGACCGAGCTCGGCCTTCATGTGGATGTCGTTGACGACCTCGGGCGTGAAGATCCGGCTCCGCCCGAGCACCTCTTTCTTCCCGGGTGCGTCAGACATGGCTCAGATCACCGGTTTCCTCTCCGAGGGCGTAGGGGCCGGACCTGTCCGGCCCGCGAACGGCGGAAGCCGTTGTCATCAGATCACGAGCTTCTTCTCTGACGGTTCCAGAGAGTCGTAGTTGTAGAGCACCTTGCCGCAGACGAACTTCTGTAACTCGGGCGGCGAGCCAAAGCCGTAGAGCGAGAGCTTGCGCTCGACGAACTCGGTGTCGGCGTCCGTCCACTCGCCCGGCACGCAGTCGATCCCGAGGGAGGCGACCTTCCCGCCGACGTAGATCGTCCCGTCGTACATCGAGTCGCCGAGGCCGGGGCCGACGTCGCCGAGGATGATCTGGCGACCCCGCTGCATCATGAAGGCGGTCATCGAGCCGGCGGAGCCGCCGACGATGATCGCGCCGCCCTTCTGGTCGATCCCGGTGCGCGCGCCGACGCGGCCCTTGACCACGAGATCGCCGCCGCGGATCGCCGCGCCCGTCAACGAGCCCGCGTTGGAGTCGACCACGACGACGCCGCTCATCATGTTCTCGCAGGATGACCACCCGACCCGGCCCTTGACGTGGATCTCGGGGCCGTCGATCAGACCGCAGCCGAAGTAGCCGAGGCTCCCCTCGAAGGTGATCTTGCAGCGCGTCAGGATTCCTACCCCGAGCGAGTGACGTGCCTGGGGGTTGCGGACGACGACCTCGCGGATGCCCTCCTCGTAGATCAGGCGGCGCAGCTCGAGGTTGATCGCCCGCGTCGTCAGCTCCTTCGCATCGAAGGTCGCGACGCCATCCTCGACGGTGGCAATGTTCGGCGCCTCGGCGTGCGGCTCGGCAAGGCCACGCGCGTCGTACGAGATCCGCCCTACCGTTGCCACACGAGCACCTCGCGCTCGTACGGGTCGTACGTCTCGATCTCGTGGTCGACGATCTGGCGGATCGCGATCTCCTCCGAGGC
>Ga0183260_10002240_pt1 | contig 16002 bp, 13 predicted proteins | sample AntDrymUQ4972206_2_FD_129768 | JGI IMG/M metagenome (GOLD analysis project Ga0183260, IMG submission 129768) | Polar desert sand microbial communities from Dry Valleys, Antarctica - metaG UQ497 (22.06) (version 2) (version 2) | ecosystem: Environmental > Terrestrial > Soil > Desert | place...
GTCTTCTACCAAGCCCTTCTATATGCCGACTTCGGCGAGAACGCCTCGGCGGGTTTCGCCGCGGCGCCGAACTTCGATCCGGTTCGCGGCTTCGATCCGGCGTTCAATTTGGATCAAGGCTTGCCGCAGAACTTCGCGCGGCCGCCGTTTATTGATCCGACGATCCGCAACTTGGACTCGGTGCGCACCATCTTCCCAGAACACGGGCGTCCGCCGATGATCCAGAACTATGGCCTCGAAGTGCAGCGCGAGTTGGCGAGGGATTTGATCCTCAATATCGGTTACATCGGGGCGCAGGGGCATCGTCTGAGATCAAATCTGAAGCGCTATAATGCTCTCGAACCCGAGTTCCTGCGGTTCGGAAATGTACTCAACGAGGACATTAATTCGCCGGCCGCTCAGGCGGCTGGCTTCCGCTCGCCCTTCTCCGGCTTCAGAGGCAACGTGGCCGAGGCGCTGCGACCCTTCCCGCAGTTCCGTGACATCAACACCGACTGCTGTCTGGAGAACGCCGGCAACAGCACCTACAACGCGGGCTTCGTGAAAATCGAACGCCGGTTCAGCCAAGGACTCAACCTGCTGGCCTCTTACACCTTCTCGAAAACGCTGACGGACGCCGACTCGGCGCTCCCGATCTTCGCGACCTTCTCCGGCGGCGGCGAGTTGCAGAACCCGTATGACGCTAAGAACGAGAAGGCCGTTAGTAACCAAGACATCCCGCATGCGCTCGTCATCAGCTACATCTACGAGTTGCCGTTCGGCGAGGGTCGAGCCTTCGAGAGCGGCAGCGGCGTCGTGAATAAGCTGGTCGGCGGTTTCCAGGTCGGCGCCGTCCATCGCTACCAGAGCGGACAGCCTCTTTCCTTCTGCTGCAGCGGCGGCATCCCGACTTACGGCCGGATCAGACCGGGGCTCGTCCCCGGGCAGGAAATCTTGAGCGAGGCGGTGCGCAACGGCACGTTCGACCCGCTTTCGCCCAACCCCGCGCTCCGCACGTACTTCAATCGCGCGGCGTTCTACGATGTCAACGCGGTGTGCCTCCGAGACGCGAGCGGCAACTACATTCGGAACAGTCCGTTCGGCTGCCGCCTGCCGACCGAGCCGTTCCGCTTCGGCGACATGCCGCGCACGCTCGGCTATATCCGCTCAGACTCGTTCTTTAACGAGGACATTAACATCCTGAAGAAGACGCCGATCACCGAAGACGTGACGTTGGAGTTTCGCACCGAAATCTTCAACGTCTTTAACCGCGCTATTTTCCGAAGCCCGAACACGTTTGACGCGACCAACCCGAGTCTCAACACTAATTTCGGGCGCGTCTTCGGGCAATCGAATACCCCGCGGATCATCCAGTTCGGCCTCAAGCTGCTGTTCTGATCCGCGTGACCCGACGCCGAAAACGTCGGCCGTCACAACCCGGAAGGGTCGGCACGCTAGCGCCGACCCTTCTTCAACCTCTCACCCCGCCTTGGGGAAGACCACTAATGCACGGACACTTCTCCGTAGTCGTAGCGGTGCTCGCCTCGTTGCTCGTGTCGGTCGCGCCGACGGCGGACGGGCGTCAGACGAAGGCACGTATCAACGCCGGCAAGCAGGAAGCCGCGGCGAAGTTGCGGCGTGCGGCAGACTTCGTCGCAAGAGAAGACCTAGCATCGGCGGAAGCTGAACTCGATTCGATCCTTAAAACTAATCCGCAAGAGCCGCGCGCCCTGAACCTGCTCGGAGTCGTTCGCGTCAAACAAAACCGCGCGGGCGAAGCCGAAGAATTGTTCAAGCGTTCGCTCACGCTTTCGCCCCGCGCGGCGGAAACGCGCCTGAACCTCGGCCTGTTGTATATGTCGGCGGAGCGCGTCGAAGAAGCCGCGGCGCAGTTTGAAGAAGCCCGGCGGGCGGAGTCGTCTAACGGCGCCGCCCGCTCCAACGTCGTCACGGCACTTCGCCGCGTCGCCGCAACGTCTCTCGCGTCCGGTGAGAATGAAAAAGCTCTGGCGCACCTGATCCGCGCAAAGGCGGTCGCGCCGCGCGACCCCGACGTGCTCTTCGAGTTCGGGATGGCGGCGATGAGTTTGTCGCTTTACGAAGACGCCGAGCGCGCACTCGTCGCCGCGCTTGGAAAGAGACCTGACGAACCGAAATTCATTTACGCGCTGGCGCGCGCCCGGATGGAGACGGGTAAGCTGCCCGAGTCGGAACAATTATTCAGGCGCTACGTGTCTTTGCGTCCGCAGGACGCGACGGGTCATTACGGCCTCGGGCTGGTGCTGATGCGGTTGAAGCAAAACACGGAGGCGGCAAAATCTTTCGAGCGGTCGCTGGAATTGCGGCCCGAACAGACCGAGTCGCAGTATCAGTTGGGAGTAATCGCGCAGGCAGACGGAAATGTGGACGCGGCAATCGCACGGTTTGAAAAAGTCTTGGTCCGGTCTGCCGACCACGTCGGGGCGTTGCTGGGAATGGGTCTTGTTCACGCGCAGCGCAAAGAATATGAACTCGCGCGCCAAACTTTCGAACGGGTGGTCGCGCTGCAACCCGACCTCGCGAAGGCGCACTACCAACTCGGTCTGACTTACGCGCGGCTCGGGGACAAAGAGGCGGCGTTGCGTGAAACCGAATTGGCGACGAAACTGGAGCGTGAGCAGAAGCAGGCGCGGCGGGTCGTCCTGCGCCTGCTGGACGGCGACCAAGCTAGGGAAGCGTCGCCGTCCAGTGGCGGCAAACCCTAACCGCTCGCGCCGGAAATCTTCACCGTAAAACTGTATGGTTCTGACGGACAGTCCGAATCCCGAAAGAATCGGACGTGGGGCATTAATGAGAATCCGACTAACAACTTCGTACCTTCTACTGGCCGGCCTTCTCTCCGTCGTTTTTGCCGGGCCGACAGTCAAAGCCAAATCCGCCGCGCGCGGCGACGTTAAACCAGCCGCGTCTCCGGTCGTCAAGAACCGCGCGCCGCTCCCGCCGAACGCGCTCTACCTGCTCCCGCTCACCGCCGTGAAGCCGCACGGGTGGCTGCGCCAGCAGTTGCGGATTCAGGCCGACGGCTTGTCCGGCCACCTCGACGAATTCTGGCCTGACCTCGGCCCCCAAAGCGCGTGGCTCGGCGGAACAGGTGAGGGATGGGAGCGCGGGCCTTACTTCACCGACGGCCTCGTGCCGCTCGCTTATCTGCTCGACGACCCGAAGCTGATTGCGAAGGCGAACAAGTGGGTCAAGTGGACGCTCGAAAACCAGCGACCCGACGGCTCCATCGGCCCGGCGAAGAACAAAGACTGGTGGCCGAACATGATTATGCTGAAGGTGCTCGCGCAGCATTACGAAGCGACCGGCGACCGCCGCGTGATTCCGCTGATGACGCGCTACTTCAAATACCACGCGCGTCACGCCGGGGAACGACCGCTGCGCGAGTGGGCGATCCCCCGGTGGGGCGAGGAAGTCTTAAGCATTCTGTGGTTGTACAACCGCACGGGCGACCGCGAATTGCTCGACCTCGCGCGCACGCTCCGACGTCAGGGCTTCGACTGGAAGCAGCACTTCGCCGATTTCAAGTTCCCTCGTAAGACCGGTAAAGAACAACTCGGGCTGCGTAAGGACATGAGCAACACGACGCCGCTCTCGATGAGCGTGCACGGCGTCAACAACGCGATGGCGATGAAGTATCTGCCCCTCTGGTCGCTCGTCTCCGGGGATGTGTCAGACCGCAGAGCGATCTACGCGATGCTTGATGAACTGGACAAGCATCACTTGCTGCCGAACGGCATGCACAGCGCCGACGAGCATTACGCCGGACAGAATCCCTCGCAGGGCGTCGAATTGTGCTCGGTCGTCGAGACGATGTTCTCGTTAGAACATGCGCTCGCCGTCCTCGGCGACCCCACACTCGGCGACCGCCTAGAGCGCATCAGCTTCAACGCGCTCCCGGCGACGTTCAGCGGCGACATGTGGGCGCACCAGTACGACCAGCAGCCGAACCAAGTGATGTGCAGCATCAGCCCGCGCGACTGGACGACGAACGGGCCGGAGTCGAACGTCTTCGGTCTGGAGCCGAACTTCGGCTGCTGCACCGCCAACATGCATCAGGGATGGCCGAAACTCGCCGCCAGTTTGTGGATGGCAACACCTGATGACGGCCTCGCCGCCGTCGCCTACGCGCCGAGCGAAGTGCGCACAACTGTCAAAGGCAATGTGCCCGTCGAGGTCGTCGAAGAAACCGAATATCCGTTTCGGGAGAAGATTCAATTCACCGTCAACCCGGCCCGCCCGGTCGCGTTTCCGTTTCAACTCAGAATCCCCCGGTGGGCCGAAGGCGCGAGCGTTTCCGTCAACGGAGAGAAATCACAGGCGGCGAAGGCCGGGGGCTTTCACACGATTGCGCGCCGGTGGCAGAAGGGCGACCGCGTGGAGTTGACGCTCCCGATGCGCGTCAGAACGTCGCGCTGGTATCAAAACTCTCTGGCCGTCGAGCGCGGCCCGCTCGTCTTTTCGCTGAAGATCGGCGAACAGTGGAAACAGATCAAACAGGGGATGCACAAACCGGCGCCGGCGCCGGCCGCGGACTGGGAAGTGCACCCTTCGACGGCGTGGAACTACGGATTGGTTATTAATTCATCTGACCCCGAACAGTCCGTCGAAGTAGTAGCGAAGCCTCTCGGCAAATTTCCGTTCACGTCTGAGGGAGCACCCGTCGAGTTGCGCGTCAAGGGGCGGCGCATCCCCGAGTGGTCACTCGTCAGAAATTCCGCCGCGCCGCCGAGTCCCGTCGCGAGCCGCGAACCGTTGGAGACGCTCACACTGATTCCATACGGTTCCGCGAAGCTGCGAATCACGGCCTTTCCGCAGGCGTCCGAAAGGTAAAACGGAGAATCGCCGAAAGCAAACCATCGAGAGCGAGCAAATTCTTTCGCATGTGTAAACAAAAGACGTTTATGCCGGTACAAAAAAGAAACTACTTCAGCCTAGTTCTGTTCACCGCGCTGTTCTTCAGCGCCGTCACGACGCACGCCCAAGTCCCCACCGTTCCGCGCGCCGAACACCCGCGCCCCGACTTCGTGCGCGCCGATTGGCAGACGCTCAACGGCGCGTGGGAGTTTGAGTTTGACGACACGAATCGCGGCCTAGCGGAGCGCTGGTACGCGGCGGGCGCGAAACGTTTCAGTAAAACAATCAAGGTGCCATACGCTTTTCAGAGCAAATTGAGCGGCATCGGCGACACGTCATTTCATGACGTGGTGTGGTACAGACGGGCGGTGCAGGTTCCCGAAAACTTCCGACGGCAGTCGCGCCGCGTGATGCTTAATTTCGGCGCGGTGGATTACGAAACGATTGTCTGGGTCAACGGCGAGCGGGCGGGCGAGCATCAGGGCGGGAATGTCGGCTTCGGGTTAGACATCACTGATCTTCTCAAAGCGGGCGACAACACAGTCGTCGTGCGCGCCTTCGATCCTTCCACGGATCGCACGATCCCGCGCGGCAAACAGTATTGGAAAGAAAAGTCAGAGGCCATCTGGTACACGCGCACGAGCGGCATCTGGCAGTCGGTGTGGCTCGAATCAGTTTCGGCGACTCACGTCGAACGCCTGCGCATCACTTCGGATGTGGATAAGTCTGAAGTTCACGTCGAGGCAATTCTTAATCAGCCTACGACTGACGCGAAGCTCCGTCTCAGCGCGAGCTTGCGCGGCGAGGTGCAGGCGCAAGGGGAGTTCGCCGCGCGGGCGACGGGCGGCGGAAACCCGATGACGACGCTGAAGCTCGACCGTCAGGAAACGTGGAGTCCCGAACGCCCGACGCTCTACGATCTCGACGTGGAACTCGTCGCGGCGAACGGGCAAGTTTTGGATAAAGTCACGAGCTACTTTGGACAGCGCAAAGTGAGTGTCCACGACGGAAAGATTTACCTCAATAATTCACCCTACTATCTGAGGATGGTTCTCGATCAGGGCTACTGGCCGGACGGCATTCTGACGCCGCCGACCGATGAGGCGATTCAGTTCGACGTGAAGATGACGAAGGCGTTCGGCTTCAACGGGGCGCGCAAACATCAGAAAGTCGAAGACCCGCGCTGGCTCTACTGGTGCGATAAGCTTGGCTTGATTGTGTGGGGCGAGATGGCGAACGCCTTCGACATCTACACCGACGACTACGTGCGGCGCTTCACCGACGAGTGGCAACAGGCCGTGCAGCGCGACTACAACCATCCTTCGATTATCGCGTGGACGCCGATCAACGAGAGTTGGGGCGTCACCCGCATCCTGACGAACAAGGAGCAGCAAGCGCACGCCAAGACGATGTACTACCTGACGCGCTCGCTTGACGCGACGCGACTCGTGCAGGACAACGACGGCTGGGAACACACCGACGCGACCGACATCTTCGGTATCCACGACTACGCGCGCACCGGCGGGGAGATGGCGGAGAAGTACAAAATTTTAGAGACCGATCCGGCGAGCGTCCCGCGCAATGGCCGGGAAGCTCTGGCCCACGGCTACAAGTACAACGGCACTCCGATTGTGATGACCGAGTTCGGCGGTATCGCTTATCGAATCGGCGCGCCCCAAGCGTCAAACGAATTCGGTTACGGAAACATCGAGCCGACGAAAGAGGCTTTCCTCGCGCGCCTCGACGGACTCATTAAGGCGCTGCGCGCGAACAAAGCCATCGCGGGTTATTGCTACACGCAGCTTACCGACGTCGAACAGGAGATCAACGGCGTGATGACCTATGACAGAAAGCCGAAGGCCGACCCGGCGGAGTTCGCGCGAATTTTCAACCAGCGATGATTGCGGCGACGCCGCACGGGGAAACGGAAATGGGGAAAGGGTGGCGGATTCATCTACGGAAATGAGCGACAGCAAGAAAAGTGCCAACGAGGGTACGATGCACAGCCGGCGCATCACGCTCGAAGACGGGCGGTATCTGATCTTCTACACGTTCGACGACTCGCAAACGCCGCCGCCTTCGGACGCAAAGACCTCATCTCAACAACCCGCTGCCGTCCCAATCGCGGAGGAGGAGCGCAGTGTCTGAGCTTCGCTGGAATCCGCTGTTGGGCGAGTGGGTTGCGACGGCGACGCACCGACAGCAGCGCACGTTTCTGCCGCCGGCGGATTTCTGCCCGCTCTGTCCGACGAATCCCGGCGGCTTTCCGACGGAAGTGCCCGAAAGCAGTTACGACATCGCCGTTTTTGAAAACCGCTTTCCTTCGTTGCGTCCCGACCCGGAAGAGCCGGCAATTGAAGGCACCGAGCTATATCCGGTGAGGCCGTCGGCGGGCGTGTGCGAGGTGGTGCTTTACTCGCCGCGTCACACTTCGACGCTCGCCGCCGAGCCGGTCGAGCAAATCTATAAGTTAGTTCAGGTCTGGACGGATCGCTTCCGCGAATTGTCGGCGCTCCCGTTCGTTGACTACGTTTTCATCTTCGAGAACAAAGGCGAGGCCATCGGTGTCACGCTGCACCACCCGCACGGCCAGATTTACGCTTACCCGTTCACGCCGCCGCGCATCATTCGCCAAGTAGAGCAATCCCTCGCGCATTACGAAAAAACTAACCGTTACCTTCTGTCAGACATCATCGCCGAAGAGCGCCGCGACAATCGCCGCATCATCACCGAAAACGATTCGTTCATCGCCTACATCCCGTTCTTCGCGCGCTGGCCGTATGAATTGCATGTCGCCCCCTTGCGTCACACGGGCGCGCTCACTGATTTACGGCAGGATGAGGCGAGAGACTTGGCTTCGATCCTCAAGGCGGTGCTGGTCGCATTCGACCGTCTGTTCAATCTTTCGTTTCCGTACATGATGGTTTTGTACCAGCGGCCCTGCGACGGAAAGGATTACGACTATTACGGTTTTCATATTGAGTTCTTCCCGCCGCTCAGGACGGCGAACCGTCTGAAGTATCTCGCCGGCAGCGAGACCGGCGCGGGGATGTTCATCAACGACACACTGGCCGAAGAAAAAGCCGCCGAACTGCGCGCGCTCGTCAAGCCGGTCGAATGGAACATGAAGGATTAAAGTAAGTTGATTAACCGGGATGCGCTCAGACGTTCTTTTCGTGAACGCTATGGAAGTGAGCCGCGCTTGTTTCGCGCGCCGGGACGGGTGAACCTAATCGGCGAGCACACCGACTATAACGACGGCTTCGTGCTGCCGATGGCGATTGACCGTGAAACTGTTGTGGCCGGGTCGTCGCGCGCTGACCGCAAGGTGCGCGTCTACTCTCTGAATCTCGACGAGGCGTTGGAGTTTGATCTCGACCAGCCCGGCGAAAAGCGGCGCGGAATCTGGCTCGATTACATTGAAGGCGTCGCGCGCGTTCTCGAATGTCGCGGCGTAATGTTGCGGGGAGCCGACCTCGCCGTTTCTTCTGATGTGCCGCTCGGTGCAGGGCTGTCGTCTTCGGCGGCGCTCGAAGTCTCGGCAGGATTGGCGCTCGTTTCACTCGCGGGCGGAGAAGTGGACGGAGTCGCACTCGCACTGGTCGGGCAGCAGGCCGAACACGTTTACGTCGGGACGATGTGCGGAATCATGGATCAATTCGTTGCCGCGCTCGGACGTGAAGGACACGCACTGTTGATTGACTGCCGCACGCTCGAAGCGACGCCGGTGCCGCTCGACACGTCCCGTGTGGCCGTCGTTATCTGCGACACCAACGTGAAGCACGAACTTTCGTCTTCGGAGTACAACGTGCGCCGCGCCGAATGTGAGCGCGGCGTCAAATTGCTACAGGTGCCGCTTCCCGAAATTCGTGCGCTACGCGACGTCAGCGTGGAAGAGTTTTCTCGCCACGAGGCGCTGCTACCGGAGCCGATCAAACGACGCTGCCGCCACGTCGTGACGGAAAACGAGCGCACGCTCGCCGCCGCGCGCGCGCTCAATGACGGCGACCTCGATGGAATGGGTCGCCTGATGTACGCCTCGCACCGTAGCTTGCGCGACGATTACGAAGTCAGTTGCCGGGAACTCGATGTGCTGGTGGAGATCGCCGCAGACCTCGGAGCAATCGGCGCGCGAATGACCGGCGGCGGCTTCGGCGGCTCGATTGTCAACCTCGTCGGCCGCGACGCGCTCGATAAGTTCCAAAGCACCGTCGCGCGCGAGTATAAGCGGGCGACAAATCGAAGTCCGACCATCTACATCTCCGAAGCGGGAGCGGGAGCAAAAGAAGTGATGAGTACTGAGTACTGAGTGATGAGTAAAAGCCTGCATTCACTCAGTACTCAGTACTTAGTACTCAGCACTATGAGAATTAAAGATGTGGCGCGCGAGGCGGGTGTTTCGACGGCGACCGTTTCGCACGTTATCAACAAGACGAGGTTTGTCAGCGAAGAGACGCGCGAGCGGGTGACGCGCGCCATCGAGAGTTGCAACTTTTACCCGAACGCGCACGCGCGTAGCCTCGCTTCGGGGCGCAGCAACATCCTCGGCCTGCTGATCTCGGACATTTCCAATCCCTTCTTCCCCGAATTGGTGAAAAGCATTGAGACCGCCGCCTTCGAGAGTGGCTACGACGTGGTGCTCTCCAACACGAACTACGATGCCGACCGCACGTCGAACTACGTGCGGCGCATCATCGAGCGCAAGGTGGCGGGCGTCGCGCTGATGACCTCGGAGTTGAATCTCACACTGATTGACGAATTGGCACGCCGCCACGTCTCGGTCGTCTTTCTCGATCTCGGCAAGCCGGGCGTGCGGATGAGTAATTTGGCAGTCAACTACGGAGCGGGAATCGCGGAGGCGATGCAGCACCTCAGCGCGCTCGGCCACCGGCGAATCGCGTACATCGGCGGCCCCGAACATTTGCGCTCGGCGGCGAAGCGGCGCGAGGCCTTTCTCGATTTCGTGTCGAAGCATCTCGATGATGCGCCGCGCCCGACGGTGTACGTCGGGGATTTCAAACTCGACGGCGGTAAGCGGGCGGCGCGCGAGATGATTGCGGCGGGAGAAATGCCGACCGCAATTGTCGCCGCGAATGACTTGATGGCGCTTGGCGCGATGCGCGAGTTGCGCGCCGCCGGCTTTCGCGTGCCGCACGATGTTTCGATCATCGGGTTCGACGACATCGCGTTCGCCGCGCTCGCCGAGCCGCCGCTCACGACGGTGTGTCTCCCGCGCGACGAGTTGGGACGCCGCGCCGTCGAGGCGCTCTTGGCGACGATTGAACATCCTGAGCAGGAAGGCGTCGAGATTCATCTTCCGACATACCTCGTCGTGCGCGGCTCGACGGCGCAGGCGCGCACGTCTCCAGCGAATAAGTCTCCGCGCGGTAAACACAAAACGAGCGTTAAGAAAGTAGGGCGACAATCCCTGCCGGTGAAGCGGCGCGTGCCAGAAGGGCAGAAGCCCGACCGTGAGGAAGGGCGTCATTGACGCGCGACGTGATACGCCCGCGCTGACGCTTAGGCTTCCGCCCTTGGCGGTGAGAAGACTTAACCGCAGAGGACGCGGAGAAGATGCGGAGAACGCAGAGAGGTAGCTTTCAGGAAAAAGGTTCGGCCATGATTGAACACAGATGAACATCAACCGACAGGGAAACGAAACAGGACATGGTGCGCGGCCAGCAACATTGGTCGGCGGAGATGTTTTTCCTTCGTGCTCATTTGTGTCTCTTCGAGGCAAAGTTTTTCTTTGCGCCGTCGCGCTTTTACTCGTAGCACTGACACTCGATGCGATAGCGCAGCAACGCGCCGCTTACACCAACCCGGTGATCGCGGGCGATTACCCCGACCCGTCAGTGATTCGCGTCGGCGGTGACTACTGGGCGACGGTGACTTCGGGCGACTGGGCACCGCATTTCCCAATTCTTCATTCGCGTGACCTCGTTAATTGGCGGGTGGTGGGCGCGGTCTTCCAGAAACGCCCACAGTGGGCGGCGCGCAACTTCTGGGCACCGGAGATTCAGGAAGATCGCGGGCGCTTTTTCGTGTATTACACGGCGCGCAGGAAAGGCGGGCCGCTGTGCGTCGCCGTTGCGACCGCGACGAGGCCGGCCGGCCCGTACACCGATCACGGCCCGCTCGTCTGCCAAGACATCGGCTCGATAGACGCCTTCTTCATCCGTGATGAAAACAATCAGCCGTACCTGATTTGGAAAGAAGACGGCAACGACCGCAAGCAACCGACGCCGATCTGGGCGCAGCGTCTGACCGAAAGCGGCACGAAGTTAATCGGCGCACGCACGGAGATTCTCCGCAACACCGCCGCGTGGGAAAAACATGTCGTCGAAGGTTCGTTCATCATCAGGCGCGGCGAATGGTTTTATCATTTCTATTCCGGCAACGCCTGTTGCGGACGCGAGTGTAATTACGCGCTCGGCGTCGCGCGCGCGCGAAAACTTTTAGGGCCGTGGGAGAAGAATCCAGGGAATCCGATTCTCGCTGCCAACGAACATTGGCGATGTCCCGGTCACGGAAGCATTGTCACCACCCCCGACGGACGAGACTTCCTGCTTTATCATTCGTATCGTCGTCGCCCCGACACCTTCAACGTCGGACGCGAAGCGTTGCTCGACGAAGTGAAATGGAACGCCGACAATTGGCCGGAGATTAATGGCAGCGAAGGGCCGAGCGTCGCCGCCCGCGCGCCATTAGCATTCCTCACGCCTACGATGGGCGAAGGATTTGCCGATGAGTTTGATAACTCTCGATTAGATTCTTCGTGGCAGTGGCCGCTCGGCGGTGAACAGACGGGCGAGCAGACCGCCCGCGTCGAGTCGGGGCGCGGCGGGCGTCTAATACTTTCGCCGGCAGTGGACGTGAAAGACGATGAATTTACAGATGCCGTGCTCGGCCGGCGGACGACTTCAGGCGACTATACGGCGACCGCGTTGATAGACGTGCGCGGGATGAAGCCGGGCATGCGCGCCGGCTTGGGCGTTTACAGTTGGCGCAACGGCGCGCTCGGCGCGGCCATCGGCGGCGGAAAGATTCACGTCTGGCGACGTGAAGGTAAAAAGCAGGAACTCGTCGCAACGGCGAAAGTTCCAGACGCAGACTCGATCCATCTGCGCATGACTGTCGCCGGCGGAAAGTCTTACCAATTCGCCTTCAGCGTTGACGGGCGCAACTGGCGGGATGTTGGCGCGCGAGTTGAAGGAAAGTACATCGAGGGTGCGCGCGTTGCGCTAACGGTGGGCGGCGGGCGGGGCGCGGCGGTGAAGTTCGAGTGGATGCGTATCATCCCCTCGGTTGCCGTCTTGAAACCATAATTGAATGAATCGGGAGGGAATCATGTCAGAGAAAAAACGTCAGAAGAAAGACGGCCAGAACAAAGACAAAAAGAACAAGGCGGCGCGCGACGCCCGCAACGAGCGCGAGCAGAGCGCGTCGTCGCCACAACAAGCGAAGGATCAATCGAATCTCACAGACACCGAACCCGGCGCGTCCGAGACGAATGAAGAAACGGGCGACCGAGCGCACACCTAAAATCAGAGCACGTGAGATTGGCACACGAAGGAATTAACAAGGATGGACAGGATGCACAGGATGAAGAAGGGAAAGAGTGTGAAGGGTAATATAAAGGACGCATTCCCTTTTCCTTTCCGTGTCTTCATCCTGTCTATCCTGTCCATCCTTGTTTCATTCTCTTGGATTTTGATTTAGATGGAAGGCCGAATCTTTCAACTCAATGTGTCGAACGGCGGCGTCCCGAAGTTGCCGGTGCGGGAGGTGCTGTTGACACCGAATGGACTTGACGGTGACAGGCAGGCGCACCAATTGATTCACGGCGGGCCGGAGCGTGCCTTATGCCTCTACGCCCTTGAACGCATTCTTGAACTACAAGCCGAAGGACATCCGATCTATCCCGGCTCAATCGGCGAAAACGTCACCGTCGCCGGCCTCAATTGGCCGGCACTCGAACCAGGCGTAAGGCTCGCTCTCGGCGACGAGGCGCTCGTCGAAATCACGAGCTACACCAAGCCCTGTAAAACCATCGCGGCCTCGTTCCTCTCTCGCTCCTTCGACCGCGTCTCTCAAAAGACGCATCCGGGCGCATCACGCCTTTACGCGCGGGTACTTTGCGCCGGGCGTTTGGTCGTGGGACAGGTGGTGCGCGTGTGCGACGAGAAAAGTTATTGACATCCGCACCCGGCGGGCATATTTTCTACGCGCTTTAACAGATCGCTTGCCCGCTGGCGTAACCCTCGCGCCCGCCAGCCTCACTTGCCCCTTCGACGCCTGAAGGAATCGTCTCGATTGCTCTTTCCATCGCGTCGTCTTGTTTATCACCGTCCAGACTATTCCTGTGTGGAATGATCTCGTCACATCGACATCAAGCTGTATTCATCAACGGAGACTTGCCATGAACGACAGTAGTCCGATTGTTACATTCAATCAGATCAACAAGGCCTTCAATAAAAATCACGAGGCCGTGATGACCGGAGTCCAGCGGGAAGCCGAAGCGAAGACGGATGATCCGATTGAGGCAGCGACGAAACTCGCCGCGCTCGGCAACGCCCTGAAAATTCTTGAGGCGGCGGACGCCGAAGCCCAATCTAAAGTGTTGGTCGCCACCGATCACCGCGTTGCCTCGCTGCTCCAAACTTATCTCGCGATGAAGTCTGGCGAAGAAGGTAAAATCGAACCGTTGGGTGACGGCGCGAACGAAGCCAAGTTCGACGACCGCGACGTTCTCGGATGGATCGGCAGTTTCTTTTCGTGGTGGAAAAAGTTGAAGCCTGCGAGGTGGCGCACCGCCCCGGCGGAGCCGGAGACTATCCCCGGAAACCCCGACGATTTTCGCATGGCCGTCCTCGGCGATTGGGGTACGGGTCTGTACGGCGCGCCGCTTTGCGCGAAGAGCATCGAGGAAGAAAAGAACATCACGAAAAACAGCGGTGGCTACAAGGTTCTGATGCACCTCGGCGATGTTTACTATTCGGGCGACGACCACGAGATTCAAAAGCGTTTCCTCGATATTTGGCCGAAGAACGCCAACACCGTCAGTCGCGGGTGCAACGCGAACCACGAGATGTACACCGGCGGGCACGCCTATTTCAAAAACGTCCTGAAGAAATTCAATCAACCGGCGAGCTACTTCGCCCTGCAAAACGACCACTGGATTCTCGCCGGCCTCGACTCGGCTTACGTTGACAAAGACCTTGCGAAAGATCAGGTCGCGTGGCTCACCAACGTCGTCGCGGGCGCGAATGGGCGCAAGGTGGTTTTGTTGACACACCATCAGCCGTTCTCGTGGCTCGAAGAGCAGCACCCGAAGATGACCGGCAAGCTCGGCCAAATTCTCAACGATAAAAAAATCTTCGCGTGGTACTGGGGACACGAGCACCGCTGCGTGGTCTACGACAAGCACGAAAGCTGGGGACTTCACGGGCGTTGCGTCGGTCACGGAGGTTATCCGTACTTCCGCAAGAAGTGGGACGAACTAGGCGCGACGAAAGAAGACGGCAACTGGTGGCTACTGGGGAAAAAGAATTTCACGCCCGGCGGGCGCGTGCTCGACGGCCCGAACCCGCATGTCGAAGGCCACGACGACCCCGCACGCTACGGCCCGCAAGGCTACATGACCGTCGAGTTCAGCGGGCCGCGCCTCAACGAAATTGTTCACGCCCCCGACGGGACGATCCTTCATCAAAAACAGATTGCTTGAGTTGAAAAGGCATTCGACCTCTGCTGGAAACATTCGTGGCAAATTCATCTTGAGCTTAAGGGAATGAAAGTTTTTAACACAGAGACACTTCGATTGCGGAATGCGGAATGCGGATTGCGGAATCCTTCCGCCTTCAATCCGCAATCCGCAATTCGCATTCCGCAATCATCAGATGGATGAAATCGCCAAACAGACGTTAGCCCGCGCCGCTCGCGCCTTTAACAACAGGCCGGTCGCGCACGTGCTCGACCGGATCAAGGCTATCGTCGGCCCGAATAACATGCCGCCGGTGGAACAATCGAAGTTGGCCGAGAAAGCGTTAGAGAAATTACGGAACGGCGAGAAGCCGACGGCGAAACAACTCGCCGCGCTCGAATTTGTGATTCGTCTGATGAGGCCGGTGCCGATGTCGCGCGCCGGGGCGCTCGATAACCTCAACACCGATGTCGCCCAGTCTTTTACAGGGTGGCCGCAATTTCAGAAATCGGTGAAGCCCTTCCTCTACTCGGTCGGACGCATTGATTTGCTGCCGAAGGAAAGCGTCGGCACAGGCTTTCTGGTTTCGGACGGCGTGCTCGTCACAAACAGGCACGTGCTCGACGCGCTCTCGAAGGGAACGGGTATGCTCGAAAAAGGGCAGGCGGTGGTGCGTTTGAAATATGAATACGGTGCGCCTGACACGGACGCGCCGGTGAATATCACGGGTGTCTTGGCTGTTCACGAGACTCTCGACATCGCGCTCTTAAAAGTGGAGAAACAAAAGTTCAATGATGCGTGGCGTCCGCTGGCGCTTGAGCCGAAACCCGTCGCCGCCGGGCACGCGGTCGTCGCCGTCGGCTACCCGTTCGACGACTCGAAGCGCAACCCGCTCTTTATTAGCGCGCTCTTCGAGGGAAAGTTCGGCGTTAAGCGAGCAGCGCCGGGCGAAGTGTCGAGCCTCGGCGCGCGATCAATCTTTCACGACTGTTCGACGCTCGGCGGCAACTCCGGCTCGCCCATTCTTTCGATGGAGACAGCGCGGGTCGTCGGCCTGCACCGCGACGGTTATTTCATGTACCGCAACGAAGCGGTTGACGGCGCGTCGCTCACCGAATTCATCAAGCCGCACCTGAAAAAATAACTACACCATGCCCGCACGCGCATTCGTCATCGTGATTGAGGATTACGGCGAGGGAAACTTTCTGCCGAGCTTGCCGGGAGGTAATGCTGATGCGGCTACTTTCGTCAAGTGGTTGATTGACCAAAAGGGCGTCGCACGCGACTCGATAATCTGCTGTGCGAACAAGAAGTTTAAGTGGCGCACGACGGGGACGACCGCCGGTGACATCATCAACGAGTTGGCGAAGGTGATGAAAGACTGGGCGGACAAGACCGACGAGTTTTACTTCTACTTTTGGGGA
>Ga0183260_10002243_pt1 | contig 15995 bp, 15 predicted proteins | sample AntDrymUQ4972206_2_FD_129768 | JGI IMG/M metagenome (GOLD analysis project Ga0183260, IMG submission 129768) | Polar desert sand microbial communities from Dry Valleys, Antarctica - metaG UQ497 (22.06) (version 2) (version 2) | ecosystem: Environmental > Terrestrial > Soil > Desert | place...
CGGGGTCCAGTATGCGAGTGTGGCCTCCATCGCCCGGCTCCAGGAGGCGGGGGCACAGGTCAGCATGTCGGCGGTGGGCAACCCGTACGACAATGCCAAAGCCGAGAGTTTCTTTAAGACGCTCAAGCGGGAGGAGGTGTACCTGCACAGCTATCAGACGTTCCACGACGCGGAGGAGAACCTGGGACGATTCATTGGCGACGTCTACAACGCACAACGGCTGCATTCCAGTCTTGGGTACTTGCCGCCGATCGAATTCGAGGACAATTACGCTATGACGATGAGAGGTTGACTTTGACCATGGTTCGGTCAAATGGGTTCAGTCCAGTCGAGATACGCGAACGCCTCGTTCAATGACCGGTCGAACCGAAGCCCGCAGTCGAGATTGTCGTGAAACGGACTTGCCTCGGGAAGCGGCTGCCCGTCGTAGTCCGTCGCCGTTTGCACCAGGATCTGGCGCACCCGTTCGACGTCCACGCCCCACTGACGTGCGACCACCTCGGCTTCGTGAGCAATGAGCTGCCCGGCGAAGTCATACGGAGCTGGAGGTTCGAGGCCCTTCCGAGTCATGTGTCTCTACAGGTACGATCCGACGACATGCGCAAACCCGATCATGGCGTAGTGTACCAACCACGCCTGTTTTGGTCCGCAGGATCGCTCGGACCTAGTGACACCTCGTGACGCGCGTGGCGCCCCAACTCGCACACGCGGCGGTCGGCCGTCATGAGTTAATCGGCTACGGCCTGTGGGCGTGGCTGGACATTCTCTCGGCGCGTCTTCTATCTGCCGAGGCCCCGCCTAGCAAGTACGGGCTTTGCGGCAGACTTGCCTGCGCCAGCGGAATTACGGAGTGCAGATCACGACACGAAAAGGGCAGATCACGGCTTAGTAGTAGTACGTGCCGCCGGCCTGGAAGAAGACCTGGGCAAACAGACTGTTGTAGGCCGATGCTCGTGCTGAGCCCCCAGTCCGCCCCTTCGCGCGTGACCTCGTCTCCATCCCGTTGGACGAGCGCCGCTGCTGCTTCTTTGTACTCGTCCCACGTCGTGGGCGGCGTGGCCGGGTCAAGGCCGGCCTCGGTGAAGATGTCACTGCGGTAAACGACTGTGGGGGCAGCGGAGTAGATGGGGATCGCATAGGTCGTCCCCTCGTACTTGCAATCCTCGAGATAGGGCTCATAGAACTGATCGCGTTCTGGCCAAGACGCGACAAACTCGTCGATTCCAAGGAGAGCATTCTTGGATGCAAGGGGACCGACCCAGATCCCTCTCAAGGTCAAGGAGTCCGGAGTAAGGCCGGCTGCCGCGGCTGTCGTGATCTTCTGAAAAGCAGACCCCCAGTCGGTGGTCTGGAGATTGATCATCGCCGATTCAGTGCTCGAGAAGGCGGGAATGAGATTGGTTTCGAACGCATCGATCAACTCAGGGGAGCCGCCAATGAGCAGGAACTCCAGCTCCGTCTCCTAGCCCATGACCTTGCTCGCCGGTGATCCCGTGGCCGCGACCCCGGCGAGCATTGGCGCCGCTGTCGCCGCTGCCATTTTCAGGAGTGATCGCCGATTCATAGACTGGCTGATCTGAATCGTCATCGCGCTGTGTCTCCTCGTTATAGGCGCCAAGCCTGAACGTTTCAACCGGCAACCCCGAGCATATGGACGGCGGTCTGATATTAAATCGTTAAATACCATTTATGCACGTCTGTTAAGCGCTGCAATGGTCCGGGTTCGCGCCAGGCAGTGGTGTTCAAGCCTGCGCAGAGCGGACTGACCTTTGCGGCTCCTGATACCTCGTCAGTGATCGGCTCCATTCGGTCCAATGGTTATCTGGACCCATTCGACGGGCCGGCCGTCATCGCTCAATTCCCGCAGGGGGATCCGGAACTCGCCGTCGGTGAGCTCGATCTGCCTAACGTGCTGGCCGCCTCCTGATGTGAATTCGGTTACCGCGGCGACGAGATCATTCCCGTCGGCGCGTGGCAGCCGCAGTTCGCCGTCGCCGAACGGAACCACGGCCAACTCGGCTGATTCGTCGATGCTCTGGTCATCCTTCGAGGCCACCACGACGGTCGTATCGGTCGAGGCAATTCCCGGGTAGCCGCGCGATCCCCGACGTCCGTCAATTCGCTGTTCCCGAAGCGCCACCAGCGCGATCTTGCCATCTTCGATTCGTGCCCACGAGGATGAGGTTGCCCCACGCGCAGCGGCGACGTGGTTCGCGTCCAGGTGCTCGATGCTGAATCTGCTCGTCGGCCGAATCGCATGCGTCAGGCCGTTGTACTTGGCGATCTGCTCCGGCTGCGGACTGCTTTCGATCTCGTCTCCCACAAAGCTGTGGAGCGAGCCTATGGTCCCGGCCGCGGCCGAATCGAACCAGATGCTCGTGGCCGATTCCCAGTCGTAACCGGACGATCCATACGTCGGAATGCCGAGTTCTCCACACAGACTGCAGAAGGTAATGCGACGGTTCGCTTCAAGATCGTAATCGCCCATGCTGAAGCAGAGGTCGTCAATACTGTGCAGGTCGTAGTGGTCGATCATCAGCGGCGATAGCCCGTAATACATCACGACCAGATCGGGGTTTTCCTCCTTCATCGCTCCGATGATGACTTCGAGCCCCTTCTTGAGCTGACGCTCTCCGGCCCAGGTACGGTCCTTGGGCGCCGCGGTGTTCATGGGCGGCAATTCATACCCGAAATCGAACTTGACCAGATCGGGCTGGTAGCGCCGAACGAAGCGACGCGCCGCTTCGCTCAGCGCGCGCTGCACCTCGGGCTGGGACAGATCGAAGAGGTAGTAGCTCCAGCGATCCTTCCCACCCTCCTCATCTTCCGGCGAGAAGTCCCAGAAGCGGCCGTCCAGCCGGAGTGGAGCCTGGTCAGACAAAACATCTGGATCCCAAGTGACGCCGTCCAGTTGGAGGCGCTTCCCGTCCGGGCCCTTGAGCATGTGGTCGGTCGTCAGGCCGAGGGCGGCTGGATCGTCGCAGCGGATGAACGCGGCCCAGAGACCGATGAAGTGGCCATCGTCCCTGATGCGCTGGAGCGTCGCCTCGAAGTTGGGGAAGCGCTCGGCAGAGTGCTCGAACGTGCCGTAATCGCCCTCCCACTTGGCATCGACCACGAACATCTTCGCCTGCATCCCGGAGGCCCTGTACTCATCATAGATCTGATGGAGGTGCTTCTCGTCGAAATCGTCCGGCGCTAGGCCTCTTGCGACTTGCGCTCCCCACGTGTTGAACTGTGGCGCGAGCACGACTGCGTTCTTACGGTCCGAGCCGGCCGTCTTCGGCTCGATGATGCCTTGGTTGAGCATGGTGTGGTAATACGCGCGAATCGCTTCGTAATAAGTCGGCGCGATGGTTAGCAGGAGCGTGGCACCGAGCGAGAGCGTGCCTGGTCCTCGCACATGGCTCCAGAGGTCGCTACGCAGGTTTACCATGGGGCTGGCGTGACCACCCTTGATCCGCAAGAGGAAGTCACCGTTCGGCAGTTCGGCCAGGCCAAGGCAGAAGGCGTCCGATCGGCCCTCGGTCAGCGATCGCATGCCGTTTCGCTGCCCGTTGCGGTGGAAGCCGCAGTAGAAGTGCGCGGGAAGTCCCCACTGCTGTTGGAGACCCGGTCCGTGCAGCGCGCCAGAACCGAGCGGGACGGTCAGGTTGAGTTTCGTTTCATCCAGCACGAGGGGACTGACGCCGGCGCTCATGCTCATGCCAGGGACGACGAAGTAGGTGCTGTGCAGGCCCGGTTGGGGCGTGGTGGCGGTGGGCTCGGCGAACCACATCAGGCTGATCACGTCCTCGGCCGCGTCCGTCTCGTACGAGATGGGCTGCAGCCACCAGCCAGCGCCGTCAAAGCGGGAGGTTACCTCCACACGGGCTGACCCATTAACACCCTCGTAGCGGACGGTTACGCGCTCGTCCCCGGCGTGGACGAGGGTGGGAGTGCCCAGCGTCCAGTGCTCGGGTTCGGCTCCTTCGGTGTGTTTGACGACGATCGCCGGCTGCAGCGGTCCAGTGGTGACGGTGCGCTGTTGGCTGTCGCGCAGGACAAACTGGTCGTCCGCCCCGGTCCATACCCATGTGTACCGCTCGCTTGTGACGCGGACCGATTTGCCGTCGTGCTGGATCGTGGTTGCCACCATTGCCGTCCTTTCGTTCCTCAGGGTCATTTCACCGCTCCGGCCGTGATGCCTTCGGTGATTCTGCGCTGGAAGATGAGCGTGATCGCGAAGATCGGGATCGTGGCCACGATCGCGACGGCCGACATGGTGCCCCAGTTCTGGTAATACTGGGACGCTCCGCCGATCGACTGGGCGTCGAACAAGGCCATCGTGATGACTTTCGTTCCCTCGCCGCGCGCGAAGATGAGCGGTGTAAAGAACTCGTTCCAGTTGACGATGAAGTTGATCACGAAGAGCGTCGCCATCGCCGGGAAGATCATCGGCAGCACGATTTGCCAGAGCAAGCTGACGAAATTTGCCCCATCCACCCGGGCCGCTTCCTCGATTTCGACCGGGAGCTGCTTAATGAATGAAACGAGGAGCCATGTCGTGAAGGGCAGGAGCGCGCTGACGTAGAGGACCAGCAGGCCTTGGAAGGTGTTCAGCAGGTGGAGATCCTGATACATCTCGAAGAGGGGGACCACGCTCGATACCCACGGCAGCATGCTTGAGATGAGCAAGCCGATCAGGACCACATTCGCGCCCGGAAACCGCAGGCGGGCGATCGAGTAGGCCGCCATGAAGCAGATCAGGAGCGAAATCACGGTGGACACGGACGAGATCAGGAACGTGTTCAGGAGATATCGCCAGATTGGGAGCTCGTCGAAAATCGTTTTCCACCGCTCAAGCCCCAGGCTCTGCGGTACGTAGTCGAGCGGCTTACTGTAGACCTGCTTACCCGAGGTAAAGGCGGCCATGAAGGTGTAATAGAGCGGTAGCAGAATGCTCACGAGGAAGAGCGTGATCACCGCGTAGAACAGGACAGAGCTCGACACCAGGGAGACTCGCCTGAGGGCCGCCGCTTTGGGAATCGTCATCGTGTGCCCTTCTAGTCGAGCTTGGCCCAGGAACGGCGCAGAAGCATGAATCCGACCACGCCGACCACGAGCACCATGCCGAACAGGCCCATGGCGAGGGCGGACGCGTAGCCGAAGTTGAGGACGCGGAACGCCTGCAGGTAGATCAGGTAGGACATGAGCGAGGTCGCCGTGCCCGGTCCGCCGGCGGTCAGGGCGTAGACGATGTCGAACGTCAACACGCGATAGACGGCGGTGAAGATCGCCATCGAGATGATCAGGGGCATCAGCTGCGGAATCGTGATTGACAGGAACGCGCGGAATCGGCCCGCGCCGTCAATCTTGGCGGCGTGGCTCAGCTCCGCTGGAATCCCCTGCAAGCCGCCGAGGAAGATGATGGCCAGCAACGGCGTGTTCTTCCAAACATCCGTCAGCGCGACCGCGAAGCGGGCGTTGGTGACATCTGTCAGCCAGAGGGGACGAAATCCGGAGACCCGCCAGATCAGATCGTTGATGAGGCCATAATCGTAATTGAAGATCCAATTGGCGGCGGTGCCGATGACGATCGCGGACATGGCCCATGGAAGGAGATTCACGGCTCGCACAAAGCCGCGCAGGCTGAATTGCTGATTCAACAACTGGGCGATGCCGAGCCCGAGAACGACCTGCAGCGTGACCGAGACCACCGTGAAAAAGATGGTGAAGGTGATCGTGTTCCTGACATCAGGGTCATTGATCATCGTCCGATAGTTGTCTAACCCGATGTACTCGTGCGAGCGACGCATGGGATTGTGATCGAAGAAGCTCAGGTAGGCGGTGTAGCCAAATGGGTAGACCGAGGTGGCCAGTCGCCAGAGCACGACGGGCGCCACAAGGGCATACGCCAGGAGCAGGCGGCGAGCGGTCGCCCGGTGATGGGACCGGGAAACCGTCCGGGACGCCGTTTGATCCGCAGCGAATGTGGAGTTGGATCCAGACATCCCGGACCTTTCTGACACGGAGCCACCGGTGGCGTGACCGCAAGAGCCGTGGCACCCTGATCGCTCTGGGCGCCACGGCGCGTGGGCCGCCTAGTCGGCTGAGTATCGCTCAAGGATCGGCCTAATCTTCTCCATGGCCTGGGCGACCGCCGTATCCAAATCAACCTGATCGGTCAGGAAGGCGTGGACGTTCTGCTCGGCGGCGTCGTAAATCTCCTGGATGCCTGGGGTGACCGGACGCGCTCGGAAGGGGCTCTCACCCCCTTCGATCATCTGCGCCATGAACGAAAGCTGCGGCGCGCGCTCCTGGTACTCGGGATCTGCCCAGAGTGACGTGCGGGCGGGCGCGTTCCCGCGCAGCATCTGGTGCTTCATGATCTCGGGACGGGAGGTGAATTCGACCCACTGCTTTGCCTGGTCCTTGCGCCCGGAGAACCCGTTGATCGCCCAGCCCCAGCAGCCGATGCTCGTCTCGGCATTCTGCGGCCCCGCCATTTGCGGGACCATGACCGAGACTTGATCTTTCCAGAATGTCTCGTCAGTCGTCATGGCCGCGAAGAAGACGTCCCAGACCCACCACACGGCGTACTTGCCGTCGAGGAAGCCCTGCAGGACGGTGTTGTAATCCTCTTGGGGTGTCGAGGGCGGAGCGACCTTGTGCGTCGTGAAGAGGTCCTTGTAGAAGGTGATGGCCTGCTTGCTGCCTTCGGTGTCGAGCGCGTTGATGGCGCCGCCGGCTTGATTGGCCCAGTGCTGGATCTCGTTCCCGAGCGTGCCAGCCTTCTGGCCGCAGAGCCCGATGCCATAACGGTCCGACCCGTTGGTGAGGGCCGTGGCTACCGTCACGAACTCATCCCAATTCGCGGGCAATTCGACCCCGGCTTCCTCAAAATAGTCGGTGCGATAGAAGATCAGCTCCGGCTCGGCGGTCCAGGGGAGGCGGTAGAGGGCGCCGTCCCAGGTGGAGACGTCGGTGATGAGCGTCGGCACGTAGTCGTCGAGCTGGATGCCGAATTCCTCGACGATCGGGTCGAGCGGCTCCAGCCACCCGGCGGCGCCGTACATGGAGCTCTGAAAATCGTCACACCAGAAGACGTCGAGATCGGTGTCACCGGCAACCAGGCGTGTTGTGAGGAGTTGCTGCCCGCTCAGGTAGTCCGACGGGAGCGTCTCGTATTTCACGCCGATTCCGGTTTCGGCAGTGAAGGCTTCGGCGACGGTCTTGAAGTGGTCGTGCTGGTCGGCGAGATACAAGACGTTGACTTCGCCATTTGATCCTTGCGTCGCTGACACCCGGCGGCTGCGTGATCCGAGGCTGAGGGCGGTTGCCCCCGCGGCGGCGCCAGCGAGCAGCGATCTGCGGGAGAAGGGTGCTCCGTTGCGTGGGGTGCGAAGCTCTTGTCGTTTGCTCATTCCGTTCGTCCTTTCACCGGCGAGCCGCACGTCGGGTGTGGGTGCACTGCGATCGACGGAGATCGTTCTCCGGCGAAGCTTGTAGGCATAGGCGTCTCCTTTCGGCCGACTCAGCGAATCGCTGATGGCAGCATAGTGCAAAACTCATACTGTATGAATATAGGCACTGGCAGCATGGTATTCAACTTGTTAACCTCTGTCAAGCTGACGCGAGGCTCGCTCGCTGGCCCTTGGTTAGGGATGCGCGCTCCGGGATGTTCCGCTTACCAAGCGCGAAGTCGGTGTCTTCGCTGGCGGTGGTGATCAGAGTGAGCATTGCCGCCTCAGCCGCATCCGGATCCCGTCTCGCAATCGCCTCGACGACGGCTGCGTGGAGGTCCAGGTAGGTTTCATCGTGGTTGACGGAGAAGGCCAGTCGGTTGCGGACAATCAGCCCGGCTTCGATCAGCACGCCGAAACGCAGCAGCAACTCGTTGTGCGTGGCAGAGAGAATCGCCTGGTGAAGGCGAAGATCGTCACGCACAACGGCTTCGGCATTACCGTGGTGGGAACGCATCGTGTCGAACGCCGCCCGGATGGCGTGAATATCGTCCTCGGTCGCGCGCTCGGCAGCCAAGCGAGCACCGCTCGGCTCGAAGATCCGGCGCACTTCGTTCAACTGGCCGATGTACGAGGAATCCGGCTCGCCCTCGAACTGCCACGCGACGATGTCCGGATCGAGCAGATTCCAGTGGGACCGCTGCCGAACGATGGTTCCACGCTTGGGCAGGGCATCGACCAATCCCTTCGCGGAGAGCACTTTGAGCGATTCGCGCAGTACCGTCCGACTGACGTCGTATTCCTCAAGAAGTGCGTCGGTCTCGATGAGGCTGCCGGGCGGGAGCTCGCCTCGGAGGATGCGAATTCCGATGTCGTGAACGACACGCCCGTGTATGCCACGTCTTGAGTAGGTGGCCATCGTCGATTCCTTACCTAACCACTGTGGACAAGGGAGGCGCGCTCCTATTCGGGAGCTTCACCGGCCACTTCCCTTGCGCCGGCCAGCGCCAGTACGAGCGGACCCTGCCCCCACGGCACCAGGAACCCGCGCGGTACATGGGCATAGTGCAGCGGAAATGTACACGCCCAGACGGCGGCGCTGACGCCGGTGAGTATTCCATCTTCGCTGGTTGAGTCGCACGCTGCAGCCCGCGCTCGTTGCTCAGCTTCCTCGAACCGATCATCCAACAGGCCAAGATGGCAGCCGCGCCGGAAGCCCGTCGCCATGAAGGCCGCCGTCGATGCCTCCTCTCCCGACTCCGGATCCTGCGCGACCGCGTACCAGTGACCGTCCGGCCGTTGCAGATTGAGCATCGCCTCGGCAAGTGAACGCGCTGCATCAGAGAGGTCCTGCAGCTCCTCTCGGCGATCCGGTCCAACCTGTTCAAGCACATCGAGCAAACCCAGCAATGCCCAACCCTGTCCTCGCCCCCAGCCGGGGACGTAACTGCGCTCGGTCTTCTCCAGCCAGAAGTGGTCGAAGATTCCAGTTGTCGTATTCTGGAGCAGAGCGATCAATCCCCGAGCCTGCGTGATACCAATATCGGAGTATCGGGCATTTCCGGAAACTCGGCCAAGGGCGGTGAAAAACGGCGGATCGAAGTGCATGCAGTCGACGAAGATCCCCGCGCCCGGATCGGTCAGGAGCGCGGCCTCGTCTGGCGGCAATTGACTGGGGCCAACTGGGTGTCGCAGCGGCGTCCGCTCCCAAGCGACGTAAGCGCCTCGAACCACCCGGCGCGAGGCCAGAAACTCGGCCAGCCGGATCGCTGCTTCAAGCAAGCGTCCGTCGCCCGTGCGCTCGGCAACCTCCACGATCGCCAGGCCCGGGGCGGTGTTGTCGAGTTCGCGATAGGGAGCGGCCCGGGTGGCCCAGGCGCGGAAGTAGCCGTGGGCGAACGCCGCGTACCGGGGGTCACCCGTGACATCGCTGGCCGCCAGGAGCGCCTCAAAGCCAATCGAATCGCCGTATGACCAGCATTCGTAGGAGTGGGCGATCAAATGCTCCGCGGCCCGCTCGATCAAGGCCAGATTCGCCGTCATGCCCCGATTGCCCAGGTGATCACGCCGTCAGAATTGCGATCCTGGCGGATCGTGCCGATCGCGGCCAGGTATTCGAGATGCCCGACCACCGGAAAGGCGATCGCGGCGAGCAGATCCTCGACCGGCCATGGTCCAATCGCCGGACCGATCTCCCTGATGACCTCTGCGGTCGTCATCGGCGCATCTCCCAATTTTGCGAGGATGTTCTCCTCGACTTGATCCGCGAATGCCCGGCTTTCGGCCAGGAAGGGCGGTACCTCCTCCCCGCGCATGATCGGGAAGTGTGAGGTCAGCAACCACTCGCAAGGCAATGCCTCGATCTGCCCGATTGTCGAGCGATAGGCGTCGACGTAGCGGTATGTAGGCGGCATCACCGGGGCACCGGTGGTCGTAACGAGTCCCTTTCCGAGCACCGCGTCGGCGATGATCGCCGCCCGGTTGCGTGGATCCCAGACGGTGATGTGGCCGCGTGAATGACCAGGCGTGTGCACGATTTCGATCTCCCAGCCGTCGCCAAGCCGGATGCGTTCACCCCCTGTCAGGAGGAAATCGACTGGCGCGGTCTTGCCGACCTCGCGCACCCATGCCTTGGCGGCGGGCGGATCGTCGATGTGGTGGTCGGCCGCGAACTGCGCGTATCGGCGGCTGAGCATGACCTCAACGTCCTCGATCTCGGCGATGTCATCCCGGTGGCACGCCAACAGGGCATGCGGGAACAGCGCTTTCGCGGCCGCCGAATCGCCAGTGTGATCAACATCCGCGTGCGAGATGAGTACGAGCCGGATCGACCCCGGGCGCACGCCGATCCGCGAGAGGTAAGGCGTCACCGCATCGTCCAGCGCGCCGGCGATCGCCGTGTCGATCAGGATGGAAAACTCCGAACCCACGAGCAGGTACATCGCACAGGTTCGCTCACCAAGGGGAATATCGACACGGTGGATGCCAGGTGCGATTTCCATGGTTCGCTCCTATTCGCCGCGGAAGACCGGCTTGCGCTTCTCGGCGAACGCCGCGCGGCCCTCTTCCGCATCCTTTGTCTTCATCAGATAGGCGAACATGTCGTTTTCGTAGGTCAACCCGACCGAAAGAGTGGTGTCCTGGGCGATGCGGATCATGTTCTTGACCGACTCGATGACGATGGGGCCGTGCTCAGCAATCCGGTTCGCCATCGCGTAGGCGGTCGATTCCAGCTCGTTATCCTCCACCAAACGGGTGAGCAGCCCGCATCGATAGGCTTCGGCCGCGTCGATGGGATCGCCGGTCATCAGCATTTCCGACGCCTTGCCCGGACCGAGCAGGCGAGTAAGGATCTGGGTCGAGCCAGAGCCGCCATGCCAACCGTTGCGAATCTCCGCTGCACAAAACGTAGCGGAGTGAGTGCCGATCCTGATGTCGGAGGCGGTGCAGAGCTCGAGACCGCCGCCCCAAGCGTAGCCGCGCACCGCGACGATGACTGGCTTTCGGACTGTGAGCAGGCCCCAGACGTAATCTTTCCGGGAGAACATCCTGTTCCGAATTTGCCAGTTGCTCCCGTAGTCGTCCAGATTGTTGATATCGCTGCCCGCGCAAAACGCGCGGTCGCCAGCGCCACGCAGCACGACGGCCCGAACCTCATCCATCTGGTTGATCTGGTAGTAGCACTCGTTGAGCTGCTCGTCCATCGCCGAGGTGATCGCGTTCAGCTTGCGTGGCCGGTCGATCAGGATCGTCGCGACGTGGCCATCGACCGTCAGCTGAATCGTGCCCGGTTGGGCCTCCTGGATACTCATCGACCGTTCACCTCCACTGGCTTCATGACTCCAATCGCGCCGCTTTCAGCCAGCGCGGCGACGCGTGACGCGTCATAGCCCGGCAACGACGCCAAGATTTCTTCAGTTTGCTCACCCAGCAGAGGTGGTGGCTGAGCAATGGCGAGTTTCGTGTCCGACAGCCGAATCGGTGGTGTTGGCATGCGCACCGACCCCGCCCGAGGGTGCTCGATCTCTGAGATCATGCCCATCGCCACGACGTGCGGGTCGTTAGCCAGCTCCTCATGCGTGTACACCGGGCCGGCCCAGACGTTGTGGCGATCTAGTATGGTCAGCCATTCGGCGGAGGTTCGCGCTTTCATGGCGGGCCGCACCAGCCGATAAATCTCATCCCGGTATCGGACGCCGTCATCGACGTCGTCCATCTCTTTGAGGCGATCGACGCCGATCGCCTCGCCAAGCGCCGGCAATGGGCACATCGCAAGCGTGATCCAACCGTCGGCCGTCTCGTAGACGCCGTAGGGTGCCGTGATGGCGACATGCGCGCTCGACTCCTCGGAGCGCTGCGCCTCGATTCCCGTATTGAGGAAGGTAACCAGTTCCTGGGACTGTGCATCCATGACGACGGAGAGCATATCGACGTCGACGTGCTGGCCGCGGTTGGTGTGGGCACGGGCCATGAGCGCTCCCAGGATACCGATCACCGCCTGGTAACCGGTCATGGTGTCGGCGGCCCAGAGCGCCCCCGGAATCGGCGGATCGCCCGCCTTGCCGACCGACCACATCGAGCCACTATAGCCCTGGACAACTAGATCCTGACCAGGCCGATCCCGGTACGGACCGCTTTGGCCATATCCGGAAATCGAACAATAGACCAGTCGCGGATTGATCCTGGCGAGATCCTCGAAACCGACACCAAGCCGGTCAGTGACCCCGGCACGGAAGTTTTGGATGAGGACGTCGGCTGTCTTGACGAGATCGCGGAAGGCCTGAAGTCCATCCGGGTGCTTGAGGTTGATCGCGACCGATCGCTTGTTGCGGTTGAGTGCGAGAAAGGTCGCGGACTCGCCATTGACATACGCGCCTGATAGCGTGTGCGTACGGTTGAACTCGCCCTTGCCGGGCGGCTCAACTTTGATCACATCGGCGCCGAGATCGCCCAGCCGCATCCCGCACATGGGACCAGCAAGCATTTGGGTCAAGTCGATGACTCGAATTCCAGCCAACGCTCCGGCTGGTGTATTCCCAAGGTTCATGGACACACACTCCTCATTAAAATCATACAATAAGTCTTCTCCGAGTGGAGGGCAAGCACACGGACAGCCGGTGCCAATATCCATGGAGGCAAACTCATGATGAACATCGCGCACCTAGAGGTCGATCTCCACCATGGCGGCCGCTGGACGTCGTTGCGCGGGCCGAGGGGTCGAGAGTGGCTATCGACGCGCCCTGACGCCTTAGCTGCTCGCAATGCTTGTCAGCCGGGCGACCCGTTCATCGACGCGGGCGGCCTGGAGGAATGCATCCCCACGATAGCCGGCGCCTACGATCACGGTGATGTCTGGGCTAGGACGTGGCGCGGGAACGCATCGACCGCAACGGTGCAGGGAGACCGGTTCGATCTTGAGCGTCGGATCACAATCAACGGATCTCAGGTTGTGGCCTCATATCGGTTGGCCGCCGAGCCAGGTTTCCGGTTCGTCTGGGCGGGACACGCCAGCGTCGATTTCTCCGAGTCAGCCCGGTTGGTCGCCCCAGAGGGGACGCGGGTCCGTATCTGGCCCGAGCACTGGCGGAGGTGGCCACGGCTCGATCAGCGCGAGGGACCATGGCCGGCGCCGGAGGATACGCCGATCGACGGACTTCAAACCGACGGCAGCGCACTCTTTTTCATGCTGATTGACCAGCCGGAGTTGGTCGTTTCGGATGGCGGCCATCTGCGGTTTCGGCTCGACGCGCCCGGTCAGCCGATCGCGATCGCGGTCTGGCGCAACCTGGGAGGCTGGCCCGAGGATGCGCCGTACCGGGGGATCGCGATCGAGCCGGCCATTGGCTGGCATTTCGACCGCGATCTGGCCGGACCGGGCGAGACCGGGATCGTTGGACCTACAGGAACCGTTGAATGGCAGCTCACCATCGAAGCAGCTGGGTGACCGGTTCTCGGTTATGTCCGCGATCGTTGCATGAAAAGAGCCGAGTCCGCTTGTCTGCAGGCGAATACTGCCGACCGGCTGGCGATGGCGGAAAGCGTCAGAGATGGGCCGCCGCCCCACGATTCGACCGTTTGCCGTGAGAGGGAGCTCGATGTGTTGCTATGCCGGGCGGTTGGTGGGCGAGAAGGATGAGGCGAGCCAGCCACCATCGACGAGCAGCTCGGCGCCTGTGATGAAGGACGCATCATTCGACGCCAGGAACGCGATTGCGGCGGCAATCTCCTCGGGCCGGCCCATCCGCCGCAGCGGCGCCCGCTCGATCACCTCGTGCCTGTCCGCGTCGGTCGCACCGCGCCAGGCGGCTGTTTCAATTGAGCCCGGAAGCACCGCATTGACCCGCACTGCCGGGCCGTAGTCGATGGCCAATTGCCGAACCAGGGCGCAGATGCCGCCCTTCGAGGCGGCATAAGCCGGGTGCCCGGGGAATCCGGCGTGGGCATGCACCGACGAGGTGCAGATCATAACCCCCCGCCGTTCAACCAGATGCGGCATGCAGGCATGGGCGGCGAGGTAGACTTGGCTGAGGCAAACGTTGATCTGGCGGGTCCAGTCAGTGAGCGACAGTTCCGCAGCCGGCTGCACCTTCACCATGTAGGCATTCACATGGACGATATCAAGCCCGCCTAGAGCCAGCGCGGCCTCAACTAACTGCGTCCAAGCCGCTTCGGTCGAAATATCGACGGGTAGGTAGCGGACATGTTCGCCAAGTTCCGCCGCGAGCGCCTGTCCGTGCTCGGCGTCGAGATCAGCGAACGCGACGCTCGCGCCCTCGCTCACGAATCGACGCACGGTTGCTGCGCCGATGCCCTTCGCACCGCCGGTGATAATGGCGACCTTGCCGGAAAATCGTTGCTCGACCATACGCATATGATAATACAAACCACGTCTCGAATGGAGCGGACCGCTCCAGGAAACGTGGCTCAGGCGGTCACCACCGATGGACACAGGTGTGGATTTGGAGCGCCCGGCAATAGGCTGCGATGCTGCCAAACAGACATGGGTTCCGCGGCGATAGCGCTGTTGACCCACTGTCGTTCGCGGATGTGCCCCGGGCCTGCCCTGGTGGCCGCGCCACTCGACACCCCGACCGGCGGGGAGAACGCCCAGCCGCACACCGCCCACCTCGAGACCGTGACACTGTCGCTGCCGGATCTGCGACTACCATGAACCAGCGGTCCACGTTGGGGCTGCCAAAGCCTTTCGGGCAAGGAGCCTGGCATGAGCGATCACGACTTAGTCGTTGCCTGAGCACATCGCCAGGCTCCATCGCGACCTCCTGGCGTCGCCGCCACGGATCAGCGCATACCGCGACCTGCCCTTCGCAATCCTGCTCTACCACCCGCGGCAGGAACGGGAGCTTCGCACGCACGTTCGCCGGCTGCGAGCCGGGCTGGAAGCGGCCGGGAGGCGGGTGACCCTGGTGTCGCTCGCCGAGCTGCTATGGCAGGCATTTGACGAGACAGACGGGGTCGAGGCGTTCGTGGAGCAGGAGCGGTTCGAGGGTTTCGCGGCCGTCGAGCGGACGATCAACGGTTACCTGACCGACCCTGAGCTCGCCTGCCTGCCCGACCGTCTCGCCAAGCGTCTCGCAGCACTCGATCCGGCGCGCGACATCGCGATCCTCGTGCGGGCCGCGGCGATGGCGCCGGCGCTCTACCACATGTCGACGCTCCTGGATGAGATGCAGGGGCGGACGATGGTGCCGACGATCCTCTGCTATCCGGGGACGATCGAGGGCGCGACGGGGCTCCGCTTCATGGACCTGCCGGGACGCGAGCCGATGGGCAACTACCGCGTCGAGATCTACCGCGACGCCTGACGAGCACGGGGAAGGACGACTGATGGACCGAGGGCTGCGCGACGAAATCCACGACCTCGTGATTGGCAACGACTCCCGGCCCGATCCCCGGAAACGAGGAGCCAGGGCGATCCTGACCGATGAGGTGCGCTCGCACCTGGAGGGCGTCTACGGCCTCGACCGGACCGGCCGGCTGGCCTCCCCGAACCGGCTGCCGGTCGTGCAGCAGGATCCCGAGGCAAAGGAAACCTACGAGCGAATCGCCAGGCACTTGACGGACGAGCGCGCGGCTGGACTGGCCTCGGCCGATGCTGCCGAGAAGCTAAGTAGATGCTTGAAAATTCACGGGTGAAGGATCAGACTGTGTTCTTGACAGGAGGACACAGTCATGACGCGCGGAATCGACATCACAGGCGTAATCTCACCGGGTCAATGGGCGACGGTCGAAGCCATGTTGACCAAACGGTCACTGACTCCCCGGCTGCGCGAGCGCTTGGAGATGGTCAAGGCGGCCTATCAGGGCGCCGACCTGGACGCAATTGGACGGTGGAGTGGACGGACGGAGGAGACCGTGCGCCGCTGGCTGCGGGTGTTTCGGGAGGGAGGCGTGGCGGCGTTGGCCGATGCGCCCCGCAGCGGGCGTCCGAATCGTGCGGACGCCGCCTATCTGGCGGCCCTGGAAACGGCGGTCGAGACCAATCCGAAGGACCTGGACCAAGGCTTCGACGTCTGGACCTCGGCGCGCCTC
>Ga0183260_10002244_pt1 | contig 15986 bp, 13 predicted proteins | sample AntDrymUQ4972206_2_FD_129768 | JGI IMG/M metagenome (GOLD analysis project Ga0183260, IMG submission 129768) | Polar desert sand microbial communities from Dry Valleys, Antarctica - metaG UQ497 (22.06) (version 2) (version 2) | ecosystem: Environmental > Terrestrial > Soil > Desert | place...
CCGAAGGTCACGATCGCCAGCCACGCCACGTTCGTCGACTTGTCCTCGACATCGAAGCGGCGCTTGCCGAAGAAGTGGCAGATCGAGTTGATCGACCAGGTCACGTGGTGGATGAAGAAGATCCGCACGAAGCCGGCCCACAGCAGCGTGTAGAGGGCCGCGGTCAGCGAGAAGCCGTGCAGGATGAAACCTGCGAGAAACGGGATCAGCAGGCCCATGCCGACGATCGGCAGGAAATTGCGGCTGATCCAGCGCATGCCCTTGTCCTCGCACAGGTCGGGCGCGTACTTGCGAAACTCGGCGCCGCCCTGCGTCTTCATCAGCCAGCCGGAGTGCGCGTGCCAGAGGCCCTTCAGGCCCGAGCCATCACCGACGTGCGGGCTGTGCGGGTCGCCTTCGACATCGGTGTGCGCGTGGTGCAGGCGGTGGTCGGCGACCCAGGCGATCGGCGGTCCCTCGAGCGCCATCGAACCGGCGACCGCGAAGGCGTACTCGACAGGCTTGCTGACCTGGAAGGCGCGGTGCGTGAGGAGGCGGTGATAGCCGACCGTAACTCCCAAGCCCGTGATGAAGTACATGACGAAGAAGATCGCGAGATCGATGGCGCCGATCGCCTTGTTCCACAGCAGGACGACGGCCAGGATGAACGCGAGAAACGGGACGATGACCGCGGTGAGGTTGGCGTAGCGAAGGAGTTTGGGCATGGCTTTGAGGCTATCGGTCAACGTATGCCCGTATCTTGTCAAATATCTGTGGTCGACACGCGCAAAGTCTGTAGCTTTGTGAGCATATGAGCGCCATCCCGCCAGAAGTGGCAGCGGTTCTGCGCCCGGTTCTCCCCGATCTGGCCGCCGAGACGCTGCGCGAGATCGCCGCTCAGGTGCCCGCCTACTCGCGCCCGCTCGAGGGACGTTTCGGCGTCACGCTGCGCTATGGAACCGAGCGAGCGCTGCGCCGCTTCGTCGACACGATCGAGTATCCCGAAGAGGTCAGCGAAGGCGATCGTCGCACCTACGTCGAGCTGGGCCGGCTGGAGATGCGCCAGGGCCGCACGCTCAACGCGCTGCTGGCTGCCTACCGCGTCGGGGCGCAGGTCGCCTGGCGACGGTTCGTCGAAGCCGGCGAGCGGGCACAGCTGGAGCCCGCAACCCTGTACCGCCTCGGCGAAGCGATCTTCGCCTACATCGACGCGATCTCGAGCGAGTCGATCGAGGGCTACGCCGCCGAGCAGGCAGCCGGCGCCGGCGAGCGCCAGCGCCGCCGTGCTCGGCTCGTGGCGCTGCTCGCCGCCGATCCGCCGCCGGCCCGCGAGGTGCTGCGCACGGCGGCAGCGCGCGCCGCCTGGACTCCCTCCGCACGAATCGCCGCGCTGATCGTCGACGGCGCCGAGGCCGACCCGGTCGCCAGCCGGCTGGGCCCCGGTGTCGTTGCCGCTGTACTCGACGGTGCCGAGGACTCAAACCCCACGGGCGAAGGCGAGCAGGCCGGGCCGACGGGCCACGTGCTTGCGTTCGTCCCCGATGGCGACGGCCCGGGCCGGCGCGCTCAGCTGGCGCTCGCCGTCGGTGCGACGCCCGCGGCGCTGGGGCCGACCGTGGCGCTCGTCGACGCGGCTCGCAGCGCCGACCGCGCGCGCCGAGCGCTCGAGCTGCGCGCGTCGGGCGCGCTGCCAGGCGACGGGCTGGTCGTGGCCGACGACCATGAGACGGCGCTGCTGCTGCACGCCGACCCAGGCTTGGCGGCGGAGTTCGCCGCCAAGCGGCTTGCGCCGCTGGACGCGCTGCGCCCCGCCGCCCGCGCGCGCCTGACGCCGACGCTCGCCGCCTGGCTGGACCGCCAGGGCCGCATCGACGAGACCGCGCGCGAGCTGGACATCCATCCACAGACGGTTCGCTACCGCCTCGCTCAGTTGCGCGAGGCGTTCGGCAGCGCCCTTGACGACGCCGACGTGCGCTTCGAGCTGGCGCTGGCGTTGCGCGTGGTCGGGCCCGGGGACCGCTAGCGGCCCACTACCCGCGCTTGACGAGCCGGCCGACGGCGGCCATCAGCTCGTCGGTGCGGTCGGCCTGGAGCTGACCTTCGAGTGGCAGCACGCACGACCGGGCATGACCGTCGAGCAGGCCGAGGGCGACCTTCTCGAGCGCGGCCTGGGCCGCGGAGATCTGTGTCAGGACGTCGATGCAGTAGCGGTCCTCGTCGACCATCCGCTCGATGCCTCGGATCTGACCCTCGATCCGGCGCAGCCGCGTGCGGAGCTGATCCTTGCTTGCGCTGTAGCCGCGAGCGGCCGGGGCGGCAGGGCTGGGTTCGGGTTCGGGCATGCGTGGAGATTACCCTACCTGGGTATGTTAGGGTGAAGAAGTAATGTCACGCCCCAAGCGCACGTACACCGTGGAAGGCATGACCTGCGGGCACTGCAGCAAGTCCGTGATGGAAGAGGTTCTGCAGGTCTCCGGCGTGAAAGCCGTGGACGTCGATCTCGACAGCGGCCGGCGCCGCGAGCGCGACGCGGCTCAGTAGTAGGTTCGGCCAGAGCGGCACACCGGCGGGTTATCGTCGCCATACTGCGAGGCGTGCGAGGTCGTCCCCGTGTCGTTGCCGCGCTTGCGGCCCTGATCGCCGTTGCCATCGTGGCAGCAATCTCGCTGTTGGGCGGCTCAGAAGCGGACACGCCGCGGAAAGCCGTAGTGAAGACGCCGGCGCCCGCCGCGGAAGCCGCCGCCGCAGCCGAGGAGCCGACGCTGCCGCGCAAGCGCCCGCAGGTCGTCGAGCCGGTCGCCGGTGAGGGTGCCGACAGCTCGGGGCTGCCGACCGATGAGGGCGCCGACGTCGACGCGGATGCGCCCGCCGAACCCGCCTCGTCGGCGAGCAAACCCGACAAGATGCCCAAGTACGACCCGGGTCCGACCGGCGACGCCGCGGTCAGCGACGCCGAGGTGCTCAAGAACGGCATCGCGCTGCCGCCGCTCGATGCGCCCGAAGAGGTACGCAACATCGTGCGCGCCGGCAACCAGATCGCGCGCACGCCATACCTGTGGGGCGGAGGGCACGGTAAGTGGGTTGATAAGGGCTATGACTGCTCGGGCTCGGTCTCGTACGCGCTGGCGTCGGGAGGCTTTGTCAGCGGGCCGATGGCCTCCGGGCCGTTCATGAAATGGGCTAAGCCCGGCAAGGGCAAATGGATCACGATCTACGCGAACCCCGGTCACATGTTCATGGTCGTCGCCGGCGTACGCTTCGACACGTCGGGCAACCGCAAGACCGGCTCGCGCTGGCAGGCCGGTATGCGCCCGACGGGCGGCTACGTCGCGCGTCATCCACCCGGCTTCTAGCCTTCGGCGAAGCCTCGACCGCGCGCCCTGGCTAGGCTCGAGACCTCGATGCCCGGCGAGACACCACCGCAGCCGCCGAGCGACAAGCCGTCCAAGGCTGCGGCGACGAGCACCGCCGGCAAGGCGGGCGTCGCGGCACTGACGCTCGGGGCGCTCGGTGTCGTCTTCGGCGACATCGGCACGAGCCCGCTGTACGCGCTGGAGACCGTGTTCCGCGCGCATGACCACGCCGTCAAGCCCGACGAGGCCGGCGTCTACGGGATCATCTCGCTGGTCTTCTGGTCGATCACGATCATCGTCTCGGTCAAGTACGTGACGTTAATCATGCGCGCCGGCAACGAAGGCGAGGGCGGGATCATGGCGCTGATCGCGCTCGTCCAAGGGGTCGCGCTGAAGGGCCGGATGGCAAAGGCGGCGCTTGTCGCGCTGGGCATCTTCGGGGCGGCGCTGTTCTATGGCGACGGGATGATCACGCCGGCGATCTCCGTGCTGTCAGCGGTCGAGGGCCTCGACGTCGCGGCTCCAGGGCTCGAGTCGGCGGTGATCCCGATCGCGCTCGTCGTGTTGACGGGGCTGTTCGCGATCCAGCGCTTCGGCACGCAGGCCGTCGGGCGCCTATTCGGCCCGGTGATGGGCCTGTGGTTCTCCGTCCTGGCGATCGCCGGCCTGGCGAAGGTGATCGACAGCCCGGCGATCCTCAAGGCACTGTCGCCCACCTACGGCATCGATTTCTTCATCGACAACGGAACGGTCGCGTTTCTGGCGCTCGGCGGGGTGGTGCTCGCGGTTACCGGCGCCGAGGCGCTCTACGCCGACATGGGTCACTTCGGGCGTCCGGCGATCAGCCGCGCATGGTTTCTCTTCGTCTTCCCCGCTCTCACCCTCAACTATCTGGGCCAGGGGGCGCTGATCCTCGGCTCTCCGGAGTCGATCGAGAGCCCGTTCTTTTTGCTCGTGCCCGAATGGGCGCGCGTGCCGTTGGTGCTGCTCGCAACGCTCGCGGCGGTGATCGCTTCGCAGGCCGTGATCTCAGGGGTGTTCTCGGTCACCCGTCAGGCGGTGCAGCTGGGCTTCCTGCCGCGCGTGCGGATCCGTCATACCTCCGAGGCGGAAGGCCAGATCTTCGTTCCCGCGGTCAACGCGCTGCTGTTCGTCGCGGTCGTCGCCCTCGTGGTCGTCTTCGGATCCTCCGCCGGCCTGGCGTCCGCGTACGGCATCGCGGTCACCGGCACGCTGGCGATCGACACGATCCTGTTCTTCGTCGTCGTGCGCATGCTGTGGCACAAGCCGATGTGGCTCGTGCTGTCGGGCGCCGTCGGCTTCTTGTTCGTGGACCTTGCGTTCTTTGGAGCCAACGTGCCCAAGGTCGTGGAGGGCGGCTGGTTTCCACTGGTGCTCGCCGCCGTGCTCTTCACCCTGCTGATCACCTGGCAGCGCGGACGCGTGCTCGTGGGGGCCAAGCGGGCCGAGGCTGAGGGCAGGCTCACCGACTTCGTCGAGGAGATCCGTGCGATGGATCCACCCGTGTTGCGCGCTCCGGGCACGGCGATCTTCCTGTCCGCCGTGCAGGAGTCCACGCCGCTCGCGCTGCGCGAGAACGTCGACCACAACCACGTGCTGCACGAGTGCGTGGTCGTCGTCTCGGTCCAGACCTTGCGGGTCCCGCATGTTCACCGCTCCGAGCGGGTGGAGGTCGATGACCTCGGCCACGGGGACGACGGCATCGTGCACGTCGCCCTGCGCTTCGGATTCAAGGACTTCCAGAACGTGCCGGCAGGGCTGCTGCAGGCGACCGCGGAGGGGCTCGAGGTGGATATCGATGTCGCGAACGCGAGCTACTTCATCTCCAAGATCACGATCGTCCACGGTGATGACCCCGGGATGAGCCGCTGGCGCAAGAAGCTGTTCCTCGGGCTGTCGCGAACGGCCGCCAGCCCGGTCGAGATGTTCGGCCTGCCCGAGCACCGCATCGTGACGATGGGCTCCTACATCGAGCTGTGAATCAGCGCGAGTAGTTCTTGAGCTTTGAGGCGAACACGCTGTAGACCGGCCGCGGTGAGCCGTCCGCGTCGACGAGCCCGGCGTCGAAACGGCACGTCGAGCCGCAGCCGCCGTTCTCGATCCCGAACCAGTTGTAGGAGTAGACGCGCTGCACGCCCTGGCCCTTGTAGCGGCTGGCGAGGCTGAACATGTTGCGGATGCGTGAGGCCTGGCGGCTCTCGCTGTAGCGAAACGACTTCTGAAAGCTGGCCAGCGCGCCGGTCTCGGTGAACCAGAATTTCGTCGAGCGGTTGTAGCGCCGCGCGGTCTTGATGATCGAGCCGGTGACGCGGGTGCGGCTGCGGTTGACGTCAGAGTAGTTGTGGACGCCGACCACCTTCAGGCGCTTGCGCCACGTGCGGCTGAGCTGACCGTAGAAGGAGCGCATGTAGCGCTCGACGCCGCGCTGGTCGAGCACGTCGAGACCGACGACGCCGCACGAGCCGCAGCGCTTGCGCACGGCGCTGTACATCGACTTGAAGTAGGAGACCGCGTAGCTCACCCGGTTCCAGGTCTCCTGGGTGTGGTGGTTGACCTCGTTCCAGGCGCCGAAGTCGCGCACGCCGAGCCCGCGGAAGTAGGCCACGAGCTTGCCGGCGTCGGTCTTGTAGCGGCTCTTGGAGACGACGGCGCCGCGCTTGGAGCGCAGGTCGGTCGTGGAGATGTGCAGCAGGACCGAAACGTTCGCGTTGCGCGCGGCGTTGACGAAGGCCGTCGCCCGCGCGCGCTCGGCGCTGTCGCGCATGACGTCGGACGGCACGAAGTAGCGCGTGCGGCGGATCCCGAGCTGCTGAAACTGCGGTGAGGCGAACATCGCGGGGCTCTGGTCGCCGATGCCGACGCGGATCGAGCTGCGCGCGGACGCCGACGCCGCCGGCAACAGGATGCCGGTGGCGAGCAGCGTGATGAGGACGCTGGATGGTCTGAAGTGCATGTCGAGCCTTACGACCCTGCCGCGGGCGGGAGGTTGCGGTCGCACGCTATGAGGTTTCCGTGAGAGGACCGTCGATGCGCTCGCGATGGGCGCGTGCCGAGCCGTCGCCGGGATCGATCAGCACGAGGTCCGCGGCAAGCGGTTCGAACGCCGGCGCGGCGCCGTAGATCAAGCGCGCCAGGCCGATGTCGCCGCCCTGCTCTGACAGGTTGCCGGTGCCGCCTGCGCCGACCGACCCGCCGTCGAGGAGCGTGACGTTCTCCAGGCGATCGAGCGTCTGGCGATGGTCGTGGCCGTAGGCGAACAGCAGCGGCGCCGCGGGCGGATCTGAGCGCAGGCGCTCGATCGCGTCCTGCGCCAGCGAGCGCGAGTGCACCATGACGACATCGGCCTTGCCGCGCAGGCCGTCGAGCCAGTCGGCGAACTCGCGCCGCTGCTCGGGGGTGTGCTGCGCCCCGCGGTCGCGGAAGTTCTCACGCGCGCGGCGGATCAGCGGATCGTCGTAGCCCGCTATCCGCAGCCTGCCGACGCGGGCGACGAGCGGCCCGCGCGAGCCGTCGGCGTTCAGGCGCCCGGAGCGCGTCAGGACGGTCGCGCCGGCGCGGGCCAGTTGGCGCTGCAACGCGTCGGAGTCGTGGTTGCCCGCGACGAACACGAACGGGTCGCCGGCGCGCACGACGCGCAGCGTCAGTCGGCTCTCCAGGCGCGAACCGCGGTCGGTGAGGTCGCCGGCGAACAGCAGCGGTCCGCCGCGAGCGGCGCGTTCGAGCGCGGGCAGCGCAAGTAGGTTGTTGTGCAGGTCCGAGGCCACGGTCAGGCGCGGGAGGCGCTCCAGCGGCGCGCGGCCGGCGGGGGCAGTGACGAGTCGCGCGATGCCGACGAGCTGGCCGTCGATCTCCTGGTCGAGCGTCGCGGAGGACTGGCCGAGCGACTGCAGCGTGCGCAGCGCGGCGGGCACCTCCGGCCCGTTGGCGTAGTACTCCGGATCGCCCACATTCGAGCGCGGGGGCAACAGCACGATGAGCGCGACGATCCCGACGAGCGTCGTCAGCACGACGCTGCCCAGGGTGACGCTCAGTCCCGGACCGGGACCGCCGCGGATCGCGACGGCGACGAGCGCGCCGAAGGCGAGCGCGGCGAGCGCTGAGAACACGAGTGCGAGCCGCAGGTAGGACGCCAGCGCGTCGGTGGCCTGCTCGCGCACGCGGCGGGCGTCGAAAGCGCCCGACCCGGCGAGCTGCTGAACCTGCTCGCGGTCGACCGCGCGCACGTCGATGCTGATCCGTGCGGGCGCGCGCACGACGGGAAAGCGCACGCCCCAGTCGACGACCGGGACGTAGAGGTCCAGCGACCCCTCGCGGCCGAGGTCGATTCCCATCCGGATGGTCCCCGCGTCGATCTTGCGATCCAGGCGGAACGTCGCCAGGGTGACGAGACCGCCCGCAAGCGTGGCGAGCACGACGACGGCGATGATCAGCGTTCGGCGCATCACTGCCCGAGGCTACTTTTCTTTCCGCGCAGGATGCGGGCTGAAGCCGCGCGAGGGGTTGACGCGACCCTCCCAACAGCTGTGACATCCGACACGTGTTGGAAGATCAACCCGTGCAACCTCGCCAGATCTACGCGAGCACGCTCGACAGGCGCGACCGACGCTGGAGACGGCGTCGCAATCGCGGGCTCTGGGGACTGGCGTTTGTCGCGGGGTGCGCTTTGGCGCCTGCGGCGGTCGTCGTTGCCGCAGTGGCGCAGAACCTGCCGTAGCGGGCGCTGGGAAGAGGCGTCAGGCGGGGGCGGCCTCGCTGCTGCCGCGTGCCGCCGCCGCCCGCTCCTGCGGGCGGCCTGCAGCCGCGACCGCGCGCAGGATCGCGACCCAGGTCGCCGCTGCGAGGGCGACGTGGACCCAGACCATTTCGGCCGGCAATTCGAGCTTGTACTGCACCCCGCCGATCACGCCCTGCACGCCGAGCAACACGCAGACGACCGTCAGCGTCGAACGCTGTGGCGCAGTGGCCCCGCGGCGGCGCGCGAGCAACCACAGCGCGACCGCGAGCACCCCCAGCACGGCGGCGAGCTTGGAGTGCTGTGAGATGACGAAGTTCAGCGTCTCGGAGCCCTTGAAGTCCAGCCGCTTGACGATCTCGCCCGTGCGCGAGGCGCCCGCGTGCGGGCCCGCAGCGGTGGCGGCCGTGCCGGCGAAGATCGTGATGGCCCCGAGCCCCAGCATGGCGCGCGTCCCCCAGCCGACGAGCGGGCCGCTTCTGACGGGCTCGTCATCGGGCTGTCGCCGCGCGCGCCAGTCCAATGCGACCGCTCCGATCAGAATCAGCATCGACAGCAGGTAGTGGCTCATGACGAACTCGGGGGCGAGCCCGTAACGGACGGTCATGCCGCCGAGGATGGCCTGCCCGAGCACGCCGAGCGGCAGCGTGGCGCCCAGCAGGACGAGATCCTTGCGATAGGGCCGACGACGCAGTGCACCGATGAACGCGGCGAACGCCGCAAAGCCAACGAGGAACGTCAGCATCCGGTTGCCGAACTCGATAACACCATGCGTGCTGAGCTCGGTGTAGAGCGAGGTCTCCGTGCACTTCGGCCACGTCGGGCAACCGAGCCCCGACCCGGTCACGCGCACGGCCGTGCCCGTCAGCACGATCAGCACGAGTGCCCACAGCGCGAAGCGCGCAATCTGCGCGTAGCGCTCGGGATCGACGGTGAAGCGTTCCTCGCTCATGCGACGGAGAAGATTAGGGTTTGGCGGGTGCGGGCGGCTCGCCTTCGGCGCGCCGCGGGCTCTGGATCCCGAGCGCGGCGATGACGGCGCCGGCGATCATCAACAACCCGGCGACGAGCATCCCCACCTGGAATGCGCGCACGTTGGCCTCACGAGCAACGGCCCGCGTGGACGGCGATACGTCGCGTGCGGGGAGCGTCAGCGGATGCTCCCGCGCTTCAATGACGTACACGAGGTCGGCGGGCGGCAGGTCACGCTCGCCGATCCGATCCTCGAAGCGGGTACTGAACTGTGCCGACACGATCGCGCCGACCGCGGCGATCGCAACGAGCCCGGCGACGCGCGCGATCGCGTTGTTGACCCCCGACGCGACGCCCGCGTGGCGGCGGTCGGCGCTTTCGAGCACGGTTGCCGTCAGCGGCGCAACCGTCATCGCCAGGCCGAGGCCGAACACGATCGTCGCCGGCAGCACGTGCGCGAGAAATTCGCCGCGCTCGTCCACGCGAGCGAACAGCACGAGGCCGGCGCCGCCGGTCAGCGGGCCGAGCGTCATCAGCAGCCGCGGTCCGACACGCGTGGACAGCGCGCCGAAGCGCCGTGACAGCGTGACGAGCAGCAATGTGATCGGCAGCAGCGCCATGCCCGCCTCGAAGGCGCTGTAACCCGCTACCTGCTGGAGAAAGAGCGCGACGAAGAAGGTCGAGGCGCCGAGCCCGGCGTAGGCGGCGAACGTGACGAGGTTGCCGACCGCGAAGTTGCGCGAGCGGAAGATCGACAGCGACAGCATCGGATCGCGAGCGACGCGCTCGTATGCGAGGAACGCTGCGAACGCCCCGATGCCGCCGAGCCCAGGCGCCCACACCTCCGGATCCGACCACCCGAGCGTGGGCTGCTGGATCAGCGCGTAGACCGGGCCGGCGAGGCCGATCACGCACAGCACCGCTCCGAAGACGTCGGCCTGGCGCCTGCCCTCACCGGGGCATTCGGGCACCGCGTGCTTGATCAGCCACAGGCAGACGAGTACGAGCGGGACGTTCATCGCGAAGATCACGCGCCACGACAGCGCGTCGACGAGCAGCCCCCCGAGCGGCGGCCCGACCGCGATCGCAGCGCTCGTCCCGGCCGTCCACGCGCCGATCGCCGCGGCGCGCTCGCCGGGCCCGTAGACGGCGGTGATGATCGCCAGCGAGCTCGGCACCAGCAGTGCGCCGGTCGCGCCCTGCAGCGCCCGCGCCGCGATCAGCACGCCGATCGACGGCGCGACCGCGCAGACCAGCGAGGCGGCGCCGAACCCGGCGACACCGATCGCGAAGATGCGTCGCCGGCCGTACATGTCGCCCAGTGCCCCCCCGACGAGGACGAGCGACGCGAGCAACAGCAGGTAGGCCTCGACAACCCACTGCTGGTCGGCCAGCGAGGCGTCGAGATCTTCGCGCAGAGACGGCAGCGCGACGTTGACGACGGTCTGGTCGACGAAGACGATCGCCGAGCCGAGGATGCACGCGATCAGGGTCAGTCGGTTGCGGCGCGCCTCGTCGATCGAGCGAGCGTAGTGGCCGAGCCTGGCAGGCGGCAGCGTCTAGATTGCGCCGGGCGATGCGTGTGCTCAAGACCCGGATGGACGGCCCGCTGCTGCTCGAACCCGCCATCCACGGTGATGCGCGCGGATTCTTCCTCGAGAGCTACCGCGCCGAGCTATGGGCCCAGCACGGCGTCAGCGAGACGTTCGTTCAAGACAACCACTCCCGCTCCGCACGAGGCGTCATGCGCGGCATGCACCTCTCGATCGGCGAAGGCCAAGCCAAGCTCGTGCGCTGCGCACGCGGCGCGATCCTCGACGTGATCGTCGACATCCGGTCTGGCTCACCGACCTACGGTGAGTGGGAGAGCTTCGAGCTCAATGACGCCGAAGCCCACCAGCTCTACATCCCGATCGGCTTCGCACACGGCTTCTGCGTGACCTCAGACGTCGCCGACGTCACCTACAAATGCTCCACCTACTACGACCCTGAGGTCGAACGCGGCTTTCACCTGCACGACCCCGACATCGGCATCGAATGGCCCACCGACCTCGAGCCGATCATCAGCCCACGCGACCACGACGCACCGAAGCTCCACCAGATCAAGCACGAACTGCCCTTCTAGCCACGCTGCGCACGCGATGTCTCTGTCGATCTGCTTGCTGACCAACGAGCCCGCGGGTCGGATCGCCGCGACGAGCCCGAGCGCGCGATCGAGCGGTTCCCTGACGCCTATCTCGTGCACCACTGGGCGCGAAGTTGGTTTGCCGGTTAGGTTTCGCGGCGATGACACTCGACGAGGCCCTGCTCATACTCAACGACCGCCTCGGCCAGGAGGTCACGGCATGGATGGAGGTCGATCACGACAAGCCGTTGCTTATCGCCGCGGGGACACTCGAGTCGGGACATCCACCGCCCGCCGTCGAAGAGGAGAGCTCGCTGCTCGAGCCCCCCACGACCGAGCACCTCGACCTGTTCGGCCTCTATCGCGTCGGCGACGCGCGCTTTGACCTGTCCGATGCGCCGGTCGAGTCGGTCGGGACGCGCGAGCATGGCCTGGTGTTCCGAATGACCTCGGACACGCGGCTCATCGTCGAGTGGTAGCGGGGGGCGCGCTGCGCACGTAGACAGCGTAGTCGCGGTTTGAGTAGATGTCGGCATCGAAGTTCCCGCTGTCCTGCGGGAAGCGCACCTCGCCGCTCTCGAAGCCTGCCAGCCGGCAGAGCGCGAGCAGGACCTCGGGAAAGAGCGGGTGGTGATGTGTCCTGTCGGTCCAGAAGGCCTTCATCGCCGTCGGGTTGTGGGGGTTGACGGTCTCGAGGATCGCCAGGCCGCCGGGAACGAGCTTGCGGCGCGCAAGCTCCAACAGCTCGCCGAGCTCGTCGGCGCCGAGGTGCTCGACGAGCTGCGCGGCGAAGATCGCGGGCACCGAGCCGTCCTGGAGGCTGAGCAGGTAGCCCGCGGCGTCGGCGAGCTCCACCTCGTGGCCCTTCTCGACGCAGCGCGCGACCATGCTCGAGTCCAGGTCGGCGCCACGCGCGTGCACCCCGCGCTCGCTGAAAACGTCGAGAAACTCACCGCGCCCGCAGCCCAGGTCGAGCACCCAGGTGGCCCCCGCGAAGGCCTCGGCGTAGGCCTCCTGGCGCTCGCGGATGAGCCCCTCGTCGCCGCGGAAGATGTCCTCGAAGCCGCGGTAGCTCGCGCTGTCGCTTGACGCGCCGCTGAAGCGCAGGACGCGGCGGCCGTCCTCGTCGCGCTGCGAGATCGCGGGATGCGACGCTCCGGGGCGTGCGCTGAAGCTCTCCAGCAGCAGCGAGATCCCCTTCTCACCGACCGCACCGGTCAGCTTGCGCCACTGGATGCGCAGGCGCTCCATGTCGATCGCGAGCTCCTCGAGCTGGTCGTGCAGCTCGCGCAAGGCCTTCGTCATGAGCCCGTTGAGCTCATCCTGGTGGTAGGTGTAGGGGCGCATCGCCCCGAGCGCCGCTCGGCGGAACTTGCCCTTTGCGCCACCTTCCTCGGCGGCGTCGCTGAGCGGGTCGTAGGTGACCTTCATCTCGCTGCGATGCAGGAACGTGTCGGACGGCAGACCCTCGATCTCGGCGCGCTGTCTGTCCAGCGCGCGGTTGGCGTCGGCGCTGTGGCGACGTATGGCGGCCAGCCGCTTGAGGCGCAGCCGCGCGATCTCGCCGACGACCTCGAGCGAGAACGCCTGGGCGATGTCGCTGCGGCCACGCTCACCGCGGGCGCGGGCCTCGGGCTGGTGCTCCCACACCTCGCGCATGAGCTGCGCTGCGTGCTCGACGTCGGGTTCGGCCCAGATGCCGCGCGCCGGGTAGTTCTCGCCCTCGGAGCCTACCTCGGTCTCGTCATAGCGCACGAGGTAGGAGTTCTCGGGCGTCATGAAGTCGAGGTTGGCGCTGAAGCCGGTGGCGATCACCGGCTTGCCGAGCGCCATCGTCTCGCCGAGCGTCAGGCCGAATCCCTCGGCGCGATGCAGCGAGACGTAGCAGTCGGCGCGGCGCATGAGGGCGGCCATCTCGGCCTCGCTGAGGAAGCGATCGACGATCTGGATGTCGGGCCGGTCACCGATCGCCTCGCGCAGCTGCGCCAGCCGCTCGGGCTTGAAGTCGCCGTTGTGGCTCTTGAGCACGAGCTGCGGACCCTCGCCGGGCTCGAAGGCCTCCGTGAAGGCTCGCACGAGCCCGAGCGGGTTCTTGCGCGCGAGCGTCGAGTAGAAGTCGAACAGGAACAGGAAGGTGTAGCCGTCGGAGAGCGCGAGCGCCTCGAGGTCAGCGCCCGGCTTCGGCGCCACGATCGGCAGCGGGACGCACACGACGGGCACCGGCGAGACGCGGCTCAGGATCTCCTGGACGTAGTGCGAGTACACCCAGATCTCGTCGACGAGCGCGAACGCCGCGTCCCAGCTTCGCGGTACCGCGTCGACCTCCCACGCCCACACCCCGATCGTGTAGCGGTCCTTGAAGAACTCTGGCCCCAGCTGCGCGTGGAACGCGGGCAGCTCGGGCGCGTTGACGCAGATCAGGTTGAACGGCAGCTCACCGTCGACATGGAGGTCGGCGAAGTCGGTCGTCTTGATCTCAGCGCGGCGCCCGTCGGGACCGACGACGTCGGGCAGCGGCACCTCGACCGTCGTCGTGCGAACCGGCACCCCCGCCGCGTTCAGCGCAGCGACGTACAACCGCGCGGCCTGACCGAGGCCCAGGCCGCCGCGCAGGTAGCCGACGACGTTGACGCCCAGCGAGGCGAGCTGCGATGACGGTGGCGGCACGGGGCGATGGTGCCACAGCGGGCTTTGGCTCGGTTGGGCGCGGTCAGCGACGCGTGAACAGCGTCACTGAGGAAGTAGGGAAGGCCGTGGCGTCCTCTGGTCCGCGGGGCGGTTCGAAGCAGCGTGGGGGGTTGGGTCCAGAACGGGACTATGCGGGACGTTCTGGACCCAACCCCCCGCCCTCGCGCCGCAGCCGCGCGATCTCCGCGGCGAGCACCTGCTGTCCAGTCGCCAGGCCGCGCACACGCTCGTCGAGCGTCTGCAGCGCGCGCAGGATCTCCTCGTCGACGAGGCGCTGGTGCACCGTGTGGGGCCGCATCGCGCGAAGCGCCGCGTCGCGCACCGCTGCACGCGGCCCGGTGCCATCCCCCGCGCCGGGCGCGCGCTGCATTCGCTCGCGCACGCCTGCGAGGTCGAGCGCGTCCACGCGGCCGACGCCATCGGCCGGCGCCGTCAGCACGCGCCCCAGGCGGTCGGCCATCGCGCGTCCGGCGACGTCCGGGGCGTGGCGTGCGAGCACGTCGGCGCGGGCGCGGGTGGCGCGGGCGCGCAGCGCGTCACGCTGCTCGTAGGCCTCGCGCATGAGCCCGGCGGCGTGGTCGAGGTCGGGCTCGGCCCACTCGGCGTCGGCGGGGTAGGGCTCGTGGCCGGGTCCGATCGCCACCGGCCGGTGATCGACGAGGAGCGCGTTGAAGGCGCTGACGAAGTCGCGCGAACCGCCGTAGTCGGTGGCAATCAGCGGCGTGCCGATCAGCATCGCCTCGGCGAGCGTCAGGCCGAATCCCTCCGAGCGATGCAGCGAGACGTAGCAGTCCAGCTCGCCGATCAACGCGTTCTTCTCGGCCGCCGGCATGTTGCGATCGACCACGCTGATGCGCGCGTCGCCCGCGGCGGCGGCAAGCAGCTCGCGATGCTCGTCCTCGTCGCCGCCACCGAGCGTCTTCAGCACGAGTCTCACATCGACCACGTCGCTCGCGCTCGGGAAGGCACGCCGGAATGCGTCGATCAGGCCGAGCGGGTTCTTGCGCCCGGCGACGCTCGCGTAGTCATAGACGAAGCCGAAGAGAAACCCGTCGGGCAGACCGAGCTGTTCGCGTCGCACCTGCGCCGTCAACGGCTCGGGCACGGCCAGCGGCATATGGACGACCGGCAAGGGCGAGATCGCGGCCAGCGCGTCGGCGACGAAGCGCGAGCCGGCCCACACCTCGTCGAGGAGATCGAACGCGCGCAGCCAGCGCTGCGGCAGGCTTGGGACCTCCCACCACCACAGGCCGATCACGTGACGATCCTCGAAGGCTTCCGGCACCTGATCGCGCGCGCCCGTCATGCCCTCGGGATTGACGCATACGATCGTGATCGGGTGGACCGCCTCCTCGGAGACGACGAGCCCCGGCTCGCGCGGCGCATCGCAATCGAGCACGAGCGGCGCGACCGCTACACCCGCGGCACGCAGCGCCACGCCGACGTTCCGCGCCGCCTCGCCGATCCCAACCGTCGCATCGAGGTAACCGGCCAGGTTCACGCCCAACGGCAACGCGAGCGTCAGCGGCGGCTCGGACATGCCGCGAGGCTACCCTTCCGCGTGTGACCGGTCAGCCCGCCGGCGACGTGGCCGTGAAGGTCGACGGCGTCCACAAAGCGTTTCGCCTGCCAAAAGAGCAGGTGCACACGCTCAAGGAGCGCGTCCTGCACCCGCTGCGCCGCCAGCACTTCGAGACGTTGCACGCACTGCGCGACGTGAGCTTCGAGGTGCGCGCCGGGGAGGTCTTCGGGATCGTCGGGCGCAACGGGTCGGGCAAGAGCACGCTGATGAAGTGCCTGGCCGGGATCTACCAGTCCGACGGCGGCGAGATGTGGCTGCGCGGCCGGATGGCTCCGTTCATCGAGCTCGGCGTCGGCTTCAACCCCGACCTCACCGCGCACGACAACGTCCTCATCAACGCCGTCATGCTCGGGCTGAGCCCGGATGAGGCGCGCAAGCGCTACAGCTCGATCCTCGACTTCGCCGAGCTGCACGACTTCGCCGAGCTGAAGCTGAAGAACTACTCGTCGGGCATGCAGGTGCGGCTGGCTTTCAGCGTCATGGTCCACGTCGACGCCGACCTGCTGCTGATCGACGAGGTGCTCGCGGTCGGCG
>Ga0183260_10002245_pt1 | contig 15984 bp, 11 predicted proteins | sample AntDrymUQ4972206_2_FD_129768 | JGI IMG/M metagenome (GOLD analysis project Ga0183260, IMG submission 129768) | Polar desert sand microbial communities from Dry Valleys, Antarctica - metaG UQ497 (22.06) (version 2) (version 2) | ecosystem: Environmental > Terrestrial > Soil > Desert | place...
CCTCTCCCCACCCCACGCCCCGGCCTTCGCGCATAGCGCTCAGGCGTTCATCGTCGCGCGGACCAGTGGTCCGCAAGCGCTCCTCTTCACCCCGAAGGGAGAGGGGCTGTAGGCGCGGCATTTCGCTTTTCTTCCCTCTCCCTCCGGGAGAGGGATCGAGCGAGAGGGTCCGACAAAACCTTGCAAGCGAATCTTGCTGGCATGCGCGTGGGCGCGCGCGCAAGATCGGACCCTCTCCCCAACCCCTCTCCCGAAGGGAGAGGGGCTATGCATCGCAAGATTCGACCGGTCTCCCCAACCCACGCCCCGGCCTTCGCGCATAGCGCTCAGGCGTTCATCGTCGCGCGGACCAGTGGTCCGCAAGCGCTCCTCTTCACCCCGGAGGGAGAGGGGCTTGAAAGCAATTACTCGCGAGGATCGCGCACCGGCGCGGCTTCGTCGTCGCTGTCGGCTTCGGTCTCCATGTCGTCCTCGCCGGGACGATCGTCCACCGACGTGTCAGGCGCCTCGGCGTCCACGGCACTGGCGTCGTCCGCGTCGCGCCGCGTCGGATCGGGAACCAGCACCGCCTTGCGCTCGTCGGTCAGCAACGCGTTGACTTCGGCAAGGTCCGCGCGTTCGATGTCACCGGCGTTTTGTTTCAGGCGCAGGCCGTTGACGATGTAGTTGTGCCGTGCCTGCGAGTAGTCGCGTTGGGCCTGGAACAGTTGGCGCTGCGCGATCAGCAGGTCCACGATGGTACGCGTGCCCACTTCGTAACCGGCCTGCACCGCTTCGAGCGCCGAGGTCGCCGACTTCACCGCCTGCCGGCGCGCCTCGATTTCCGAGACGCCACCCGCGATAGCGCGGTAGGAGAACCGCGTTGCGCGGACAACCGCACGCTCGGTCTGCTCGAGTACGTCACGTGTCGCATCGCGGTCGTGCACCGAGCGCCGCGCATTCGCGCTCACCAGGAATCCCGAAAAGATCGGGACGGTCAGCTGCAGTCCGACGGTACCGTTGGCGCTGGTGCTCTCGCTGTTGGTCTGGAAGAAGCCGCCGCGACTGCCGCTCGACGTGTTGTCGAGATAGTTCGCGGTGAGGTCCAGCGTCGGCAGGTGGCCGGCGCGGGCCGTGGCGATACTCGCTTCCGCGGCGGAGACGGCAAACTGCTGGGCGATGATCTGCGGATTCTGCTTGCGCGCGCTGTCGACCCAGGCTTCGAGCTCGGGAGGCTGCGGCGGTCGCAGCGGCAGTTCTTCGCGCAACGCCTTGATGCGGTCGAAGGGCGCACCGATGATCTCCGTCAGGGCCTCCCCGGCATCTTCCAGGGAATTTTCAGCAAGCACCACCGCCGCGGTCGCGGCGTCCCGCTGCGACTGGGCTTCATTGACGTCGGTGATCGCCGCGAGCCCGACTTCGAATCGCTGTTGCGCCTGGTCGAACTGGCGTCCCAGCGCTGTCGCCTCGGCGTTGGCGAAAGCCAGCGTGTCCTCCGCGGTGAGCACGTTGAAATACGCCTCGGCGACGCGCACGTAGAGTGCGTCCTCGGCCTGGTGATACTGCGCATCGCCTTGTGCCGCCAATGCACGTGCGCCACGCAACCGCGTGTAGTTGGCGAAGTCGAAGACGCTCTGGCGCAATTGCACGCCGTAGTTGGTGCTTTCCGTATCCACGTCGAAACTCTGGCTTATCAGCCGGCCGGTCGCCGGATCGAACTGCGGCGAAGTGCCGTCGCCCCTGGCGCGGTCGGTGCTGGCGGTGGCGGCGATATTCGGCAGCAAGGCGGCGCGCGATTGCGCGATCCCTTCCTCGACGGCGAGCGACCGGTTCTCGGCAGCGGAAAGCTGCGGATCATTGCGTCGGGCCAGGTCGTAGGCGCCGAGCAGGTCGAGCGTGGTAGCGCTGCAGGGCGCCGTGAACGCGGCGATGGCGAGAGCGAGCGGCAGGATGCGCGGCATGCGTGACATGAAAATTCCGTTGGAGTCGAATGGTAGGCGACTAGAGGACGAAGCGCGGTGGTGGTGCACCGCCAATGAGATACGGCAGATCGGTTTCGAACAGGCTTTCTTCGACGAACCCGTGCCCGTCGGCGTCGCGGGTCACGAGCAGTGCTTCCATCACCGGTGATTCCCCGCGAATCACGAACAGCCGGCCACCCGGTGACAGCCACTCGCGCCACGCGCTCGGCACTGAAAATACCGCGGCAGTCACGGCGATCGCGTCGAAGGTTTGTTGCGGCACGAAATTCGCCAACGCATCGGCCACGCGGATGGACACATTGGAACAGCCTGCCGAGGCCAGTCGACCGCGCGCCTTGCTCGCGAGCGCCGCGTCGATCTCGACGCTCGTGACCTCGCGGGCCAGTTCGCCGAGGCACGCGGTGACGAAGCCGCTGCCGGTGCCGATCTCGAGTACGTTGTCGGTGGGCGCGACCAGCAGCGCCTGCAGCAGTCGGCCTTCGACCACGGGCTTCATCATCACCTGCGTGTCATTGATGGGCAGCTCGGTATCGGCGAACGCGAGCTTGCGTACGCGCGGCAGCACGAAATCTTCCCGGCGAACCTTCGCCAGGGTGGCCAGCACCCGCGCATCGAGCACGTCCCAGGGTCGAACCTGTTGTTCGATCATGTTGAAGCGCGCGCGTTCTAGCTCAGCACTCATTGCAATAACGACCTCATTCCGGAACAAACTTGTGGCGCAATATAACTTTCGCGTTACAGCCCCTCTCCCCCTGGGAGAGGGGTTGGGGAGAGGGTACGAACTTGCCACGTGCTGCGGGTCAGCTGGAATGTGCGCCGAACTCGGACCCTCTCCCTCGGTCCCTCTCCCGATGGAAGAGGGAAGAAGTGTTGCGTTGCGTGAAAGAGGCTAAGCCTTGCGCCTGCACACGACAAGCGCAGCATCATCCGCGCAGGCCATTTCACAAAGTGCCGGAAGTCACCGGAACCCCGATCTGGCGCGGTTTCGGGGCGATTTCGCGCGGTGCCTCATCGCGTCTCACGCGGAACCATGCGGCGTACAGCGCCGGCAGGAACAGCACGGTCAGCACGGTCGCGACGAGTAGTCCGCCCATGATCGCGACAGCCATGGGCCCGAAGAACACGCTGCGCGACAGGGGCACCATCGCGAGAATCGCGGCGAGAGCGGTCAGCACGATCGGGCGCAAGCGCCGCACGGTCGCATCGACCACCGCTTGCCAACGGGGATGTCCGGCGGCGATGTCCTGCTCGATCTGGTCCACCAGGATGACCGAGTTGCGCATGATCATGCCGGACAGCGCAATGGTGCCCAGCATGGCAACGAACCCGAACGGCACACGGAACACGAGCAGGAACAGGGTCACCCCGATGAGCCCGAGTGGCGCCGTAACCAGCACCAGCGCCGTGCGCGAGAAACTGCGCAGCTGCAGCATCAGCAATGTGGTGATGACCGCGATCATCAACGGCACGCCGGCGGCCACCGATTGCGAACCCTTGACGGAATCTTCTACGGTGCCGCCGATGTCCAGGCGGTAACCGACAGGCAGCTTCGCGCGCAGCGCATCAAGTTCCGGCGCGAGCTCGCCGATCACGGTCGCGGGTAATACTTTGCCGTACAGGTCTGCACGCACCGTCACCGTCGGCAACCGGTCACGTCGCCAGATCACGCCGTCCTCGAGTCCGTATTCGATGTCGGCGATCTGCTTGAGCGAGATCGTGGTGCCGTTGGTCGTCGGCACCGCGAGGTCCGCAAGCAGGCTCAGCCTTTCACGCTCGTCGGCCGGTCCGCGCAGCACGATGTCGATCAGCTCATCGTCTTCGCGGTACTGGCTGATTCGCTGGCCGGTCAACGAGCTTTGCAGGAAGTCGGCAAGCGCCTCGGACGAGATGCCGAGCAGGCGCGCGCGATCCTGGTCCAGGCGCATGCGCACGACCTTGCTGGGTTCGTCCCAGTCAAGGTGCACGTTGGCGAGTTGCGCGTTGCGACGCACCCCTGCAGCCAGCTCCCGCGCCAGTTTGCGCAGCGTCGGGATGTCCTCGCCCGAGACGCGGAACTGGATCGGAAAACCCACGGGCGGCCCGTTCTCCAGCCGCGAGATGCGTCCACGCACATTGGCGAAGTCGGTTTCGAACAATCGGATCAGTCGCGCACGCACGCGCTCGCGCGCGTCGATGTCGCGCGTCAGCAGCACGAACTGCGAGAAGCTGGCGGCCGGCAACTGCTGGTCGAGCGGCAGATAGAAGCGCGGCGATCCGGTGCCGACGTATGCCGTGAAGCTCTCGATATCGCGGTCAGCCTCGAGCTTCGCTTCGAGCTTGCGAACTTCCGTCGCGGTCGCGGCGAGCGAGGCGCCTTCCGGGAGCTTGATGTCGACCATGAGTTCGAGGCGCGTCGAATCGGGGAAGAACTGCTGTTCGACGAAGCGGAAACCCACGATGGACAACACGAACAGGGCGATGGTCGCGCCGATCACGATCCAGCGATGCGTCAGCGTCCAGTCGATCAGCGAGCGGAAGCGCCGGTAAAACGGCTTCTGGTACGGATCGTGGTGGCCACCGTTGGTATAGGAACGCGCACCATGCCCGTCGGGCAACAGCCGATAACCGAGATAGGGAATGAACACGACCGCCACGACCCATGAGATGAGCAGCGCGATGGTGACCACCTGGAAGATCGAGCGGGTGTATTCGCCGGTGCCCGAAGCTGCCGTCGCGATGGGCAGGAAACCCGCTGCGGTCACGAGCGTGCCGGTCAGCATCGGGAACGCGGTGCTGCGATACGCGAACGCGGCGGCCGCGACGCGATCGAGCCCTTCCTCGAGTTTCACCGCCATCATTTCGACCGCGATGATCGCGTCGTCGACGAGCAGGCCGAGCGCGACCACCAGAGCACCGAGCGAAATCTTGTGCAAGTCGATCTCGAGGTAATACATGACGGCAAACGTCATCGCGAGCACCAATGGAATGGACAGCGCGACGACCGCTCCGGTGCGCAGCCCCAACGCGACGAAGCTCACGATCAGCACGATCACCACGGCTTCGCCCAGCGCCCGGACGAATTCGCGAATCGATCGCTTCACCGCACGCGGCTGGTCGGCGACACGGTCCAGTTCGAGTCCGACGGGTAGCGACTTGGCGAGGCGTGCGGTTTCGGCATCGAGCGCTGCGCCGAGGCGCACGCGAGCCCCACCGAATCCTCGCCCCGGTATCGGATCTTGGGTTGCGCGGGATCGGCAAAACCGCGCTTAACCGTCGTCAGGTCGTCGAGCCGGAACGTGCGCTGGCCCACGCGTATCGGCATCGCGGCCACCGCCTCGAGCGAATCGAAGGCGCCATCGGTGCGCAAATGGATCCGGTCGGTCGGCGTTTCGAATGCGCCCGCAGGCACCACCGCGTTCTGCGCGGCGAGTCCCGCGAGTACCTCGTCGAAGCGCACGCCGAGGGTTGCGATCTTGGCGTTGTCGAGCTCGATCCAGATGCGCTGGTCCTGCAGACCGACCAGTTCGACCTTGGCGACGTCGGGTACCCGCAGTAGCTCGCGCTGCACGCGTTGCGCGTAGTCCTTGAGCGAGGCGTAGTCGTATCCGCGTCCGTGCAATGCGTAGATGTTGCCGAAGGTGTCGCCGAACTCGTCGTTGAAGAACGGACCGATGGCGCCCGCGGGCAACGTGTGGCGCATGTCGCCGACGCGTTTGCGGATCTGGTAGAAGAGTGCGGGGAGTTCCCGCGACACCAGGTCATCGCGCGACACGTAGACGATCTGCGATTCGCCGGGGCGCGAATAGCTGCGGATGAACTCGGCGCTGGACAATTCCCGCAGCTTGGCCTCGATGCGGTCGGTGATCTGCCGGTCGACTTCCGCGGCGCTCGCGCCGGGCCACTGCGTGCGGATCACCATCGCCTTGAACGTGAAAGGCGGGTCTTCCGACTGGCCAAGCTGGAAGTAGGCCCAGGCGCCGACAACCGCGAACACCAGCATGAAGTACCGCACCAGCGCGCGATTGCGCAGCGCCCATGCCGACAGGTTGAATGCGCTCATCTCGTTTTCTGGCCCTGTTGGTTATCGTTGCCGAAGGGTGCGGCTGTTACCTGTAGGAGCGGCGCAAGCCGCGAACGGTGCTTGCCTCCCAGCCACCATCGCGGCTTGCGCCGCTCCTACAAAGGCCTGGTGTGAGCGCTCAGCGACACCGCGCGGTTCCTGGCGTCGATGGGCGCGATGACCTGTCCCGGGTCGAGCTTGTGCACGCCGGCGGCGACGATCCACGCGCCAGGATCGAGACCTCGCACCAGCGCGCCATCCTCGCCGTAGCGCACAACTTCGATCGCGCGCCGTTCCACCTTGTGCGACGCAGGATCAACGCGCCATACGGCGCCCTTGCCGTCCAGTTCGTCGATCGCGGAAAGCGGCACCAGCATTTCACCAGCGGCCAGTGCCCGCGCCAGGCCGATGCGTGCGGTCATGCCGTACTTGAGTCCCGTGGCGTCGCCCACCGCGATGCGCACGGGATAGGTGCGCGACATGGCATCGGCTTGCGGAGACACCTCGCGCACGGTGCCGGTGCGGCGTGCGTTGCCCAGCGCCCACACTTCGATCTGCGCGGTTTGGCCGACCACGAATTCGGCAACGCGATTCTCTGGGACGTCGATCGCGACTTCGACTTCCTCATCGCGCGCGATACGCAGCACCGGCGTACCCGCACCGACCACTTGTCCCGGTTCGGCGAGCACCGCAGTCACGGTGCCATCGGTATCGGCGCGGAGCGTCGCGTAGGCGGCCTGGTTGCCCGCTTCGCTGGCTTGCGCGCGCGCCTGGCGCAGGCGCGCGGCGGTGGCGTCGTACGCCGCCTGCCGTACGTCGAGCAAGGACTTGGAGATGTAGCGTCGTTCGTACAACTCGCGGTGACGTTCGAGTTCGGCCTTCGCGAGCGCATGATCGGCTTCGGCCTGGCCGCGGCCCGCGGTCGCGGCCGCGGCGCCGAGCGCGACATCGCTCGGATCGATGCGCATCAGCACAACGCCCTTTCCAACGCGAGCGCCCACATCGACTGCGCGCTCCACGATCTTGCCGCCCACTCGAAAGCCCACCGCGGCTTCGTATCTAGGCCTGACTACACCCGCATAGGTTTGCGCCTGCAGTGCGCCGGCGGCGGTCGGCTGCACCACAATGGCGGGGCGCGCGATGGGCGCCGGTGCGGCTTCGGAACCACAGGCCACCAGCGTCAAGATCGCGAGTATCAAGGCGGTGGTGCGCAAGGAACTCGTCAGCATGACCGCGGCGCTCTTAGTGAACTTGCGCGTATGCTAATTAAATCAAACTGTACTGTATAGTATTTAAATGAACTCTGCCCCCCGCCCCCTCGGCCCCGGCCGTCCCAAGGACCTCGAAAAGCGCCAGGCGGTGCTCGACGCGGCCCAGGAACTCTTTTTGACTCAAGGCTTTTACGCCACCAGCATGGACGCCGTGGCGCAGGCGGCTGGCGTGTCCAAGCTCACCGTGTACAGCCATTTCGGCGACAAGGAAGGCCTGTTTCGCGCCGCAATCGAAACCCATTGCGACGCCAATCTGCCGCATGTGGCCTTCGAATTCGATGCCGGCCGCGACCTGCGTGGGCAGCTGCTCGGCATCGGGCGCGGTTTTCGCACGCTCATCTTCAGCGCCAAGGCGCTGGAGCTGCATCGGGTGCTGATCGCCGAATCGCAACCAGACAGCGACCTGGCACGCGCCTTCTATGCGGCAGGACCATGCCGCACGATCGAGGAGTTCGCGAGTTTCCTGCGCGCGGCGAGTTCTGCCGGGAGGCTCGATGTCGCGGACGCGACCGCCGCGGCCGGCCAGTTCTTCGCGATGCTCAAGGGCGAGTCGCACCTGTGCCGCCTGATCGGCCTGCCCTCGTCCCTCGACGCAGCCGGCGTCGAAGCCCAGATCGCCGGCGTCGTCGACATGTTCATGCGCGCCTACGCACCGCGCACAGGCACTGTCCCGCCTATGTAGGTCAGGTCGGCTTCGCCGACCCGACGATTCCGCAGATCGCGACAAACACTCTGGCATTGTCGCAATATTGCTGTCAGGTCGCATGCGCGACCTGACCTACGAGAACTCACCATGGCTTTTGAACGCGTACCCAGCGGCCGCGACTTCCCGCGCGAAATCAACGTCATCATCGAGATTCCGAAAGACGCCGAGCCCGTCAAGTACGAGGTCGACAAGGCCACCGGCGCGATCTTTGTAGACCGCATCCTGTCGACGTCGATGCGCTATCCCTGCAACTACGGGTACGTGCCGCACACCCTGTGTGGCGACGGCGACCCCGCCGATGTGCTCGTGGTGCTGCCGCTGCCGCTCATCCCGGGCTCGGTGATCCGCTGCAAGCCGGTCGGCGTGCTGCGCATGGTCGACGAAGCCGGCGGCGACGAGAAACTCATCGCGGTGCCGATCGCGAAGGCGTTCTCGGGCTATGCGCACTGCGAGGACATCACGCACATCTCGCAACACTGGCTCGACCGCATCGGTCACTTCTTCGAGCACTACAAGGATCTCGAAAAGGGCAAGTGGGTGCGGCTCGACGGCTGGGGCGACGCCGCGGCGGCACGCGCGGTGCTCGTCGATGCGCAGGCGCGCTTCAACGCGACGCCGGACGCCGAGAAGCCGCACTTTTGATCCGTCGCGTGGCTAGAGCTTTTCCATGCGGACGCGGAGCATGGTTAGGCCGATAAGGCGCGACACGACCGCCGCGATGTAGCCGACACCCGCGAACTGCTCGAGCATGACCAGGACGCGTCCCTGCGCGCCGAGTGGCACGATGTCGCCGTTGCCAACACCCGACAGCGTCGAGAAGCTGAGGAACAGCAGCTCGATCCAGCGGCGCGCCCTCTCGGGTTCGACCATGCCGGTGAAACTGCCCGGGTACCACGCCTGGCAGACGAAGAAGGCGTACGCGAACCCCCACGCCAGCAGTGTGAACGTCGCGCCCGCGGCGAACAGCTCGTCCGCGCTGACGCGGTGGTCGCCGAGCATGTAGAGGATGAGGCTGCCTGCGGCGTAGAAATACAGCGTCGATTCGAGGGTCGCCGACCACACGATCAGCTCGGGCCGCTGCATCAAGATCGCGCCGAACGACAACGCCATCGCCGGCAGGGCCAGCGTCCACGCGATCCAGTTGTCGGCGGGACTGCGCCTGACCACCCATACGGCCAGCGGCACAACGACCAGCGCCACCGCCCCGAACAGCACGCGACCGGTCTGCGTGTCGTCCATGAGCGGGTAGAGCACGAGACTGAGCAGCTGGGCGAACAGCAGCAACGCCGACGGGTGCGTCCGCAGCGTCAACAGCCAGCGCAGTATCCGAATGGAGTGGATCTTCATGGCGCAAGTGTGCTGCTTTTCCGACCGAGCGCCTAGGACGGCCGGTACACCTCACCGCCCGCCTCGCGGAACTGCGCGGCCTTTTCCGCCATGCCTTGCGCGAGCGCGTCCTCGGGCTGGTCGACACCGTGCTCCGCCGCGTAGTCGCGCACGTCCTGCGTGATCTTCATCGAGCAGAAGTGCGGACCGCACATCGAGCAGAAATGCGCGACCTTGTGCGCGTCCTTGGGCAGGGTCTCGTCGTGGAACTCCTTCGCCTTGTCGGGATCGAGGCCCAGATTGAACTGGTCCTGCCAGCGGAACTCAAAGCGCGCCTTGCTGAGCGCGTTGTCGCGCACCTGGGCGCTCGGCACGCCCTTGGCGAGGTCGGACGCGTGCGCCGCGATCTTGTACGCCATGATGCCGTCGCGCACGTCTTCGCGATTCGGTAGCCCAAGATGTTCCTTGGGGGTGACGTAGCAAAGCATCGCGGTGCCGTACCAGCCAATCATCGCTGCGCCGATCGCGCTGGTGATGTGGTCGTAGCCGGGCGCGATATCGGTGGTGAGCGGCCCGAGCGTGTAGAACGGCGCTTCGCCACACTCCGCGAGCTGCTTGTCCATGTTCTCCTTGATGAGCTGCATCGGCACGTGCCCGGGCCCCTCGATCATGGTTTGCACGTCGTGCTTCCACGCGATCTTCGTCAGCTCGCCCAGCGTCTCGAGCTCGCCGAACTGCGCCGCATCGTTGGCGTCGGCGATGCAGCCGGGCCGCAGGCCGTCACCCAGCGAGAAGGCCACGTCGTAAGACTTCATGATCTCGCAGATGTCCTCGAAGTGGGTGTAGAGGAAGTTCTCCTTGTGGTGCGACAAACACCATTTGGCGAGGATCGAGCCGCCGCGCGACACGATGCCGGTGACGCGCTTCGCCGTGAGAGGTACGTAGCGCAACCGCACGCCTGCATGGATCGTGAAGTAGTCGACGCCCTGCTCAGCCTGTTCGACCAGCGTGTCGCGGAAAATTTCCCAGGTCAGTTCCTCGGCGCGGCCGTCGACCTTTTCCAGCGCCTGGTAAATCGGCACGGTGCCGATCGGCACCGGCGAGTTGCGGATGATCCATTCGCGCGTTTCGTGGATGTGCTTGCCGGTCGAGAGATCCATGACCGTGTCCGCGCCCCATCGGATCGCCCACACCAGCTTCTCGACTTCCTCGGCGATGCCGGAGGACACCGCGCTGTTGCCGATGTTCGCGTTGATCTTGGTCAGGAAATTGCGGCCGATGATCATCGGCTCGCTTTCGGGGTGATTGAGGTTGTTGGGCAGGATCGCCCGGCCGCGCGCGATCTCGTCGCGCACGAACTCGGGCGTCACGAGATCCGGAATCGCGGCGCCGAAGGACTCGGACGGATGCCGCTGCAGGAGCCGCGCGAGTGCCGGATTGCCTGCGGCGCGTTCGCGCAGGACATCTAGCCGCTGGTTTTCGCGGATCGCGACGAACTCCATTTCCGGCGTGACGATTCCGCGTCGTGCGTAGTGCATCTGCGAAACGTTCATGCCGGCGCGCGCGATGCGCGGCTTGAGCGACGACGCGAAGCGGACGGCGTCGAGCTTCGGATCGTGCGCGCGCGTGCGCCCGAATGCGGAGGTCAGCGCGGGCAGTTCTTCGCTGTCGCCGCGCTCCGCGATCCACGTCGCGCGCAGTGGCGCAAGTCCCCTCGCGAGATCGATGGCCACGTCGGGATCGGTGTATGGACCCGAGGTGTCGTACACCGTCAGCGGCGGATTGTCCTCGCCGCCGAACAACGTAGGCGTCGCGTCCTGCACGATCTCGCGCATGGCAATCCGGAGGTCGGTGCGCGAACCCTCGATGTAAATCTTGCGCGAACCCGGAATCGGCCGCACGACATCAGCCGACAAGGCTTGCGTCTGTTCGAGGAGGCTCAGGGCAGGTTGTGCATTCATGGCGCTTTCGTCCGGCAAGAGGGAACGAAGCGGCGGCGCGAAGTGCAGCAACAAGCTGCAACGTCGCGAAGCTCCCTACGCGGGTCCGCCGCTCGACGAGCGCACGTTCCCGATCAGGTTCGAAGGGTCTCTCTCAGCCGCGCCAAGGCGCGGCACCCCCGCTTCATGGTGCGCATTACACCACAGCCAAACCGTGGGACAGTCCATGCAAGCGGAAAACGACCTGCTGTTCGCCCATGGCTTCGAATGACGACGAGTTTGCGATCAGCGTGCGTGGCGTGCGCGCCGATGCTCGGGCCTGTCGAAGGCTGTCACGGCGGTACTCGGTTCGCGGCCGGAGGGTAAGCGCGGATCCATGAGGGGCTGATCGGCGCGTCGGCAGCTCGGGCGCGGTTGATACATGCTGACGGCGCGTGGTCTGCTCGGAACGCATGAACCGCCGCGCCATCACGACTACGACCACGACGACTCCAACCGGGGTGCGGACGCGCGTGTCCATCTGAACTGAATCACGCCGCTCCGCACCAGACCCGGGTGCGGCTGCAGGCGCCGTAGCGAACCAGCTAGGCTGCGGCACCTCAGCGCAACCGCGCGTTGATTCGCGCGAGGGTCTCGGCGCCTGGGCTCAGTTCGCGCGCGTCTAGCGTGTTGAGCGGCGCCTCGATGGTGTTGAGATGCCCGTGCAGGTCACCCGCTTCCGGATCGATGTAGAGCAGACCGGTCACGACTTCGCCCTGCGCCTGGCGCTGCTGGATGATGTTCATCGCGACGAGGCGATCGCGCGGATCGTATCCCGGGTCGAGCTTGCGCAACCGCAGTGAAGTGCCATCGTGCTGCGGCACATCGATGACTTCCCCGGGCGCGTAATCGACCACGATTTCCGCACGCTTGGGAATGATGTCGAGGCGGTTGACCGCATCGTTGTGCTCGCGCACGTACTCGTAGCTCTTGGTGCTGCCGGCGTGGTTGTTGAACGCCACGCAGGGGCTGATCACGTCGATGAAGGCCGCGCCGCGATGCGTCATCGCGGCCTTGATGAGCGGCACGAGTTGCGGCTTGTCGCCGGAAAAACCGCGTGCGACCAAAGTTGCGCCCAGTTGCAGTGCAAGGCCGACCAGATCGAGCGGACTGTCGGCGTTCGCGACGCCCTTCTTCGACATCGAACCCTGGTCCGCGGTTGCGGAGAACTGGCCCTTGGTGAGCCCGTACACGCCATTGTTCTCGACGATGTAGGTCATGTTCACGCCACGACGGATCGCGTGCACGAACTGGCCGATGCCAATGGACGCCGAATCCCCATCACCGGAGACGCCAAGGTAGAGCAACGAACGATTGGCAAGATTGGCGCCCGTCAGCACCGACGGCATTCGGCCATGCACCGTGTTGAACCCATGCGACTGTCCGAGGAAATAATCCGGTGTCTTCGAACTGCAGCCGATGCCTGACAGCTTGGCGAGCCGGTGCGGCTCGAGGTCGAGCTCCCAGCACGCCTGGATGATGGCGGCGGAGATCGAGTCATGCCCGCAACCCGCGCAGAGCGTGCTGATCTTGCCTTCGTAGTCGCGTCGCGTGAAGCCGATCTTGTTGCAGCCAAGCGTCGGATGATGCAGCGCAGGTTTCGCGAGGTAGGTCATGGCCGGGCAGCTCCTACAACTTGAACCCCTCTCCCTCCGGGAGAGGGGTAGGGGTGAGGGGCCGAACGTGCGCGGTTGCCGAACTCACGAAGGCAAGCGTCGCCCGACAAGGCGAATTGATCACCGCGGCACGCTCGGCCCCTCATCCGGCGCTCCGCGCCACCTGACGAGCGGCATCCTGCCGCTCGCCCTCCGGGCCAGCTGCGCTGTTCGCAGCCGCTCCTGCGGCTGCAGTCTCCCGTGGGGAGAAGGGTAAAACTTGGCGGAGGTTCGCGGTGATGGCGTCGGCGATGAAGCGGGCGGTGATGGGGGTGCCGTCGTAATGCAGCACCTTGATCAGGCGCGACGGATCGATGCCGAATTCGTTGACGAGCAGCGAGTGCATCTGCGCGTCGCGGTTCTGCTCGATCACGAAGACCTGCTCGCGCGCATCGATGAAGGCGCGAACGCTGTCCGGGAACGGGAAGGCGCGCAGGCGCAGCGTGTCCAGGGCGACGCCGTCACGCGTCAAGCGCTCGATCGCCTCGTGCATGGCGGGGCTGGTCGAACCAAAGTAGATCGCACCGTGCCGCGACGGCACGTCGGACTGCTCTATCACCGGCTGCGGTACCAGGGCCTTGGCCGTGTCGAACTTCTTGAGCAGCCGCTGCATGTTGTAGACGTAGTCGGGGCCGCGCTCGGAATACCGCGCGTATGGATCGCGCGACGTGCCGCGCGTGAAGTACGCGCCCTTGTCGGCGTGCGTGCCCGGATAGGTGCGGTAGGGAATGCCATCGCCGTCGACGTCCTTGTAACGGCCGAAATCGCGGCCCGCCTCCAGTTCCTCCGCCGTCATCACCTTGCCGCGGTCGTAGACCTGCGCTTCGTCCCACGCGAACGGCGCGCACAGCCGCTGGTTCATGCCGATGTCAAGGTCAGTCATGACGAAGATCGGCGTCTGCAGGCGGTCCGCCAGGTCGAGCGCCTTCGCCGAAAACTCGAAGCACTCGTACGGATCTTCCGGCAGCAGCAGCACATGCTTGGTGTCGCCGTGCGAAGCGTAGGCGCAGGCGAGGATGTCGGACTGCTGCGTGCGCGTCGGCATTCCGGTCGACGGGCCACCGCGCTGCACGTCGATGATGGTCACCGGAATCTCGGCGAAATACGCGAGCCCGATGAATTCGTTCATCAGCGAGATGCCGGGGCCCGACGTGGTGGTGAACGCTCGCGCGCCGTTCCAGCCCGCGCCCACCACCATGCCGATCGAGGCGATCTCGTCTTCGGCCTGGATGATGGCGTAGCGATTCTGTTTCGTTTCGGGATCGACGCGCAGCTTCTGGCAATAGGACTGGAACGCTTCGGCGAGCGACGACGACGGCGTGATCGGGTACCACGCGCAAACGGTGGCACCGCCGTAGACGCAGCCGAGCGCCGCGGCTTCGTTGCCGTCCACGAAGATCCTGTCGCCAACGTTGTCGGACCGCTCCACGCGCAATCCAAGCGGACAGGGCCGGTGTGCGCGCACCCACGAGTGGCCGAGATGCAGCGCCTTGAGATTGGGTTCGAGCAGCTTCTCCTTGCCCTTGTACTGCTCCGCGATCAGCTTCTCGATGACCGCGGTTTCGATGTCCAGCAGCGCGCCCAACGCGCCCACGTACATGATGTTCTTGAACAGCTGGCGCTGGCGCGGATCGCTCCACGCCTCGTTGCAGAGTTGCGTGAGCGGCACGCCGATGACGTCGATGTCGTCGCGGAACTTTGATTTCGGCAGCGGCTTCGAGTTGTCGTAGAACAGGTAACCACCCGGCTCGATCTCGGCGATGTCGGCATCCCAGGTCTGCGGGTTCATCGCGACCATGAGGTCAACGCCGCCGCGCCGCCCGAGCCAGCCCGCGGCGCTCACGCGCACTTCGTACCAGGTGGGCAGACCCTGAATGTTGGACGGGAAGATGTTGCGCGGGCTGACGGGCACGCCCATGCGCAGGATCGACTTGGCGAAGAGCTCGTTCGCGGACGCCGAGCCCGAGCCGTTGACGTTGGCGAACTTGACGACGAAGTCGTTGACCGCCGCGAGTGTTTTCATGGGTGAGCGCCGCCGCATATCGCCACACCTTCCATGTGTTGAGCCCCTCCCCCTCCGGGGTGAAGAGGGGCGCTTGCGGACCACTGGTCCGCGCCCCGATGAACGCCTGAGCGCTGCGCGCGAAGGCCGGGGTGTGGGTTGGGGAGAGGGTTCGACGCCCCGCTGGCGGCCACGAACTCTGCTGCAATTTCGCTCATGAGGTTTCTTCGAACCCTCTCCCCTACCCCTCTCCCGGGGGGAGAGGGGTTCAAGTTCGCGCGACTTTCAATCACTGCGCTCATGCGGACACCGACACGTTTGCTGCAGGCGCAGGTGCGATCGTTGGAGCGGCAGTGGTGCGGCAACCGGGGCCGGCCTTGGTGGTGTCGAGGAGGAACTTCTGCATGTCCCACGCACCGGTCGGGCAGCGCTCGGCGCACAGCGAACAGTGCAGGCAGACGTCCTCGTCCTTGACCATGATTCGCGCTGTTTTCAGAGGCCCCGAAATGTATAAATCTTGCTCGAGATTCAGGGCAGGTGCGGTGAGTCGCAGTCGCAGCTCGCCTTCCTCGCCGTTCGCGGTGAAGGTGATGCAATCCATCGGGCAGATATCAACGCAGGCATCGCATTCGATGCACTTGTCGCGCATGAAGACCGTCTGCACGTCGCAGTTGAGGCAACGCTGCGTCTCCTTGAGCGCCGTGGCGAGATCGAAACCCAGTTCGACCTCGACCTTGATGCTGTCCAGCTTCTTGGCGGCCTCGGACCACGGCACCGCGTAACGCTCGTCGTCAGAGATGCCGTTGTCGTAGCTCCACTCGTGGATGCCCATCTTTTGCGCGAGCATCTCGACGGCGGGCATGGGGCGCAGACGCGTGTCTTCGCCGCTCAGCAGCTTGTCGATCGACACGGCGGCCTCGTGGCCGTGCGCGACCGCCCAGATGATGTTCTTGGGACCAAACGCCGCATCCCCGCCAAACAACACGTTCGGCAGCGACGCCTGGTGGGTCACCTTGTCAACCACCGGCATGTGCCACTCGTCGAA
>Ga0183260_10002246_pt1 | contig 15979 bp, 15 predicted proteins | sample AntDrymUQ4972206_2_FD_129768 | JGI IMG/M metagenome (GOLD analysis project Ga0183260, IMG submission 129768) | Polar desert sand microbial communities from Dry Valleys, Antarctica - metaG UQ497 (22.06) (version 2) (version 2) | ecosystem: Environmental > Terrestrial > Soil > Desert | place...
CGACACCTGCGTCACTGCCAGACTGCGGGATCCGTGGGCCACAACGCCGAACGCCGCAGTGGGGATGGCCTCAGAAGGCCCCACTACGGCAGCGAAGGATCACGACGACGGTCCGCATGACCGGGCCAACGTACGACGGACGGCCCGGCGACGACGCGGAACGGGACGGCTGTCTCATTCCTCGGGACCGACCGGTGCGCCGGCTGTGCCAGAATCCCCCCGTGAGCGCTCCCCCAGAGCTGCCCGAGGTCGTCCGGCGGGCCCTCGACCTCTCCCGCAGCCAGGGCTTCGTGAGCGCGACCCGACATGAGACCGGCCGCCTGCTGGCCACCCTGGCGGCGATGCGCGGTGGCACCCTCGGCGAGCTCGGCACCGGGTGCGGCGTCGGTGCGGCGTGGCTGTCCAGTGGCGCGACCGCCGACGCCCGCATCGTCACCGCCGAGCTGGATCCCGGGCTGGCAGACCTGGCGCGCGGGGTCTTTGCCGACGATGCCCGTGTCGAGGTGCTTACCGGGGACTGGACCACGCTGGAGCGCTTCGCCCCGTTCTCGCTGCTCTTCGTCGACGTCCGCGAGGTCAAACTCGGCTCCGTCGATGTCATCGCCGACCTGATGGCGCCCGGTGGGGTGGTCGTGCTCGACGACTTCACCCCAAGCAGTCAATGGCCGCCGGTCTACGCCGGTCGCGTGGATGCGATGCGCGAGCGCTGGCTCACCGACGAGCGGTTCACCGCGGTGGACGTGATGGTGACCAGCGACGCGTCGGTCGTGCTGGCCGCACGTCGCTGAGCGGGTCGCGGACGGCCGGCAGCTCGACGACGAGGCGGGGCAGGAACACCTGCACCAGCGGGCCGACGGCCAGGGCATAGAGCACCGTCCCGATCCCGACCGTGCCACCGAGCACCCAGCCGAGTGCCAGCACGCTGAGCTCGATCGAGGTCCGCACCAGCCGGATGCTGCGCCCCGTACGCCGCACCAACCCGGTCATCAGGCCGTCGCGCGGCCCCGGACCGAACTGTGCACCGATGTACATCGCACCCGCCAGCCCATTGAGCCCGATGCCGCCGAGGACCAGGCCGGTACGCACCGCCATCGACTCCAGTGCGGGGATCAGGGCCAGTCCGAGGTCGGTGACCAACCCGATCACGACCGCGTTGGCCACCGTGCCGAGGCCCGGCCACTGCCGCAGGGGTATCCACCCGACCAGCACGACCACGCTGACGGCGATCACGACCGTCCCGAACGACAGTCCGGTGCGTTGCACGATCCCGTCGTGGAACACGTCCCAGGGGTCGAGGCCGAGTCGCGAGCGGATCATCATCGCCATCGACCAGCCGTAGAGGAACAAGCCAGCGAACAGCTGCACCAGTCGGCGCGAGGTGCGCCCGGCGGTGAGCTGCTCGCGCGGGGTCAGCGGGCTCAGCAAGGCGGTCACGTATCAAGACTGGCGGGCATTGGACTGGAAATCGATAGCCACTTCGCACATAGTGGTCGGGTGGCGTGGACCAAGGTCTCTGCGGACAAGATGGTCAGACTGCTCGGTGACCTGCCGGCGGGTGTCGCGGCCTACTCAGGGCTCGCGGCCCGGGTGCGCCGCCTCGTCGGTGAGGGCCGGCTCACCGACGAGCACCAGTTGCCGTCGGAGCGCGAGCTCGCCCGCTCGCTGGGCGCCAGTCGCACCACGGTGACCCGTGCGTACGCGGAGCTGGTCGACACCGGCTACGCCCAGGCCCGGCAGGGGTCCGGCACCGTCGTGCGAGTGCCCGGCAACAGTCGCGGCGCACTCGGCGGACTGGTGGCTGTGCACGACGCGGCGGCCGGGACGATCGACCTGACCTGCGCGGCACCGGCCGCGGTGCCGCAGGCCCACGAGGCGATCGCCCGAGCGGGTGCGCAGATGCCTGCCCAGCTGCGCGGCTCGGGCTACTACCCCGAGGGGCTACCCGAGCTGCGCGAGCTGGTCGCCGCCCGCTACTCACAGCGCGGCCTGCCCACCTCGGCCGACCAGGTCCTCGTCACCAGCGGCGCGCTGGCCGGGTTGGCGATAGTCGCGCAGCTGCTCGTCTCCCCCGGGACAAGGGTGCTCACCGAGGACCCGACGTACCCGAACGCGATCGCGACGCTGCGGGGTGCGCATGGCCGGATCGTCACCCACCCCATGGACGCCGACGGGTGGGACCTGCCGACCCTCGAGTCGAGCTTGCGCCGCGCCACGCCCGCTCTGGCCGTGCTGATGCCCGACTTCCACAACCCCACCGGTGCGCTGATGGACGAGCCGACCCGGGAGCGGCTTGCCGCGGCGCTGGCTCGTGCCGGCACCACCGCGGTCATCGACGAGAGCAGCGCAGAACTCGCCCTCGACCCGGCAGCGCAACCCCTGCCCCGGCCGTTCGCGGTGTTCGCGGCGGCCGGCCAGGACGTGATCACCGTCGGCAGTGCCAGCAAGTCGCTGTGGGGCGGCTTCCGGATCGGCTGGGTGCGCGCCCCCCGCGCGATGCTGCCCGCGCTCCTCCGGGCCCGCACGACGCGCGACCTCGGCTCATCGGTCTTCGACCAGCTTGCGGTCGCCCACCTGCTCGGTGACCTCGGACCGGCCCTCGCCGAACGGCGGGCAGGGCTGCGCCGCACCCGAGACGCACTGGCCGGCGCTCTGCGCATCGACCTGCCCGACTGGCAAGCGACCGTGCCCTCGGGCGGGCTGAGCCTGTGGTGCCGGCTGCCGCGACCGTACGGACCAGCGCTCGTGCAGGCGGCGGAACCGGCCGGGGTGCTGCTGGTGGCTGGCGGCCGCTTCGGGGCGGGCGGCGGCCTGGCGGGCCACCTGCGGCTCCCGTTCACCGTCGATGCTTCGACAGCGGTCGAGGCCGTGCGCCGGATCGCCACCGCCGACGCGCAGGTACGCGGCGGCGCGGGAGCGACAAGGCGTGACAGCGCCGGGCAGCGCAGTCCGCTGATCGCCTGAAGACGTCAGCCGACGTGCGGTCGGTCGGCAGACATCAGACCGCCAGATCGACCCGGCGCACCCAGTCCGCGCTCATCGCCACGCGGACCTCCTCGCCGACGTCTGCCGGCACCGGCGAGTCGACGGCCAGGACGACCAGCGCGTGCCCACCTTGACGGTCGCGGCTCACCTGCATGCCCGCGATGTTGATGTCGGCCTCGCCCAGCAACCCGCCGACGGTGCCGATCATGCCGGGACGGTCCTGGTAGCGGACGAACAACAGCCGCTCGGTCGGCTCGATCTCGACGTCGTAACCGTCGACCTCCACCAGCCGCTCGCGTTGGTGGATGCCCACCAGTGTCCCCGACACCGAGACCTGCGAGCCGTCCGCACGAGTGCCGCGCAAGGTGACCAGATTGCGATGGTCGGGGCTGTCGGCATCGGTCACCAGCCGCACCTCGACGCCGCGCTCGGCCGCCAGCAGCGGCGCGTTGACGTAGGAGACGTTGTCCTCGACGACGTCGGCGAAAACTCCCTTGAGCGCGGCCAGCTCGAGCACCTTGACGTCGTGGGCGGTGATCTCACCACGCACCTCGACGTCGAGCTGGGACACGATGCCGTCGGCGAGGGCGGTGAAGATACGGCCGAGCTTCTCGGTCAGGGCGATACCGGGGCGGACATCCTCGGCGATGACGCCGCCCTGGACGTTGACCGCGTCCGGCACCAGCTCGCCAGCCAGCGCCAGCCGTACCGAGCGCGCCACCGCGACTCCCGCCTTCTCCTGTGCCTCGTTGGTGCTGGCGCCGAGATGCGGAGTGGCCACCACGTTGGCGAGCTCGAACAGCGGCGAGTCGGTGCAGGGCTCGGTGGCGAACACATCAAGGCCGGCACCGCCGACGCGGCCCTCCTTGAGCGCCGCGAACAGCGCCTGCTCGTCGACGATTCCGCCACGCGCCGCGTTGACGATGATGACGCCCGGCTTGACCTTGTCCAGCTGCTCGGCGCCGATCAGGCCGACGGTCTCCGGGGTCTTGGGCAGGTGGACCGAGATCGCGTCGGCCTCGGCGAGCAGCTCGTCGAGGCTGACCAGCCGCACGCCCATCTGCGCGGCCCGGCCGGCCTGGACGTACGGGTCGTAGGCGATGACCCGCATGCCGAAGGACGACAGCCGCTGCGCGACGAGCACGCCGATCCGGCCCAGCCCGACGATGCCGAGCGTCTTCTCGTACAGCTCGGTGCCGGTGAAGGCGCTGCGCTTCCACTGCCCGGCGCGCAGCGTCTGGTTGGCTGGCGCGATGTGACGCGCCGCGCTCAGCAGCAGCCCCACGGCGAGCTCGGCGGCGCTCACGATGTTGGACGTGGGCGCGTTGACGACCATCACTCCGGCCTGGGTGGCGACCTTGACGTCGACGTTGTCGAGCCCGACACCGGCCCGGGCGATCACCTTGAGCCGACTGGCGGCGGCCAGCGCCTCGGCGTCGATCTTGGTGGCACTGCGGACGAGGACCGCGTCGACGTCGACGATGGCGGCCAGCAGCTCGGCGCGGTCGGCCCCGTTGCAGTAGCGGGTTTCGAAGCCGTCTCCCAGCGCGTCGACAGTGGCGGGAGAGAGCTCTTCGGCGATCAGGACGACGGGCTTGCTCACGAAGGATCCTTTGCGAAGTCGTGCGGTCAGGGTGTTGACGGGTGCACGACGTTGTGCCCAACAACCGATGCTAGCCCACCGGGCTCAGTGGCCCTTCTCGTCGGCGGGCTCGCTTCGTGCCGTCGTCGTCGTCGACGACCACATCCACACCAGCATGCCGAGGCCGAACACCAGCATCACCGGGCCGGACCACAGGTTGATGTCAATTCCGGCGGCCTTGTCCTCGGCTTCCTCGGAGTCGAATATCCCGATCGCGGTGATCACGATGCCGTGGAAGACGAACAGGAAATGGGCCGCCTCGCGGGACCGCTGCACTCTGGCACGCAGCCGGAGACCCCGCAAGCACACACAGGCACACACGGGTCGTCCAGCGTGTACCTCAGCGGGACACAGAGCCCTCGGTGTAGTCGTCGTCGTGGCTCTTGACCCAGCTCATCAAGGTGCGCAGGTCGCGGCCGGTCGCCTCGATCGGGTGCTGCTCGCCCTCGGCGCGCAGCTTCGCGAACTCCGGGGCCCCGGCGTCCTGGTCGGCGATGAAGCGGTCGGCGAACGCTCCGCTGGTGATGTCGGCCAGCACCTCGCCCATCCGCTGCTTGACTGACGCGTCGATGATGCGCGGTCCGGAGACGTAGTCGCCGTACTCGGCGGTGTCGCTGACCGACCAGCGCTGCTTGGCGATGCCGCCCTCGTACATGAGGTCGACGATCAGCTTCAGCTCGTGCAGGCACTCGAAGTAGGCCACCTCGGGCTGGTAGCCCGCCTCGACCAGCGTCTCGAAACCGGCCATCACCAGCGCCGAGGCGCCGCCGCACAGCACCGCCTGCTCACCGAACAGGTCGGTCTCGGTCTCCTCGGTGAAGGTGGTCTTGATCCCACCGGCCCGCAGCCCGCCGAGCGCCTTGGCATAGGACAAGGTCAGCTCCCATGCCGAGCCGGAGGCGTCTTGCTCCACCGCCACCAGCACCGGGACGCCACGGCCCTCGGTGTACTCGCGCCGTACCAGGTGCCCCGGCCCCTTCGGGGCCACCATGCACACGTCGACCCCCTCCGGCGGCGAGATGTAGCCGAAGCGGATGTTGAAGCCGTGCCCGAACAGCAGCGCGTCACCGTCGACGAGGTTGGGCTCGATCGCCTCGGCATACAAGGAGCGCTGCGCGGGGTCGGGGGCCAGCACGACGATGAGGTCGGCCTCCTCGCACGCCTCGTACGGGGTCAGCACCCGCAGGCCCTGCGCCTCGGCCCGCTCTCGGCTGCGCGACCCCGTCGGCAGCCCGACACGGACGTCGACCCCCGAGTCGCGCAGCGAGAGGGCGTGCGCGTGCCCCTGACTGCCGTAGCCGAGCACCGCGACGTTGCGCTGCTGGACGATGCTCAGGTCGGCGTCGTCGTCGTAGAACATCTCGGCCACGGGGTGTGCTCCTTCGATCGGGGTGGGGCGTCAGCCGGTCTGGGTGACGGTGCGCAGCGTCCGATCGGTGATCGAGCGACCGCCACGCCCGATCGCCACCATGCCGGACTGCACGAGCTCGCGGATGCCGAAGGGTTCCAGCACCCGCAGCATCGCAGCCAGCTTGTCGGGGTTGCCGGTGGCCTCGATGGTGACGGCGTCGGGGTCGACGTCGACCACCTTGGCCCGGAAGAGCTGGACGGTCTCGAGCACCTGACCGCGGGTGGCCGCGTCGGCGCGCACCTTGACGAGGATGAGCTCGCGCTCGACCCCGGCCCCAGGCTCGAGCTGGACGATCTTGATGACGTTGACGAGCTTGTTGAGCTGCTTGGTCACCTGCTCGAGCGGCTGCTCCTCGACGTTCACCACGATGGTCATCCGAGAGATGTCGGGGTGCTCGGTCGGGCCGACCGCCAACGAGTCGATGTTGAAGCCGCGCCGAGCGAAAAGCCCGGAGATGCGCGCCAGTGCGCCGGGGGTGTTCTCGACCAGGACCGACAGGGTGTGGCGGCTCACTGCTCCTCCTCGCGGTCCCATGCCGGCGCCAGGTCGCGCGCGATCATGATGGCGTCGTTGCTCATGCCGGCGGCGACCATCGGCCAGACCATCGCGTCGCGGTGCACGCCGAAGTCGACCACGACCGGTCGGTCGTCGACGTCCATCGCCTCGGCGATGATCGCATCGACGTCGTCGGGCTTGTCGCAGCGCAGTCCGACGCACCCGTACGCCTCGGCAAGCTTGGCGAAGTCGGGGATGCGCCGCGACGCTGAGCTGGTGTGCAGGTCGGTGTGGGAGTAACGGCCTTCGTAGAACAGGGTCTGCCACTGCCGCACCATCCCGAGCGCGGAATTGTTGATGACGGCCACCTTGATCGGGATGTTCTCCAGCGCGCAGGTGGCGAGCTCCTGGTTGGTCATCTGGAAGCAGCCGTCGCCGTCGATGGCCCACACCACCCGGTCGGGCGTGCCGACCTTGGCGCCCATCGCGGCCGGGACCGCGTACCCCATCGTGCCGAGGCCACCGGAGTTGAGCCAGGCCCGGGGCCGTTCGTAGCCGACGAACTGGCTGGCCCACATCTGGTGCTGGCCGACGCCGGCGACGTAGGTGGCCTCCGGCCCGGCCGCGGCGGCGATCCGCTCGATGACGTACTGGGGTGCCAGCGACCCGTCATCGGGTGCGTCGTAGCCGACCGGGTAGCGCTCGGCCAGGCCGCGGCTCCACTGGCTCCACGCAGTGTGCTCGCCGGACTGGCCGGCGGTCTGGTCGGTCTCCACTGCCGCAATGAGCTCGGTGATGATCTCGCGGCAGTCACCGACGATCGGGACGTCGGCGTGCCGGTTCTTGGAGATCTCTGCCGGGTCGATGTCGGCGTGGATGACCGACGCGCCCGGGGCGAAGGTGTCCAGGCGGCCGGTCACCCGGTCGTCGAAGCGGGCGCCGAGGGCGATCAGCAGGTCGGCACGCTGCAGCGCAGCGACCGCCGCGACCGAGCCGTGCATGCCGGGCATGCCGAGGTGCTGGGGATGGGAGTCGGGCAGTGCGCCGCGCGCCATCAGCGTCGTGACGACCGGGATCCCGGTGAGATCGGTCAGGCGGGCGAGCTCGGTGGACGCGTTGGCCTTGATCACGCCGCCGCCGACGTACAGCACGGGGCGCTCGGCGGCGGCGATCAGACGGGCTGCCGCCCGGATCTGCTTGCTGTGCGGGCGGGTCACCGGTCGGTAGCCGGGCAGCGACAGCTGCGTCGGGTAGTCAAACGTCGTCATGGCCTGCAAGGCGTCCTTGGCGATGTCGACGAGCACGGGGCCGGGGCGCCCGGTGGAGGCAATGTAGAACGCCCCGGCCACCGTGCGCGCGATGTCGGCCGGGTCGGTGACCAGGAAGCTGTGCTTGGTGATCGGCATCGTGATGCCGCGGATGTCGGCCTCCTGAAAGGCGTCGGTGCCAATGGCCGCCGAGGAAACCTGGCCGGTCACCGCCACGATCGGCACCGAGTCCATGTACGCGTCGGCGATCGGCGTGACCAGGTTGGTGGCGCCTGGCCCGGACGTGGCCAGGCAGACGCCCACCCGGCCGGTCGCCTGGGCGTAGCCCTGCGCCGCGTGCCCCGCGCCCTGCTCGTGGCGGACGAGGATGTGCCTGATCTGCTGGGAGTCCAGCAGCGGGTCGTAGGCCGGCAGGATGGCGCCGCCGGGGATGCCGAAGACGGTGTCCACGCCGGCGTGCTCCAGCGACCTGATCAGGCTCTGCGCCCCGGTCAGCTGCTCATTCATCTATTTGCTCCCACTGGTCGACTCCTGACCCGTCCCGTACATGAAAAAACCTCCGGTCCGAGGAGCGGACGGGAGGAAGCGTGCTGGCTGTCGAAGCGGGATCAGCCGGCACGCTTGATAAGTACGAGGGCGAGGTGGCGCACGCATCTACTGTGGCCGGGAACCCGATCGGGCGTCAATATCTTGAGACGTGCGTCTCAATTGTCGGGACGTACGGGGACGTGGCCGCTCGCGGCTCAGCCGCAGACCGCACCCTGCGCGGCCGAGCCGACCAGCTTGCGGTACTTGGCGAGCACGCCGGTGCGGTAGCGGGGCTCCGGCGGCGCCCAGCCGTGCCGGCGGTCGGCCAGTGCGGCCTCGTCGACGATGAGGTCGATGGTGCCGTGCTCGACGTCGAGGCGGATCTGGTCGCCGTCGGCCACGAAGGCGATCGGCCCGCCGTCGACGGCCTCCGGCGCGACGTGGCCGACGCAGAGCCCGGTCGTGCCGCCGGAGAACCGCCCATCGGTCAGCAACAGGACGTCCTTGCCCAGGCCGGCTCCCTTGATGGCGCCGGTGATGGCAAGCATCTCGCGCATACCGGGACCCCCCTTGGGGCCCTCGTGGCGGATCACCACCACGTCGCCGCTGGAGATGGTGCCGTCGGACAGGGCGTCCATCGCCGCCTGCTCACCGTCGAAGACGCGAGCGGTGCCCTCGAAGACCGCCTCGTCGAAGCCGGCGCTCTTGACGACCGCCCCGTCGGGGGCCAGCGAGCCGTGCAGGATCGTGATACCGCCGGTCGGGTGGATCGGCGCCGCCAGGGCGCGGATGATCTCGCCGTCGACATCTGGTGGGGCGATGTCGGCGAGGTTCTCGGCCAGCGTGCGGCCGGTGACGGTCAGGCAGTCGCCGTCGAGGAGCCCGGCCTCGAACAACGCCTTGGTGACGACCGGGATGCCGCCGACGCGGTCGACGTCGGTCATCACGAATCGCCCGAACGGCTTGAGGTCGCCCAGGTGTGGCACCCGTGCGCCGACCCGCTCGAAGTCGGCCAGGCTCAGGTCGACCTCGGCCTCGCGGGCGATCGCGAGCAGGTGCAGCACGGCGTTGGTCGAGCCGCCCAGTGCCATCACGACGGCGATCGCGTTCTCGAAGGCCGGCTTGGTCATGATCTGGCGGGCAGTGATCCCGCTCCGCAGCATCTCCACCACCGCCTCGCCGGAGCGATGGGCAAGGACGTCGCGCCGCCGGTCGACCGCCGGGGGGGCCGACGAGCCGGGTAGCGCCATGCCGATCACTTCGGCGACGGCCGCCATCGTGTTGGCGGTGTACATGCCGCCGCAGGCGCCCTCGCCCGGACAGATCGCCCGCTCGATGCGGTCGACTTCGTCGCGGCTGATCAGGCCGCGCAGGCAGGCCCCAACCGCCTCGAAGGCGTCGATGATCGTGACGTCGTGGCCGTCGACGCTGCCCGGCATGATCGAGCCCGCGTAGAGGAACACGCTGGCCAGGTCGAGCCGTGCGGCCGCCATCAGCATCCCCGGCAGCGACTTGTCGCACCCCGCGAGCAACACCGAGCCGTCGAGGCGCTCGGCCATCATCACGGTCTCCACCGAGTCGGCGATGACCTCCCGGCTGACCAGGGAGAAGTGCATGCCCTCGTGGCCCATGGAGATCCCGTCGGACACCGAGATCGTGCCGAACTCCAGCGGGAAGCCGCCGCCGGCGTGGACACCGTTCTTGACGGCCTTGGCCAGCCGGTCCAGCGACAGGTTGCAGGGGGTGATCTCGTTCCAGCTGGACGCGACACCGATCTGCGGCTTGGCGAAGTCGTCGTCACCCATGCCGACGGCGCGCAGCATGCCGCGGGCGGCAGCGCGTTCGAGGCCGTCGGTGACGTCGCGGCTGCGCGGCTTGAGGTCTGCTGGCATGCGCCGCAGTCTACGGCTCGAGCAGGCGCAGGCCGGGTGACATCCCACCGGTGATGACAAAGGCGCAGGCCACCGCCCACAAGACGCTGACCAGCGTGCCGATGATGAAGCCCTCGGCGGCTCCCTGGCTGTCCGCCGCGCGCAGCTCGGGATAGCGGCCGAACGCCTTGACCGCGAGCACCACCGCCATCCCCTCGGGCCAGCCGGCGACCAGGGTGGTCACGATGGCCAGCCGCTCGAGGGCTCCGATCCAGGCCCCGCCGCGCAGGGGGTCGCCCATCTGGTCCGCCGCGTTCGCCCGGTCCACCAGGGTGAAGACCGCGACGGCAGCCGGACCGCCGCCGAGGACGGCCAGCGGGACGGCGAGGACCGCCACCCACTCCTGCAGGTCCCCGCGGGTCCGCCCGGCGAAGTGCACCTCGAGCACGGCGACGAGCAGCGCGGCGCCCGCGAATGCCGCCAGTGCCACCTGGGGCGTCTTGGGCAGGTGTCGTGACCAGGCGAGCAGAGCGGCGAGCGACCCGGCCGCCAGGGCGCCGAGCAACAGCAGATGGGTACCGGTCACAGCTGCTCCAGCAGCCAAGCGGCCAGTGCTCGGCCACGCTCGGTCTGAGCGAAGCCCGCCGCCTGCAGCACCTGACTCACCGCCTGTTCGCTGACACCGAGCTCGGCGGCCGCCACTCGCTGGCTCCCACCGGCGCGCACCGCGTCCACCACCTGCCACCCTCGCCGGGTGCGGCGACTCTCGATCGCCACCAGCAACCACAGCGCCGCTTCGGCTCTGTCCGCAGCGTACGGGTCGCCACCCCCGTCGATCGAGGACTGGACGATCGACAACCGCGCGGGGGTGCGCTTGGCCCGCTCGACCGCCTCGCGAGCCGCGAGGAATGCCGAGCCCCGAGCCGCCCGAGTGCTCGTGGCGACGGGCTCGTCCATCGCGCCGACCCCGACACCGAGCGTCCAGTCTCCGAGCCGCCAGCAGATCTCAACCGCGGCCACGACCGAGGCTGCGTCATCGACCACGAGCTGGACCTCGTCGCCGACCGTACGCTCGGCCGCTAGCACAGCGCGGACGTCAGGCGCCGCCGCCAGGCCGGCCAGGAGCTCCGGTACCCGGTCGTCGGCGCGCCGGCTCCCCCGCTGGTCGATCGTCAGCACGAACATGAGGGCCTCTCAAGCTCATAGTCTTGATCTGACTTTATCAAGCATGGCGTCTTGATGTCTACGGGTCACCGGATGCGGGGTGTCGACCGCTGCCGCAGACTGGACCGATGCCCTCATCCGCAAAGCTGGACCGCGTCCGCAGTGCAGTGGGCAGCGCGATATTCGCCCGCGTCGCCGGTACCGACGGTCCGGCCAACCGCGCCCGCATCCATCTGACGCCGGGACCGCGGTGGTTCGCCGAGGATGCACCCATCCGTCGGGTGCACGGCGATGCGTCCATGTTCGTCGGCGGCTTGCGGGCTCTGCTGCTGCAGTCGCTGCACCCGCTGGCCATGGCCGGTGTCGCCGGACACTCCGGCTTTCGCGGTGACCCCTGGGGACGGCTGCAGCGGACCAGCACATTCCTCGCCGTCACCACCTTCGGCACGGCCGAGCACGCGGAACAGGCCGTCGAGCGGGTCCGGGCAGTGCACAGCCGCGTCCGCGGGACGACCGCCGCGGGGGAGCCGTACGCCGCCAGCGACCCGCATCTGTTGGGTTGGGTGCACGTGGCCGAGGTCGACAGCTTCCTGCGGGCACATCAGGCCTATGGCAGCCAGCCGTTGGATGCAGCCGACCGCGACCGCTACGTCGCGGAGACCGCACAGGTCGCGGCGGCGCTGGGCGTTGTGGACCCGCCACGCACCGAGACCGAGCTCGCCGCGCAGCTGGCTGCCTATCGTCCGGAGCTGCGCGGCACTCCGGCCGCGCGCGACGCCGCTCGCTTCCTGCTGCTGCAGGCGCCGCTGCCGCTGGCCGCCCGCCTCGGCTACGGCGTGCTGGCCGCCGCAGCGGTTGGTCTGCTGCCGCGCTGGGCCCGCTGGCCGCTGCGGCTGCCGTACCTGCCGCTGACCGAGGCCACCGTCGTACGGGCCGCCGGCTGGAGCATCACCTCCGGGATCCGGTTCGCGCTCACGCCTGTGCCGTCGAGCCGCGCGGGCGCACCGGCAGCGGCCTGACCGGGCCCGCGACGACGTTGACGAGGTCCTCGCCGCCGGCGTAGCGCCGTAGCTGGTCGCGCAGAAGCGCCCGCAGCCGGGGCTGCATCGCGGTGGTCGCACCGCCGACGTGGGGGCTGATCAGGACACCCGGCGAGCTCCACAGCGGGTGGCCAGGCGGCAGCGGCTCGGGGTCGGTCACGTCGAGGGCGGCGAACAACCGTCCCGACCGAGTCTGGTCCAGCAGCGCAGCGGTGTCGACGACCGGCCCGCGAGAGACGTTGACCAGCACCGCGTGGTCCCGCATCGCCGCCAGGAAGCGGGCATCGACCAGGCCACGGGTGTCGTCGGTGAGCGGCACCGCAAGCACCACCGCATCGGCCTGCGGCAGCAGCGCGGGCAGCTCGTCGAGGCCGTGCACCTGCTGAGCGCCGGTGGTGTCGCGCGGCGTACGCGCGACCCGCAGCAGGTGGCACTCGAACGGCTCGAGCCGTCGCTCGAGCGCCGCGCCGATGCTCCCGTAGCCGACCAGCAGCACCGTGTGGTCGGCCAGCGCCCGCCGCGGCTCGTAGGCCCACCGCCCCTCGTCCTGCGCCCGGACGAAGTCCGGTATGCCGCGCAGGCTTGCCAGCAGCAGCGTCACCGCCAGCTCGGCGGTCGACGCGTCGTGCACCCCGCGCGCATTGCACAGCGTGACCTGCTCGGGCCGGTGCGCCTGGACGACGTCGACGCCGGCGGTCTGCGTCTGCAGTACCCGCAGCGAGGTCATCGCGGGCAGCACCACGCCGAAGTCGACGGGGGTGTCGTAGGCCGGCACGTAGAAGCCCACGTCGGCGATCTCGTCCAGGTCGGCGGCCCGGCCACCGGGGCGCCCGGGATCGACCTGCTCGACCCGCAAGCCGGCCGGGACCGGGGTCAGCACGGCCGGGTCCAGCGGGGTCCAGACCAGGCTCACGACTCGTCCCACTGCTGCTGCCAGCGCGCGAAGTCCCAGTCGCGGAGGAACCGCTCGGTGGCCCGGCTGCCGGCCTCGAGGAGTTGGTCGCGCTGATCGGGCGTGATGCCGAAGTCGGTGCTGGCGATCCCCGAGGTGTCCACGAAGATGCTGCGCGCAACGTTCGCCGGGTTGTCGATGTGCTGGGACTGGCAGGCAGTCAGCGCGGTCTCGACCAGTGCCAGTGCCAGCGAGAGGGGCCCGTCCACCGGCTCGACGATCGTGGGGTCCCCGATCACCGAGGTCACCCGGACTCCGAGCGTCGGCCAGCGCGCCGGCAGACCGTCGGTGCGGTCGAACACCGCAATGGGGTAGTTGCTGAGCAGGGCGCCGTCGACCAGCGTCGAGACACCGCGGCTGCCTCGCATCGTCACCGGCTCGAAGAAGAACGGGATCGACGCCGACGCCCGTACCGCGTCGGCGACCCTCATCTCGTCCGGATCGAGCCCATAGTCGGGGTAGTCCCACGGCAGCCGGACCAGCCGCTGCTGGGACAGGTCACTGGCGAAGACGACCAGCCGGTACGCATGCTCGGGCGGCAGCGCACTGGCCGCATCGTGCTCGCGCAGGTCGCCGAACGTCGAGACCCCCAGGTCCGCGAGCACGCCGAGCAACCAGTCGTGCAGGTACGCCCCCTCGTAGATGCCGCTGTCGAGCGCCAGGGAGAAACCGTCGACGAGCCAACCCAGCGGACCGAGCAGGCGGCCGATCGTCCCGCGGTCACGGAAGCGGGCGTACTTGAGCGAGCGGGCGACGTCCTCACCGCGCTCGAGCGGCTCACCGGCATGTTGCAGCGCGGCCAGCACCGCGCCGGTGATGGCGCCCGCCGACGTCCCGGCGATGCGCCGGAAGGTGTAGCCCTGGCGTGCGAGCGTGGAGACGGCACCAGAGATCGCGATGCCCTTGACCCCACCCGCCTCGAGCACCAGGTCGGCCACCAGATCGTCGCCGGCCGGGGCACTCGTCATGCAGGTGACCCTAGTGCGGGCACAATGATCCGGTCATGACTCGTCCCACGCACGCGCTCGGGCTGCGCGTCCTGGCCGCGCTCGCCGGCGCCGCGTTGGTGGTCTCCTGCTCCGGCGCCGAGGACGACAGCGCCGACGAGGCCGTGGTGGTCGGCGGCACCACCGACCACTCCGGCAGCGACCAGTCAGGCACCGGCCCATCCGACACCGGACGACCCAGCGTCGACACCGTGGTGGCCTCGGGGCTCACCACCCCGTGGGGTCTCGCCTTCCTGCCCGACGGCTCCACACTGGTGTCCGAACGCGACACCGCGGCGATCAAGGCGGTCGACGGTGACGGCACGGTCGCCACCGTAGGCACGGTGCCCGGCGTACGCCCGTCCAGCGAGGGCGGCCTGCTCGGCATCGCCGTCGGACCGGGGCAGGCGCAGCGCTCGTGGGTCTACGCGTACTACTCCGCCGCCGAGGACAACCGGGTGGTGCGGATGCCGTACGACGGGGACCAGCTCGGTCGCCCCCAGCTGGTGCTCGGCGGCATCCCGATGTCTGACTTCCACAACGGCGGGCGGGTGGAGTTCGGTCCGGACGGGATGCTCTACATCTCGACCGGTGACGCCACCGAGGGCGGCAACGCCACCGATCCGGACTCCCTCGGCGGCAAGATCCTGCGGGTCACCCCCACCGGCGACCCGGCGCCGGGCAACCCGACTGCGGGCTCCCCGGTGTGGAGCTCGGGGCACCGCAACGTCCAGGGCATCGCCTGGGACGACAGTGACCAGCTGTGGGCCTCGGAGTTCGGCCAGGACACCTGGGACGAGCTCAACGCGATCGAGGCGGGCAACAACTACGGCTGGCCCGAGTACGAGGGCACCGTCGGCGAAGCGGGCGTCACCGACCCGCAGGTGCAGTGGAAGCCCGAGGTGGCCTCGCCCTCGGGCATCGCCTACGCCGACGGTGCGATCTGGATGGCGGGCCTGCGTGGTGAGCGGCTCTGGCGCATCGAGGTGAGCGCTGGCGAGGTGACCGGCGAGCCGGCGGCGTTCTTCACCGAGCAGTACGGCCGGCTGCGCACCGTCGTGACGGCGCCGGACGGTTCGCTGTGGCTGACCACGTCGAACACCGACGGCCGCGGCACCCCGCGTACGGGCGACGACAAGATCCTGCGCGTCGAGATCGGCCCGGCTAGCTGAGCCGCTGGAGCACCAGCTCGCGGACGCGGGCAGCGTCGGCCTGGCCGCGCAGCTGCTTCATCACCGCGCCGATGAGCGCCCCCGACGCGGCGACCTTGCCCTCGCGGACCTTGGCCGCGACGTCGGGGTGGTCGGCGATCGCCTGGTCGACCGCCTCGATCAGCGCAGCGTCGTCGCTGACGACCTCCAGACCGCGCGCGACCACGACCTGTTCGGGCGACCCCTCCCCTGCGAGCACCCCGTCAAGCACCTGACGGGCGAGGGTGTCGTTGACCCGTCCCGCGTCGACCAGCCCCTGCAGCTCGGCGACCTGCTGGGGCGACACCTGTAGCTCCGCCAGCTCCAGGCCCGCTGCCCTGGCCCGACGCGACAGCTCCGACAGCCACCACTTGCGGGCCGCCTGCGGCGCCGCGCCCGAGGCCACCGTGGACTCGACCAGCTCCAGCGCCCCCGCACCCACGGTGTCGC
>Ga0183260_10002248_pt1 | contig 15974 bp, 17 predicted proteins | sample AntDrymUQ4972206_2_FD_129768 | JGI IMG/M metagenome (GOLD analysis project Ga0183260, IMG submission 129768) | Polar desert sand microbial communities from Dry Valleys, Antarctica - metaG UQ497 (22.06) (version 2) (version 2) | ecosystem: Environmental > Terrestrial > Soil > Desert | place...
GCGCCCGGTCGTACAACGCCCAGCACGGCAGACGGTGCTGCTGGCCGGACGGAACGCGCGGACCACCGCCCTTACGGCCGTCCACGTCGACGGCACTCTGCGCTGGCAGCGGCGACTGGTCGGATCAACTGGCGGCGGGTTTGCCGCCGGTCGCAGTCTCTTGGTCGACCAGTCGACCGGCAACCTGTTCCTTAGCGGCCCGGACTCCTACGACCAGGGGGAGCCAGAGCAGTTCACCACCATCGCCCTGGACGCGCAGGGCCGACAGCGATGGTCGACCAGCAGCACGGCGCCGCAAGGCAGCTTCTTCGCCGCCTGCCCCGGCGTTCTAGACCCCGCGACCGGCCGGCTGTCTGTGGCCGCCAACAACCAGATTGTGGGCGCCGACGAACGTGTGACCTACCGCGCGGCCCTGTTCACGTACGAACCACAAGGCCAGGTCCGGGCGTCTTCGCTCTTCGCTGGAGTGCGGGAGTCCTTCATCGAAACGGTGTCGCTAGACCCACGTCTCGGGTAGGTCTACGTGGCCGGCCGCTACCTGCCCGCCGACCCTGCCAGCAACACCGACTATCTCACCCTGGCACTCCGCGCGGCCCGCTAGCCAGCCGCCCACCGTGACCCTTCCGGCTGCCTCACGCGACGGCGTCGCGTCGAAGTCCCGCGCGCGAACCGAGGTCGGGCTGGCCTGAGGGTGCATCGACGACGCTGGCGCTTCAAGGCCTGTGCGACCCCGCCTGCAGTGGTCCCGAACTGTCCAGGAAGCCGAGGCACTCCATCGGCGAAAATGGCCCAGGTCGCAGCGACGCCGAGTACGTCGCGCTCACCCAGCTCCAAGCCGACGCGTTCATCACGCTCGATCCCGAGCTCGCTCGCGCTGTGCAGGATCTGGTCACGGTGGCGCCAATCGACGCGCTGTCCTGATCGACTCGACTGCGGGGTCCCGACCGCGTCGGTCACCGGCCCCACGGCGGTCCAGGGCGCCGTTGGTGACAACTCCCGTCCGGCGGACGATTCTGGAGGCGTGACGCAGACCCGTGGCTGGGCGACGTCGTCGGAGCGGCACTGGGCGGGGATGACGACCGGTTACTTCCGCTCCGTCGGCGGCGGTCGGCCGACCCGCACCGGTACGCACCAGATCGGTATCTCCTTCGGCGCGCACCGCGGCATGGTGCGCGAGGTGGCCGGCCGCGGCGAACGGGTCGACGCCCCCGTGGGCGCGGTTTACGTCACCGTCGCCCACCCGATCACGTGGTCGGAGGTGGCCGAACCGGTCGAGGCGCTGGAGGTCTACCCCGACCCGGACCTCGTCCGGCAGTGCGGCGGCGATCCCGAACGGGTCGAGGCCAGCCTCGGCCGGCCCGATCCGGTGGTGTTCGGCCTGGCCAGTCGGCTGCGGGCCGCGCACCTCGGCAGTGCGCCGCTGGACGAGCTGGGAGGGGCCGAGCTGGCGCAGCGGGTGTCCGCACACCTGATCGCCGTCCACGACCGCCACCGGGCACCTCAGCGTTCGCCCGGACGGCTGGACGCCCGGGTGCTGCGTCGGGTGGTCGAGGCGATCCGCAGCGACCCGGCGCACCCGCCGTCCCTGGCCGCGCTGGCGCGGGTGGCGGCGTTGAGCCCCTTCCACCTGACCCGGCGCTTCGCCGCGACCACCGGGCTGACGCCGCACGGCTATCTCACCGCCGTCCGGCTGCAGACCGCCCTCGGCCTACTGACCCGGTCCGCGGTATCGGTGCCGGACGTCGCGCTGGCCGTCGGCTACACCAACGTCGGGCACTTCCGGCGCCTGTTTCGCCGGCAATACGGCGCGCAGCCTGGGCGGCTGGCCGCCGAACTGCGCACGATCGGACCCTCCCGGGCGGCCTGAGCGCTGCCAGCCTCGGGGGATGAGCACGATGCGCCCCTTCGCCCTGCCCACGCCGTACGGCCTGCTGGCCGCGCACGTCCACCGTCCCGACGACGACCTCGTCACCCCGCAGCCGGCCGTAGTCGTCACCGGCTCGTGGCTGACGGTCAAGGAGCAGATGCCCGAACGGTACGCCGCCGCCCTGGCTGCCCGCGGTTTTACCGCCGTCACCTTCGACTTCTCCGGCTTCGGGCAGAGTCCCGGCGCCCCGAGGCAGGCCGAGCTGCCGATGCAGAAGGCCGGTGAGATCGCCGCCGCCGTCCGCGCTGTCACCAGCCTGTCCTTCGTGCACCCGCAGGTCGGGGTGCTGGCTGTGTGCGCCAGCGCCCAGTATGCGCTGCGAGCCATCGCCGACGGCGCGCCGATCGCCGCCTCGGCCTGCGTGGCCGGCTGGTTCCACGACGCCGTGACCGTGGCCCCGCTGTACGGCGGGCCGGATGGGGTAGCCGACCGCCTGGCCCGGGCCGAGCGGGCGCTGGCGGCCTACCAGGCCGACGGCACCGTGCTCACCGTCCCCGCCTACGCCGAGGGCGACGACCGGGCCGGCATGTCCCTTCCGCTGCCGTACTACGGCCAGGCCGACCGCGGGGCGGTACCGGAGTGGCGCAACGAGATGGCCGAGCTGAGCTGGGCGGCATGGTTGACCTTCGACGGCATGCGGGTGGCCGAACAGGTCGCCGCGCCGACCCTGCTGGTGCACGCCGACGATTGCGTCCTGCCGGACAACGTCCGGGCGCTGGCCGACCGGATGCCGGCCGCGGAGGTGGCGTGGGGCGAGGGCTCCCAGATCGACTTCTACGACCAGCGGGCGCAGGTGGACTTCGCCGTTGCGGCCGCCGAGGCGCATTTCGGCCGCCACCTGGAGGTACCGGCGTGACCGGGTCCGACGCCCCGACCGCCGCGGAGCGGGCGGCCGCCACCGACACCCTGACCGGGCTGCTGCACGCCCTGGACGCCCTGGACTGGGCCGGGGCCCGGGTCTACCTGGCCGACCGGCTGCGGACGGACTACACCGAGCTGTTCGGGGGAGAGCCGGCCGAGCAGACCGGGGACGAGCTGATCGCTCAGTGGCAGGGGCTCCTTCCCGGGTTCACCGCCACCCAGCACCTGGTCGGGCCGGCGCTGGTGCAGCGGCGCGCCGACGGTCTGCGGTTGGAGACCCACGTCGCCGGCCAGCACGTCGTGGCCGACGTCCCCGGCGGTCAGGTGTGGGCGGTGTACGGCAACTACCTGGTCACCCTGGTGCCGGCCGGTTCCCGATACGTCATCACTGACCTTGTGCTGCAGCTGCACTTCGTGAACGGCAACACCGATCTGCCACTCCTGGCTGCGGAGCGGGCGGCGAGTGACCCCCGGGCGCCGCGGGCAGGCTGACGGGCCGGCCATCGGCGGGCCGCGAGCCGCAGCCGACATGGCCGCTGGCCGATGGTGCGCCACAGTCGTGGCCGTGGGTATCGAACCGCTGCGCACGGTTCGAGACCACCTGTTGCGGGTCAAGCGGTGCGGCGGATCGCTGCGACCGGCAGCCGGATCCAGGCCGCTGGCGGGGCGACCCGCACCCCAAGTTCTAGCCCCGGCGGGAAGGGTCCGGCGCGTGGGTCAGCGCAGATTCCGGTGGGCCGACAGCGCCGCGGCGGCGTAGATTCCTCCGGTGGGCGAGCAACTGCCCGGTGGCGGCACTGAGCTATCACCCGCCGAGATCGAAGCCCTTGACGCCAGGTGGTCATCCTGCTGGACCCCGAGCGCCGTCGCACAGCAATTGGGCGGGATCGGTACGCCTTGGTGTGTAGCCGCGGGTTGGGCGCTGGATTTGTTCCGCGGCACGCAGACGCGCAGGCATGGGGACATCGAGATCGCGATCCCGGCCGCGGGTTTCCCTGAGCTCCGCGAGCGCTTCCGCGGATACCGCTTCGACGCGGTAAGCAGCGGCCGGATCTGGGAGAACGCCACATCGGATGTGCTGGCCGGCACACACCAGACCTGGCTGCGCGATCCGGCCACCGGCAACTACCTGCTGGACGTGTTCCGCGAACCGCACGACGGCGACACCTGGATCTGCCGACACAATGAGACGATCCGGCTTCCGTACAGCGATATCTTCCACCACACCCAAGACGGCATCCCGTACCTGGCGCCCGAACTGGTCCTGCTGTTCAAGGCCAAGCACGCCCGCCGAAAGGACCAGGCAGACTTCGACGAAACTATCCCGCACCTGACCACAGCTCAGCGCGAGACCTTGGCCGAGCTACTGGCCCGCGCATCCCCGGGACATCAATGGCTCGCGGACCTGCAACCCCCGCCTCAGACAGCCTCCGGCTAGCCGGGCGTGAAGTTCTGGCCGGGCGCCAGTGTCCGGCATCGGTCCGAGTCCCGTACCTTGGCGGACGGGATCATCAGTGTCCCTCACTCCTGGCCTGCGGATGGCCCGGCCGGCGGCGGGTCGTCGGAGTATCCCGCTTCTCTTGGCTGTAGCTGGCTAGTAGGTCGGCGGCTGCGATCAACGAACGCAGCCGCCTGACGGGCGCGACGCATATAGGCTCTGACCTGGGCTTTACCGGAGCGGGTGACGAGAATCGAACTCGCACTGTCAGCTTGGGAAGCTGAAGTCCTGCCATTGGACCACACCCGCGGCGCCCGCCAGGGGCGGTCGACGGGCAAAGCCTACCGGCCACACTGTGCCCATGGGCGGGCGACGGTTCGGGGTCGAGGAAGAGTTACTGCTCGTCGACGCCGAGACCGGGCAGGCGACCGGCGTCAGCCGCGCGGTCCTGGATCACCAGTCCGGGGAGGGCATCGACAGGGAACTGCAGCAGGAACAGGTCGAGGTCGACACCGCCCCGGTCCGGACCCTCGACGACCTGCGGCGGGAGGTCGTCCGGCTTCGGGTCGAGGCGGCCGCCGCGGCCGAGCGGACCGGCGTACGTATCGCGGCCCTCGCGACCAGCCCACTGACCGCTGCGCCGACCGTCACTCCGGACCAACGCTACGAGCGCATGGTCGAGCTCTATCGACTCACCGCGGCCGAGCAGCTCACCTGCGGCCTGCACGTCCACGTCGAGACCGCGTCGGCCGAGGAAGGCGTCGGCGTCCTCGACCGGATCCGGCCATGGCTGGCAGTCCTGCTCGCCCTGAGCACGAACTCGCCGTTCTGGCAGGGCCAGGACACCGGATACCAGAGCTACCGCACGCAGGCCTGGTCACGTTGGCCTGCCGCCGGGCCGACCGCTGTCTTCGGCTCGGTGACCGGCTACCGCAGCATGGTCGCCTCCGTGCTCGCAACGGGCACGTTGCTGGACGAGGCCATGCTCTACTTCCACGCCCGGCTCGGCCGTGGCCTGCCGACCGTGGAGGTTCGGGTCGCTGACGTCTGCCTGTACGCCGACGACGCCCTCCTGATCGCCGCGCTCACCCGCGCCATGGTGGACACCGCCGCCCGCGAGTGGCAGTCGGGCACGCCGGCGCCGACCGTACCCACTGAGCTACTCACGTTGGCGGCCTGGCGGGCCAGCCGCTCCGGCCTCGGCGCCGACCTGATCGATCCCCGCACGAATACCCCGTCCCCCGCCTGGGACGTCGTCGTCGCCCTGCGCCGTCACGTCCGCGACTCCCTGGACGAGGCGGGCGACGGCGGCCCTGTCGACGCGTTGCTCGACCAGCTCCGCCGACGCGGCACCGGGTCCGATGCGCAGCGGGCGGCGTATGCGCGTTCCGGTGACCTGGCCGCGGTCGTCCGCGACGCCGTACGCCGTACCACGCCGGCCACCTGAGTCGCGATACTCGGCAGATGTCCGCCGTCCCGGAGCCGGTCCTCGCCGCCTTCGACGTGGGGGGCAGGCCGGAGCCGCTGTCCGGCGGCATGGGGCAGAGCGTCCGGGTCGGCGACGTCGTGCTCAAGCCAGCAGGCGACGAAACTGAGGCGAGCTGGCTGGCGCAGCTCCAACACGATCTCCGGCCGGTCGGGCTGCGGACCCCGCGGCCGCGGCGGGCCGCCGACGGACGCTGGGTCGTGGACGGATGGAGCGCTACGGCCTATCTGGCCGGCGACGGGCGACCCGGACGATGGGCGGACACGATGGCCGCCGGGCGGGCGCTGCACGCGGCCCTGAGAGCCGAGCCCCGACCGGAGTTGCTTGACCGTCGCACCCATCGCTGGGCCGTGGCCGATCGGGTCGCCTGGGGCGAGGCCACGGCCGACCTCGGCCCGGTCGGTGAACGCCTGACCGCGCGCCGCCGGCCGCTCGACCTGCCCCGGCAGCTCGTGCACTGCGACCTGTCCGGCAACGTGTTGTTCCACGAGAGCGAACCGCCCGTGGTCATCGACCTGTCGCTCTACTGGCGGCCGCCGCCGTACGCCGAGGCGATCGTGGCGGTCGACGCCTTCCTCTGGTACGACGCCGAGCCGGGCGTCCTGGACCTGGTCGAGCACGGCGACGCCACCCAGCTCCTGGTGCGGGCTGCCGTCTTCCGGCTGTGCACCGACCTGTCGCCGGCGCATCTCGGTGAGCGCACGCCGATCGCCGCGTTCGAACGGCTCGTCGACCTACTGGCCGCCCGATGAAGGTGACCGCCCGCCAGCTGAACCGAGCCACCCTCGCCCGGCAGCTGTTGCTGGGCCGTGAGCCGCTCGATCCGGCCACCGCGGTCAGCCGGCTGTGCGCTTTGCAGGCCCAAGCGCCCGCCTCGCCGTACCTCGCCCTGTGGTCGCGGATCGCAGGGTTCGACGCTGCCGATCTGGACCGCGCGTTCGACGAAGGCGCCGTGCTCAAGACCACCCTGATGCGGGCGACACTGCATGCTGTCGCCGCCGCCGATCACCCCCACTTCTGGGCCGCGGTCGCCGCGCACCTGCGCCGGGCCCGCGCCGGCCCGCCCGTGACGACGGCGCTCGGGGTCACGGAAGAGCAGCTGACCGCCGCGCTGGACGCTGCACTCGCCCATGCCTCCGATCCGAGGTCGGCCACCGAGCTGAGCGCCCACTTGCGTGAGGTCGTCGGGCCGGTGGCCGACCCCGGCTGGTGGTGGGCCGTGCTGCCCTTTGCCCGCGTGATCAGGGTGCCTGACGTGACGCCGTGGCGGTTCGGTCCGCGAGTGACGTATCGAACGGCGGCTGGTCCCGAACCGCCTGGCACCCGGCAGGAATCGCTGCAGTACCTGGTGTGCAGCTACCTACGGGCCTTTGGCCCGGCCACGCTCAAGGACCTCGCCCGCTTCAACAAGCTCGCGATGGTCACGGTCCGCGCGGCCGTGGAGACGTGTGACGACCTTGTCATCCACGAGGGCCCTGACGGGCAGCGGCTGTACGACGTACCCGGCGCCCCGCTGCCGGATGGCGAAACCGTTGCCCCGCCCCGGTTTCTGCCGATGTGGGACAGCATCTTGCTCGCCCACGCCGAGCGCACCCGCCACATGAGCGAGGCCGACCGCAGGCTCGTCGTACGCCAGAACGGCGACTACCTGCCGACGATCCTGGTCGATGGGTACGTCGCGGGAGTGTGGCTACCAGGTCCGAACGGCATCGAGGTCTGCGCCTTCCGCGAGTTCGACGGCGCCACGTGGGACTCGCTGACCGCCGAAGCCCAAGCGCTGCATGCGTTCCTTGCTCCACGGGAGCCAAACGTCTACGCCCGCTACCGGTACTACTGGGCGCAGCTGCCACCGTTGGAGACGAGGGTTCTGGGGTGAAGGTGACCGCGCGGCAACTCAACCGGACGACGCTGCACCGGCAGTTGTTGTTGCAGCGCAAGGACTTGAGGGTGCCCGACGCCATCCGGACGGTGTGCGCGCTACAGGCCCAGTCGGCGGCCTCGCCGTACCTCGCCCTGTGGAACCGGATCGCCGACTTCGACGCCGCTGAACTCGATCGCGCGTTCGCCGACCACACGGTGGTCAAAGCCAGCCTGATCCGCATCACGCTGCACGCGGTCGCCACCGAGGACTACCCGGCCTTCCACCGCACGATGGCCAGTTCCCTACGTGCGTCGCGCCTGTACGACCATCGGTTCAAGGCCACCGGCCTGTCCATCGCCGACGTGGACGCTGTCCTCCCCCAGGTGTTGGAGTTCGCGGGGCAGCCGAGGACGAACGCCGAGATGGAGGCGATGCTGACCGAGCGCGTCGGGGTCCTGCCCGAGCCCCGCCTCTGGTGGGCGCTGCGCACCTTCGCCCCCGTGCTGCACGCGCCGACCGGCGGCCCGTGGTCTTTCGGCGACCGGCCGTCGTACGTCGCTTCAGGCATCGAGCCGTTCGACGGAGACGAGGAGGAGTCCCGGCCGCTGCTCGTACGGCGCTACCTCGAGGCCTTCGGCCCGGCGTCCGAGGGTGACATCGGGCAGTTCACCATCCTGCGGATGCCCGCGATTCGGGCCGCGCTGGCCGTGCTGGTCGGCGAGCTGGAGACGCATGAGGGCCTGGACGGCAAGCCGCTGTACGACGTGCGCGGCGGCGAGCTGGCCGCCGCGGACGCGCTCGTGCCCCCGCGGCTGATGGCGATGTGGGACAGCATCCTGCTGGCCTACAAGGACCGCGGCCGGGTCATCCCCGAGGACTACCGCAAGCTGGTGATCCGCTCGAACGGCGACGTCCTGCCCACCCTGCTCGTCGACGGCTACGTCGCGGGGGTGTGGCGGCCGGCCGACGGCGGCATCGAGGCCACCGCGTTCCACGAGCTGTCCGACGGGGCGTGGTCCGGGCTGGCCGGCGAGGCCGCGGCGCTGGTGGCCTTCCTGGCCGATCGGCAACCCGACGTCTATCGCCGCTACGCCCGCTGGTGGGAGACCCTGCCGTACGCCGAGCGACGCCTGCTATCTGGTTAGGGTTCGGCTCATGTTGCTGTCCGACCGCGACCTCAAGGCCGAGATCGAGGCCGGCCGGCTGGCCCTCGAGCCGTACGACGTCGGCCTCGTGCAGCCCTCCAGCATCGACGTACGCCTCGATCGCTTCTTCCGGGTATTCAACAACTCGCGCTACACGCACATCGACCCGGCCGAGCAGCAGGACGACCTCACCGCCCTGGTCGAACCCGATGGGGAGGACGCGTTCGTCCTGCACCCGGGCGAGTTCGTGCTCGGGTCGACGCTGGAGATCGTCACGCTGCCCGACGACCTGGCCGGCCGGCTGGAGGGCAAGTCCAGCCTCGGCCGGCTGGGTCTACTCACCCACTCCACGGCCGGGTTCATCGATCCGGGCTTCAACGGGCACATCACATTGGAGCTGTCGAACGTGGCGAACCTGCCGATCATGCTGTGGCCGGGCATGAAGATCGGCCAGCTCTGCCTGTTCCGGCTGTCCAGCCCCGCGGAGCACCCGTACGGCTCGGCGATCTACGGCTCGCGCTACCAGGGGCAGCGCGGCCCCACGCCGTCGCGCTCGTACCGCAACTTCGTCCGCGCTCCGACCCGCTCGTGATCATGGGGATTCGACGGCCAGGACCGGCGGATCCCCATGATCATCGGCTCGTGGCGCGCTGGGGCCCCGACCGATGAGTTGTCGCCGACTCGCCGGTCTGGACCGGCATGAGCGCCATCGAGAACCCGACGGAGCCAGCTATGACCGACCTTGACACCCGCACGCTGGAGGCGCCCGGGGCGACCCTGCGGTACGACATCCGGGGTGACCTCGACGACACCGCTGCAGCGGGCCGCGTGTTGCTGTTGGTCGGCTCACCGATGGACGCCAGCGGCTTCGCCACGCTCGCGACGTATTTCGCCGACCGACCTGTCGTGACCTACGACCCGCGCGGTGTGGGACGCAGTGTCCGCACCGGCGCCGGGGAGCCGACGCCGGATCAGCACGCCGACGACCTACACCGACTGATCGAGGCGCTCGGCGTAGGTCCGGTGGATCTGTTCGGCAGCAGCGGCGGCGCGGTCAACGGCCTCGCCCTGGTGGCGCAGCACCCCGAACAGGTGCGGACGTTCGTCGCCCACGAGCCACCGCTGGCCCGGCTCCTGCCGGATCGTGAACAGGTGCTGGCCGCCTGCTCGGACGTCTATCAGACCTACCAACGCAGCGGGATGGGGCCCGCGATGGCGAAGTCATCGCGTTGACCAGCCGGAAGGGCCAGTTCCCGGACACGTACGCCGACGAGCCCGGTCCCGACCCCGCGGCCTTCGGGTTGCCGACCGAGGACGACGGTTCCCGCGATGACCCTCTGCTGGGGCGGAACATCCGCACCTGCACCGGGTACCAGCCCGACCTCGACGCCCTCACCAGGGCGTCGACGCAGATCGTCATCGCCGCGGGGCAGGAGTCCGAAGGCGAGGTGGCGGCCCGCGCGGCGGCGGCGACCGCGGAGGGCCTCGGTACCGCGCTGGTCGTGTTTCCCAGCCACCACGGCGGTTTCCTGGGTGGCGAATACGGCATGAGCGGCGATCCCGATGGATTCGCCGCAGCGCTGCGCCAGGCGCTGCTCACCCGCTGAGCAGCCGCCCGGCTGCTCACTGCTGCTCGGCCGGGCACCACCACGTCGTACGCGAACCGATCGTGGCGCGGACGAGTTCGGCGCCGCAGCGCGGGCAGTGCCCGCCAGGCCGGCGGTGCTCGATGAGGTCGCCGGTGTGGACCCCGCCGCGGAGGATGGCCCGGCGGATCGCCGCGCGCAGCACGCGGCGCAGCTCGTTCAGCTCCTCGACCGACAGCGAGCCGGCCCGCCGGGTCGGTGCCAACCGCGCCCGCCACAGGGTCTCGTCGGCCAGCAGGTTGCCCACCCCGGCGAGCGTCGCCTGGTCCAGCAACCGGGCCTTGAGCGGCGCCGTTCCCCGCCCCACACGGGCTCGGAAGTCCGCCCGGCTGATCTCGGCGGCGTCGGGACCGAGGGCGTCGATGGCCGGATCGAGCCGGACCCGGCCGAGGCGACGCTTGTCGAACAGCCGCAGTTCACCGCCGTCGTCGAAGCGCAGCACGAACCGGTTCCAGATCGCCTTGCCGGAAACAGGCACCGGATCCCCGCCGGAGGCCGTACCGGCCGGACCAGTGACGACGATCCGGCCACCCATGCCGAGGTGGATACCCAAGGCCGGGCCGGGATCGCCGCCGGCGTCGACCGTGTCGCACCAGATCGACTTCCCCCGCCGGTGGGCGGCCACGAGCTGCCCGCCCTTCAGGGCGCGCTGGAGGTCACCGGGGGCGTGCGGCCGGCAGACGAACTCGTCGGTGTTGTCCACCCCGACGATCGTGCGGTGCAGCGCCCGGTTCACGACCTGGCGGGCGCTCTCGACCTCCGGCAACTCGGGCACCGGTGCAGCATGCCCCGGCGTACGCCGAGCCGGCGTGACAGGGTGCCGGCATGGATCTCCAGCTGACCGGCAAGCGCGCCCTCGTCACCGGGGCCTCCCGTGGGATCGGCCGCGCGATCGCCCAACTGCTCGCCGACGAAGGCTGCGCACTGGCCATCTGCGCCCGCGGCGAGGAGGGACTGCGCGAGGCCGCCGACCGGTTCCGCGCGGGCGGTACTGCCGTGTACGCCTCTGTCGTGGACGTCAGTGACGGTGATGCGGTGGCGGGCTTCGTGGCCGAGGCCGACGCAGCGCTCGGCGGTCTGGACGTGGTCGTCTCCAACGCCTCGGCCGGCGGTGGTCTGACCGGCCCCGAGCAATGGGCGGCCAGTTTCCAGACCGACCTGCTGGCGTTCGTCCGGCTCGCGGAGGCAGCGACCGAGCCGCTGGCCCGCTCCCGCGGCGCGCTGATCGCGGTCGGTACGACGTCGGCCGCCGACACCTCGCCGCCGTCGGGTCCCGGGTCGTACGGCGCTTTGAAGGCGGCGCTGCTCCACCACGCTTCGGCGCTGGCCCACACCTTGGCCCCGCGGGGCGTCCGGGTGAACGTCGTCTCGCCCGGTCCTATCGAGTTCCCGGGCGGTTCGTGGGCCCGCCGCCAGGAGGACAAGCCGGACTTCTACCGCTCTATCCGGGAGCGGATCCCGGTCGGGCGGCTCGGTACGCCGGAGGAGGTGGCGGCTGCGGTCGTGTTCCTCGCCTCGTCGGCGGCCGGCTTCTGCGTCGGGTCGAACCTCGTGGTCGACGGCGGCTTCCTCACCCGCGTCGACCACTGAGATCCCTCCCCGGGCAGAAGTGGTCCCGACGCGCCGAGCGCGGGCGCACCCACTGGGCGCGTCGGGGACCACTTTCCGGGTGGGCTACCGGCGCACAGCCGGGCGGGGTGCCGCGTGCGGTACCCGGCGCCACAGGGCACGTTGGACGAGCATCGTGGCGATCCCCGCGACCAGGATGGCGGCGATGTTCACCCCGAGTTGCACCAGCGCCTCGCGGACCTGGCCAGGGTCGGTCAGCGCGAGGGCCAGCGCCACGTTCGCCGCTGCCGGCACGGTCGTGACCGAGATGAACACCCCCACCAGCGCACCGGAGCGGGCCGCCGTCAGCGACAGCACACCGGCGATCCCGGCGATGAACGCAACGGTGAGCGACCATTTGTCCGGCGCGATGATGAACCCGGTCTGCGGCCGGTCCGCCGTGGTCAGCGACGTGTCGATCCAGCCGACACCGCGGGCGAGCAGTGCGAGGACCGTCGTCAGGACGATGGCGACTCCGAAACCGCTGAGCAGGGCGACCACCGCCCGCCGGAGCACCTTTGGCCGCCGGTGCGCGATGCCCACCGCGACCGCCGCGATGGCCCCGAACTCCGGCCCCAGCACCATCGCACCGACGATCAGTACCGCCGAGTCCAGCACGATCGCGCACGCCGCGAGCAGGGTGGCGATGGTCAGGAACGCGAAGTAGGTCGCCGAGAGCGCCGACTCGTCGTACGACGTACGTACGACCTGCTCCCAGATCACCGCGTCCGCCCCGTCACCGGGCGCGTTCTCCTCCGCGCGCTCGACGAGTGTGCTGACCGAGGTGTCGATCGAGTCGAGGCTGATGGCGCCGACCCGGTCGATGTCCCGTTCCCGCAGGACCTGCACGATCTCGTCCGCGGACTCCCGCGCGATATCGGCGAGTACCAGGTCACCTGCCGGTTTCACCGCACAGCCGGGCAGTACGGCGAGGTGCGCTACGCCGACGTGCTCGCGCAGGAACTCCACGACGCCCTCGGTGCGGCCGGCCGGGAGCATGAGTCGCAGGTGCAGCACGCGGCCCGCTCAGCCGACCACGGTCATGTCGACGCTGGCCACGGTGACCGCGCCCACCGCGTCGTACCGGATCAGCTCCACCTGGAACGCGCCCGGTTCCAGCGGCGCCGGCACCAGGAAGATCGGGCTGACGCAGTCGGTGTGGGAGTACGCCGGACCGGCCGGCGTTTCCGTGAACGCCGTACCGCGGTCCGCCTGGCCCTGCACCGGTTGCCCGTCCACGCTGATGACGTACGACGTGTCCTGCGGACCGGTGCTGCGGAGGAAGAAGTTCGTGCCCGCATCGACGGTCCGGGACTCCACGACGACGGCGGCCTCGGTGCAGCTGCGAGGGATGGTCAGCGTCTCGGAGCCGCCGCGGACCAGCGCCGCGAGCAGGAGCAGCGTCGCGACCGCGGCCAGCAGCAGCCACCCCGAGCGGCGGCGATGCCCGCCAACTTCGGCTCGCCCGGCCAAGGCGCGCTGGTCATTGATGTCACGGGCGATGTGCTCGCGGTAGCGGCGGTTGGCTTCGGTGAGTTCCCGGTCCTCGCGGCCGCGGCCGGTGAACAGGAAGCTCATGCCGCCGATGCTCCCACGGTCCGGAGCCTGGATCAGCCCGATGCGGTCAGCAGGGTCCCCAGCCAGGTCATGGCCGTCGTCACGTCCGCCCCGGCCAACCCCGTCGCGCGGGCTACCCAGTCCACCGCCAGTTCGAGAACGGCCAACTCGGTCATGGACCTCAGTCCGTTGCCGCCGAGGCCGGGGCGGGCGCCTGCATCGAGCGCTGCAGGATCTGGGCGACGTCGAGCACCTCGACGTCCTCCCGCGCGCTGCCGTCCTGCTGTTTGGCGGTCACCGCGTCGGACAGCATGGTGATGCAGAACGGGCACGCGGTGGACACGATGTCCGGGTCGAGGGCGAGCGCCTCGTCGATGCGCTCCACGTTGATCCGCTTGCCGATCTTCTCCTCCATCCACATCCGCGCGCCGCCGGCGCCGCAGCAGAAGCCGCGTTCCTTGCAGCGGTGCATCTCCTGGGTGCGGATGCCCTGCACGGCGGCCAGCACCTCGCGCGGCGGCGTGTACACCTTGTTGTGCCGGCCGAGGTAGCAGGGGTCGTGGTAGGTGACCAGGCTGTCAATCGGCTGGACGGGGACGAGCTTGCCCTCCTCGACCAGCCGGCCGAGCAGCTGAGTGTGGTGCACGACGTCGTACTCCCCGCCGAGTTGCGGGTACTCCCGGCCCAGCGAGTTGAAGCAGTGCGGGCAGGTGGCGACGATCTTTCGCTTGCCGGGCTCGCGGGAGCCGAAGGCGGCGTTCAGCGTCTCGACGTTCTGCGTGCCGAGCATCTGGAAGACGAACTCGTTTCCCATCCGCCGGGCCGGGTCACCGGAGCAGGTCTCGCCGGCGCCGAGGACGGCGAACTCGACGCCCGCGGTGTGCAACAGCTCGGCGACCGCCTTGGTCACCTTCTTGGCCCGGTCGTCCAGCGCGCCCGCGCAGCCGACCCAGAACAGCCACTCGACGTCGTCGGGGATCTCGCCCTCGACCTTGCGGACGTCAAAGGAGAGGCCCTTCATCCAGTCCTCGCGGGACTTGGCGCTCATCCCCCACGGGTTGCCCTTGTTCTCCAGGTTGCGCAGCATCACGCCGGCCTCGGAGGGGAACGCCGACTCGATCAGCACCTGGTAGCGGCGCATGTCCAGGATGTGGTCGACGTGCTCGATGTCGACGGGGCACTGCTCGACGCAGGCGCCGCACGTCGTACAGGACCAGAGCACGTCGGGGTCGATGACGCCGCCCTGCTCCGCCGTACCGACCAACGGACGGTGGGCCTGCCGGTCGTCGGACCCGATCACGCGGGGATAGCCCGACTCGGGGACGGAGTGGGCGCGGTCGTCGAGTTCGGCCATGAAGTCGGGTACGTCGTCGCTGGGGGTGCGCTCGCCGAGGAGGTACGGCGCCTTGGCGAACAGGTGGTCGCGCAGGTCCATGATCACGAGCTTGGGGCTCAGTGGCTTGCCGGTGTTCCACGCCGGGCACTGGTCCTGGCAGCGCCCGCACTCGGTGCAGGTGGCGAAGTCGAGCATGCCCTTCCAGGTGAAGTCCTCGACCTTGCCGCGGCCGAACGTGTCGTCCTCGCCCGGGTCCTCGAAGTTGATCGGGACGCCCTGGGACTCCATCGGCAGCAGCGGGCCGAGGCCGTCCGGAAGCCGCTTCGTGGTCACGTTGATCGGGGCGAGGGCGATGTGCAGGTGCTTGGAGTAGGTGATGACCACCAAAAAGGCGAGGATCACGGCGACGTTCAGCAGCAGGAACACGGTCTCGATGACCTCGTTCGCCGACTCGCCGAGGGGCTCGAGCGGGATGCTGATCGCCTTGGACGCGAACGCGGCCCAGCCGTCGCCGAAGGGGAAGACGCCGGTGTTGATCTGGGCCGCCCGGTAGACCAGCAGGGTCACGACGACGGCGGTGATCATGCCGAGGATGACCCAGGCCGGGCCGGTGTGCGAGCCGTAGAAGCGCGACTTGCGCTCCAGCCGGGACGGCGCCTGCCGGACCCGCATCACGGCGAACGCCGCGAGCCCGACCAGCACGGCGACGGCGAAGAAGTCCTCCAGGAATCCGATGACCGCCCACCTCCCGATGAGCGGGATGTGGAAGTCCGGGTCGAACAGCGCACCCCAGGCCTCGATGATCGTCAGGCCGAGGATGAGGAAGCCCCAGAACGTCAGGAAGTGGGCGATCCCCGGGACCGACCGCTGCAACAGCTTGCGCTGCCCGAACACCTCCACGAGGTGCGCCCGCAGCCGCCGACCGAAGTCGTCGGTGCGACCCTTGGTGGGCTGACCGGACCGGATCAGCTTGGTCAGCCACCAGATCCGCCGCCCGGCCACCGCGAAGGCCACCAACGTCAGTCCCAGCCCGATGATCAGGCGCAAGGCCACCGGCTCTCCTCTCGCGCGTGACGCCCTGGCCGGAGTGACACCTGCTTCACGCTGAC
>Ga0183260_10002249_pt1 | contig 15963 bp, 17 predicted proteins | sample AntDrymUQ4972206_2_FD_129768 | JGI IMG/M metagenome (GOLD analysis project Ga0183260, IMG submission 129768) | Polar desert sand microbial communities from Dry Valleys, Antarctica - metaG UQ497 (22.06) (version 2) (version 2) | ecosystem: Environmental > Terrestrial > Soil > Desert | place...
GCGCCAGTGATCACGCCGGACGCGGCGAGCGCGTAGCCGTTCTCGATCACCCGCGCCTCGCCGAGCGCGCGCCGGCGAAGCGGAGCGCCGACTCCGACCGGCGTGACGACCTGCGCGAGGTCTCGGATCAGAAGCGCAGCCAGTGAGGCCCTAGGGCAGGTCGAGCCCGTGCTCTTCTGCGGCAAGGCGCGCCTCGGGATAGCCGGCGTCCGCATGGCGGACGACGCCGAGGCCGGGGTCGCTCGTCAGCACGCGCTGCAGCCGTTCGCCCATCTCTTCGCTTCCGTCCGCGAGCACGACCATGCCTGCGTGGATGGAGTTCCCGATCCCGACCCCTCCTCCATGGTGGACGCTGACCCACGTCGCGCCGGCCGCCGTGTTCACGAGCGCGTTCAGGATCGGCCAGTCGGCGATCGCGTCGGAACCGTCCTGCATCGCCTCCGTCTCCCGGTACGGGGAGGCGACCGAGCCAGAGTCGAGATGGTCGCGACCGATCACAATCGGCGCTCTCACCCGCCCGCTCGCGACCAGCTCGTTGATCGCGAGTCCCGCGCGAGCCCGGTCTCCCAGGCCGAGCCAGCAGATCCGGGCGGGCAGCCCCTGGAACGCCACACGCCGGCGCGCCATCGTCAGCCAGCGTTGCAGCGCGGAATCGTCGGGGAACAGCTCTTTCAGCGCCTCGTCGATGACCGCGATGTCCTCTGCGTCGCCCGAGAGCGCCGCCCAGCGGAACGGTCCGATGCCTCGACAGAAGAGCGGTCGAATATACGCCGGGACGAAACCCGGATATGTGAACGCCTCCGCGACTCCAGCCTCCTGGGCCTCCCCTCTCAGGTTGTTGCCATAATCGAAAACGTAACTGCCCGCCCGGACATACTCCAGCAGGCCCTCGACGTGGCGGGCGATCGAGCCGCGGGCGCGTCGCACGTACTCCTCGGGGTCGGCCGAGCGCAGCGCCGACGCCTCGTCGACCGAGAGGCCCACCGGGATGTAGCCCTGCAGAGGATCATGCGCCGCCGTCTGGTCGGTCACCAGGTCGAAGTGCTCGCCGCGACGAGCGAGCTCGGGAACGATTTCCGCGGCGTTGCCGAGCACGGCGACCGAAAGCGCTCGCCGCTCCCCTGCCGCAGTGCGCACGCGCGCGACCGCCTCGTCCAGCGACCCCACGGCCTCGTCGAGGTAGCGCGTCTCGAGCCTGCGGGCGATCCGATCCGGGTCGACCTCGACACACAGCACCGCCGCGCCGGCCATCGTTCCCGCGAGCGGCTGCGCTCCACCCATGCCGCCGAGCCCGGCCGTCAGAATCGTGCGCCCGGCCAGGTCGGGAGAGCCGAAATGCTTCTCGCCCGCAGCGGCGAACGTCTGGTAGGTGCCCTGGAGGATGCCCTGCGTCCCGATGTAGATCCAGCTGCCTGCCGTCATCTGGCCGAACATGGTCAGGCCCTCCGCTTCGAGGCGCCGGAACTCCTCCCACGTCGCCCAGCGCGGCACCAGCAGCGAGTTCGCGATGAGAACGCGAGGCGCCCACGCATGCGTCCGGAAGACGCCGACCGGCTTCCCGCTCTGCACCAGCAGCGTCTCGTCTTCCCCGAGCTCGAGCAGGCAGCGGACGAGTGCTCGCAGCGCGGCGTGGTTCCGCGCGGCCTTGCCTGAGCCGCCGTAGACGACCAGCTCCTCGGGTCGCTCGGCCACCTCGGGATCGAGGTTGTTGAGGAGCATTCGGAGCGGGGCTTCCGTCGACCACGAACGCGCGAGGAGCTTGGTTCCGCGCGGCGCGCGAACGTTCCCGAGGTCGCCGCAGAGCTCCTCAACGGTCGCCTCGACCGTCCCGAGCGCGCTCATCGCTCCCGCCGCTCCTCCTCGAGCCGTGCTCGGAACCGCCACCAGCTCCACGCCGTGGCGACGACGAAGAAGCCCGCCGCGAAGACGAGCGCGCGCTCGAGACGACCTCCGGTCAGGTAGGCGACGAGCACGAGACAGGCGGAGAGAACGGCGTTCATGAGGGCGCTGTCGCGATACGGCCGCTTCGGCAGGGGCAGCTCGAAGAGCGGCGCGCGCCGCCGGCGGCGCCTCATTGCAGCGCACCGACCTTGGTCTCGACCGCCGCCTGCAGCGAGCCGTCCCTGACCGCCGTGGCCACCGCTTCGATGTCACGCGCGAGCGACCGATCGTCCTCCAGGCGAGGCGAGATCGAGCGCACGAAGGCATGCGTGGCCGCGACTCCGGCTCCGGGCTGCAGCGGAGCGAGGAACTCGACCGCCTGCGCCCCGGCGAGCAGCTCGATCGCGAGCACGCGCTCGACGTTCCCGAGCACCTGCCACGCCTTCAGCCCGGAGGCATTACCCATCGCAACGTGATCCTCCTGCCCCGCGCTGGTCGGAATCGAGTCGACGCTGGCCGGGTGGCACAGGGACTTGTTCTCGCTGACGAGCGAGGCGGCCACGTACTGCGGAATCATGAAGCCAGAATTGAGACCGCCGTCGGTCGTCAGGAAAGCCGGCAGCCCGTCCGAGAGGCTCGGGTTGACGAGGCGCTCGGTTCTCCGCTCCGAGATGCTCGCGAGCTCGGAGACGGCCATCGTCATCGCGTCGAGCGCGAACGCCAGCGGCTGACCGTGGAAGTTGCCGTTCGAGAGCAGCATGTCCTGCTCGACGAGCACGAGCGGATTGTCCGTGGCCGAGTTCAGCTCGGTCGCCACCGTCTGCGTGACGTACGCAAGCAGGTCTCGCGAGGCGCCATGCACCTGTGGCGCACACCGCAGGGAGTAGGCGTCCTGCACCTTGTCGCACCAGCGGTGTGCCTCGATGATCCCGGAGTCCTCGAGCAGCATGAGGACGTTGGCCGCCGACTGCGCCTGCCCGCGCAGGGGCCGGAGCGAATGGATCTCTGGCGTGAAGCTCGTGCGGGACCCCTGCAGAGCCTCGAGCGAGAGAGCGCAGGCGAGGTCGGCCGCGACGACCAGGCGGTGCGCCCGGACGACGCCCAGGGCGCCGAACGCGGCCATGAACTGCGTGCCGTTGATCAGCGAGAGCCCCTCCTTCGCGCCCAGGCGAATCGGCGCGAGCCCCGCCTCCGCCAGCGCCTCCGCCCCGCCGAGCACGCGACCGTCGACACAGGCTTCCCCCTCTCCCACGAGCGGCAATGCGAGGTGCGCGAGTGGAGCGAGATCGCCGCTCGCACCCACCGACCCGCGGCTCGGCACGACGGGCAGCACGCCGCGGTTCAGGCACTCGAGCAAGAGCTCGGCGAGCTCGACGCGCGCGCCCGAGTACCCCTTGGCCAAGGCGTTGGCGCGGAGCAGCAGCGCCGCTCGCGTCACCTCGTCGGGATAGGGCTCATCGACGCCGCAGGCGTGGCTACGGAGGAGACGGAGCTGCAACTCCTCCGTCAGCTCCTCCGGGATCGAGCGCGAGACGAAGCGGCCGAACCCGGTGTTCACGCCGTAGGTGTGCTCACGGCTCCCGTGTGCCGCGCGGTCGACCAGCGCGCGCGCGGCGCGCATCTTCGAGCGGGCGGAGTCGGCGAGAACGGCCTTCCTCCCCGCGAGCGCGACCTCCCAGACGTCCTCGACGGTCAGATCGTCGCCGGTCAGGGCCCGCGCGTCGACCATGCTGCGAGTTTATCCCCGTGCGAACCGGTAGTTTTGGCCAGATGCCCGTCTCCTACTGGATCGACTCGACTCCAGAGACGGAATTTCCCGCGCTCTCGGGTGAGGTCAGGGTCGACGTCGCCGTCCTCGGCGGCGGCATCACCGGCTTGACCGCGGCCACTCTCCTCAAGGAGGCAGGCAAGACGGTGGCGCTGGTCGAGGCCAGACGAATCGTGCGAGGCGTGACCGGCTACACCACGGCCAAGGTCACGGCCGGGCATGGGCTCATCTACGACGATTTGACGCAGAGCTTCGGCGAGCGAGGTGCCCGCATCTACGCGCACGCGAACCAGGCTGCGATCGAGCACATCGCGTCGTGGGTGGAGCAACGCGGCATCTCGTGCGACTTCGAACGCGCGACCAACTACGTCTACAGCGAGGAAGCCAAGGACGTCGAGCGGATGCAACGGGAGGCGGACGCTGCGTCTCGAGCGGGGCTGCCGGCGTCGTTCGTGCGGGAGGTGCCACTACCCTTCGACGTTCAGGGCGCTGTCGCACTCACTGGGCAAGCCCAGTTCCATCCGAGGAAGTACCTCCTCCCCCTCGCTCAGGCGCTGCCCGGCGATGGCAGCCACGTCCTCGAGCAGACGCGCGCGACGGGAGTCTCGCGCGGCAGACCAGCCCGGGTCGAGACCCCCCGTGGCGTAGTCGTGGCCGACCACGTGTTCCTCGCGACTCACATTCCGTTCCTCGATCGCGGCCTGTTCTTCGCCAAGGCGCACCCCCACCGAAGCTATGCGATCACCGCGCCGATCGATCCCGCTCGCGCGCCGGAGGGCATGTACATCAACGCGGGCACGCCGTCGCGCTCGATCCGCACGGTTCGCCGTGACGGCGAGCCGCTGCTGCTCATCGGCGGCGACGGCCACAAGCCCGGCGAGGAGCCGGACACGGAGCAGCGCTACCGCAACCTCGAGACCTTCATGCGCGACCGGTTCGGCATCGAGAGCGAGGTCACGCACCGCTGGTCGACCCAGGACTACATGTCCGTCGACCGTGTCCCCTACGTCGGGCGGCTCACCCGGCGCGCGGGAAATCTTTACGCGGCGACCGGTTTCGGCAAGTGGGGGTTGACGAACGGGACGGTCGCGGCGCTGATCGTCAGCGATGCCATCCTCGGCCGTGAGAACGAGTGGGCCGAGCTCTTCGACGCCCAGCGGCTGAAGCCGCGCGCCGCTGCCCGCCGGTTCACCAGCGAGAACGCCAAGGTCGCCTGGCGCTTCTTCGCCGATCGCGTCCGGACGGACGACTCCGACCGGCTCGCGCGGCTCCAGCCCGGCCAGGGAGCGGTGGTGCGCAGGGGAACTGAGCTCGTCGCCGTCTCGCGCGACGACGCCGGTGAGCTGACGGGGGTGTCGGCGATCTGTACCCACCTGCGCTGCGTCGTCGCCTGGAACACGGCGGAGCGGAGCTGGGACTGCCCCTGCCACGGCGCGCGCTTCCTACCGGACGGCTCCCTGATCCAGTGGCCGGCCACGCGCGATCTCGAGCCGAAGAGCCTGCCCGACTAGCGTCGCCGCACCATCGCCCAACGCCTACGTTGGCTCGTGCTAAGCGTGTAGTAGCCGCAGCTCGAGCACGCGAGAGGGGTCGAGCCCATCGATCCGCAGGATCGCGCCGGCGGCAGCTGCGACCGCGCCTGCCGGGATGAGGCCGACGAGCTCCGATCCAGCCACTTCGGCTCCTCGCGCCGTGGCCTCCCGGTCGATGCGCTCGACGATGACGTGCAGCGGCGCTGCTCCGTGGTCTTCCACGTTCATGCTCACCTGGACCAGGCCCGCTCGCGGAAGCTCCAGGCCGAGTGCCCGCACGCCCGGAAAGCCGCCATCCCGCTCCCGGACCGCTGCGGCGATCTCACGCGCGACTTCGAGGTCGGCGCCACGCAGGTTGACGTTGAAGGCGATCAGCGGCCGGCGCACGCCGACGAGGACGGCTCCTGCGCTTGGATCCAGTGCGGGTGGACCGAAATCCGGCCGAAGCTCACCGGCGGCAATTCGCTGCGCAAGCCGGTCCGACCCGCCGGCGCGGAAGAAGGCCGGCCCCCGACCGGGTGCAAGGTCGCCGTACAAGAAGACGGGCAGCCCGAGCTCTCGACCGACCCTCTCGGCGAGCTTCCGCGCCGCCTGGAGCGCCCGTGGCAGGTCTCCGGGCTCGATCGGAATCAGCGGCACGACGTCAGCTGCCCCCACACGTGGGTGTGCGCCCTCGTGGCGGCGAAGGTCGATTCGGTCCCTGGCTGCGGCAATCCCGGCGAAGAGCGCGTCGACGAGGTCGGCCTCCTGCCCGACCACCGTGAAGACCGAGCGATTGTGATCGGCGTCGACGTGCACGTCGAGCACGCGCGCATGCCGCGAGAGCGCAGCGCCGAGCGCGTCGATCGTCGCCCCCTGGCGTCCCTCGGAGAAGTTCGGCACCGACTCGAGCGGGAGCGGCACGGCGCTTAGTCTAGGAATGGTGAAGGCCTATTACGAGCGGCGCGCTCGCGAGTACGACGACTGGTACCTGGGCCTCGGTCGTTTCGTCGAGCGTGACCGGCCGGCCTGGGAGGAGCACGTGGCTGCGCTCGGGCCGATCCTCGCCTTCCTCGCACCAGCGCGGACGCTCGATGTCGCATGCGGCACGGGCTTCCTGACGCGCCACCTGCCAGGCGCTCTCGTCGGGCTCGACCAGAGCGAGTCGATGCTCCAGATCGCCAGGGCTCGCATGCCGGACAACAACTTCGTGCGCGGGGACGCCTTCTCGCTGCCGTTCCCCGACCGCTCGTTCGATCGCGTCTTCACGAGCCACTTCTACGGACACCTCGAGACCGGCGAGCGCGAGCGGTTCCTCGCCGAGGCGCGCAGGGTCGCGCCCGAGCTCGTGATCTGCGACGCCGCGCTGCGCGCCGACGCCCGGCCCGAGGAGTGGCAGGAGCGGGTCCTGAACGACGGCTCGTGCTGGACGGTGTACAAGCGCTATTTCGTCGCCGAGGAGCTTGCGGACGAGCTGGGTGGTGGAAGCGTCCTGTACGAGGGCCGCTGGTTCGTCGTCGTCCGCTCGCCGTGACGCGACGGCGCTCGTCGTACCGCTCGCTCGCATCCCTCCAGCGTGACAACCGGGTCTGCCGGGCGTGTGTCGAGGCGGGCTACCCGCTCGAGTCCCTTCCCGTCGCGGCCCCGCTCCACGCGCAGCGCGCCTACCTCCTGGGGCAGGCGCCCGGCGTGGTCGAGGGCGCGGAGCGCCGGCCCTGGCGAGGCCGAGCCGGAAGAACCCTCCGGCGCTGGCTGCGCATGGACGAGGACGAGTTCTACACCACGTTCTACTGCGCGTCGGTGACGCGCTGCTACCCGGGCAGGGCGCCCTCCGGACGCGGCGACCGGACGCCCACGCCGCGCGAGCAGGAGCTGTGCTCGTTCTGGCATGAGTGGGAGGTCCGCCTCCTGCGCCCGCGCCTGGTCGTCACAGTCGGGGGCCTCGCCCTCCGGCGCCTCCTTGGCGTGGGGTCGATCAGCGAAGCCGTCGGCAAGAGCTACTCCCTCGACGAAGCGATCGTGATCCCGCTGCCGCATCCCTCGGGGGCGAGCAGCTGGCTGAACGACCCGGCCAATCGCGCCCGCGTCGGCAAGGCGGCGACGCACATCCGCCGTGAGCTAGATCGGCTCCACGGCGAATAGGCGCCACTCGCCGGGCACGCGCCTTTCGCCGCGCACGGCCGTAATTTCGGCTCTGCGCCGAGCCGGAGCAAGGGAATGCCCTGACTAGACTCGACGTTGGAATACGAATGGCCACTCCCCCCACCTACCGACGTACGGCGCTCCGTCTGCTGGGTTTTCTCCGGCCGTATCGGTGGTCGCTCTTCGTGTCGGTCCTGCTCGCCATCGGCTCGCAGGCGGCCGCCGTGGCAATGGCCTTTCTGACGGGCAACGGGCTCGAGCAGGCGGTCTTCTCCGAGGATCGGGACACGCTGTGGGTGATAGCCGCCGGCGTTCTCACGGTCGGAATCGTTCGAGCGATCTTCATGGGCGCGAGGCGTTTCATCTCCGGGCGGCAGGCGCTCGGTGTCGAGTTCGACCTACGGAACGCGCTCTACGCGAAGTTCCTGCGGCTCTCGTTCGGGTTCTACGATCGACACCAGACCGGGCAGTTGATGTCCCGCGCGACCGTCGACCTGCAGGCAGTTCGCTTCTTCCTGGGCTACGGCCTCATCTTCTTCTTCCAGCACGTGATGACCATCATCGGCGTTACGGCAGTGATGTTCGTGCTGAATTGGCGCCTCGCCCTGGCGGCGACGGCGATCACTCCCTTCATCGTCGTCCTCGCGTACCGCTACAGCAGCGTCTCCCACCCGATCCTGCGCGACGTGCAGCAGAGAATGGCCGACGTCGCGACAGTCGCCGAGGAGAACATCGTCGGCGTCCACGTCGTCAAGTCGTTCGCGCAGGAGCCGCGCGAGCAGCTGAAGTTCCAGCACCGGTCTGAGCGCGTCTTCGACCAGAGCGTGCAGGCGAACCGCCAGCGTGCGATCTACGTGCCATTGCTCGCGTTCCTACCGCTCGTCGCCCAGGCGACCGTGCTCGTCCTCGGCGGGCGGATGGTGATCAACGGCACGCTCGGCTTCGACGAGTTCTTCGTCTTCAACGTGCTCGTGACCATGCTCGTGATGCCACTGCGGATGCTCGGGATGTGGATCGGGCAGGCGCAGCGGGCAACCGCCTCGGGCGAGCGGATCTTCGAGGTCATGGACGAGCCCGAAGAGATCAGCGACTCACCGGAGGCGATCGAGCTTCCGGCCGGGAAGGGGCACCTCCGCTTCGAGCGCGTCGGTTTCGAGTACGCGCCGGGAAGACCGGTCCTCTCGGCGATCGACGCGGACGTCGCGCCGGGCCGGACCGTCGCGCTGATCGGCCACACGGGCTCGGGCAAGACGACGCTCGCGTCCCTCGTGCCACGCTTCTACGACGTGACCTCTGGTCGTCTCACGATCGACGGGGTCGACGTTCGCGACATCAAGCTGACCTCGCTCAGGCGGGAGATCGGCGTGATCGCGCAGGATCCGTTCCTCTTCTCGGCGACCGTCCGGGAGAACATCATGTTCGGGCGTCCGGACGCGACGCAGGAGGAGGTCGAGCGAGCCGCCCGCATGGCCCAGGCTCACGAGTTCATCGACCGGTTGCCGGACGGCTACGACACGGTGGTCGGCGAGCGCGGGATCACGCTCTCGGGCGGTCAGCGCCAGCGCATGGCGATCGCCCGGGCCCTGCTGATCGAGCCGCGCATCCTGATCCTGGACGACGCCACTGCATCGGTCGACGCGACCACCGAGGCACAGATTCGAGTGGGGTTGCGCGAGGCCATGCAGGGCCGCACGACCATCATCATCGCGCACCGCCTCTCGACGATCGCACTTGCCGACGAGCTGATCGTGCTCGAGGACGGGCGTGTCGCCGCGCGCGGAACCCACGACGAGCTCCTGGCCGACAGCCCGGTCTATCGCGAGATCTACGAGCACGGTCTGCTCGAGCAGGAGTTCGCCGATCGCGTCGAGGCGACGGCGTGAGCCGCCCGTTGCGCCCGGCCGGCCGGCACACTTTCGACACGCGCCGGTCACCCATGCGTGCGTCCTTTCGCAGTACGCTCGAAGCGGGGGCAAGGGCGCGGATGCGCCCCCGGGGGAATGAGATTCACGCGTACGCCGGCGCCCGGGAGCGAACGATCTAGATGCGCGTCTGGCAGCCGGGCGGCCACCTCAGCCAGCAGCGCGGCGCGAAGGTCGACGACTGGTCCTGGCAGCGAACGGCCCGCAGGGTCTCGACGCTCGCTCGCCTGGCCGCGCCCTACAAGGCGCGCACCGCGCTTGCCCTCGGCTCCCTCCTCGCCGCCACGCTCACGGCGCTCGCTCCCCCGTTGCTCGCGCGGTCGGCAATCAACGACGGCATCCGCGAGCGCGACCTCGAGTTTCTCACCCTGATCGTTGGCCTCTTCGTCGCGGTCGGCGCCGCCAACCTGCTCACCAGCTCGGCGCAGACGTACTTCACAGGATGGACCGGCGAGCGGATCCTCGCCGATCTGCGCAACAAGCTGTTCCGGCACCTCCAGCGGCTCTCGCTCGGTTTCTACGAGCGCAATCGGGCCGGCGTGATCATCAGCCGGCTGACCAACGACGTCGACGCGCTCGACCAGCTCGTCACGGACGGCGTCACGACGCTCGTGCAGAGCACGCTCCTGCTCTTCGGCACGTCGATCATCCTCTTCCTGCTCGACTGGCGACTGGCGCTCGTGACGCTCACCGTGATGCCCCTGATGGCGGTCGCGACGGCCCTCTTCCGCCGGCGCTCGTCGCGTGCGTACAGCGACGTTCGCGATCGTCTCGGCCTGGTCACCGCGGCGCTTGCCGAGGACATCGGCGGCATGCGCGTCGTGCAGGCGTTCACTCGAGAAAGAGCGAGTCGACGGCGTTTCCAGGAGATCAACGGTCACTATCGCGAGGCGAATCAGCGGACCGTCCTCCTGAACGGGCTCTACTTCCCCTTCGTCGACTTCCTCTCCGCCCTCGCCACGGCGATCGTGCTCGGCTTCGGCGGTTACCTCGCCCTCCAGGGACAGACCAGTCCCGGAACACTCTTCGCCTTCATCCTCTACCTCTCGAACTTCTTCGACCCCGTCCAGCAGCTCTCGCAGCTCTACAACACGTTTCTCGCTGCCGTTGCCGCCCTGGACAAGATCACCGACGTGCTCGAGGAGGAGCCGGAGGTGCGCGACAAGCGCGACGGGCGAGAGCTCGGGCGCATCGAGGGCCACGTGCGGTTCGAGGGTGTCCGGTTCGGCTACGGCGAGGGGGCCGACGTACTACACGGGCTCGATCTCGACGTCGCGCCCGGAACGACGGTCGCCCTCGTGGGACACACAGGCGCGGGCAAGTCGACCATCGCGAAGCTGCTCGCCCGGTTCTACGACCCGCGCGAGGGCCGGATCACGATCGACGGCACCGACCTCCGCGATGTAACGCAGAACTCGCTCCGCCGCCAGCTCGGAGTCGTGCCGCAGGAGGGCTTCCTCTTCGCCGGCACGGTCCGCGACAACATCGCCTTCGGCACGCCGGGAGCGACGCCTGAAGAGATCGCCCGGGCCGCACAGGCGGTCGGCGCGCACGAGTTCATCCTGCGGCTCGAGGACGGCTACGAGACGGAGGTGCAGGAGCGCGGCACGCGCCTCTCGCTCGGCCAGCGGCAGCTCGTCGCGTTCGCCCGGGCGCTTCTGGCCGACCCGCGCATCCTCATCCTCGACGAAGCGACCTCCTCGGTCGACATCGGCACGGAGCGGAAGATCGAGCGGGCGCTCCGGCTGCTGCTCGCGGATCGCACGGCCTTCGTGATCGCGCACCGGCTCTCGACCATCCGCGACGCCGACGTGATCGTCGTCCTCGAGCACGGGCGGATCGTCGAGCAAGGATCCCACGAGGAGCTGCTCGCGCGCCGCGGGCTGTACACCTCGCTGTACGGCGACTGGGCCGACGTCGCGTAGAAACCGCTCCAGGACTGCTGTACGATCGCCGCCGTGAGCGTGGGAGAGGTTCTCGGTGAGGCCTGGGGCATGTACAAGGCCCACTGGCGGCATCTCATCCCGCTCGCGGCCGTCTTCTATCTCCTGATCGCGCTCGTGTCGGTTCTCCTCACGGTGGCCTTCGGCTGGGTGGGTGCCCTGCTCAGCGGGCTCCTCTCGCTCGTCGGTGTCTTCTGGCTGCAGGGGGCGCTGACGGAAGCTGTGGCGGACCTCCGGGACGGTCGCGCCGATCTCTCCATCAAGCAGACCTTTGCGAGAGTGCTGCCGCTGCTCGGCACGCTCTTCCTCGCGGGCCTGCTCGCGGTGCTCGGAATCGGGCTGGGACTCCTGCTGCTGATCGTGCCGGGACTGCTGCTCCTGACCTGGTGGAGCGTGATCACGCCGGTGATCGTGCTCGAGCGCAAGGGCGTGCTCGAGTCGTTCGGCCGCAGCCGCGAGCTCGTGCGCGGTCACGGCTGGACCGTCTTCGGCGTGATCATCCTGACGATCCTGATCCTGATCGGCGTTGGTCTCTTGATCGGCCTGGCTCTCCTGTGGCTTCCCGAGGAAGCCCGGAGCTTCGTGCGGGACGCCGTCGGGGGAGCGCTCACCGCGCCGTTCACGGCCCTGGCGTGGACGCTCATGTACTTCAAGCTGCGTGAGCCGGAGCCCGAGGCGGAGCCGGCGCTCGTCGCGGCGTAGCCGCGAGCCCCAAGAGCTGTGTCCCTCGACAGGGAGACCGAGGAGCGGATCGAGCAGCCGGTCCCGGCTGAGGTCGAGCGGGAGACACAGCTCACGCCGGCCCAGGCGGTCGAGCGGATGCGCATCAACGTCCCGGCCAGGGGCAACCGCAAGCTGCGGACGGTGATCGAGCGCGTCAATGCGGATCTCCAGCTGAAGGCCTGGTGGCACGTCGCGAACGTGAACGCCGTCAGTCGCCTACAGATCAACGACCACTCCTGGGTCCACGTCCAGATCGTCACGAACATCGCGCTGAAGCTGCTCCGTCACCTGACGAAGCACGGAGTCGAGCCGGCGATGGTTCGCGACTACGGGCTGACGAGAGAGGACGCCGAGGTGGTGGTCACGCTCGGGGGCCTGCTCCACTGCGTCGGCATGGCCGTGCACCGCGACGGCCACGAGGATTTCAGCCTCTTCCTCGCCGAGCCCAAGCTCCGCCAGCTCCTGGCAGGGATCTATGACGAGCCTGACCTCACCGTGCTCGCCGCCGAGGTGCTGCAGGCGATCACCTCACATCGCGAGTACGGCAAGCCGCTCACGCTCGAGGCGGGAATCATTCGCGTGGCCGACGCGCTCGACATGGAGCAGGGCCGCTCGCGCATCCCGTTCCGGCGCGGTCAGGTCACGATCCACTCCCTCTCGGCCGCGGCGATCGAGGACGTCTCGATCAGGGATGGTTCTGAGCGGCCGATCCTGATCGAGATCCGAATGAACAACTCCTCCGGGATCTACCAGGTCGACGGCCTGCTCAAGGCCAAGCTGCGCGGCTCCGGGCTCGAGCAGTACGTCGAGGTCGTCGCCCATATCGACACGGAGGCCGAGAAGCGGCTCGTCCCCATCTATCGCCTCGAGATCTAGGAGCCCAGGGGGCCTGATTGCTCGAGGCCCTCGTCTACGGGCTGCTCGCCAGCTCCGGCCTCATGCTCGGCGCGCTGATCGGGCTCTTCGCCACGCCCTCCCGGCGAGTGATCGCCGTCGTGATCGCATTCGGCAGCGGCGTGCTCATCTCGGCCCTCACCTTCGAGCTGATGGAGGAGGCGTTCGAGACGGGAAGTGCGGCGCACGTCGTCGGCGGCTTTCTCGTCGGTGCGGTCGTCTACGTCCTCGCCGACTACGGCCTCGATCGCATGGCCGCGCGCTCGAGCAGGCGCGAGGGACTCCCGAGAACGCCGCGATCGGCATCAGCCTGCAGGCCGAGAAGTCCAGTCTTGGTCTCATCCTCCTCGCGGCGGTCTTTCTCGGCAACCTGCCCGAGAGCATCTCGAGCTCGGCCGGAATGCGACAGGAGGGCCGCTCGCGCGGTTACGTCCTCTTCGTCTGGAGTGCCGCTGTAGTGGGCTGCACGATCGCCGCCGTCCTCGGCTACGCACTCCTCGGCGGCCTGTCGGCCAATCTCGTCAGCGCGATGCTCGCGCTCGCCGCCGGCGGCATCCTCGCCATGCTCGCCGACACGATGATGCCCGAGGCTTTCGAGAACGGCGGGCCGTTCGTCGCGCTCGGAACCGCCGTCGGCTTCCTGACTGCTTTTCTGCTCTCCCACGCCGTTCGGGTGACGGGGGAGGCGGTACACTGAGGGCTCGGTGCGGGGTCGTCTAACGGCAGGACGCCCGGCTCTGGACCGGGTAGTCTAGGTTCGAATCCTAGCCCCGCAGCTCCTGGAGCCGCCGGAAACGGCGGCTTTTCCGCGCTATCATGTCCCCCGACCGCAACCGAGGGGGAATTATGAGATTTCGCGCGGTAACCGCACTTGGGGTCGCGCTGTGCGCAGGAGGCGCGCTCGTCGCCACCGGTCTCGCCGTGGAGAGCAAGCGCCCCGACAAGGTGACGATCTGCCACCGAACCGGCTCCGAGAGCAAGCCGTTCACCAGGATCAGCGTGAGCAAGAGCGCACTGCCTGCGCACCGCAAGCATCAGGGCGACGTGATCCTGATGAACGAGGACGCCAAGTGCCCGAGTACGGCGCCTGGTGCGACGGCGGGCACGGGTAAGGGCAACTCGGCGAAGAAGGTGACCCTCTGTCACCGCACGGGCTCGAGCGCGAATCCGTTCGTCGAGCTCTCGGTCAGCGAGAGCGCGGTTCCCGCACACCTCGAGCACGAGGGCGACATGGTCCTGATGAACGAGGACACCAAGTGCCCGAGTACGGCAAACGCAAGCGAGCAGAAGGGAAAGAAGAAGCCGAGAGGCAAGTAACCCGGCACCGTTTTGCTTCGTGCGGGGGCGGCCTCGGTCGCCCCCGCACTTCCATCCGGCCGCCCGCTGCGGTTACATCCCCCGGGTGAGCAACGTCTCGCTCCCCGACGCCCAGCTCGTCGCCCGCTGCCGCGCGGGCGACCACGAGGCCTGGCGCGAGCTCGTCCAGCGCTTTTCGCGTTACGTGTACGGCATCGCCGTGCAGGCGTTCCGACTCCCGGAGCACGACGCGGAGGACGTCTTCCAGGAGGTCTTCGCCCGCGCCTACGAACGCCTCCACACCCTCCGGGACGACGCCGCTGTGCGGCCGTGGCTGGCGCAGCTGACGCGCCGGCTCTGCATCGACCGCCTGCGGGCCGGCTCCCACGAGGAGCTCGCCGATGAGGTCGAGCCACGCGAGGCCGACGACACGCTGGCACGGCTGGACGAAGCGCTCTCCGTGCACGAGGCCCTGGCGGGCCTGCCGGAACACTGTCGCGAGATCCTCGACCGTTTCTTCGCGCGCGACGAGAGCTATCACGCCATCGGGGAAGCGCTCTCGCTCCCGGCCGGGACGATTGCGAGCCGCATCTCGCGCTGCCTCGCCAAGCTGCGTGTCGAGTTCGAGGGAAGAAATCTGCCCCCTGCCCCGTCATAGAGACGTGACTCCCGCACACCGGTACGACGAAGAGCGCCTGGCCGAGCTGCTCGCGGCCCTGCCACCGCCCCCCGAGGCATGGGTTCGGGCAGCCGAGGAGCTCCCGCTCGCCCGTCGGGGTCTCGACGAGCTCGTTGCGCGAGCCGAGGCGGACGCGGAGTTCCGGCAGGCGCTGATCGCCGATCTCGAGGCCGCCGTCGCAGGAGCAGGCTACGAGCCGGACCCGCTCCTGCTCGCGGCCTTGCGGGAGCGCGTCGTGCGTCTGTGACAAGCGGCGGCGGCGAAGCCGCGGCGCTCACCGCCGCGGCGGCTGCCGCACTCTGTGAGGCGGCGGCCCGCGGCTCGGGCGGCGAAGGGATGGGCGGCGCGGCAGCCCAGGCGAAGGCTCTGCGCCAACGTGCCGAACGCCTCGCCGCGGACAACGCGACGGCGTACGCCGACGCGCTCCGGGCCTTGGGCGAGGTGGACGCCGCGACGGGTGGCGGGCGAGACGAGCAGCTCGGGGCAGTCCTCACGCGTGCGGCGGACGTGCCCCTCGCCATCGCGGAGCTGGCCGCCGACGTTGCCGCCCTGGCGGCCGAGCTCGCCGGCGACGCGGACTCGGCGATTCGCGGCGATGCCGTCTCGGCAGCGATTCTGGCGGAGGGAGCGGCAAGGGCAGCCGCGCACCTCGTCTTGATCAACCTTGCCGCGACGGCTGGTGACCCTCGCGTTCGCGCGGCCCGGCGCTCGAGCGAACGCGCGACCGACGCGGCGCGGCGGGTCGAGTCGACGCCTCTCTAGCGGTCGCTGTCTCGAGCCCGGCGCTCCTCGATCGACTCGCCCTCCTGGGGCGCGCCGCCGGGCCCGCTCATCGCGACGCCGTCCTCCTCGACCACCTCGCGCGGATCGGCTTGCCGGTACTCCTCGCTCTGCAAGCCGCCGCGAGGATCTCCCTCGCGGTCGAGCGCGTGCACGTCTCCCTCCTGCTTGGCGCGACGCTCCTCGTCCTGTTTCCACTCCCCGGGCATGCTTCCCCCTTTTCTCGACTGCGGTAGACTGCATCATTCGGGCGCATTCGTCTAGGGGCCTAGGACACCGCCCTCTCACGGCGGCGGCACGGGTTCGAATCCCGTATGCGCCTTTCTCGTTCCGTCTGCTCAGGAGTTCTTTCCCAGGCCTTGTACGCCGAGCTCCTCGAGCAGCGGCCCGGTGTCCAGCGGCTCGAAGCCGAGGCGCTCGGCGA
>Ga0183260_10002250_pt1 | contig 15955 bp, 14 predicted proteins | sample AntDrymUQ4972206_2_FD_129768 | JGI IMG/M metagenome (GOLD analysis project Ga0183260, IMG submission 129768) | Polar desert sand microbial communities from Dry Valleys, Antarctica - metaG UQ497 (22.06) (version 2) (version 2) | ecosystem: Environmental > Terrestrial > Soil > Desert | place...
AGCTCGCGCGGGCCGACGATCGACGGCCGGACGAAGCCCGACCTCGTCGCTCCGACGAGCGTCTCGGGCGCGACCTACGGCTCGGCGAACGGCTGCAGCGGGCCCGGCGGCTTCGGCGGCACCTCCGCCTCGTCGCCCCACGCGGCTGGCGCGGCGGCCCTGCTCAAATCGGCCCAGCCGGGGCTCGTGGCGTCGGAGCTACAGGCCTTCCTCGAGGGACGGGCCGTCGACGCCGGCTCACCCGGCAAGGACAACGAGTTCGGCGCCGGGAGACTCGCGCTCGGAGCCTTTACGCCACCCGGAGCCTCACCACCACCGCCTCCGCCGCCTCCTCCTCCTCCTCCTCCCCCGGCGCCACCACCTCCCCCGGCGCCACCACCTCCCCCGGCGCCACCTCCCCCGCCACCGCCCGCGCTGCCCCAGAGATGCTCCGTCCCGGGCGTACGGGGCCAGACGCTCGGCGGTGCGAGGCAGGCGATCGTGCGAGCGCGCTGTGCGGTCGGCGCGATCAAGCAGGCCTACTCGGCACGCGTGAAGAAGGGTCGGGTGGTCGCCCAGCGCCCGGGCGCGGGCGCGCGGGTCTCCATAGACGCGAAGGTCGGGCTTACCCTGAGCCGGGGCCCGAAGCCGCGCCCGTCGCGCTGACCACGAGCCGGAAGACGTCCGGGCGATGGTAGTGCCCGGCCGGGTCGAAGCGCTGCCGCTCCTCGTACAGGCGAGCCGGGTCGAGCTCGGCGTAGAGGATCCCCTCCTCGTCGTACAGCGGCCCGGCGAGATAGGTGCCGTCCGGGCCGAGGATCGCGCTTCCGCCCCGGCCGAGAGGCTCAGCGCCCTCGAGCTCCTCCCGTAGCGGAAAGTCATTCGGGTACGAGCTCGCCCGCTGGAAGTGCGAGGGGCTGACGACGAACGCCCGCGACTCGCGCGCGATGTGGACGAGCGTCGCCTGCCAGGGGTCCCCGTCATCGGCGGTCGAGGCGATGTAGACCTCGATCCCCGACTCGTAGAGCGAGAAGCGGGCGAGCGGCATGTAGTTCTCCCAGCAGATCAGGCCGCCGAGGCGGCCGAGCTCGGTCGGGAACGCACGGAGGCCGCCGCCGTCGCCCTGCCCCCAGATCAGGCGCTCGTGATTCGTCGGGACGAGCTTGCGATGCCTTTGCGCGAGGCGCCCGTCGGGTGCGTGGTAGAGGAGGCTGTTGTAGAGCGTGCCGGGCCGCTCCGGGTCGCGCTCGTTCACGCCTGTGACGAGCCAGACCTCGTGCTCGCGTGCGATCTCGCCGAGCCGATCGGCAGCGGGACCAGGCACGTCGACGGCCTGCGCGGCGAGGCGGGCGAAGGCTGCTTTCGCCCGCGGGTCGGCCCAGCCGGCGAGCGCGCGTGCCCAACGCGAGGAGGGGTACGCCGGGACGAACGTCTCGGGGAAGACGACGAGCCGCGCGCCGGCGCTCGCCGCCTCGGCCGTCAGGGCGGCGAGCTTGGCGATCGTCGCGTCCCGCTCGAGAATCACGGGCTCGGCCTGGACGCAGGCGACGGTGAACGGCTCGTTCACGGCAGCGTCAGACTAACCGGTTGGAGCAGCGCCGTAGCCACCGCCGCCCGGCGTCTCGATCGTCAGGAGGTCGCCCGGCCGAAGGACGCGCGTGCACTTTGCGGGCAGCTCCTCGCCGTTCAGCAGATTCCGCCCTGTGACGCCTGCTTCGCCCCCGGCGGCGCCGGCGGGAGCGTGCCTGCGGCGCTCGGTGAGGAGGGAGACACGGCACGTCTCGAGCGCCTCCAGCTCCCGTACGACGCCGTCGCCGCCGCGGTGCCGCCCGGCGCCACCCGAGCCGGCTCGAAGCACATAGCGGCGGACGCGGAGGGGGTACGCGAGCTCGAGAGCCTCCACGGGAGTGTTCAGCGTGTTCGACATCGTCACGTGCACGCCTGAGGGACCGTCCGCTTCCGCACAGGCGCCCTGGCCGCCGCCGAGCGTCTCGTAGTAGCTGAAGCGCTCGTTCCCGAACGAGAGGTTGTTCATCGTTCCCTGCCCCTGGGCTGGGGCGGCGGTTGCCTGTCCGAGCGCGGCAAAGAGCACGTCGACGATCCGGCACGAGGTCTCGACGTTCCCGGCTGCCACCGCGGCGGGCGGATCGGCGTTGACCAGCGAGCCGCCGGGGGCTCTGACACGCACGGGCGCGAACGCACCCCCCGAAGCCGGAACGTCCGGATCGGTGAGGCAGCGGACGACGAAGTAAGCGGCTGACCGGGTCACGGCGAGTGGGCAGTTGAGGTTCCCACGGTGCTGCGGCGCGGTGCCCGCGAAGTCGATCTCGAGCCCGTCTCCGGCGATCGTGACTGCCACTCTCAGCTCGAGCTCGCCCTCGATGGCCTCGAGCACGTCGCTCGCCGCGTAGCGCCCGTCCGGCAGGCGGGCGAGCGCGGCCCGCACCCGTCGCTCCGAGTAGCTGAAGAGCTCCTCCATCGCCGCCGAGACCGCCGCGTGGCCGCGGCGCCGGCACAGCTCGGCGATGCGTGCCTCGCCGAGCCGGTGGGCCGAGAGCTGGGCTCTGAGGTCGCCGCGGCGCTCGTCCGGATTCCGCACGCGGGCGAGCAACTCGCGGAGGGCGTCCTCGTCGAGCCTCGAGGGCGGGATGACCACGCCCTCCTCCTCGAGACGGGTTGAGTCCGACGGCATGCTGCCCGGCTCGCTGCCGCCCACGTCGGCGTGGTGTGCTCTGCTGACGGCGAAGCCGAGCTCGGTGAGCGAGACGAGGGTGATGTCGGGCAGGTGCGTGCCACCGGCGAAGGGGTCGTTGAGGATGTACGTCTCGCCTCTTTGCGGGTCGAGCGCGCGGACGGCCGCGACCGCCTCGGGCATCGCACCGAGGTGAACCGGGATGTGCTCGGCCTGGGCGATCATGCGGCCGCTCGCGTCGAAGAGGGCGGTCGAGCAGTCGCGCCGCTCGCGGATGTTGGCCGAGAAGGCAGAGCGGACGAGCGCGGCTCCCATCTCCTCGGCGATCGAGCGGAGCGCGCTGCCGAGAATTTGGAGCGCAATTTTCACAGTCTCGTGAGGGTGAGCGTGCCATGCTGATCGCCCTGCCCCACCCAACCGGGGGGCGCCCACCCCGTGGAGCCGGCCAGTTCGAACACGGCCGGGCCGGACACGTCGAGGCGGCGACCGCCCGTGAGCTCGAGCTCGGGCCCGGGCGTGACCGCAGCGGTTCGCACCGCCACGAGCTCCACCGGCCGGTCACGCTCGGCGAAGCCGTACCGCTCTTCGTGCGCGCGATGAAACGACTCCTCCACATCGCCCTCAAGCGAGACAGTCAGCTCGAATCCCTGCCCGGCGTACCGGAGGTCGGCCTCCCCCACCGCAGGCAGCGGCCCCGCCTGGCGCAGGGGCACCAGACGCGACTCGACCTCGTCGCGGCGCTCGTCGCTGAGCGCCAGGCCGAGCGCCGAGAGCACGCCTGCGTGCTCCGGCACGAGCACCGTCTCGATCTCGAGCTCCTCGGCCAGCTCGCAGGCGTGCAGTGGCCCGGCCCCGCCGAACGCCAGCAAGGCGAAGTCGCGCGGATCGTGGCCTCGCTCGACGGAGACCACTCGGAGCGCGCGCAGAACCTCGGCGTTCGCAGCCTCCACCACGGCCGCCGGATCCAGAGCTCCGACCGCGCGCGCCGCCGCATCCCGGTCGAGCTCGATGCCACTGGCAAGCCGATCCGGAAGCCGTCCGAGCAGGAGGTTGGCGTCCGTCACCGTCGCGCGCGTGCCGCCGCGTCCGTAGCAGGCGGGGCCGGGGTCGGCCGCCGCGCTCTCGGGCCCCACGCGGAGCGCGCCGCCCGTGTCCCGCCACACGATCGACCCACCGCCCGCCCCAACGGTGTGCAGATCCACCGTCGGCAGCCGCACCGGCAGACCACCCACGCTTCGCTCTGCCGCTCGCTCCGCCTGGCCGTCCCGGATCAGGCAGACGTCGGTCGACGTGCCCCCCATGTCGAAGGAGATCACGTCCCGGTGCCCGGCCAGGGAGCCGAGCCGCGCGGCGCCGAGGACCCCTGCCGCCGGGCCGGACACGAGCACCCAGGCAGGATGGGCGGCCGCTTCGGCGAGCGTCGCGACCCCGCCCGACGAGCGCATGACGAGCGGCTCGGGGAGACCCTCGGCCCGGCACGCCTCACCAAGGGCGTCCAGATAAGGGGCCAGCACGGGCCCGAGGTAGGCATCGATCGCCGTCGTGGAGGCCCGCTCGTACTCCCGGAACTCCGGCGCCACCTCGTGGGAGGCGACCACCCGGGCGCCGGGCATGCGTCTGCGCAGCTCTGCCACGACGGCGCGCTCGTGCGCGGGATCGCGGAAGGAGAAGAGCAGGCACACGGCCACCGCCTCCGCGTCGAGCCCCGGCAGGGAAGCGAGCCGCAACGGCCGCGCGACCCCGTCGGGCCCGATGCGCTCGTCCACGCCGAAGCAGCGCTCGAGCGGAACCACGGGGTCGGCGTGAGACTCACAGAGGCGATAGAGGTGCGCCCGAGTCTGGCGCCGCAGATGGAGCAGGTGCTCGAAGCCCGCCGTCCCCACGAACGCGGTCTTCGCGCCCTTGCGCTCGAGCAGCGCGTTCGTCGCGACCGTCGTACCGTGCGCGAACCGCTCGGCACCGCTCCCCCCGACGACTCGCGCAGCCGCGAGCACCGATTCCGCTTGAGCCCGGGCAGTCGGCACCTTCGCAGAGACGACTCGGCCTGCCGAGATGAGAATCGCGTCCGTGAACGTGCCGCCGACGTCGATCCCGAGCACGCTCACGCCACGACCATAGTCCGGCAGCCAAGATGTCGCGGTGACGGCCGCTCCGCTCCAGGTCGCGCTCCGGGGCGCCGGCGGCGAGCCTGTCGACCTCTGGCGCACGCTCGTCTCGCACGGCTTCGCCGGCTTGCCGCCGCACCGGTTGGACGAGGAGGCGCGCACGTTCGAAACGACGCTCGCGCTCGACGGTTTCCGGCCTCGGACGGTGCGCCTACGTCGGGGCAAGCAGGGTTTCGGCGTCGTCGAGCCGCTCGGCCGGGCTCCGGGCAAACGGGAGCGAGAAGCGATCGCGGCCGCGGTCACGCACATCCTTCGCCTGGACGAAGATCTCTCTGCCTTCTACGCGCTGATCGCGGCGGATGAGGAGCTCAGCTGGGCCGCTGCAGGCGCCGGCCGGATGCTGCGGAGCCCGACGGTGTTCGAGGACGTGGTGAAGACGATCTGCACCACGAACTGCGCCTAGTCCGGCACCGTACGCATGGTCTCCGCGCTGGTCGAGCACCTCGGCGAGCCCGCAGCGCATGCCGCTCCGGACGTGCCGTGGGCCCAGCCTTCCCCACGCCCGCCGCGATGGCGGAGGCGAGCGAGGACTTCTACCGGGACACCGTGCGAGCCGGATATCGAGCCGCCTACTTGCGCTCACTTGCCACCTCGGTGGCGGACGGCTCGCTCGAGCTCGAGGCGCTCGCCCGGAGCTCGGCCTCAGCACTTGCCGACGAAGAGCTGGCCGAACGGCTGCTGGCGCTTCCGGGTGTCGGCCCGTACGCCGCCGCGCACATCATGCTGCTCGCGGGGCGTTACTCGCCTCTCATTCTCGATTCGTGGACCCGGCCGACCTACGCCAGGCTCGTGGGCCGGAAGACCGCAACGGACAAGACGATCGCGCGGCGCTTCAGGCGATACGGTGACCACGCCGGTCTCGCCTTCTGGCTGTTCCTGACCCGCGACTGGGTCGCTGAGGACGGGGCCGACTGAGGCTGACCCGCTGTTAGCCTCAGCAGCGGAGCGGCATGGGCCCGGTGGCCCAGCCGGTCTTCAAAACCGGTGAGGTCGTGTAGCCCACGGCTGGGTAGGTTCGACTCCTGCGCCGCTCCGTCGTACGAAGTGCCTGCACCTCGAGGCTATTACACGTCTAGCGTACGGCAGGCCCGCCTTCGTGAACGGCTCGTCATACTCGGAAACGCGCTGTGCGGGGGTTTCGGACCATCGCGCGACTATCGCACAGCGGCAGCGGCAGCGGCACGGCTCCGGCAGACGTCCTGCCATTCGTCGGGAGCATCTCTCTGGGCCTCCACGAGGTCGACTTCGTCGTGGCTCGCCTACAGGTCGACCCGTCCCTCGGAGCCGAGGCATCGAGTACCGCCGACGGCGAGAAGCTCGGGCGAATCTTCGTCCTTCACGACCGGCCGACCGCCGCGCACTTGGCCCGCAGTGAGACGCCTAGCGCCGGATGTTCGCGCTTTGGTCGGCGTACATTCCGGTGAGCGCGGTGAGCGCGCTGTTTCACCGGTTCAGCCCGGGTGGCTGACTCTCATCGTCCCGTGTAGACGTGGTAGCTCCACGAACCGGCGCCGCCGGCGCTCACGCGTCGACGAGACGCCGCGCCGCGACACCTCTGCCGAGCGCCTCGCTCAGCTGAAGCCGGCCTTCGCCGAGGGCGGCAGGGTCACCGCCGGCAACTCCAGCCAGATCTGCGACGGGGCGGCGGCCGTGCTCATCGCCTCGGAGGCCAAGGCGAGCGAGCTCGGGCTCGAGCCGCGCGCGCGCTTCGTCTCCTTCGGCCTCTCGGGAGTGGATCCGTACCGCATGCTGCACGGCAACCTGCAGGCTTGCGCGAAGGCGCTCACGCGGGCCGGTCTGACCTGGGACGACATGGCCGTGATCGAGGTCAACGAGGCCTTCGCCTCGGTCGTGCTCCAGTTCCTGCGAGATGCGGGCTTGCGGGAGCGCTGGGATTCGGGCGACGTAAACCCGAACGGCGGCGGCATCTCGCTGGGGCATCCTCTCGGCGCCACCGGCGCTCGGATTACCGCGACGCTGCTGAACGAGCTCGAGCGGCGCGACGGGCGCTACGGGATCGCGACGATGTGCATCGGCTTCGGCCAGGCGATCGCTGGCATCATCGAGCGCGTCTAGAGACACGCCCCTCGTTGCACATGCCCGAACCGGGGCTACGTGCCCGGTCCGAATTCGAAGGGGACGTTCTGGAAGTGTCAAGGTTGTGTTAGTTCGCCCAACGAACTGTCTTTGCCGGAGTCTGATCCGCCAGAACGTCGTCCGGACGACGACATCGGTCACGCGACAAAGGAGGGCGATCGTGAGAGTTGTTCCAGGCATACGGCTGAGCATTCTGGCTGTCTGTGCGCTTGCCGCGATCTCGGTAAGCGCGCTCGCTACGAGTGGGGCCGCCGGTCGGGCTCAGCAGGAGAGATGCCTAAACCCGAATCGCACGGGAACGAGTGGCGACGACGTGCTCACCGGCACCCGCGGTTCCGACCGGATGGTCGGTCTCGGCGGAGCGGACATCATGAACGGTCTGCAGGGCAACGACTGCATGGACGGCGGTCCCGGCTTCGACTTGCTCTCGGGAGCGAACGGAAACGACTCGCTGTACGGCGAGACCGGCCCGGACGATCTCTCTGGGGGACGGGGTAACGACACACTGTCCGGTGGAGAGGGATTCGACTTCCTCGAGGGCGGGATCGGACGAGACACGCTTCGGGGCGAGGGCGGCCCGGACGATCTCACCGGCGGACATGGACCCGACGATCTCTTCGGCGGGCCGGGCATCGACTTTCTCTCGGGCGGCCTCGAGGGCGACGCCCTGAACGGTGAGGAGGGTGCCGACGACCTCGAAGGCGGCAAAGGCAACGATCGCCTGAACGGTGCCGGGGGCAACGACAGGCTCTCAGGGGGTCTCGGGAACGACAACCTCGTGGGCGACCTCGGCAACGACCGCCTCGACGGCGGCGACGGAACGAACCGCTACGCCGCGGGCGACGGCAACGACTTCATCGACGCGGCCAATGGCAGAAACGACAACGTTGGCTGCGGCCCTGGAACCGACACCGTCCTCGCGGACGCCGGCGACAGACTCTTCGACTGCGAGCGGATCAGCCGTCTTCGCCCGTCGAACAGGTGATCTAGAGTGCGCACCCAGGCGCGGGCTCTGCCCGCGCCTGGGTTCCATGGTCGAAACGGATCAGATGCCACTCGAGCGGGTAATGCGGATCGCCGAGTTTCGCGCTGACCTGCGCACGTTCCTGCGTCACAGCGAGCAGGAGTGCCGCCGTTGGGATCTGACGCCGCGCCGGTACCTGCTCTTGCTCTCCATCAAGGGAGCACCGAACGGCGAAGAGCGGCAGACGTTCACTGAGCTGACGGATCGAATGAAGCTCTCGAAGAACGCGGTGACCGACCTCGTGGCGCGGGCGGAGTCCGTCGGCCTCGTATGGCGTGAGCCTTCGAGTGACGATCGCCGAGTCGTCTATTTGCGGCTCACGGCGGAAGGGGAGCGGAGGCTCTCTGGCGTGCTGGCCGCTACGGATTCCTACCGGCATGACCTATCTCGCGCCTTCCAGCATCTGAAGGCCACCTTTCCCGACGCGGCGTAGCGCGGCGGGATCTCTCTCGACGGAGCGGCGCAGGAGACGCGGCTCGACCCACGCCCGCTCCTCCGAGTCGTCGAGCTGGAGCTCGATCGCACATCGCAGCTTCACGCGCGCCGCAGCCGGCTCGTCCTCCTCGCTGATACCAGCCCGCATGCGCAGCATCTCGGCCAGCGCCCAGTAAGCGACTCCCTCGCCGTAGGCGAGAGAGCGACCACGGTGCCACCGAACCTCGTCAACCAGGCCGTCGACGTATTTCTCGAGTTCCCATGCCAGTCGCGACTTGCCGATCCCCCGCGACGCCGACAACGGAGCCAGCCGCGCACGCTTCTCGTCGGCCGTCGCGTGGAAGAGGTCCTTGAGCAGGCGAACTCGCCGTCGCGACCGACGAAGGGCGCCTCGAGACGACTGGAGCGTCCCCCGCCGCGACGAGCCGCAGTGACGCGCAGGGCGCGCCACACGGCAAGAAACTCGGCCTTGCCCTTGAGCTGATGCTCGCCGGCGTGCTCGTAGGCGATCGCGGCCTCGGTCGCACGTCGAGTGCTCTCGCCGACGAGCACCGCGCCGGGCTCCGCAATCGTCTGTATCCGCGAGGCGGTGTTGACGATGTCGCCTGCGACCATGCCTTGCCCCTGGGCGGCGAGCGTGACGGCGGCCTCGCCCGTCAGAACTGCGGCACGCAGCTGCAACTCAGGCGCACCGATCTCGGTCCCGAACGCCGAGACGGCGGCGACGAGGTCGAGGGCGGCGCGAACGGCGCGCTCGGCGTCGTCCTCCTGCGCGACCGGGGCTCCCCAGACCGCCATGACCGCGTCCCCGATGAACTTCTCGATCGTGCCGCCGTAGCGCTCGACCACCTTGCGGGACGAGTCGAAGTAGCGCGTGAGCAGCTCTCGCGTCTCCTCGGCGTCGCGGTGCTCGGACGCTGGCGTGAAACCCACCAGGTCAGCGAAGAGGACCGAGACGAGTCGGCGCTGTGTGGGGGAGGCATGAAGCGCGTTTTCCGCATCTGGCGTCGAGTTCGCCGTCTGAAGCGCAAGCGGGCTTCCGCACTCGTTGCAGAACCGCTGACCCGGATCGTTCGCCGCTCCGCAGGCCGGGCACGCGGCCGCGAGCGAGGCGCCGCACTCCCCGCAGAATCTCGCCGTTGCTCGGTTGTGGGCGCTGCAGCTTGGACAGACCGTGCGCCTCTCTTCACGCTCGGAAGCGGAGAACGTCGATTCTCGCACGCGGGGGCGATCGACACGCTGCTCGCTTGTGCGCGGCATGCTTACCTCTGCGACCTTGCGTTGCTCGCCCGAGCGCGAGCCGTTCCCATCGCGGCGAGGCGGCACACGTTGCAATTCGGGTCGGCTCTGTTGTGTTGGCCGTCCTTGGCTACTTGGCCGCGGACGCCTCTCTCGATAGCCGCTGCATCTAGCTTCGTTTCGCTAGTCGTTTTGCCGGACTCTCGTAGGCTTAGCTGCCGCTGATCGAACGACGCGGCCGGTCACGTTTTGCGTTGACCCCGTCGGGCTCTACTAGCCGCCGCTGACGGTCTGCTGTGCCTGGTTGACGCAGGGTGGCGCCGGATCAGTCGAGTAGGCCGCGTCGACGGGCGACCGCGACCGCCTCTCCACGCGTGTGCGAGTCGAGCTTTCGCAGGAGGCGGGAAACGTGGATCCCCACCGTTTTCGGGCTGAGGAACAGCAGCGCAGCGATCTCACGGTTCGTGAGGCCGTCTGCGAGCAGCGTCAGGACCTCGAGTTCGCGTGAGGTCGGCTCGTCGCGATCGGCCTGCCGGCGGCGGGGTCGATCTGGGGACACTCGCGCCCGCCGGGCGAGGTTCTCCGCGAGTGCGCGCAAGGGTCTTGCGCCGAGCAACGACGCGGAGGCCGCGGCTTTCCGGAGTGCCGTCTTCGCGGGCTCGCGTGCGCCGACCCCGAAGAGCGCCTCGGCCTTGCGCAGCCGCGCATACGTCTCGTCATAGGGACGACGCGCGTTGTTCCAGGCGCCGACGCAGGCACTCCAGAGCTCAGGCTCGGCGGTGCCCGACGCTCGCGCTCGTTCCGCCTCGATCTCGGCGCGAAGAGCGGCGTCGAGGCCCGCATCGGGGTGGTGTTCCCGACCCTGCGGCGCCGCGTGGCGCGGGTCGTCTGCCGCGATCCGCACGGCGAGCCGAGCTCGGCGGGCGCCTGCTGAGACGGCCCACACACCGCGAATCCCGAACGGCTCGCCCAGCGCCGTGCGCGCAGCCGCGAGGTCTCCGCCGAGCCACGCAAGCTCGGCCCGCGCCAACCCGAGCTCGCCGAGCAGAGCCCCCGGACCGCCGATCGCCCCACCTATGGCCGCTTGCTCGATCTCCTGCTCCGCCTTCGCGAGGTGCCCTCGCCGCATCGCCAGCAACGCCCGAGCCAGAGACGACAGCGCTCTGGGCTCCGCAGGCTTGAGCACGGCATCGACCTGGTCCCAGCGGCCCAGATCGAGCAGGATCAGCGCCGCCCGCGCGCGGAGATCCGATGCGTGCGAACGGGCGAGTCCGACGCGCTCACATGCCTCGATCCCTGCCGCGGACAGCTCGAGCGCCCGTTCGAGCTCGCCGGCGAGGTGAACAAGATTGGTGAGGAACTGGTACCCGTGGCCAATCGCCACAGGCGATCCAGCCTGAACCGCAAGCGCGACGCCGCTCTCGATGTCCGTGATTCCTTCGAGGCTCCCCTGGTAGGCACGCGCGAGCCCGACGGTGAAGAGCGCACGCGCCTCCGAAACGCGATCGGCCGCGTCGTGAGCGATAACCGCGGCCTCCGCTGCCGCTGCGCGGGCGTCGTCGTAACGCTCCTGGCCGATTCGGGCTCGGGCGAGAGCCCAGAGCGACTGTGAGCGTGTCGTCGGTGGGGTGTCGCCTCGCACGAGCCCCGCCGCCCGCTCGAAAGCAGTAGCACCGACGTCGAGTTCTCCGGCGTCCCACGCGTAAGTGGCGAGCGCAAGTTGTAGCGCCGCAGTGTCCAACGAGCCCTCGCCGCGGGCGCGTTGCGCCATCCCGAGCGCTGCCACAGGATCGCCGGCGAGCCACGCAGCGTTCGCGGCCCGCAGGAGGCAATCGACTCGGCCGTCGACTCCATCGGGCCAGACCTCGAGAGCGCGGTGCAGGTGGAGCCGCGTCTCGGCGAAGGCGAAGGCCCGCTCAGCGCTGTCGGCGGCCTCGAGCGCGGCGGCCCACGCCCGCTCCGTATCGTCCGCCTGCCACCAGTGGGCCGCTCTTTCGGCGGGTTCGCCGCGCCTCGCGCTGAGCGCCTCCGCGGTCCGCCGGTGCAGCCGCCGCCTCGTCGACCCTGGCAGCTCGCCGACGACGACCTCCTGGAAGAGCGGGTGCCGGAACGCGAAACCCTCTCCCACCGAGAGGGTGACACCTCGGCCCGCAGCCTCCCGTAAGCCCGCCTCGGCCTCGCGGTCCTCGATGCCGGCAACCTCGGCGACAAGCGTCTCATCCGCTGGACGGCCGATCACCGCAAGGGCTTCCACCGCGCGCCGAGCTGACCCGGGGAGCCCCATCAGCCGGCGCAACGTGAGCGTGCGAAGGGGTGCGGGCGCGGCTCCCGGCCCCGCTGCGAGCAACTGCTCGACGAAGAACGGGTTCCCGGCGGAGCGATCGAAGACGGTCGAGACGAGATCCGCTTCCGGAAGCCGGTCGAGCAGCACCGCGACCTGTTCGGCGACCTCCTCCTCGGTCAATCGCCTGAGTGTGAGCGAGAGAAAGCGTCGCCCGTCCACGAACCGAAGACGAGCGAGCTCACCCGGCTGGTCGTCCCGTGCGGCGACGACCACCGCGAGGGACTCCGAACGCGCTCGGTGCGAGATGTGGTCGACCACGACAACGGTCGACGCGTCAGCCCAGTGGACGTCGTCGATGAGGAGCAGCGTCGGCTCTCGCACGAGGATCGCGAAGATCGACTCGATCAACCGCGCGGCGCCGATGTCGTCAGACCGTCCGGATGACGGTTCGCCGGTGACCAGCCGGCGGACGGCGGCTGCGGCCGTGTCGCTCGCATCCCGCGCGCAAGCGGCGAGCGGAGCGAGGAGCGGCAGGTAGGGCATCGCGGCGCCGCCCTCGATCGCCGTGCCCGTGAGAACACGAAGCCCGAGCGCCTCCGCAAGCTTGGTCGCTTCGTTTAGGAGTCGTGTCTTGCCGATCCCAGCCTCGCCGGCGACGAGCACGAACCGCGGCTGCCCCTGCGAGGCCGCCTCGAGCGAGGCCGCGAGGAGCTCGGTCTCGGCCTCGCGGCCGACAAGCGGTTCGGCCTGCACCACAACAAAGCAAACAATATGCCGCCGGTCGCAGCGTCGAATAGGGCATTTGCTAGACGCGCCATGACCTCGGAGGAGCGACGCTCCCCGAGTCAGCGATCGGTAAGGAGGCACCCGATGATCGAGACGTATCGCCAGCTCGGCAGGCAGCGCGAAGCGGAACTCTTGGAGTGCGCGGAGCGTTCGCGCCGCAGACCCCGGACAAGGCGTCCGCTTGCGGCATCACTGCGTCTAACGGCCCGGTTCAGGATGCTCGGGGCGCGACTACGCCTGCACCCGCGCCTGGCGGACTGAACCTTGTCCTCTCTCGAGAGAACGGTTGACCTCGAATTCAGAGGTTTTGCGCATTAGCGCAAACCTTCTTCAAAACCGGTGAGGTCGTGTAGCCCACGGCTGGGTAGGTTCGACTCCTGCGCCGCTCCGTTGCTCACTCGCATGGTCGAGCGATCATCTGGGAGCTCGCGCTCCGATGTGATCTGCCGCTGAGTTCCTAGCCTGGGGTGGGTCGCCACAGAGGACCGCCGCACTACGATCGGGCTGTGTCTCCTCGTCAGACGGGTGCTGCAAGCGCTGAACTCACCGAGCTGCTCCTGCAGCTTGTCGCGGTTGACTCTGTCAACCCGACGCTTGTTCCCGGTGGGGCGGGTGAAGCCGCGATCTCCGGCTTCGTGGCCGACTGGCTCGAGCGCGCAGGGCTCGGCGTCTCCGTTGATGAGATCGCGCCGGGCCGGTCGAACGTGATCGGCGTCGCGCGCGGAAGCGGCGGCGGGCGAACGCTGCTCCTGAACGCCCACACCGACACTGTTGGTGTCGCCGGCATGGCCAGACCACACGAACCGTGGCTGGAAGACGGCCGCCTCTACGGGCGCGGTGCCTACGACATGAAAGCCGGGCTTGCCGCCGCGATGCTGGCCCTCGCGTCAGTTCGCGGCCTGGCCGGCGACCTTGTGTTGGCCGCTGTCGTCGACGAAGAAGCGGCTGGTTCTGGCACAGAGGCGCTGATCGCCTCGGGCTTCCAGGCGGACGCGGCGATCGTGCCCGAACCGACGGAACTCAACGTGGCGATCGCGCACAAGGGCTTCGTCGGCTTCGAGATCGAGACGACGGGGCGGGCGGCGCACGGTTCCCGCCCGGAACGCGGTATCGACGCGATCGCGCGCATGGGCCCGGTGCTGGTCGAGCTTCTCGCTCTGGCCGACCGGCTTCGGGAGGGAGGCGGACACCGGCTTCTGGGTCCGGGCTCTGTGCATGCGTCGCTTATCGAAGGAGGCCAGGAGTTCTCGAGCTACCCGGAACGGTGCCTGCTGACCGGAGAGTGGCGGACGCTTCCCGGCCAGTTACCGGGGGAAATCGAAGTCGAGCTTCTCGAGGTGATCGCGCGCAGCGGCATCGGCGCAGAGTTGCGCACCCTCTTCACGGGAGACCCGCTCGAGACTTCGGAGGACGAGGAGATTGTCCGGCTTGTCCACGGCCACGCGGGAACGGCGATTGTCGGCGTCCCCTACTGGGCGGATTCGGCGTTGCTCGCCGCCGCCGGAATCCCGACGGTCATCTTCGGTCCCCGCGGTGGAGGAGAGCACGAGATCGTCGAGTGGGTCGAACTGGCTTCGGTCGAGTTACTGCGCGACGTGCTGGTGGCGACCGCCAAGGACTTCTGTCGTGCAATTCGCTGATCAGCGGCCACGGGTTGCCGAACCTAGCTCCAGGCAACGCCGTCTGGCCATTCGGCGAACACGACGCGCATCGTTAGAGGCGTCCGAACAGCTCGGGCCAGGCGGGCGCCTCGGCCGGATGGTGCGTCCGCCTGCGAGCGACATCGGTAGAAAAGAGCTCCGGACGGGGCGTGATTCCTACACGGGGGAGGTCGAGCCGGTCGGCGTCCCAGCAGACGCCCACGGTCGGATCGGTGGACACCGTTCCGTCGGCGTGCCCGGCGCACGCGTGCAGGAGCAGGTCGAGCTGCGGCGCCGCTATCCCGAGCAGCCCTTCGGTGTGCAGCTCGCCGGCGAACGCCGCTGCCCGCCGGCCGTGGTTGGGGTCGGTGAAGTCGTTCTCGCGCATCGTGTCGTGCAGGAGCGCGAAGAGGAGCATGACCTCGGTATCGACGTCGTCCACAGATCCAGCGAGCCAGAGGCCGTTCGCCCCAACCGTGCGCCAGTGGAGCTCGCCGTGGACGTGCGAGCCGATGCCGGTGCTCCTCTCGCGCACGGCTGCGAGCAGCGGGTCGAGCGCGAGCGGAGCAACGGTCACCGTCTGATCTTCGCTCACCTGCGGCGGCTCGGCCTCGCGATCCGGCCGCTGCGCTCGTCGTCGGTGAAGGCGCAGAGCTGGAGCAGCTCGCCGTTGAGCTCGAGCCCGGAATAGGACTCGAGCAAAGTAAGCCGCGGCGCCGAAGGTGTAGTGTCGGCCGGCTGGTTCTCCGAGACCGAAGGAGAGATCTCCGTGGAAGCGACGACCGGCGAGTATCTGCATCGACCCGGAGAGGCTGAGCTCCGGTGGATGGGCGAGACGTTCACCTACTTCCTCGCCACCGGCGAGCAGACGGGAGGGGCGTTCACCCTGGTCGACGAGGAGGCGAAGCGCGGCGAGAGCGTGCCGCTGCACCTGCACCGCGACGACATGGAATCCTTCTACGTGCTCGAGGGTGAGATCACGTTCTACATCGGCGACGAGCCGGGAGCTCGGGCCGCGGCCGGCTCGTTCGCCCACGTTCCCGGTGGGACCATTCACGGCTTTCGAGTCGAGTCGGAAACGGCCCGCTACCTGATTCTCACCACGCCGCGCCACGGGGAGTTCTACCGCGCCATCACGCTGCCTCCGCGACCAGGGGGCTCGCGCCCCCTCGAGTCGATCGACGGGTCGCAGATCAAACAGGCCTGCGAGGAGTACGGCGTCGAGTTCGTCGGACCCCTGCCCGACGAGAGCTGAATCTCGGCCGCCTTAGGGGAAGTTGCAGAGATCGGAGCCTGGGACCGGCGTCGCCGGCCTAGAGCCGCTCGATGATGCCAGCGATCGCCTGGCCGAAGCCGATGCACATCGTCGCGATCCCGTAGCGCTCGTCGCGCCGCTCGAGCTCGTTCAGCAGCGTTGCGGTGATGCGAGCGCCGGTCGCGCCGAGCGGATGGCCGAGCGATATGCCGCCGCCGTTCGGGTTCACGTCGCCCACGTCCCAGCGCTCCTGCAGTCCTGTGTCGGCGAGGAACTGCAGCACGACCGAGGCGAACGCCTCGTTGACCTCGATCACGGCCATGTCGTCCCAGGTCAGACCGGCCCGCGTGAGCGCCTTC
>Ga0183260_10002251_pt1 | contig 15952 bp, 14 predicted proteins | sample AntDrymUQ4972206_2_FD_129768 | JGI IMG/M metagenome (GOLD analysis project Ga0183260, IMG submission 129768) | Polar desert sand microbial communities from Dry Valleys, Antarctica - metaG UQ497 (22.06) (version 2) (version 2) | ecosystem: Environmental > Terrestrial > Soil > Desert | place...
CCACGTCAGTCTCCCCGCGCGGTCGTCGACCGTACGCGGCCGACCAGCGGAGTCTAGGGGGTAGGAGGTTCCGGCGGGACGACCGCGAGGTGCGGCACCCGCGGAGATCCGTGGTTGGGCCGGACCCGCACGGTGCCGCCGTCGCCGCCCCGACCGTCGACGCCGCCCTCGCCGAGGCCCACCACCCGCAGCGCGCTGCCCACGTCGGGGACGGGGACCACCCGCATCCCCGGGATCCGGGGTAGCGGGGCCGCACCCGCGTCGGCGGGGACGATCGCGTTGCGGAACCCGAGCCGGGCCGCCTCGGCGAGCCGCTGGTGCAGGCCGCCGACGCGACGGACCTCGCCGGCCAGGCCCACCTCGCCGAGGGCGACCAGGTCGGTCGACACCACCGTGCCGGCCGCCGCGGACGCGGTCGCGACCGCCACCGCCAGGTCGGCCGCGGGCTCGACGACCCGGGCGCCGCCGACCGTGGCGAGGTAGACGTCGGCGCTCGTGAGGCGCTGGCGGGCGCGCCGGTGCAGCACGGCCAACACCATGCCGGCCCGCCCCGGGTCGAGACCGCTGGTCGCGCGGCGGGGCGAGGGCAGGTGCGAGGGAGCCACGAGGGCCTGGACCTCCGCGAGCAGCGGGCGCCGGCCCTCCATCGTCACGGTCACGCAGGTGCCGGTGACCGGCTCGCTGTGCCGGGACACGAACAGCCCGGTCGGGTCGGTGACCTCGACGATGCCGTCGGCGGACAGGTCGAAGCACCCGACCTCGTCGACGGGTCCGTAGCGGTTCTTGACCGCCCGCACGAAGCGCAGCCGCGAGGCGCTGGAGAGGCCGGCGCCCTCGAACTGCAGCACGACGTCGACGAGGTGCTCGAGCACCCGCGGTCCCGCGACGGCGCCGTCCTTGGTGACGTGGCCGACCATGAGCACCGGGACGTGCTGCCGCTTGGCCACCCGTACGAGGGTCGCCGCGACCTCGCGCACCTGGGTGACGCCACCGGGCACCCCCTCGACCTCGGGCGACCCGATCGTCTGCACGGAGTCGACCACCAGCAGGCTCGGCCGGACCTCGTCGATGTGGGTGAGCACGGCGGACAGGTCGTCCTCGGCGGCGAGGTAGAGGTCGGGGTGCACGGCGCCGGTGCGCTCGGCGCGCAGCCGGACCTGCGCCGCGGACTCCTCGCCGGTGACGTAGAGCGTGCGCCGACCCGAGGCTGCCCACCGGTCCGCGACCGCGAGCAGCAGCGTCGACTTGCCGACGCCCGGCTCACCCGCGAGCAGCAGGGCGGCCCCGGGCACCACCCCGCCGCCGAGCACTCGGTCGAGCTCGCCCACCCCGGAGGCCAGCGCGGTCGACGCCTCGACGTCGATCTCGGTCATCGGCCGCGCCGGCACGCTCACCGTGCCCGGGGTGGTGCGCCCCGCGCGGGAGTCGGCGCCGCGCTGCTCAACGGTGCCCCACGCCTGGCACTCACCGCAGCGGCCGACCCACTTCGTCGTCTCCCAGCCGCACTCGGCGCACAGGTAGCCAGGACGGGTGCGTGCCGTCCTGCTCGCGGACCTCGTCGCGTTGGATGCCACGACCCAGACGGTAGGCCCGGCAACCGACAGCGTGGCGGCGCCACCCCAGCGGCCGTGGCCCGGGAAGGCGCAGCCCACGCCGGTGGCTCAGATCCGGACGGTGCCCGAGGGCGTGTCGAGGTGCGCCGCCACGATGCCCGGCTGGCCGTGCGGCGCGACCCACTCCACCTCGACCTCCTCCAGTGCGGCGACGGCGGGTCGACCGAGCCACTCGGCAACCCGGTCCGGGTCGCCGGCGATCTCCACCGCCGCCAATGACAGGTCGCCGCTCGCGCCGTAGGACGGGTGGTGCTCGTCGTCGACCTGCCACTGCACGACGAAGGGCAGCTGCGGGTCGGCCTGCAGGCCCTCGACGCCGAGCTGCTTCCACCGCAGGTCGAAGCCGTCCGGCAGCCGCCGGTTGCCCTGCACCGCCTGGCGTCCGAGGCGGGCCTCGACGACGGAGATGTCCGCGACCGACACCACCCAGCCGAGCCAGCCACCACCTGCCTCCGAGCGGGACCGCACCACCTGCCCGAACGGCACCTTGTCCGACGCGGGGTGGTCGAGCACCGCCACGACCTCGACGTAGTGCCCCGACCTCAGCGGCAGCACCCGGTTGTTCGTGCCGAAGCGGGGGTGCCGGCCACCGTCGCGGAAGTCCTCGCCCACGAGGTCTGCCAGCCGGCGGGCGGTGCTGTCCAACCCGTCCGGCCCGGCCGCATAGGAGAGGTGGTCGAGGTGCATCGCCACCGATTGTCGCCGTGCGCTCACGGGGCCGGACGCCGGGGTCCGGCGGTTCAGGCCCGAGCGCTGCCCGTGGTTGCGGCTCGGGTCGCGGGGTGCAGCGTGAGGGCGTCGTGACGGGCCAGCCGTTCCTCGCACAGCGGCACGAGCGCGTCGTACGCCGCACGTCCCATCAGCTCCACCAGCTCGGCGGCGTTGGTCACGTACAGCGGCTCGGGTGCGACGTGCGCCTCGGTGTTTGCCGAGCAGTACCAGTCGAGGTCGTGCCCGCCCGGGCCCCACCCAGCCCGGGTGTACTCCTCGATCGTGATCTCGAGGTAGGACGTCCCATCGCCCCGGTCGACCTCGCGGTAGCGGCGGCGGATCGGCAGCTGCCAGCAGACGTCGGGCTTGACGGTGAGCGGTTCCTCGCCGCGCCCGAGCGCCCACGCGTGCAGCGCGCACCCGGTGCCGCCGGGGAAGCCCGGACGGTTGAGGAACACGCAGGCGCCGTCGACCACGCGGGTCTTGCGGGAGCCCTCGTCGTCGACCTCGACCCAGTCCCCCCGTCCCACCGCGCGCAGCTGCCAGTCGTCGGCGGTGAGCCGGCGCATCGCCTTCGCCACCCGCCGCTCGTCGGCCTTGTCGGAGAAGTGCGCGCCGAGGGTGCAGCAGCCGTCGTCCGGCCGGTCGGCGTAGATGCCGGGGCAGCCGTTGCCGAAGATGCAGGTGTAGCGCGAGGTCAGCCAGGTCAGGTCGCAGCGCAGGACCTGTCCCTCGTCGGCCGGGTCGGTGAACTCGGCCCAGGCCCGTGGGGCCTGCACGCTCTGCTCTGGCATGCGGGCCACCGTAGCCCGGTCGGCGGTCGACGCCCCGACTGGCGCAATGCGGCTGTCCGAGCGTCTCGACACGAGCCGCAGTGCGCCAGTGGCAGGACGCCGTACCGGTCGGTCCGCGGCGAGATGTGGAGAACCCGGGTTCGGACGTTCCGGCCGTGCGGTGGTCCTCGCGGCCGTACGGTCGGAGCGGCACGGCAGCGGCGGCAACCGGGAGGGCCGGGGCGTGGGTGTGCGAGCGAGCAGGCGGCGGCTGCGGTTGCGACGGCAGGTCAGCGGGGGGCTGGCCGTGGCGGCCGCGCTTGCGTTGGCTGCTGTCCTGGTCCCCGGAGGGTCGGTGCGCGCCGACGACGACCGCAGGCCGGTGGGTGGCGTGGACGTCCGACTGCCGGCCGATGCCACGGGCGCTGGGGCCGGCGGCGGGGACGCGCGGGGGCGCTGGATCGCGCGGACGGACGCGGGCGCGGCGGGGACGGAGCTGGTCTGGCGTGCACCTGCTCCGCTGCCGGTGACCGGTGCGCGCCCGGAGCTGCGGGTCCCGGCCCCTGGCGGCCCCCGGGTGGTGGCGGTGCCGAGACTCCGGGCGGACGGCCGCACCCTGACCGTCGGGCTGGGCGAGCTGGGCGGCGTCGACACCGCCGAGCTCCAGGTGTGGCTGGGGGGCGACCGGCTCGACCGGGCCGGCCGGGTCGCCCCGGCGTACGGCACGGGTGCAACCGGCGGTGGCGGTGGAGGTGGCATCACGACGGTCCCCGTCGAGGAGCTCGCGGTCGACCCGGGCGCGCCCGGTGGTCGCACCGTGCAGGCGCCGTTCGACTACGACGTGGCCCCGCTGCCCTGGCGGGAGTTCACGCGGCCGATGGAGGTCATCGGCCACGCCGTGCTGCCCCGCGGTGTCGACGACGCCCCGCTGGTGCTGTTCCTGCACGGCCGGCACCAGCCGTGCTACCGCGACGGCAGCGGAGAGGGGGCCTTCCCGTGCGGGCGCCGGCAGCCGGTGCCCAGCCAGCTCGGCTACGACTACCTCCAGCGGCGGCTCGCGACGCAGGGGTACGCCTCGGTGTCAGTCGCCGCGAACGCGATCAACGCCCAGGACTTCCGCAGCCTCGACGGCGGGGCGGCGGCCCGCTCGGCGCTGGTTCGCCACCACCTGCGGCTGATCGGCGACTGGGCAGCCGACCCCGGGCGGCCGCGCTGGTTCGGTCGGGTCGACGTCGAGCGCACGGTGCTGGTCGGGCACAGCAGGGGTGGCGAGGGGGTCGCGCGGGCCGTGCTCGACACCCGACGTTCCGCGGCGTACGACGTGGTCGGCCAGGTGCTGGTCGCGCCGACGGACTTCGCCCGCACCTCGACGCCGTTCGTGCCGACGGTCACCCTGCTCCCGTACTGCGACGGCGACGTCTCCGACCTGCAGGGGCAGGCCTACACCGATGTGGGGCGCGACCTCGGCACCGGCGACCGGGCGTTCCGCGCGAGCGTGCTGCTGCGCGGCGCCAACCACAACTTCTTCAACGCCGAGTGGACGCCGGGGATCGCGCAGGCGCCGGCCTTCGACGACTGGTGGGACGACGAGCACCCGCTGTGCGGGCGGCAGCGCGAGACCCGCCTCAGCGCGGGGGAGCAGCGCACCGCCGGCCGGTCGTGGGTGGCGGCCGCGGTGCGGCTGTTCGCCGACGGGGACCGGCGGATGCTCGCCGCGCTCGACGCCGCCGGCGCCGTGACCGTCCCGAGCCTTCCCGACGGTGCGGTGTGGACCCACGCCGTCGGCGGCGCGCGGAGGCTGGTGCGCCCCGGTCTGGAGGCGCCGGCCACCGGGCAAGCCCAACTGTGCCGCGCCGCGATGGCATCCCGGGGCAGCGCCGACGTGCCGGACTGCCTTGCCCGGTTCGAACACCGCGGGCTGCACTGGCTCGGCGGCCCGCCGGCCGGGCTGCCGCGGCCGCGGCAGGTGCGGCTCGGCTGGACCGCGGCCGGCGCCCACGGCGGGGTGCGGCCGGGCCGTCCGCTCGACGTGTCGGCGGCTCGGGCGACGCTCGACCTGCGGGTCGTCGTCGACCCGCGGCGTGGCGCGGCCGACATCGCCGTGCGCCTCGTCGACGCCGACGGCACCGCCTGGACCGCGCCGGCGGTGCGTCTGCCGACCCTCGGTCGCGACTTCCTGCGGACCTGGTGGGCCCAGACCGTGCGCGTCGACCTCGACGCCGCGCCGGCCGCCCTCGACCGGTCGGCGGTGCGGACCGTCGAGCTGATCGCGCGCTCCGACGCCGGGCAGGTCTGGCTGCTCGACGTCGCGGTCCGTCGCCCGGACATCGTTCCCGTCGCCGCTCGCTACGTGCCGCAGCTGTCGTTGCCCGCGCGGACGGTCGTGGACGAGGGCGACCGGCCCCGGACGTTCGACGTGCCGTGGACGTTGGACGCCCGGGCGCAGGTCGCGGGCGCGTTCTCCGTGATCGTGTCGCACCGGCGTACCCGGGTGGTCGTCGTCGACGTGCCCGCGGGTGCCCGTCGAGGCGTCCTCGAGGTGCCGTACCCGTCCGACCGGTCCGCGGACCGGAAGCGCGGCTTCGTCGAGCTGCTGGCGGTGCCGCTGCGCGATGTCGTGCCGCGGAGGACCCAGGGCACGCTGGTCGTGCGCGACGACGACCCCGGCCCCACCTCGTGAGAGCAGGTGCTGCTCGGGAGGGGCGGACGAGGCGGCTCGTGTGGTGTCGGCGCGCTGCGGTCAGGCCACGACGATGCACTGGACACCGGGCAGGTCGCGGGAGCCTGCGCTCCGGTCCGTGGTGAGCAGGATGCGTTCGCTCGTCCACGACTAGCCTGGGGACCCATGCGGACCGGGGTGCTGGACATCGGGTCGAACACCGGCCACCTGCTGGTCGTCGACGCGCATCGCGGCGCCGCGCCGCTACCCGCGTACTCGTTCAAGGAGTCGCTGCGCCTCGCCGAGCACCTGGACGACGACGGTGCGGTCGATGCCTCCGGGGTGCTCGCGCTGCTCGACTTCGTCGAGCAGGCGCAGGGCGTCGCCGACGAGAAGGGCTGCGACTCGGTCCTGGCGTTCGCGACCTCGGCCGTACGCGATGCCAGCAACGCCGACGAGGTGCTCGAGCAGGTGCGGCGCCGCACCGGCGTCGACCTCGAGGTGCTGGGAGGCGGTGAGGAGGCCCGGCTGACGTTCCTCGCCGTGCGCCGGTGGTTCGGCTGGTCGTCGGGGCGCCTCGCCGTCTTCGACATCGGCGGCGGCTCGCTCGAGATCGCCGCCGGGACCAGCGAGACGCCGGACGTCGCGCAGTCGCTACCGCTCGGTGCGGGGCGGCTCAGCCGCGAGCACCTGGGCGAGCCGCCGTTCGACGACGAGGCGGTGACGGCGTTGCGCCGGCAGGTTCGCAAGGCGATCGCGCACGACGCCGGCGACGTCCTGCGGTGGGGCCGTGCCGACCGGGCCGTCGCCACCAGCAAGACGTTCCGGTCGCTCGGGCGGATCTGCGGTGCGGCCCCGTCGGCCGACGGGCCGTACGTCCGACGCGCCCTGTCCTACCCGGATCTCGAGACGTGGCTGCCCCGGCTCACCGCCATGAGCATCCACGAGATCGCCGAATTGCCCGGGGTGTCGCTCAACCGCGCGCACCAGGTGGTGGCGGGGGCGTTCGTGGCGGAGGCGGTCATGGACATCTTCGAGCTGCCCGCGCTCGAGATCTGCCCGTGGGCGCTGCGCGAGGGCGTGATCCTGGAGCGGTTGGACGTGATGTGAGGGGCTCGGTGTCGGTGCCGTCGGCGCGGGTGGCGCTGTCGACGGCATCGGTCTACCCCGAGCCGACCGGTGTCGGCTTCGCCCTGGCCGCCGCCATGGGCTACGACGCCGTCGAGGTCATGGTCGCGCTGGACGAGACGAGCCAGGACATCGACGCCGTCCGCAGCCTGCGCGACCGGCACCAGCTGCCCGTCGTCGCCGTGCACGCGCCGTGCCTGCTCATCACCCAGCGGGTATGGGGCAGTGACCCGTGGGGCAAGCTCGAACGCAGTGCCGAGATGGCCGGCGCCCTCGGGGCGGACACGGTCGTTGTGCACCCGCCGTTCCGCTGGCAGCGCGAGTACGCCCGCGGCTTCGTCGACGGGATCGAAGAGCTGGAGCGGCGCACCGGCCTCGTGGTCGCGGTGGAGAACATGTACCCCTGGCGGGCGCGGGGTCGCACGGTGCAGGCGTACTCGCCGGGCTGGGACCCGGTCGAGGAGGACTACCCGCACGTGACGCTGGACCTGTCGCACGCCGCGACGGCCGGCGCCGACCCGATGGCGATGGCGCGCGCCCTCGGCGGCCGGCTCGCGCACGTGCACATGAGCGACGGCTCCGGCTCGGCTCGCGACGAGCACCTCGTGCCCGGCCGCGGAGGACAGCCGTGCGCGGCGTTCTGCGAGCTGCTCGCCGAGCGTGACTTCGACGGTCACGTGGTCGTCGAGATCAACACCCGCCGCGCCGACGACCGCGGGGTCCGGGAGGCCGACCTCGCGGAGGCGTTGGCGTTCACGCGGCTGCACCTGGCCGTACAGTCGGGGCCGTCGAGTTGAGGCGCCCCGGGTGTCGAGGGGCGGGACTGGAGGGCCCACGGTGTTGAGGAGGACCCTGCTGGCGCTGTCGCGCAGCGGCCGGGTCGAGCAGCTGGTGACCACGATGCCGGTGTCGAGCGGCATCGTTGCCCGCTTCGTGGCGGGTCGCAGCAGCGAGGAGGCGGTGGCCGCGACGGCCGGGCTGGACCGGGACGGGCTCGCCGTCACCCTGGACCACCTCGGCGAGGACACCGTCGACCGAGAGCAGGCCGGCCGCACCGTGGAGGCCTACCTCGACGTGCTGGGTGCCCTGTCGACCGCGGGGCTCACGCCGCAGGCGGAGGTGTCGGTCAAGCTGTCCGCGGTCGGCCAGGCGCTCGGCGCCGACGGCAGCCGGGTCGCCCTCGACAACGCCCGGCGGATCTGCCGGGCGGCCCGGGACGTCGGCACCACGGTGACCCTCGACATGGAGGACCACACCACCACCGACTCGACGCTCGACGTCCTCGCCGACCTGCGACAGGACTTCCCCGAGACCGGCGCGGTGCTCCAGGCGCAGCTGCGCCGCACCGAGGGGGACTGCAAGGACCTCGCGCACGCGGGCTCCCGTGTCCGACTGTGCAAGGGGGCCTACAACGAGCCCGAGTCGGTGGCACACCAGACCCGGGCCGACGTCGACCGGTCGTACGTGCGCTGCCTCAAAGTGCTGATGAACGGCTCCGGCTACCCGATGGTCGCCACGCACGACCCACGGCTGGTGCGCATCGCGGGGATGCTCGCCGGGCGGGCCGACCGGCAGCGGGGGACGTACGAGTACCAGATGCTCTACGGGGTGCGGCCGGAGGAGCAGAAGCGGTTGGCACAGCTCGGCGAGACGATGCGCGTGTACGTGCCCTACGGCGACCAGTGGTACGCCTACCTCGTGCGTCGGCTCGCCGAGCGGCCGCAGAACGTCACGTTCTTCGCCCGGTCCCTCGTCAGCAAGGGCTGAGGGTTCGCCGTGGCGGTGTCCGGTCGTGGTCCGGGCCGCCGACCGGGCACGTCCGACACGCGAGGGGCGATCCTCGCCGCGGCCCGCACATCCTTTGCCGACAAGGGCTTCGAGCGCACCACGATGCGCGGAGTGGCCTCCGCGGCAGGGGTCGCGCCCGGGCTCGTGCACCATTTCTTCGGCGCCAAGGACGACCTGTTCCTCGCGGCGCTGGCGGTGCCGTTCGACCCGCGTCGGATGCTGGCCCCGGCCGTGGACGGTCCCCGCAGCCGGCTCGGTGAGCGGCTGGCGCGGACGGTGCTGCACACCTGGGAGGACGAGGTGCGGCGCGAGTCGCTGGTGGCGTTCCTGCGCGCCGCGATGACCTCGCCCGAGGTCGCCGCCGTGCTGCGTACCGGCATGCCGGTGATCGCGCTCGGCGTGCTCCGTGAGGTGGTCACCGGACCGGATGCCGCGGTCCGCGTCGAGCTGGCCTTCAGCCAGCTGGTCGGGGTGGCGCTGGTGCGGTACGTGCTCGCGGTCGAGCCGGTGGCGTCGCTGCCCGTCGACGAGCTGGTGGTGCGCCTGGCGCCGGTGCTGCAGCAGCACCTGCTCGGCGCCCGCAGGGGTTGACGGCGGCGGCGTGGTCGACGCACAATTGGCCGCATGACCAATAACGAGGTTCCCGCCGTCCGGGTGGCCGACCTGCGCGTCGTACGCGGCACCCGCGTGGTGCTGCCCGGCCTGTCCTTCGAGGTGCCGCGCGGGCAGGTGACCGGCCTGCTTGGGCCGTCCGGGGGCGGCAAGACCACGTTGATGCGGGCGCTCGTCGGGGTGCAACGGGTGGCCGGCGGCCGGGTGGAGGTCCTCGGGCTCCCCGCCGGCACACGCGCACTCCGCAACCGGGTGGGGTACGTAACACAAGCCCCGAGCGTCTACCCCGACCTCACCGTGACGGAGAACCTGCGGTTCTTCGCCCGCGTCCTGCGGGCCCCGCTCGGCGAGGTGGCGCAGGTGCTGGAGCAGGTCGACCTCGTGGGGCACGCCGACGCCCTCGCGGGGCGCCTGTCCGGGGGGCAGCGGTCCCGGGTGTCGCTGGCGGTGGCGCTGCTCGGCGGCCCCGAGCTGCTGGTGCTCGACGAGCCCACCGTCGGTCTCGACCCGGTGCTGCGGCGCGACCTGTGGGCACTGTTCCACCGGCTCGCGGCCGACGGCACCACCGTGCTCGTCTCCAGCCACGTGATGGACGAGGCGCAGCGCTGTGACCGGCTGCTGCTGCTGCGCGACGGGGTCCTCGTCGCCGACGACAGCCCCGCGCGGCTGCTCGCCGCGACCGGCGCGGACGACGTGGAGTCCGCCTTCCTGGCCCTGGTCGACCGACCCGCGACCTGTCACCGGCACCCTGGGCTAGAACACGGTGTGCCGGTGACAACTCATGAAGGGAGCGTGCCGGCATGAGCCCGCGCACCACCCTCGCCGTCGCCGCCCGGGTGCTGACCCAGCTGCGCCGCGACCACCGCACGGTGGCGATGCTGCTCGTCGTCCCGTGCGCGCTGCTCGCCCTGCTGTGGTGGATGTTCGACCGCGACGAGCAGGCGTTCTCCGCGCTCGGGCCGCCGCTGCTCGCGCTGTTCCCGTTCGTCGTGATGTTCCTGGTGACCTCGGTGACCACGCTGCGGGAACGCTCGTCGGGCACGCTCGAGCGGCTGCTCACCACCCCGATGGGCAAGGCCGACCTGCTCGCCGGCTACGGGCTCGCCTTCGGTCTGGTCGCGCTGGTGCAGGCGGTCGTCGCGGTCGGTCTCAGCGTGGGTCTGCTGGGGCTCGACGTGCGGGGCGAGCTGTGGGTGCTCACGCTGGTGGCCGTTCTCAACGCGGTGCTCGGCACCGCCCTCGGTCTGCTGGTGTCGGCGTTCGCCGAGACCGAGTTCCAGGCCGTGCAGTTCATGCCGGCGCTGGTGATCCCGCAGGTGCTCCTGTGCGGGCTGTTCGTCCCCCGCGCCGCCCTGCCCGACACCCTGGACGCCGTGTCCGAAGTGCTGCCGCTGTCGTACGCGGTGCAGGCGATGCGCGAGGTGCAGGCCTCCGCCGTGTGGACGTCGGACCTGGCGGTCGACGTCGCCGTGGTCGGCGGCAGCGCGCTGCTGGCGCTGGCGATCGGGGCGGCGACGCTGCGGCGGCGTACGGCCTGACCGAGCCGGCCGGCGCCGACACCCGCGGGCCGGCACTAGGGTGCGGCCATGGGCGTGGTCGCGGTCCTCGGTGCCGGGGTGATGGGCGAGACGCTGGTCTCCGGACTGCTGCGAGCCGGCCGTCGGCCGTCCGACCTGCTGCTGAGCGAGCGTCGACCCGACCGCGCCGAGGAGCTGCGCGAACGCTACGGCGTCGACGTGGTCGGCAACGTCGAGGCGGCCACCAAGGCCGGCACCCTGCTGCTGGTCGTCAAGCCGCAGGACATGGGCGAGCTCCTCGAGGAGATCGCGCCGCACCTGTCGCCGACCACGATGGTCGTGTCGCTCGCCGCCGGCATCACCACGTCGTACGTCGAGGCGCGCCTGCCGGACGGCGCCCCGGTCGTCCGGGTGATGCCGAACACCCCCGCCCTGGTCGACGAGGGGATGGCCGCCGTCTCCCGCGGATCGCACTGCGACGAGCCGCACCTGCGGGAGGCCGAGGAGCTGCTTTCGTCGGTCGGCAAGGTCTTGCGGGTCCCGGAGCAGCAGCTGGACGCGGTCACGGCGGTCAGCGGCTCCGGTCCGGCGTACCTGTTCTTCGTCGTCGAGTCGATGATCGAGGCCGGCGTGCACCTGGGGCTGCCGCGGACCACGGCCAGCGAGCTCGTCGTCCAGACCGTCGTCGGCTCGGCCAAGCTGCTGCGGGAGACCGGCGAGCACCCGACCGTCCTCCGCGAGCAGGTCACCTCGCCCGGCGGCACCACGGCTGCGGCGGTCCGCGAGCTCGAGGACCACAAGGTGCGCGCGGCCTTCCTCACTGCCCTGGAGGCCGCCCGGAACCGCTCGCGCGACCTCTCGGCGGGCTAGCCCGGCACCCCTCGGCGGGCGATGATCGGGCCGGCTCCGCACCTTCCGGGGAGCCCGGACCTCGCGGAACATCGGTGCCTTGCCGGAAAGCACGCCGCGTCACTGCCGCTGGGCACTACGTTGGACCGGGGCAATCGAAAGGTACCTCTCATGACCTGGCGATGGAGCCACCGGTGGTAGTGGGCGGTGACCTGTCGATGCTCGAGCGCGAGCATGAGTACGAGCGTCTGTTGGCGGCGGTGGCTGACGCCCGCGGAGGCGATGGGCGACTCGTGGTGCTTCGGGGTGACGCCGGGATCGGCAAGACCCGGCTGCTGGCGTCTGTACGCGACGCGGCCGACGCCTCGGTGCTGGCGCTGTCCGCGCGAGGCACCCCCCTGGAGCAGAACTATCCGTTCGGGATCGTCCGCCAGCTCCTCGAGGCCCAGGTCGTCTCGACTGCCGAGCGGCCCGGGCCGGACCTCCTGTCGGGTGCTGCCGGGCTGGCTGCCCCGGTGTTCTATCGGACGGCCCCCCCGATGCACGATTGCTCCGGCGAGACGCGACGTCGACCTCGTTGCATGGGTTGTGCTGGCTCTGCTCGAACCTCGCCGAGGAGCGGCCTCTGCTGGTGACCGTCGATGACGCGCACTGGGCCGACACCGCCTCTCTGCGCTTCCTGGCCTATCTCGCGCCCCGGCTCGCCGACCTCCCGATGACGGTCGTCGTGGCCTTGCGGCCCGGCCATGGCGGCGACCTGCTCGGGCAGCTGGTCGCCGACCCCGTGGCGGAGCTGCTGCACCTCCGAGCATTGACGGAGCGGGCCGTCGGCGAGCTGGTGGATGCGGCTCTCGTGCCGAAGGCAGCACCGGACTTCGTTCGCGCCTGCCGACGTGCGACCGGCGGCAACCCGTTCCTGCTGCGCGAGCTGCTCGCCGAGCTGGCCCGCGGCGGCATCACCCCCGACGCCGCTGCGGCCCACCGGGTGGGGCGGACGAGCCCCGAGACGGTGTCCGTCGCGGTGCAGGTCCGACTGAGCCGCGTCCCGGAGGCCGCTCAGCGCGTCGCCCGCGCGGTGGCCGTCCTGGGCGGGGAGGCCGACCTGCGACAGGCGGCCGAGCTGGCCGGCGTCTCGGCGCCCGCGGCGGCACGCAGGGCCGACCAGCTCGCAGCTCACGGCGTCCTCGAGGCCGGCCGGCCGTTGCGGTTCGTGCACCCGCTCATCGGCACCGCCGTCTACGCGCAGATACCCGCGTCTGACCGGGAGGCCGGCCACGAACGCGCCGCCCGGATGCTGGATGCCCTGACCCCGTTCACGGAGCAGTCGGCAACCCATCTGCTGTCGCTGTCACCGCGCGGTGACGAGTGGGTGGCGGAGCGGTTGTTCGCCGCAGCCGCCCAGGCCTCCGAACGCGGTGCCCTCAGAGCTGCCGGCAAGTTCCTGGAGCGTGCTCTGGCGGAGCCACCGCCGGATGCGCTGCGTACCGAGGTCCTGGCGGCCCTCGGCGCGGTAGAGGCCCGTCTGGGCAGTCCCCGTGCGGTCGAGCACCTCTGCGAGGCACTGGGCCGGGCCGGGACGGCCAGAGCCAAGGTGCCCATCGTCGTCGAGTGCTCGGCTGCACTGTCGGCGGCGGGTCGGGTCGTCCAGTCGGTAGAGCTCCTCGACCAGGTCATCGGCTCCTTGACCGACGCCGAAGCCGACGTGGGGCGCGAGCTCGAGGCCCAGCTCGCCGTGCTTGCCAAGATGGACGTGGCGGCGACTCGCATGGTGCGGAGGCGGCGGCCCCGGTTCCCGCTGTCTGCCCACCCCGCCGGGCGGTCTGAGGGCGAGCGCTTGCTGCTGGCGGAGGCGGCCTTCGCCGCTGCCACGTCGGGACAGACCGCCGACCAGGCCGCCGCGCTGGCGGAGCGAGCCCTGTCGGGGACGTCGGGGCTGTGGCCGCGGCACGGTGCCACCGGGGCGGCCGCCGCTACCCAGCACGTCCAGGCGCTGTACGTGCTGCTGGTCACGGAGCGGTGCACCCAGGCCGAGCGGCTGCTGAGCAACGAGCTCGCTCAGGCCGTCCGGGAGGGAGCCGCGATGCCGCTCGCTCTTGCGTTGACCTGGTCGTCACACCTCGCCTTCCGCCGGGGACTGCTGGCCGAGGCCGAGGACCACGCAGAACGCGCCGACCAGCTGGTGGACCTGCACGGCTGGGAAGGCTGGCAGCCGTTCACCGTGGCGTTCCTCGTGGACGCACTGGTGGAACGGGACCGGGTGGATGAAGCGGCCCGACGACTCGCCGAGCGGGGTTTCGCGGGACCGCTCCCGGAGGGGATCGGCTTCAACTTCCTGCTCGACAGTCGCGCGAGTCTGCGGCTGGCGGAGGGAGCGTGGGCCGAGGCGTTGACCGACCTGCACGAGCTGGCGACCCGCGAGGCCGACCGGCGGGCAGTCAACCCGGCCATGTGCCCGTGGCGTTCGCGCTCTGCGCTCGCTCTGGTCGCGGAGGGTCAGCTGGTCGAGGCGCGGCGACTGGCGGACGAAGAAGTCGAGCTGGCCCGTGCGTTCGGGGGTGGCCGCGCCCTGGGTATGGCGCTGCGCTCGGCGGGGCTGGTCCGAGGCGACGCGGCCGGGGTCGGCTGCCTGCCGGAGGCCGCAGCCGTCCTTGCCCGGTCATCGGCCCGGCTCGAGCACGCCAGGGTGCTCGCCGATCTCGGTACGGCGTTGCGCCGCTGCGGGGGTGGTCGCCGCGAGGCCGTCCGCACCCTGCATCGGGCGCTCGACCTGGCCACGCAGTGCGGAGCGGCGACACTGGCCGGGCGGGTCCGCGACGAGCTGGTCGTCGCAGGCGCCCGGCCGCGCCGTCCCGGCCCTGTCGTCGGCGTGCACGCGCTCACCCCGAGCGAGCAACGGGTGGTCGTCATGGCCAGCGAGGGGCTGGCGAACCGGGACATCGCGCAGGCCCTCTTCGTCAGCCTGAAGACGGTGGAGATGCACCTCAGCCACGCCTACGCCAAGCTCGGCATCCGCTCCCGCGTCCAGCTCGCCGGCGTCCTGACGACAGCGACACTGCCCGCACCACGCTCCGGCGTCGGTGGTCCGGCGCGGACCCCGACACCGGGCGGCACCGCCGGGCATCCCGCCCGCGAACCCTAGGGTCGGACCCCAGGGTTCCCCCGTGGTGGCGACCTCGCACGCCTGCAAGGCTCCGGCCGGCACCGGTGGAACGTCCGCCAGCGTGCCTGACCTGCTCGGCAGGTAGGGAGGCACACCGTGAGAACACCACGCTACGGCGGTGCGGGGCGCCGGACCTCGGCAGCACTGCTGGCCATGGGTCTTTTCGCCGCCATGGCGGCGCTTACGTCGGGGACCGCCGAGTCGGTCGAGACGGCTGCCGGGTCGGCCGCCACCCCTTCCGCCGGTGCGGACGTGCAGCGACTCGGCGCGGTCGATCCGTCCGGGCGGATCGCGGCACGCAACCCGGTGCTGCGCCGCGCACCCGACGAGGGCAACGCAGTTGCGCATGAGCCAGCCGCCGCCGTGCCGCTTCGGCCAACGATGAGCCCGGCCAGCTCCCGCGCCGCCAAGGCTACGGCCAACAACGCCCCGAACTCCGCCAAGCCGAGCGTGCCAACCCAGCCGCGACGCCTGGTCCCGCCGACGGCGGTGCGGCAGTTCGAGGGGCTGAACCAGAACGAGTCGGGTGGCCTGCGACCGCCGGACACCGACGGTGCCCACGGTGACCCTGCCGGTGCACTCAACCAGTACGTCGAGATCGTCAACTCGGCCATCCGGGTCTACAACGTCAACCCGGCGACCCCGACGATCGTGTCCACCAAGTCGCTGGCCACCTTCTTCGGCTACACGACGACCACGATCTTCGACCCGCGGGTGATGTACGACACCACCTGGGACCGCTGGGTGGTGATGGCCGAGGCCTTCCCCGAGTCGGCGACGGTGCAGCGGGTGTTCATCGCGGTGTCGAAGGGCAAGAACGCCAACGGGGCCTACTGGATCTACAGCATCGACCGCGGCGGCAGCGGTGCCGGCGAGGTGTTCTGGGACTACGGACAGCTCGGGATGGACCAGGACGCCCTGCTGTTCACGGCGAACATCTTCCCCAACTCCGGTGGCTTTGCCGGAGCCGAGATGTTCTGCTTCTCCAAGGCCGGCATGTACAACGGCCTGGGCGTCAGCTCTCCGGTGTTCAGCGGTCTCGATGCCACGCTGGCGCCACCGCACGTCTAGACAGCAACGCCAGCACCTACCTGCTGGCGGCACCGAACCAGACCGCGGCGCTGTCGCTGTACCGCGCGAGC
>Ga0183260_10002252_pt1 | contig 15933 bp, 21 predicted proteins | sample AntDrymUQ4972206_2_FD_129768 | JGI IMG/M metagenome (GOLD analysis project Ga0183260, IMG submission 129768) | Polar desert sand microbial communities from Dry Valleys, Antarctica - metaG UQ497 (22.06) (version 2) (version 2) | ecosystem: Environmental > Terrestrial > Soil > Desert | place...
CGGCAGACCGGGAACCTCATGCTCGCGCAGCAGCTTCTCCGGCATGAATCGGTTGCGACGACCCAGGCGTACTTGCACCCGACCCGCGACGACCTCTCAGCCGCACTTCAGAGTCTTCCCACCACCTCGAGAGAGGGCACGAAATGAAGTCGTGCGTTCACCTCTCCCGCAATCCCGCACGTCTAAACGGCTCACCCCTTCAACGCACAGTAATCGGTGTTATGTCAAGTAGAGATGAGCGCGGTTAGAACGTCGCTTCCCGCACCCCGCTCGCGATGACGAAGAGGATGATCACCGCCGCGAGCAAGCGGTACCAGACGAAGACGCCGTACGTGTGCCGGCGGACATAGCCGAGCAGCCAGTCGATCGCCAGCAGGCCGCTGGCAAGCGACGCCAGCGTTCCGACGAGGAACGGCCCTTGCCAGCCGTCCGGCAGATCGCCGAGGAGCACGTCCCCCACTCCCTTCAGGAGCACCGCGCCGAGCACCGCCGGCACGAGGAGCAGGAACGAGAAGCGTGCCGCGGAGTCTCGGTCGAGGCGCATGAAGCGGCCTGCGGTGATCGTGATCCCGGAGCGCGAGACGCCCGGTGCGAGCGCGAGCGCCTGGGCGAGGCCCATCGCAACCGCGTGACGCATTCCGAGATCGCCCATCGCTCGCTCCTGGGGAGCGCGATCGGCGAGCCAGAGCAAGGCTGCGCCTGCGGCGAGGAGGATCGCGATCTGCCAGGGCTCCCCCAGCGAGTCCGCGATGGCGTCCTCGCCGATGAGACCGACGACTCCGGCAGGGATCGTCGCGATGAGGACGAACCAGGCGACGCGTTGATCCGAGGAATCGATGCTTCGCTGCCGTACCGAGCCGAGCCAGGCGTGGATGAGCCTGACGATGTCGTCCCAGAAGTACGCGCCCACCGCGACGAGCGTCCCGAGATGCAGCGCGACGTCGAATGTCTGGTTGAAGCGGTCGTTCTGCTCGAGGTAGGTCCAGTCCGCCGCCCAGGGCACCAGGATCAAATGACCGGACGACGAGATCGGGAGGAGTTCGGTGAGCCCCTGGACGAGGCCAAGCACGAGGGCCTGCGGGTTCGTGAGCCCATCGGGATCGTCGCCCGCGCCGACGAGGGTGAGGACGAGCGCGATACCGAAGGCCGCTCCCGCGACGCCGTAGACGAGGGAGCGACGCACGGTCGGATCCTACGCGGACGCTCTCGTCGGAGGCGTTTGCAACGAATTCGTCGCAAATTGCGTCAAAGAGGTGTAGCACCACCTTGACCCGGTCTGCCCTGTCCAATAGCTTCCCCCTTGCACCGAGCACGGAGCGCGAGTAGGTCGAAGCGCAGCTCGAAGGCTCTACGCGGAAGCGGACGGTCAGCGGGCTGAGTGGACGAAAGCGCAACCGGCTCGGTGAATTTTTTTGGACCGACGCTAGGATTCGCCGCGATGCACCTGCGCATGCCGAGCATCGACCAGGGTGTCCAGGCCTTCGTCTGGGCGCTCGTCTTCTTTCTCTTTCTCTGGTTCGGCGCGCTGCTGCTCAAGCTCCCAGGCGGAACGTCGTTCATCCTCTCGTTGCTTGCGGCCGGAGCGATCTTCCTCCTCGTCCGCACCCGGGGCGGCGACTACCCTGGCCCGCGCTAGCGCGTGAGTCACCGCAGTCACGACGCGATCTGAGGTATTCGGCAGCGGCCGCGAAGCGGACGCCTTTTAGGGAAGCTACGCAAGACGGAAATCCGCGCTTAGCGGATTTCCGTCTTGCGCACTAATCAGCTCGTGCGGATGCTTCGCTGAGAGCGGCGACTAGCCGGTCAGCGAAGTCGCGACCGAGAGCGGCTTCGAGGCGGATGAGCGCGGATGCACGCTGGCCTGGATCCGACTTGCCCAGCGCGTTGACATCCGCAAGCAGGCGCGACGAGGCCGCCGGTGCGATCTTTGTGAGAGTGACGGTGCTCATATGTCGCGTATCGGTGAGCCTACGCCGGCTTTCCATCCCTGGCGGGAGGGAAGGGTCACGCGAATGGGGGTCAGAGCTCGAGATCCAGCCTCCTCTCGTCGAATCGAACCGAGTCCAGCTCCGCACGGAACTCTTCGAGTGCCCGCAACGCATCGCGTCGAAACACGTGTTCAACGACCCCGATGCTCCGATCGTTCCAGAACGGGAGATCGACGTGCTCGCGTGAGACGAGATTGACGGATATGGCAGCGCACACCGGGCACTGGACGGCGACCGCGAAGGAGTTGTCACCGGGCGCGATCACCGCGAACGCGGACGGCGTCACCGGTCGAGCGCGCCCCTCCAGGCAGCAGTAGAAGCTCCAGGGCCACTCCCCCGCTCGGATCCGTGACGCGGCGACGTCGACGAGCTCTGCCGACAGTGAGTCGTCGTGCGAGGTGAGGAGATTTCTGAACGTCTCTGCGGTTTCGGTTCCGAGCGGCGCCCAGTCGAGATCGTCGTGCGAGACCAGCCCGACGTGCTCTTTCCCGCAGCGGCATTCGAACAGCACTCGATAGACGGCGGGATGCACCGCCGCCGGCAGCCGTTCGAGGAAGCGGAAAGCGGAGAGCGGAACGTTCGCCTTCGGTCCGCGGGGGCACGCGAACGAATACATGCTCGTCAACGGGTCGTACATGTTCTCGTTGTAGTCGCGCGGTCGGACGCCACGCGCGCCTTCAGGCCAGGACGCGCTGGGCGCTAGTACTGGATGAGCGAGTGAACGTCATAGCCTTCGAGACGGTCGCGCCCGTTCAGGAACGTCAACTCGATGACGAACAGCGCGCCGACGACCGTCCCGCCCAGCCCCTCCACGAGCTCCACTTTCGCCTTTGCCGTGCCGCCGGTGGCGAGCACGTCGTCGAGGACGATGACGCGTGCTCCGGGAGCGATCGCGTCGCGGTGAATCTGCAGGCTGTCCGTCCCGTACTCGAGCGCGTACGTCGCCTCCACGATTTCCCGCGGGAGCTTCCCCGGCTTGCGTGCGGCGATGAACCCGGCACCGAGCTCGTACGCGAGCGCTCCTCCAAAGATGAATCCGCGTGCCTCGGCGCCGAGGATCAGGTCGGGTCGGCGTGGCCGGGCCCAGTCGGCCAGCCGGCGAATCGACTCAGCGAGGTACTCGTGATCGGCGAGGAGCGGCATGACGTCCTTGAACACGATCCCCTCGGTGGGGAAGTCGGGGACGTCGAGGATGCGGTCGCGCAGGTCGAGGCTCATGGGCAAGCTGTTTGCCCGAACGCGAGCCACAGGCGAGCGTAGCTCAAGAGCTTCGCTCCACGGCGCCGCGCAGGTCACGGAGGAAGAGCAGGTGTGACAGCTCCTGCGCAACTCGCGCCAGGGCTTCGAGATCGTCGAGCGCACCCTTCCGCCGTTCGAGGTTGCGCGAGCGCAGACCCGGTGCGACGAGCTGCTCGACGAGTGCGGCCTGTCTTCCCGTGGCCGTCAGGAACGTCCGGAGATGGCGGGCGTGGATTCCGAAGCGCGAGAGCCGACCGCACGCGGCCGCGATGTCGGCTTCGCTCTCCGCGTAGAGGCGCTCGCCTGCCTCGACGCGGGAGAGCACCACTCCGTACTCCTCGAGCTCCTTCACGAACTCGGGCGCGACCGAGGCACGTTCGCAGAGCTCCGCGCCGTCGATCTCGTCCTCGTGCTCGGTGAGCCCGATGTTCCGTCGGCGTGGACGGTCCGGGGATGCGCCAGGTCCGTCAAGCGCCTCTCGGATCACGCGCAAGGGCAGGAACTCATCGCGTTGCAGGCGCAGGATCGTCGTCAGGCGCGCAATGTCGTCGGGCGAGAAGAGTCGGTAGCCACCCCGTGTTCGCCGCGGGGCGATCAGTCCCTGGTCCTCCAGATAGCGGATCTTCGACACCGAGATGTCGGGAAACGCGTCACGAAGCTCCTCGCAGACGACGCCGATCGTGCGAAGCCCCGGGTCGGCTTCCCCCCGCTCGCGTCGGCGCGTCGTCACCGTGCTCATCGCTGGAGAAACGTCAGGCGGTACTTGCCGATCTGCACCTCGTCGTCGTCTGCGAGCACCGTCGACTCGATGCGCTTGCGGTTGACGTAGGTGCCGTTCAGGCTCTCGAGATCTCGGATTGTAAAAGTGTCGCCCTCGCGTGCGATCTCGGCATGGCGGCGCGAGACGGTGACGTCGTCCAGAAAGATGTCGCACTCCGGGGAGCGGCCGATGAGTGTCAGCGCCCCGGTCGGCTGGAACGGCTGGCCGGCGATCCCGCCACCGGACCGCACGACGAGCGCGGGGCCCGTGATACCGAGCGTCTCCAGGAGTGATTCGCCCTCCTCACCGGCGTCGCCGACATCGAAGCTCATCGTCGTCTCGGAGCCCGCCTCGGGAACGATCAGGGCTCCACAGCGTGAGCAGTAGTTCGAGGTCTCCGGATTCTGGAAGCCGCACTCGGGGCAGTAGACGTGACTCACTCGTCGTCGGCCTTCGGAGACGCCTTCGCGGACAGGATCTCGCTGAGCCGGCCGACGTCCGCCAGCTTGGCCTCCCCTGCGCTCACCTGCTCACGGAGGCGCGCGACGAGCTCGGCGCGGAGGATGTCGATCCGGCCGTGCAGCATGCGACGCTGGAAGGAGACCTCGTCCTCTTCCTTCTCGAGGTCGCGGATCATGACCCGAAGGTCGTCGTCGGACAGTGTCGTCAGATCGGGATGTGGATCCACCGGTCGCCTTTCCTCGTCGGTCACAGGAGTAAAGCAGCACCTGTTCCCAGGGGTCAACCTCAGCTTGAGAGTTTACATTCGGGCTGCGCTCCGGCATCCCTCCCGTCCGGGCGGCGTCACCGAGCGTTCAAGGCTGCCCGCGCCCGCACGAAGTACTGCAACCCTGCCACGAGCGCCAGCCCGATACCGATCCAGAGGAACACGAGCGGCCAGGCCGTCCCTTCGTCCGTCACGAGCACGAAACCGAGCGCTGCGTACAGGACCCAGGTCGCGAGCTTCCCCAGGAAGGTCACCTCCAGCTCGAAGCCCCGCGGCGCCAGCAGCTTGTACCCGAGAACGAGTGCAAGGTCGCGCGCGAGGACGAGGACGGCCGCGGCGAGCGGGATCCGGCCGCTCGCCCACATCAAGACGACGGCCGTGCCGATCATCAGCCGGTCCGCGAGAGGGTCTGCGACCTTCCCGAACGCAGAGTGCACGTCCCAGCGTCGCGCGAGATAGCCGTCGATCTGATCCGTCAATGCCGCGCCGGCGAAGAAGAGCCCCGCCCCCCACGCTGCGCCGTCTCCTGCTCGAAGGTAGAGCCAGGCGAACACCGGGATTGCCCCAAAACGCGCGAGCGTGAGCGCGTTCGGGACATGGCGTCGAAGCTCGTTCCAGGCCACGGGCGAACCCTATGCCGAGTTTCGCTCAGGGCGACGCCGCGGCGTCGCTGATTGTGCTGAGCGAAACTCGGCACCCTGGTAGCGTCGCGCCTCGTGGCCGAGTCCCTTTCGCTGCCGGGTTTCGTCAACGCGCACAGCCACACCTTCCAGCGGGCGCTGCGTGGCCGTGCAGCCGGAGGAGACTTCTGGGCATGGCGAGAGAACATGCTCGCCGAGGCGGACCTGCAGTCGCCGGAGCTCGTCCGCGCGTCGTACGAGGGCTCGTACCGCGAGATGCGGGCCGCCGGCTTCACGGCTGTCGGAGAGTTTCACTATCTCGGTGTGGCTGCGGCGTTCGCAGCTACGAAAGCCGCGGCGGCTGCGGGCGTCGAGCTCGTCGTCCTGCACGTCGCCTACGCACGCGGCGGTCTCCCCCGCTTTCGCCAGGAGACGGTCGGTGCGTATCTCGCGGAGATCGAAGCGCTCCGAGGTGCGGGCGTGCGCGTTGGTCTCGCCCCGCACTCGGTACGTGCGTGCCCACTCGACTGGCTGGAGAAGATCGGGCGCTATGCGGAACGCGAGGGACTTCCACTGCACGTCCACGCCGACGAGCAGCCGAAGGAGATCGAGGAGTGTCTTGCGGAGCATGGCTTGCGGCCGATTGCGCTCCTGGCGCGGGCCGGGTGTCTCGGGACGCTGACGACCGTCGTCCATGCAACTCATGCCGACGGCGCGGAGCTCGATCTGCTCGCCTCGACGGGCTCGACCATCTGCGCCTGCCCGACGACGGAAGCGGACCTCGGCGACGGCTTCCTGCCAGCCGAGCGAATCCGCGGTCGGGCAATTCCCCTCTGCATAGGAACCGACTCGAACGTGCGCATCGATCCTTTCGAGGAGCTTCGCGAACTCGAGGGCATTGCGCGTCGGCAGACGGGGCGTCGCGGGATCTTCACGACCGACGAGCTCTTTCGCTTCGGCTCCGAGATCGGCGCCCGCGCGCTCGCGCTCGATGCGTGGCCCGGGATCGAGATCGACCTCACGCACCGGTCTCTCGAAGGGGTCGCTCCCGAGCACGTCCAAGGCGCTCTCGTGGCCGGGTGCGGCGCGGATGTCGTCCTCGCAGATCGAGGTTCTGGCTAAACCAGACCCGACAACCCTTGGACCTGGGGTCTGGCTTCAGCCAGACCCCACCGCCGAGCTACAGTCGAGCTCGATGACCCCGGTACACGTCATTGAGGCGACCTTCGAGCGAGATGTCGTCGAGAGGTCCCACGACGTTCCCGTGATCGTGGACTTCTGGGCCGCCTGGTGCGGGCCGTGCCATGCGCTCGCTCCCGTGCTCGAGCGAGAGGTCGAGAGTCGTGCGGGAGCCGTCGAGCTCGCCAAGATCGACGTCGACGCGAACCCTGCGCTCTCCGCTCAGCACGGCATCCAGGGCATTCCCGCGGTCAAGGGATTCAAGGACGGCCGCGTCGTCGCGGAGTTCGTCGGCGCGCGCTCGCCGACTGGCGTCGCGCTCTTCGTCGACGAGCTGCTCGCGCCTCCGCGCCTCGAAGGCGCGCTCGAGAAACTCCGCGCACGGGGCGATCTTCCGGAGATCCTGCGGGCTCTCGAGGCCGGTCACGAAGAGACTGCGCTCGACCTCATCCTCGAGGCCATCCGCGACGCGCGGCCTTCCGACCGGGAGCAGCTGCGCGACCTGGCCGTCGCGATCTTCGACCAGCTCGGGCAGGACGACTCTGTGACGGTTGCGTACCGCCGTCAGCTCGCTGCGGCGCTCTACTGACGCGTCGCCAGCTGCAGTCGCTCGGTCCAGCGGGCGGTGGCTTCCAGATACGCGCGACGCGCCGCGACTCCGTGTCTCCCCCACGCTCCCTCGTATCCCAGCCTCTCGACCTGCGACTGCGCCGGCTCGATCTGCGTTCCCTCCTGCCATTCGTTGTAGCTCGTGATCGTGACCACATCGGCGTTGGCCTCGAGGGCGGTCTTCCACATCCGGTCGTAGGTGGCACCGTGCAGCCGGGGCCGCACAGCCCGATCGCTCGTCGCGAGGCGCGCGTCGTAGCCTGGACCGACCGAGGGCGCACAGAGAAGCCCGGAGCGGTGCGCCTGTGTGCAGAGGCGCCGGAAGGTCGACCCGGTCCACGTGACCACGTCGTACGTGTAGAGCCCGTCGAAGCCCGAGGCCTTCGCCCGACCGACGAGCGTCGTGTTGCCGAAAATGCGTGCGTCGCCCTGCACCTCGGCGAGTGCGTCCGCCCAGGCGGCGGCCGGGTCGCGATCCGCGTCGTACACGTAGAAGTCCCTGACGCCGGACGCTTGCAGGCGAGCGATGTCGGCCACAGCTGCGTCCGGGGTGCGTCCACGGTACGGCTCGAGATGAACGGCGACCGCCAGCCCGTACCGGCGGGCGGCCTCAGCGACGAGCGATAGTCGGTCGTCCTCCGGTGAGCCGGCTCCCCACCAGGAGACGACGACGGTCGTGATGCCCGCAGCCGCGATCTCACGCATCTGCGCAGCAACAACACGTGCGTTCGACGACGAGTAGAGGCCGCGGCTGGGGAAGTACGGCGTCGAGAGCACGGGTGTGCCGTCTCGCTCGACGTACCAGTGGGCCCAGCGCCCGTCCCGCGTCGGGGTCGAGTACCACGGGTAGTAGAAGATTGCGGACTCGCGCGCGCTCGGCGCGCTCTTGCCAGCGGAGCCGGTCGCGACCGGCAGCGTGAGGACGGCGGCCACGAGCGCAGCGACGATTACCAGGGACACTCGCGCTCCGCTCACACCGTATCGGACTCTAATACGCGCACCGGACTGCTGAGGTCGTGCGACTAGGATCACGAGAAGTGGCCGATTACCGATATGTGATCGTCGGCGGCGGCATGACCGGGGACGCGGCGTGCAAGGGCATCCGTGACCACGACAAGGACGGCTCGATCGGGCTCTTCGCGGAGGAAGCGCACGACCCGTACGCGCGCCCGCCGCTGACCAAGGGGCTCTGGAAGGGCAAGGAAGAAAGCTCGATCTGGCGAGGCACGTCCGACCTCGACGTCGACATCCATACGGGCTGCACCGTCGTCTCGCTCGATCTCGACACGAGAACGGCCACCGACGACGCAGGCGGGACGCACTCCTACGAACGGCTGCTCATCGCGACCGGTGGGACGCCGCGTCGCTTCACATCGGCGCCCGACGAGGTCGTCTACTACCGCACGCTCGATACCTACCATCGCCTGCGCGCGCTCGCGGCGCCGGGGGTGCGGGCGACCGTGATCGGAGGCGGATTCATCGGCTCCGAGATCGCAGCTGCGCTCGCGATGAACGAGTGCAAAGTCACGATCGTCTTCCCGGACGCGGGGATCGGCGCGAAGGTGTTCCCGGAAGACCTCTCGCTGTTCGTCAACGACTACTACAGGTCGAAGGACGTCGAGGTCCTACCGGGAGAAAAGGTCGCCGAGATCGGCCGCGCGGGAGATGCGGACTTTCGCGTCGTCACCGCTAGCGGACGTTCGATCGAGGCCGACGTCGTGGTCGCGGGGCTCGGAATCGAGCCGCGCACGGATCTCGCTGAGCAGGCGGGGCTCCTGCTCGACGATGGCGTGCTCGTCGACGAGTACGGACGGGTCGAGGGGCACGCTGACGTCTTCGCCGCGGGCGACGTGGCCCGCTTTCCCGCGACCCTGCTGGGCGGGCTTCGGCGGGTCGAGCACGAGAACCATGCGAACACGCACGGGCGCTACGTGGGCGCGAACATGGCCGGGGCCGACACGCCCTACGACTACCTTCCCTTCTTCTACTCCGACCTCTTCGAGCTTGGCTACGAGGCCGTTGGCGACGTGGACTCCCGGCTCGACACCGTTGCCGAATGGGCGGAGCCGAACCGGAAAGGTGTCGTCTGCTACGTCGAGGACGGCAAGCCGCGCGGATTCCTGCTCTGGGACGTGTGGGACAAGGTGGACGCAGCGCGCGACCTCATCGCCACGGGAGGTCCGGTAGACCGGGCCGCCGTGCGCGCGCTGATGGACGACTGACGGTCCAAACAGGCTTCGCGCGTTGTAGCCAGCAGCCGACTTCTACACCCCGAAATTTCCAATCCCACCTCGGCATGAAGGTTCGGTGAGAAAGTGCAGCCGACTTCACACCCCGGGACTACCAGGCCCGCCTCGACATACAGGGTCTTGGTTCACGCGACCGGAATCCGCGCTAGCGGATTCCGGTCTGCGCAAGAGGTCACTCGTCGAGGATGAACGTGACGAGCATGTTCACCTGGTACTCGGAGATCGAGCCCCCGTCCAGGCGAACCTGCTGCTCCTTGATCCATGCGCTCTTGACGTTTCGGAGCGTCGAGTTCGCGCGCTCCAGGCCCACCTTGATCGCATCTTCGAAGCTTGTCGTCGACGTCGAGCTGATTTCGGTCACGCGGGCAACGGACATGTCCTGCCTCCTTTTCGGGGACTTCGGAAGTCTGCTAGCTGGAATCTACGGGGCCGATACCGATGAGCGGCGAGCTAGTGTGCGCGCCGTCTCGCATCTACTCGGGAAGCCAACCCTCGCGGTAGCGGGTCGGCGCGCGCTTCGTGAAGCGCGCGTAGGCGACGTGCTGGTCGGACGTCTCTACATCGACACCCGCGCCGTGGCGCTGCGCCGCGTCGTCAACGCTGTAGGCACCCCAACCCGCTCCCGATTGATGCTCGCGGGCGCCAACCGCGAGGACGACGCATTCCGCCTCTCCGGCCCCGACGATGACGTGTTTCGTCCCGGCGGGGCAATGCACGAAGTCCCATTGCTGTAGCGGATGCTCCTCGCCCTCGACGATCAGGAGCGCCTCGCCCGAGAGCACCAGAAAGTCCTCCTGATCTGCCTCCCAGTGGTACATCGCCAATGCCGCGCCCGGCTCGAGCACGCTCAGGAAGATTCCGAGCTGCGAGAAATCCGCGTCGCCCTCCGACTCGCAGATGGCGGAGCGTCCCGGCCCGTAGAACCATTGCGCGTCGCGAGCGTTCAGGACGAACCAGCCCTCGCCCTTCGGGAAGAGCCCGTGCTCGGTCGGTTCGAGCTCTGCCTCGGGAACCATGCGAGAGATTGTCGCAACTCCTCTTCGAATTCGCCCTCCCGCGCGCTACAGTGAAGGCCTCACGGAGTTCGAGCGTCCAGCCGGCCCCTGGGCTCGAAGGGTTGCCGATTCAGCGATGACATCGGCGAGCAAGGTCGAGGGAAGGACTGGGGTAGGTAGAGACCGATGACGCCCTCCGTCAGCGAGCCGGCAGGGATGTATCGCAGGGCAGACCAGCGACTCCGCCTGTTGCTGCTCGGAGATGGCAGCGAGACGCCTGGGCGCGTCAAAGGCGAGGAATACCGCCAGCAGGTGACCGCAGAGCTGCGTCGGATGCGAAACGCCTTCCATGACGCCGTCCTCGCAGGCGAAGAGAGCCGCGCGGAGCACCTCGAGCCTCGCGTTGCCGGCTTGGCAGAGGAGTTGCAGCGGATCGCGTCGTTCAGATCGCGTACGCAACACATGCAGAAGGATGCGATTCCGGAGCTCGTGACTCCTGCCGAGGCCGCGCAGGCACTGAGACTGAGCGTGGGCTCGATCTACAGGGCGATGAGGGTGGTGAGATCCGCGGGGTGAGGCTGACGGACAGGAAGCGGGGGCGCTGCGGATTCCGGCGAGCGAGGTCGAGAGGCTTCTCGGGCCGCTGATCGCGAACGGGATCCGACCGAAGCCCTCGCGGGCGTTGTAATCGGGGCGCCGAGATTCGAACTCGGGACCTCTCGACCGCCAGACTAGTGACGGTGAGTGGTCGCATCTGACCGGACGCGGCGGGACGTGGCTTCAGTAAACGGAGCACGGATACCATCTCGGCCTTGGCCTTCGACGACAAGTACGCGACTACGAGCCAGAGCCGGCGCACGACGTCGCTGGTAGCCACCGTCACCGACCCCGATGGCAACGTCCCCGATTGGAGTGAGCACAATTGCCGGAAAAGACGTCTAGGAAGTCGGCGAAGGGCGCAGAGAAGGCCGCCGCCGAGCGGGTCGTCGCGAAGGCGGCCAAACCGCGCAAGGCGGCACCGAAGTCGCAGTCCCGCAAGGTCGCAAAGCCGTCCCTCCTCGCAGGCGGCAACCCTCAGATCGCGAAGGCCGACGGCGACGCCCCAGGTGCAGGCCCACATCGCGGCCATGCCGGGCTGGAAAGGCGACGTCGGGCGCCGCCTCGACGCGCTCATCGTGCGGACCGTCCCCGACGTGCGCAAGGCGTCAAATGGAACTCGCCGCTGTACGGAGTCGAGGGCCAGGGCTGGTTCCTCGGCATCCATTGCTTCAGGCGAACGAATGTGAGCGGCCAGAGGAGAAGTCAACCTGACCCCATTAGCCGGCCGACGTTGGTGGCCGATCCCGACACGACTCGCGATCCAATCGAGGCGGTCGGCGAGGATACTCGAGTGACGGGCGAGCGACAACAACCATGAGGAAAGCGACAACACCATGAAGAAGAGCAAGAGCGGCTCGAAGGAAGGAAAAGGAGGAGACTCTCCCTCCCAGCTGATAGATGCGAGAATCAAGGAGCTGAGTGATTGGCGCGGCGAGACGCTCGCTCGGGTCCGAATGCTCATCAAGCGGGCCGACCCCGAAGTGGTCGAGGAGTGGAAATGGAGAGGGGTCCCGATGTGGTCGCACGCCGGAATGATCTGCACCGGTGAGACGTACAAGAACGTCGTGAAGATGACCTTCGCCAAGGGCGCCTCGTTGGAGGACCCTTCAGGCCTCTTCAACTCCAGCCTCGAAGGCAACACGAGGCGTGCCATCGATTTTCATGAGGGCGCCAAGATTGATGAAAAGGCGTTGAAGGCGCTCATTCGCGCCGCCGTGACACTGAACACGTCCTCAGCCGGCCAGTAGGCTGCGTCCGGGAGCTCCTAGACGTCGTGCGGGAGGAGTCAGGCTCGGCCGGTTGGGCAGTTGGCTCTAGGCCCAAGCGTATTGCGGCGCGGAGCGCGTCCGGTCGAGGGCGTACGGCAGCAGATGTCCGTAGGTCTGGTCGAGCTGGGAGACGCTAGTCCCCATGAATCGCGAGAGCTCGAACAGGGAGATGCCCGCAGCAATCGCAAGTGAGGCGTAGGTGTGGTGCAGAGCGTAAGGGCTGCGGGTGCTCTAGCCGAGCTGCGCGGACAGCTTGATTCCAGTGCCGTCGCCGCCAGTTCGGAAGGTCGAGGTAGCTGCGTCTCCCTCTGGACGGGAATAGCAGCCGGGTGTCCAGGCGCGGCGGCAACTGGCGAAGCTCCTCGGCGACTCGCGCAGGCAAGGGAACGGCTCGTAGGGATCCCTCCTGTTGCCGAACGGCTTGAGTCTCCCGTCGGTGAACACGCGCCGAACGTGGAGGACGTCTCCGTCTAGGTCGCCGCGCTCCAAGGCGATCCATTCGAACGGACGCAGACCCGTCAGCGCCGCGAAGATCTGTATCGCTACGACGAGCTCGGGCGCAGTCGGTGGGATCGCGAAGCTCGTGAACGGTGTCGCGACGCCAGTCATTCTCATCGTAGCCTCCTCGATAGCTAACTAGACAACGGTGCTATTGAGGCGGAGGGCAAAGCCGACTTGCGGCGGCGCCGAGGTGCTCCTCGGCGACGGGCTCGTCAGGGTTCACGTCGGCCGAGGGCTCTGGCAGACGGTCGCTACCTCGCTTCTCGGTTCAGCTATGCGGCTTCATAGGTAGCTGACGCGAGTGCCACAATCGTGAGCACCTGACGACGGCCAATAGTGACAAGCCCCGTGTTCCCGCATTCTGTACACGTCGAGCAATCTGAGCACTCGGGGCACGATGTAAGACGAACGAATGGCACACTCTCGAAGCAATCGTGTCCGGGCATACGACGGCCAACAGCATCTGGAAGGGATCTTCGCCCTGCTCGATGAGGTCGCGAGCCGCCTTGCCACGCTTCATCAACGCTCTGTCGTATGGCCCGTTCACCGCAGGTTGATTGCTCGGAGACGTGAGAAGGACGACGAAGTCGTCGTCCTTCGTTCCGTCCTCTCGTCCTAGTCTTTTGCCTTGGCCTTTGGCTTCGCCGAGACGCACTTGCCAAAGGCGTTCTTCAGATTCTGGTTCGTCCCGTACTTCTTGGCGAAGGCCTCGGCTCCTGAAGCCCGTTCGGCCTTACAGGCCTTTGCAGCCCTGTCCTCCGCGCTCTGTGCCCGAGCCGCAGTCGCCGGCTTCGGCGTTTCCTGTGAAGCGCCGTAGGCAGCCGGGATGCCAAAAACCGCAAGCGAGGCAGCTGCGACGAACCACTTCTTCATCTTGTCCCCTTAGACGAAGTCCCGCTCCCCTCTGCAGCGAATGATGCTGCAAAGCGGACCAAATTGCGAGCTTCTCGACCGGAGTGCGACCGGAGTGGCACTCCTGTCCCTCGGTTGGCACGGACGAATTCCATGGCGCTGTGTCCAGTAGATGCGAAGGCCGTCGAAAACTTGCGTCTGTAAGGAACGTCGCTCTCTCTGGCGTTGGGCGAGCTGTCACCTCTGCAGTTGCTTCAACCCCGCGCACGTCCCTCTAGTCGTCGGCACGGATCTCGTTTGCTACGTCTGCCCAGCAGTCCACGTACCGCAGGACTCTCTCGCTCAACGTGCGCTCGAGCCGCACGAGCTCGACCCATGCGATTGTCTCGCCGCCGCCTAGACGCGCATTGAGAAACCCCGCCACTGCCTGTGCGTCGTCGTCGGCGGTGAACGCCCATGCGATCTGATCGCGAGGAGCGAATCGGGGGTCGAGGATTACGACGTGAACACTGGCCACTGCCGGACGGTAGGTGGTGATCCCCCAGAGAGGTATCCCTCGTGCGAGGGACTGGCGGGGTTGTGTTCCCTGAATCGAGGGATCGACGACCCCCTTAAGGGTGTCTAACGTACGTCGGAAGGGTTAATCGCGCCTTCCTCACGGGAGGAAAGGGCGCCTCAACTTTCGAGAGGAGAATCATGAAGAGATTGATGATGCTCGGCGCGATGATCGCCCTATTCGGGCTGGGAACAGCCGCGGCGTTCGCGGGCACCCCGGACACAGCGTCCTCGCAGGCGGGCCAGGCCAATGATCAGGTCTGCCCGGAAGGGGACAGCGGCAAGATCGACGTGTCCGGAAACCATGCCAGCCTCACCCTGACGGCGCCCGAGGGCAAGCTCATATCGGGCTATTGCGTCAAGGCAGGCTCCGCGAACCAGGGGCTCGGCCCCGAGTTCTACACGGTCGATCCACCGGCGAAGTCGGTGACGATTTCGCACTCTTCGGGGAAGGACATCAGCCACTATTCGCTGACGTTCGTCGACGAACAGACGCCTCCCACCGAGACGACTCCCACTGACACCACGCCTACGGAGACGACCCCAACGGAGACGACCCCGACGGAGACGACCCCGACTGAGTCCACGCCACCGGAGACCACCACGACCGAGTCGACGCCTACCGAGACGACCGGTACGGAGACGACACCTGCTGAGCCGAATCAGACCGGAACCACTCCGCAGGACTCACAGCCTATGTTCACTCCTCCGACGTCGCAGAAGCCGGCTAAAGCCGCGCCTGCAGTGGTCGCTAGCGTGAATGCCTCGGCCACCACGCCGAGCAAGGCAGCCCAGGCAGCTCCGTTCACTCCATAAGCATGAAGACGCGCGTCCCCATCATCGCTTTGGCCCTGATGGGGACGCTCGTCGTCACGTTCGTTCTGCTGGCCGCGGAATCGAATGACCGAATCAACCAGCCCGTGAACCACCAGGTTGGAGTCACGAAGGTCGCAGGCTTGAACGTCCGTCCGACGATCAGGCCCCTAAAGGTGCGGCCGCCGGCCAGTGTCAACAGCGTCGCCCAGATCAACATCCCGCGCCTCCACCTCAGGGTCAAGATCGGCTCGAACTTGGCCAAAGGCCCTGCTTGGTGGCCGGTGACGGGGAGGCCCGGCGGCGGTGACACCATCGCTGTCGCCGGACACAGGACTACTCACACTCGGCCGTTTTATTGGCTCGAGCGCCTACGACCCGGCGATTCGATCTACATCCGCTGGCAGGGCCGCGTTCACGCGTACCGCACGTCCGGGCGGAGAATTCTCTCGGCGAAGAACTTGCACATCGCAGATGCCAGGGGTCACGAGGTGCTCCTTCTTAGCGCCTGTACGCCGAGGGGTTCCGCGAGACAACGGATCGTTGTCTATGCATGGCCCGAGGCGCAAGGGACGCGCTAGTTCCAGCCGCCCGCCTCGAGCGCCGCTTCTCAGTCCGCAGAGGCTTCGCGAGCTCTGGCTCGTCGCCTTCTGACCTCTTGGATGAAGCGTCTGCGTCCTCGCGACGAGGAGCCCCACGCCTCTCGATCCGCAGAGCTTTCGAAAGCTCGGGATCGTCGCCTCCGATCTCCTCGATGAATCGCTCGGCGTCCTGGCGGCGGACAAAGCCGTCGATGGAGTCGTCCAACGGGCTCGTCGGCGAGAGCGAGTCGTCAACTACGGCGTAGACGATCACTCCGTGCGGCGCTCAGGCATCCTCGCCAAAGTAGTCGCCGTCGACACGTTTGACCTCGTACGCCTCGCGCATAGTCACACCAACGTTGTAGTCCATCATCAGCCCGACCAGCCGCTCCCCATC